>Ga0209595_100340_pt1 | contig 16326 bp, 8 predicted proteins | sample Porto_4metaG_FD_187427 | JGI IMG/M metagenome (GOLD analysis project Ga0209595, IMG submission 187427) | Marine algal microbial communities from Porto, Portugal - Porto_4 metaG (SPAdes) (version 2) | ecosystem: Host-associated > Algae > Red algae > Unclassified | place: Portugal: Porto | collected...
CACCGAGCGTACCGCCTGTGTCATCGTAGAAACCGTACAAGCCGAATCCGGCGTGACACTCCCCCGAAATGACTACCTCAAAAAACTCCGACAACGCTGCGATGAAACCGGAACCTTGCTTGTATTCGACGAAATTCAAGTTGGCTATGGACGCACCGGAACCCTCTTTGCTTTTGAGCAATACGACGTGCAGCCCGACATTCTCACACTGGCAAAAGCGATGGGTGGCGGTATGCCGATTGGTGCATTTGTGGCTTCGCGAGAGCGCATGATGGCATTTGCTGATAATCCGATATTGGGACATATCACGACTTTCGGTGGACACCCTGTCACCTGCGCCGCCGCACTTGCTACGCTACAAACGCTACTCAATACCGACCATATTTCAACCGTAAAAAAGAAAGAAAAACTTATTCGTGATATGTTGGTTCATCCTGCGATTTTGGATATTCGTAGTGCAGGTTTTTTGATGGCGGTAGAGTTTCAGAGTTTTGACATCGTACAAGAATTGATTAAAGAATGTCTGGCAGAAGGTGTGATTGTTGATTGGTTTTTGTTTAATAATCATTGCATACGACTTGCTCCGCCACTCATCATTACAGAAGCAGAGATACGCCTCACTTGCGAGAAACTTCTCAAAGTGATTGATAAAGTATATCGCGAAGGTGTGAAAGCAGATGTCAAACGATTGAGTTATTAAAAAATGTGATAATGGTGTGATGGTGTAATTGTTACGCTACGCTGATTGTTTGATGGTTGAATGATTTTTTTGCGTAGCAAAAAACGTAATAACAATTTAACAATCAGCGTAAGCGGCTTCGCCACGTTGGTGTAGATTATTTTCTTCCTCTTCCCTTACCATCATTCAATTTCTGGTCGTAATTGTTTTGCTAAATCGTAATAATCCGAGCCTTCAGGAATTTTGTCTAATACTGCTTTGGCTTTTTCGGGTTCATTTTGTTTCAGATATGCTCCGGCAAGATACCAATTCGCAGTTGGTGTATAGACAGAATTGCCGGAAGCTATTTTTTGGAATGTGCTGATGGCTGCGTCTGTTTTGCCGAGATAGTATTCAGCATTGCCTTTGGCGATTTGGACTTCTATCTTATCTCCTGTATATTTTTCAAAAACAGGCAAAGCCGAAGCATAATCACCTGAATTATAGGCTTTTTGGGCATCTTTTAGTCCTGCTGCTCCATCGCTTCTCTGCCCAATCTCCAAGGCAAAAGGCTCATAATAACGGTCTATCAAACTACGCTGCCAAGGTTGGAATATCAGCAAAGCTATCAAAGCTGCTGCTACCAATCCAATTATAGGTCTTAGCCAACGCAAACCTGATGGTTGTCTATCCTCACTTTCTTTTGCTCTGGGTTGAAGCGGAATAACTTTGGTGTTGTCTTGCTTGATTTTTGCACTATCGGCTTCTTGTATTGTCGCTTCTTTTGTAAAATACTTTTTGCCCAATTGATTAAATGTTTGCTCCAATGCTGCGTCTTCTTCCTTGTATGCGTAAGTACTCGCGAGTGTCACATCCACATCTTTGTACAAAGCCACTTCTTCTGCCAGTGTTTTGTCTGTCAGTAGTTTTGCTTCAAAATTGGCGAGGGCTTCGCCTGTCAGCGTACCGTCGATATATTGGTCGATTTGTTCGTAGTTAAAATTCATGTCTTAATATTTTTGTTTGGATTAATCGCAGCTTTCAATTGTTGATAAGCCGGATCCTGTTTAACGAGTTCTTGCAAATTACCACGACATCGGTGTATGCGTTGATTCGTACTATTTTCGGAGGCATATCCGAGGCGTTCCATGATTTTTTTTCGGCTGATTTTTTGGAAGGTCAGGCTTAGAAGTTGGCGACAGTTCTCTGACAGTTGTTCAAAATATTTTTTGTACAACTGATAACGCTCTTCTTGAAGTGTGGTTTCAAGAGCGAGTGGGGGACTTTCATGTATATATTGTTTGAGTTCCTCTTTTATTACCTTGTCTTTCTTATTTTCTCTCAAATTACTTTTCCATTGAGTAGAATAAACCGCATAAAAATACCCGCCGAATGGTACTGTGAGTACAAAGTCTCCCTTTCTTACCCTTCTAATAATTGCCATCAGAGATTCCTGAAACAGGTCATCTGCGTCCTGTTCATTGCCATTGTTTTTACGGATAAAGTTCAAGACATCTTTGTGCCATTTCAAGTAAATCTCATCTATTAATTGAGCATCATTATTCAATAAGGCATCAATATACTTTTGGTCGCTATGTGGTGTTCTGTCCATATTGTGCTGTGTTTTATTTCTACAAATATAAAGAAAAGATGAATAAATATCAGATGTAATTTAGATTTTTTTAAAAATTATTTCTTCCGTAAAACGCTGATTATAAGTAAATTAAGTAAAAACGTTAAATGTTTTTTTATTTTTCTTAACAAAAGAAGGTAAGAAAGATGTCCACATTTCAATGTATTAGTGAATCGAATCTTTGACATCAAAAAATATTTACATTCAGATAGAACATAAAACGACAAATATGTTTTTGGCTATTCAAAGATGATAATTTTTAACGCCTTCAATGAAATCAACCGCGCGGGATTTCATCGAAAGTAAAGAGAACTACAACTGTTTAACATTTTAAAAAACAATAATCATGACATCTTTAAAAATTAAATTAATCACATTATGTATATCAGTAGCCCTGATATTTGCAGCCTGCGAAAAAGACACATTTACGAATAACGACGCTAAAGACATTCTGAAAAATAGTCAAACCGTAACGAAAAACACCATTTCAAAAACGGTAAAGGAACGTCCGGCAAGCGATTTTCAATTATTTAACACCTTCAAAAACACCCAAAAACTACGCACTGCACGACCTGATTTACAAAACTTGGTATTAGACGGAACTATCCTGGACATTGACACAAAAGCATTGAGTGAACTCAAACGAACTGCCCCCAATTCACTTCGTTTGACTGTACCGACGAAAGATGCAGACTTTGAATTGGAGTTGGTAAAAGCCGACATTTTTACACACGATTTTAAATTGACAACGATTGACGGTCAGAAAGCTGACTTTGATTTGGGTGTTCATTATCGCGGTATCATTAAAGGCGATAACAATTCATTGGTAGCCTTAAGTATTCAAGACGGAGAGATAAGTGGTTTTTTCTCCAATGATAAAGGTAATTATGTTATCGGTAAGATGACCGATAAGAAATCCCGTAAAAACGAACATATCGTATATTTTGAGAGTGATTTGACGGGAGAATATCACATGGAATGTGGTACAGAGGATATGGGCGTTCCTTATCCAAGTGACTTGTTGGAATATAAAGGTGCTGAGGTACAGTATAAAAATACAGGGCAAGGTATCAGAATATACATAGAAATTGATAATGATATTTTCGTAGCCAAAGGCTCAAGTATGGTATCATTTGTATCTTCAATCTTCAATCAATCGGCAGCTTTATATGCCAATGAAGGTGTCAATATTAAAGTCTCTCAAATGGTATATTGGCCCTCTGCCAGCTCTTATTCGGGTAGAAGTGCCAGAGATTTTTTGACTCAATTTCAGAATCGTTTTAACAGTGATAATGCTTTTGGCGGTCATATCGGAGCTTTGGTTTCTTTCAAAATAGGTGGAAGTGGAATAGCAGGCAGTATAGGTGAATATTGCAGCCCAGACATTGACGACAGAATGTTCTTTTCAGGAATCAGAAGCAACCATAACACTCCCGAAGCCCTGAATTATACGAGAAGCGTCAAGGTATTTGCACATGAATTGGGACACGTATTGGGTTCACGACATACTCATGCCTGTGTATGGAATGGAAATAATACTGCCATAGACGGATGTGGCTCTTGTCAAGAAGAACCGAACCCTACTCCGGGTCAATCACTTGATTGTAACTTCTGTGTCCGTCCTGCTCAACCATCTGGAGGTGGTACAATTATGAGTTACTGTGATAAGACAAGTGCCGGAATCAGTTTCAGCAATGGGTTCGGTACTCAACCCGGAAATGTCATCAGAAATACTGCTGCTCAAATGCTCAACGGCATCGATACATGGCTTTATACCCGACAATTCGGTTGGGGATACTTTCAAGGTGATGGTTTAGTTTACACGAATGCTTACGGTTGGATTTACCTATGGGAGGACAATGGCGATGTATGCGGTGCTCAAGATGTTTGGTTTTATATCTACGACGGTGCATGTGGTTACGGTGCAGGTTGGTATAAAGATGGTATTTACGGTACAGGTCGCATTTACTCACAAGAGGCAGGAGGATGGATAAGCTGTACAGGCTCGCAAGGTTTGGCAGCAGGAGATGATACCGGTAAGATAAGTATGGAAATCTCCGAGACTCATCAACTCGAATCAAGCGATGACATCATGTTAAACGCACCTAATTTTGACGAACTTACTCCCATTGTTGAAAAACTAAACCCTAATAAAACGAATATAACACAATAAAACTTGCTTAGAGAAATCGAAGGCTGCGAAACATTTTAACGATTCGTTTGCCTTTGATTTTTGTATAAAAAGATTAACCTTTTTTATGTCTGTAGCTTCAAACAATAACGCTAAAAAATTAAATCAATTCAATACGAAAAAGGGGGCATTAAACTCGTGATGTGGTTTCTCATGACGAGCAGCGTGTTTCTTTTTTCACGCTACTGACAGGAATCACTCCCACTTACTAATAAGTAGGTGGGAGGTTCCTTTATATGTCAAAAAAATAGTATCTTTAATTTTTAAATGATTGTAAAAAATCACCACTATGAAAAACTTAACCACATTATTTGTTTGTGCTTTATATATTTTTTGTTTTCCTATTCTTGGAAAAACACAAGCTAATCCCAATGATTCACTTGCCCTTGTAGCCCTTTATAATTCTACTGATGGACCTAACTGGACGAATAGTTGGGATTTGAACTCGCCTGTGAGTGGTTGGTATGGGGTGACGTTGGATGGGAATGGACGTGTGACTTGTCTTGATTTTGATGGAATTGCAAGTTGTGCTTTGATAAATGCTGGAGGAAATAATATGGTCGGTAATATTCCACAGGAGATAGGTGAGCTAGATGATTTAACAGTTTTGAATCTCAGTTTCAATCAACTGAGTGGCAGTATTCCGGCAGAATTAGGGAATTTAAGTAATTTAACAGAGTTAGCTTTGGGGGGTAATCAACTCAGTGGCAATATTCCGCCAGAGATTGGGAAGTTAAGTAAGTTGACAAGTGTGTATCTCGCTCAAAATCAACTCAGTGGTAGTCTCCCGGCAGAATTAGGAAATTTAGGTAATTTGATAGAATGGAGTTCTTGGAGAAATCAATTAAGCGGTTGCTATGATTCTAACCTAATGAATTTATGCGACCAGCTAACTATAGCCGCTATCTCTAACGAGAATAACTTCGATGCCACATGGCAAGACTTCTGCAACACCGGAGCAGGCATCTGCCCACTACCTTGCGACGAAAGAGACTCCCTCGCCCTCGTAGCCCTACACGAAGCCACCAACGGAGCCAACTGGACAAATACATGGAATCTAAGCCAGCCGATGAGTACATGGCATGGCGTGACATTGAATGGAGAAGGCTGTGTACGTTCTTTAGTTTTGAGTGATAATCAACTCAGCGGCAGTATGCCACCCGAATTGGGTAGTCTGACTAAACTGGAATTTTTATATTTAGAAAACAATCAACTTACAGGGAGTATTCCGTTGGAACTGGGTAATTTGACCAACCTGACACTTTTACATCTACTGAACAATCAACTTAGCGGTAACATTCCGGTAGAATTAGGTAATTTGAGTAATTTGGAATACCTCATCTTGAGTGGCAATCAACTCACGGGTACTATTCCGGTTGAATTAGGCAATTTGACGAAATTAGACCAATTACTTTTAGGAACGAATCAACTTACGGGTACTATACCGACAGAAATCGGTAATTTGATAAATTTGACTTATTTTACTGTAGTCAACAATCAATTGAGTGGTCAGATTCCGCTCGAACTCGGTAATTTAATCAATCTGGAGTCGATTGATTTATCCCAAAATCAACTCACTGGTAATATTCCTTTAGAACTGGCTAATTTGACCAGTATGATGTACTTGCGTATGTCCGACAACCAACTCACGGGTAGTATTCCGTCAGAATTTGGTGATTTAGGCAATTTGGTATTTGTGTTTATGAATGACAATCAATTCATCGGCAATATTCCGCCTGAATTTGGTGATTTAGCCAATCTAACGGATTTAAGTTTATCCAACAACCAACTCAACGGCTGCTATGATGCCAATTTAATGAGTCTGTGCAGTCAATTGACTTTCCCTTCAATTTCAGCAGGCAACAACTTCGATGTCACATGGAGTGAGTTCTGCAATAATGGAGCAGGTATTTGTGCGCCTTGCCGTATGAGCGATTCGCTTGCCCTTGTAGCCTTATACGATGCCACCGACGGACCGAACTGGACAAATACATGGAATTTGACGCAACCGATGAGTACATGGTACGGTGTGACGCTGAATGGACAGGGCTGTGTAACTTGTCTTGATTTGGATGGTGGACTAAATGGCTGTACGCCCACGCAAGGAGATATTTCGGGAAATAATTTGGTTGGTAATATTCCTGGCGAATTAGGTGAACTCAGTCACCTTGAGACTTTAGCACTGACATATAATCAACTAAGCGGCTCAATTCCGCCCGAAATCGGTAATTTGAGTAATTTAGAGTTTCTCATTTTAAACTTTAATGACCTGTCGGGCAATATTCCTCCTGAAATTGGTAATTTAAACAAGTTGACGAAACTGTATCTGAGTCGCAATAGATTAAGCGGAACTATCCCCTCCGAAATCGGCAATATGAGTAGTTTGGAGTTATTGTTTCTCGGTGGCAATCAACTCACCAACGAGATACCTTCCTCCTTGGGCAATTTGAATAACTTAAATAGCATAGTTCTCTTAGAAAATCAATTATCTGGATCGATACCGGATGTATTGGCTAATATGCCTACTTTAGAATACCTGATTTTACAAGGGAATCAACTAAGCGGAGCCGTCCCCGATTTAGGTAGTTTAACAGGTCTATCGCTGGAGCAAAACGAATTTTCACACCAAGACATCGCTGCTAATTACAATACAAATAGTTCAATTAATACTTTCACGTTCTCGCCCCAATACTACGGCTATGAGCAGCACCAACAGGACACTGTCGGTCAAGAGGTAACACTCAAGCCCGACCCTCAGATTCCTTATGCCAATCCGAGTGTGCTTTGGCTCAAAGAAGACAGCCTACTCACCAGAGGTTTTACCTTGCACGACACCACTTACGTCATTCCATCATTGGACACAGTGGACATTGGGGTATTTGAGTATCGGTTTATAGATTCTACATTGACACCTTTGGTCGAATTTCAATCACTTCCTATCAATAATTATATCAACAATCTTGATATTGAAGGCGAACCCATCATACCGAATCAATTGATATTTGACTTTACGAATGTTCCCGAAGATTCGATACCTGGGATATTGACGACCTTGACGGAATTAGGCGGAATGCAGATTGATTCTTGTGGCTGCGATACACAACTCTATTTGTATCAGTTTAGTATGGATATCTCTTCGATATTGAATATCGTTGGTAAGATAAAAAGTAGCAAAGAATCCGCAGACGTGGACGGCGGAGTTAATAAAAAGCAAGATGCCCCCATACCTCCTGATTACGGAAAGCTTTATCAGCCAGAAGTTAATACAGCTACTAACTTTCCCGACAGTGTGGTAGTGGCATTTTTAGATACCGGCGTGATGCTTAGTCATCAGAGTATTCAAAATCATCTTTGGATAAATCCTGAAGCGGACGACCAAAGCAATGGTTGTATTGGTGATATAGGTGGGCACGGGTTCAATTTTGTTAATAATTCAGGTGAGGTGGATGATAAGCATGGGCACGGAACAGGCGTAGGCGGCTTGATTACCGAAAACATCCCTGATGAAGCTAATATTCGGGTCATGCCGATCAAAATTCAAGACAACAACAACGGTACATTATTTCATTTGGGATGTGGTATTCATTATGCTATTGATAATGGCGCAGACCTCATCAATATTAGTGTAGGTTACAAAGGAGAAAAGTCAATTATACTCGAAAATGCACTCCAACGCGCCAAGGACAACGGCATTATAGTGGTAACTTCCGCTGGAAATGATGCACTTAATATTGATAAAGAAAAGTATTGGCCCGCCGGATTTGCCAATACCGATGATTTTGATTTGTCAAATGTATTGACGGTAGCGGCATTAGATACTTTTGATAATTTTTGGAAAGAGAGCAATTACGGACGAAACACCATCAATTTTGCAGTGTTGGGACAAAATCTCTCTGTTCCTACTAAGGAAGGAAAACGTGGTCATCTGACGGGTACGTCAGCAAGTGCGCCGCTAGCTACCTTAACCCTCGCCATTCAAATGGCAAGTGATAAAAACAGAAGCTACCAAAGTGTCATCAATGAACTCAATGGCGGATTGAGGAGTAAAGCGACTCTTAGAGATTTCGTAAAAGACGGTAAGTGGCTGAAGGTTGTGCGGACGAATAAAGTCATTAATTTGGACATCAAAGTTTTATTGGAAGGAGCGGCTTACTACAATAATGTCTATAATACTCAAATGCGTACCGTTCTGCATGACTTAAATCTCTTGCCGATGAATGACGATGCCACCCGAATTGAGCATCCTTTTGGTGCTAAACTAAATGGGTTTACCAATGATGAATGGAAAGATACCCCCGCCTACTCGCCCGATGTAGTGGATTGGGTTTTAGTCTCTTTGCGAAAAGATTTATTGGATACTACAACTACATTTTACAAAACACCTGCATGGTTGTTACGTGACGGTACGGTCAGTTTATATTCGCCGATAACAGAAGCAGATATTGATTTCAATAGCATAACTGATTTTTATGTTTTGGTAGAACACCGTAATCACCTACCCATTGCGGCACCAATGGCATTCAATAAATCAACAGGTACAATAAGCTATGACTTTACCAAACAGAATGCATATAACATACCTACAAGGGTAGGTCAAAAAGAAATCCTACAAGGTATATGGGCTATGTACGCGGGAAACACCCGTACCAATGACGCAGGATTTGAAGATATTTCGGGAGCAGATAAGACCGAATGGAGTAATCGTAACGGTAATTTTCTCATTTATGAGTCTGCGGACATCAACCTTGACGGAGATGTCAACGGTGAAGATAAAGGTTTGTGGCAACCTAATAATGGGCTTCCTTCGGCTACGCCGGAATAATTTTATAATGATATAAGTTAAAATTGTTGTGGATGATTTACTAACTTGCAGTAAATTATCCACAACAATTCTATGAAAAATCAAACACACCTTATTCTCCTCTTAATTATATTATTTACAGTTTCAATCCATGCACAGGAAAATGCAAATACGCTATATGACAAAGCAATTTCAGAACATAAAATCGGCAACTTCAGTGTTGCCTTACAATATTACAAGCAAAGTGTAGAGGCTCGATTGAAACATCCATTTATTGAACCCGGTGATGTTGAAACTATCCGACGAAAGACAATAGCCTCTAAAGATATTACGATTGATTCAATCGCAAAAACTTATCGAAATATCGGTAATTGTTATCTTAAAAACTTACACTCCTCAAAAGCACTTGAGTATTTCGGTTTTTGTATTGATATATATCAACTTACAGATGAGTCAGAATACAAACTAAAAGATTTAGGGAACACTTACTACAGCGTTGGTGACGCATACGACGAACTGGGAGAATATCGACGCGGAATTGAGGCGACAAACAACTCTTATAATTTACATACTTCAAGAAAGAATGATAATACAAAGGAGGTATTCAAAGTATTGAATTTGTTAGCAGAATTACATCGGAAAAATGGTACTTATGAGGAAGGTTTAGTATTTTGCAAGAGGGGAGATTCTTTATATCATTTGTTGTCGAAAGCTGATAAAGACAAATATGAAGATAAAATCGCTCGAATATACAATACATGGGGTGCTATTTTGCATACACAAAAAAAGTATGAATCTGCACTAGTATATTACCGTAAAGCATTAGGGTACAACATCTTCAATTCTGAAATTACAGAAAACAACATCGCTTGGTTGTTAATCCAGCTCAATAGACTTGATGAGGCAGAAGAAATGCTTAATGCTGTTCTTGACAAAGAAAGAAAAAAATATGAAACATCCTATTACTACGGTTATTCCGGTACGCTTGAAAATTTCGCAGAGTTAGAAATGGCAAGGACAAACTACAAACCTGCCTTAGATTCCTTCCAACTTGCTCTAATCAACCTCACCAACAATTTCCGCAACCCAGACATCAACACCAACCCAACCATAACAGCCAATCACTACATCTACAACAAACCCGACCTCCTCCGCGTCCTCGACCTCAAAGCCCAAGCCGCCCTAAAAAACAACAACGCCGACCTCGCCTACAATACCTATCAAGAATTAGACAACTGGATAAACGAATTTTACAAAGACCTCTCCACCAACCAATCCAAACTCACATGGATAGCCCGCGTACATGACATTTACACCCACGCGATAGAAGTAGCTTTGAAAAAAGGCGATAAAGAACAAGCCTTTGAATACGCCGAAAAAGCTCGTGCCGTATTGCTTTGGCAGAGTCATTCGCAACAGGCAGCTTTGAGTTTATTATCAAAGGAAGATAGGGGAAAACAGGAAGATATATTAGTACAAATTCGTCAGGCAGACCAACAATATCGCGATGGAGATATTGACATAAACAAACTACGCAGCATAGAAAACAAAAAAGATAATTTAGAGAAGCATTTTGAAGAAAAATATCCCGAATATGCCAAGCGAAAATACCTACCCAAAACTATTACAGTAGCTGATGTTCAAAATAATATTCTTAATGAAAGTGCAGCCTTGATTGAATATCACTGGTCGGATGACAGTTTGTACATTTTCACCCTTAGTCAAAAAAATATTTTTGTTAATACTGTCCATATCGATCCTGATTTTCTTCAACATGTTGATAGTTTCAATGTAGCACTTCAAAATACAGGTATTTCCCCGAACGCTCTGACTACTTTTGGCTATACTATATATCAAAAAATCCTTGCGCCTGCATTGATAGGTTTGGATATTCGTATTAAAAAACTAATCTTTTTACCAGCAGGAAAACTCAATTATATTCCCTTCGAAGCCTTGCCTACGATGGTCAAAACCGAATGGAAAATTCCTTATCTCATTGACGATTATACTATCAATTATTTGTATTCATGTAGCAACTATAGCGATTCATCTCATGTTGATACTATTCAAACTGCTCTGTTGATAGCTCCCGAATTTGGTAAAAAAGACACTCTTGGGTCTTTGTCAGACAATCAAGTTCAAACACAACTAAAACAATATCCTACCGTCATTACAATAAAAGGAGAAAAGCCGACATACAAGGAAGTCGTTAATCAAATCTCGAATGCCGACCTAATTCACATAAATGCCCACGCAGAACAAGGCACAGGCAACAAAGGCAAAATCCATCTCTACAATAAGGATGTGCTCACTCAAGATGATATTCAAAAACTTCCCTTAAAAGCTCGCCACGTTGTATTGAGTGCTTGCGAAACGGGTACGGGTAAATTGAGTAAAGGTGAAGGTGTATTGAGTTTGGGCTGGAGTTTTGTATATCGTGGTGTGCCGAGTGTCGTGATGAGTCTATGGAAAGTTAATGACGTATCCACAGGCACATTGATGGAAAAGTACTATGAACACCTTAAAGACAAGTCCGCTGACGAAGCCCTCCGGCAAGCCAAACTCGACTTTCGCAAAAATGGAAGCTATGCCAAAAAACACCCGTATTACTGGGCAGCTTTCATTCATACAGGCAATCCGCCAACCCAACAAATTAATACATCTCGTACAGAAATTTGGTACTTAATTCCTGCCTTTTTATTTATTGCTATCGTTACATTTTTATATCGAAGGAGTAGTCAATCATGATTCTTCTCTGTAAACGCTTCTTGAATAGTCTGACATACGAATACCACCACGTTCCAATTCTTTCAGGGCATTATTCGCTATCCATTTGGCGGATTTACTGTTTATTTTTTCATTTAAATCCTTGTGGTAAATACCCAGCGCATTATTCGATATGACACCAAATTTAGCTTGCTTGAAGGCAACCTTTTCCGGATTTGCCATCTCCTTTAGTTCGCTTATAATTTCTTCAAAAGTCATTGCTTATTCAAATTGATTTTAGACACGTCTAAACTTTTTTACAAAGACAGTCCGCAGTTTGTAACGAAAATTACTTAATGTCATCCGTAAAATGCCCTTTGTGTTTTCCTTTGGCAAACTTTTTATCATTGAATTCTACTGATTTCCCTTTGGGAATGGATAGACTTTGCCATGCTTCCCCTTTAATTATTCTTCCGATATATACAATTTGACCGATGTGATAAGCATAATGCATCATCTGCCTATTTATCGCCTCCGGGATGCTGTGTGCCTGACTTCTAATGTATATTTCATTTTCAAAATTATCTTTATGTATTGAATCCAATGCAGTAAACAAACAAGTCCAACCTTCTTCCCACTTTTGTATAAGTTCCTCTTTTGATTTGATGATCGATTCAAATTCTTCATCTCGGTTTCGCCATTCTTTTTCACCGTCAGCATTTAAAAAATCCGTCCAACGAGATGTCATATTTCCCCATAGGTGATTGACGATAATTCCGATAGAATTACTCGCTGTATTGTATTGCCAAAATAAGGCTTCTTCTTCCAATTGTCTAAATGTCTTTTCTCCAAGTATTTTGTAATACAAAAATTGTTTCTTGACACTTTCTAAATAATTTTCTTGCATCATTTTTTCAGTTTAGGAACGCGAAATAAATAAATTTGCCTTCTTGACTAAGTAGTAAGTCAAACTAATTATGATAAGTTCATTTGGCGAAATTTGTCCGATTACTTTGTTGGAGAACATCCAGCGTAGCTACGGCTATGCTGAATAACCTCCGCCTCGTACTCGAAAAAATTTCACTCAAAGCAACATATCATAATTAGATTGACTTACTACTAAGAGAGTTTGTTCTCAGTTTGGGGGTAACTACAATAGAAGTGTGTAGCCTTGACTCAGCAGTATTAAAATTAGGATTACTTGCTTCATATTTTTTCTTTTTAAAAGTGATACATTTTAATGGGGTGCAGGACAAATTTTTAATCTGCCTCGTACCGACGACTTTAGCCGTCGCGGAAAGTACCGAGCCGTTTGACGGCTAAAGTCGTCAGTACAGTGGCATTTCAAAATAAAATTAAAAATTTGTCCTGCACCCCTTTTAATGGTAATTTCTCATGTGGCGACTTAGAAGTACCGTTAGACACGAAACTATTTGGTAGTGGTGTAGTCAAAAAAAATCGGTATTGAGTTACCTCAATACCGATTTCTTTAATAAAATATATTCAGGTTTCAAATATTACTTGAAACGTACTTTTGTCGATTCGTTGATCCAGCAATCAACAGTATATGATTGTCCTTCTTTGAGACCTTTCATAAAACCGTCTTCTTGTGTCGGCATATACTGTGTATATTTATTAATCAGATCTTGTGCTTGTGAAGCAGTCTCTGAACCCGGCTCGGTAGAAATAGCTCTTCTCCACTGGTCGATAGCTACCCATACGACACGCTGCGAATCAAAACCCGTTCCCGGGCCACAATCTTTACCGCTACCGGCGTAGATTTTACCAATTACAAGGTAAGGCTTGCCCGAAGAGGGATTGTACTTGGCTGCTTTGCGTGCCAATGAACGTCCTTTTGACTTCTGACCGAGTTTGCTGTATGCGATATTCGCGCCGTTGATCGCGTAGCTGAATTTTTTGCTATCGGGAATAGAAGCATCTGCGAGTTTGCCTTCGTAATAGGCTACTTTTTCTGCCGAAGACATGTCTGCCGTACTTGATGAGCTTGAACTTGACGTAGTCTTTGTTGGTCTTTTTGATACCGTTCTTGTTACTTTCGGATAAGCGGCATTATATACTTTCGCATAGAAAGCATTACTTTGGTCACAGCCTTTGACACTCAATTTAGGTATCAATGCACGGGCAGTTTCTTTCGTTGGATTCGCATCAAATTCGCCTTGATACATGTCCACATAACGCTGGCAATCAAAGATATATGCGCCGATGTACTCGTAGCGTCCGGCTACATCTTCCCATGCTTGGCGATAGTTTTCTACTTTGTCTTCGTCATCGCTTTTGGTCATATTGTGCATCGCGATTTCGTTAAATTTATTATAAACGTTAATCGCTTCATCTTTGCTCACTGTTTTGTCCATGAAGCCCGTAGTAATCACGTCGGCATAAGCATAAAACATCGCAGGACTGGCATCCATACCACCGATTTCTAAGGCACGTTTACCGAGTGTAAGGATTTTACTTTTATCTTCAAAATCGTAGTACAAATCACGGATTTTTTGAGAAAGTACTGCATTTTCGTCTTCGGGATAACAATTGATACGCGCATCGTAGAGTTCGAGGATTTTGGCTTGGTATTCTGATTTTTTGGAAGCATCACTTGCTTTTTTCCAAAGAGCTTTATAAATCTTTACCCCATCTTTGTAAACAACTGCCGTCGCACCATTAGCCGCAGGTGCCATCGCATAAGATTTTTTCCAAAGTGGCAAAGCATTTTTATAATCTTTTACTTTTACGTAATCGTGAGCAAGCACATGGATTTTTTTAGCTTCTTCCTCGTCGGGAGTGTTTTTGAAAGTCTCGCAGCCCGCTTTAGCTGCCTTTACGGGTGCTTTCTTTGTTGGTGTTTCATCCACTGTTACTTCTTTCGTGCCGGAACAGGCAGCAATGGTAATTAGGGCGATGATGAAAAATATGTTTCTCATAAGAAAATACGTTTTAGTTTTAAAATAATGTTTTCTCTTGTATCTGTATAACAGTATAAGTCAAAAATGTTGCCAAGAGAATTAATTTAGTTAAAGTTTTATTTGTAAAATATTGTAAATTAGTTGAAAACGAAATTTTGCAAAGCAAAATTTAAATTAGTTATTATTTTCCGTTTACCGTTCGTCGTCTATCGTCTGCCGTCATTGACAGCTATTACGAATCAAGCGATAATAGAACCGAACAGCTTGTTTATAGTTGTCGATAGAAAGGCGTTCGTTGATACCGTGAAAGCCTTTGAGTTCTTCATTATTGAGCTGGACGGGCATAAAACGGTATGTATTTTCAGCGACTTCTGCAAAGTACCGACTATCCGTAGCTGCTACCACAAGTGAGGGGGCAACGACCGCATCCGTAAAAATTTCTTGCAAAGTTCGTTGAATTACTTGAAAACCGAAGCCTTTATGGTCTGAAATTTTAGACGGATTTTGCCCCTTCGGGTCAATTTCTATCTTAATTCGGTCATCATTTACCGTTTTTTTAACGTAATCAAACACCTCATCAATGGTATTTGTGGGGTGTATGCGAAAATTAATTTTCGCGGAAGCGTGGGTCGGCAATACATTATCTTTCACACCGCCATTGATCATCGTCGTGGCTGTCGTCGTGCGAATGATGGCATTGGATGTTGGTTTTTTGGATAATTCTTTTTTTAATATTTTGCCAAATAACCACGGATTCGCGAGTACCATACGCATGAGGAAATTGGTTTCCGGTCCGGCATAGTCGAGCATCAATCCTGTTGGTCCTTCAAAGGTTGCCGACATAGGTTCTGCTTCGAGCGTAGCAATCGCTTTGCTCAATACACCGATAGCCGTTTGTGTTGGTGGTATGGATGAATGTCCGCCATTTGTGCGTGCGGTAAGCGTGAGTGTGGTATAGCCTTTTTCGGCAATTCCAATCAGACCGAGTGAGCGACTCAAGCCCGGCATATTACCTTCTGTCACGAGGCTGCCCTCGTCCAATATATAGTCAAATTTGATTCGTTTTTTCTTAAAATAACCCGCAATGGCTTGTGCGCCATTTTGTCCACCGATTTCTTCATCATGCCCAAATGCAAGATAAATCGTCCGATTGGGACGATAGCCTTCGCCGATGAGCATTTCAATAGCTTCAAGTACGCCGATGAGCGACATTTTATCATCAATCGCACCGCGTCCGTAGAGATAGCCGTCAAGGGTTTTTCCACTAAAAGGTTCGGTCGTCCACTCCTTGCGACTATTGACTTCGATAGGCACTACGTCGATATGCGCCATAAAAAGTATTGGCTTGAGCAAAGTGTTTTTGCCCTGCCATTTATAGATGCGACTGTACGTATTTATGGTGTGTGTTTCAAGTTG
>Ga0209595_100345_pt1 | contig 16218 bp, 15 predicted proteins | sample Porto_4metaG_FD_187427 | JGI IMG/M metagenome (GOLD analysis project Ga0209595, IMG submission 187427) | Marine algal microbial communities from Porto, Portugal - Porto_4 metaG (SPAdes) (version 2) | ecosystem: Host-associated > Algae > Red algae > Unclassified | place: Portugal: Porto...
TACGAAGTCGTAGAGGATTGGGCGTGGACACATCCGACCTACGAATTGGTCTTGCCCGAAAGAATTAAAAAGGTCAAAAGTATAACGATAGACCCGACCAATCGCATGGCAGATGTTGACCGCGATAATAACGTTTTTGGAACGGTAGAGAATATTAAAGAACGACTAAAAGGAGGGAAGGAATAAAACGGCAACAAGCCTTAATTTGGATTTAAAATTTAAGTCGAATCAAGATAGCAAGCGTTTTACAAAACGTCTGCTATCTTGATTGTAATGTACAAAAATATCGACTAATTTTAATGTTGGTGTCCATCCGGACCATGTACATGTCCGTGATCCAGTTCGGAAGGTGTTGCATCACGTACAGCAAGTATCTTTCCTGTAAAATGCAAATCTTTTCCCGCCATTGGAGCGTTAAAATCCAGTTTGACTTGTTCTCCGGTTACGGCTACAATTGTTGCTTGCATTCGATGTCCTTGTTCATCGTGCATCATAACAGGTTTGCCAAGTTGAAGTAAATCTTCATTCACCAATCCGTTTTCATCTGCAAAAGCATTTTTAACAACTTCAACCACTGCTTCTGGATTAAATTCACCATAAGCCTCAGCAGCTTTCAACAAAAAACTAAAATTACTTCCAGTCTCCAACTCCGAAAGATTTGTTTCAAAAGAGGGTAACATCATACCCGCTCCATATATGAAACTCAAGGCATTTTGCTCATCAGCTACCTCTACGACATTGCCCAAAGCACTACCGTCACGCAATGTATAAGTCAGTGATACGACCTTATTTTTTTCAATTGTCATAAATTATTATTTGAAAATGAGGCACGAAGGTACAAAATTTACGTGTGTGTAACAAATTGTATGAAATCGTTGGGCTACCCGTCATAAATTTGCCTACAATATGCGGATAATTATGTGCCAATCTACATAGAAATTGTTATTTATGCCTTACTTAGAAGGCTTCACTAAAAAAGGAATTTTTTTGATTAAATTGCAATATTAAATTTTTGTATTTATTTGAATTTAAATAATATACAAAATTTATTTTTAATAAATTAAATTAAAAAAAGTCCTTATTTCAGTAGATACTTAAAACAAATTTCAATTTTATAGTGTTTCCAATAAAACTTACTGGCTTCTTGCATATTATCCATGTTAGTGAATAGAAATACGTATGCCACTTTGCCACGAGAAGAATCATTTTCACAAACGATCAGTCGAACAATGTATTCAGCCATTAAAACCGCTTCTACACTATCTTTACCGAAGGCAAATAGTAGCGTTGGATAATTTTAAGCCCTAATTTTCGGTCTTTGATTTTTCCGTTAAACCATAATTGCAACTTGAAGCTGGCAGGAATACGCATGATAAAGCGAATACCACGCAATTCCAAGCCTTTAAACCAGTCAAAGCTAATAAATTCGTGGTTTCCGGCAACATGCAATTGCGGCATCGCAACATCAGACAAAGCCCACCAAGAGACTAATTTATCCCTTAAATTCAAACGCTGTTTACAATTACTATTTCCGGTTAGGTTGGTGATACCTACAGCTAATATATAAACACACACCAACAATAGCTGGCTCAATTTTTTTCTCTGTGATAAGGGGTATTTGCTCCTGCAAATCCTTAAAATTTTCAAATGCTATCATGGCGAAAATGGTTTGGCGAATTTTTCGCCTTATTTTTCGCCAATATCACTCCAGCTTTTTAAAGACTATCATATTAAAAAAAGTGATTGTTCAGTAGAATAGATAATACGTAATTTTTATATTTTTAAAATATAAAATATTGATAATGAATTAGTAATGAAGCATTTCTGCTCCTTACAAACTTTTACATTTTACATTTATTATTCCACATTTTACATTAAAAAATACACACAACAATGAAATTAGCTACTACACTTTCAATGCTATTTTGTGCTGCCTTAATGTATGCACAAGACCTCTCAACGGGCTTGCAAGTCGTCAACGATTTGACCGTTTACCCCATGCAGCCCAAAGCCAAACCTGCGTATTTGGATACCATCATCGACCCTTCATTTGGAACGATTATTCGACGGATTACCAATGCCAACTCAGGTTCGTTTATTGTGCCGATGTACAGCACCGTACAGGCTTGGAACGCCGATGAATCGCGGATGATTTTGTACGAATCAGGTGGCAGACATCAGTTGCTCGACGGCTTTTCCTATCAATTTATTCGCTATCTGGACGACATCAATCCTGACGATTTGGAGCAAATATTTTGGGACTTCGACAACCCTCAAATATTGTATTATCTCGAATCGGGCAGTGATGATTTTATACAATATAATGTCGCCACAATGAACAAGCAAGTCCTTGTAAATCTGGATGATATAACGACCAATTGTGATGGAAGCATCAGTATGGGTAATGATGTTCAAATGATGTCTTGGGATTCGGATGTGCTTAGTTTTAGATGTAATAATGACCGCGCTTATACCTATCGAATTTCGACGGGGCAGTTGACAGAATTTAGCTTGATAAATGATGATGTGAGCTACGTTGCGCCTATGCCCGGCGCGAGTGGTGATTTGTTTTTTCATAGAAAAAGTATATACGATGCCGTAGGTAATTTTCATGTTGGACTCAATAAAAGTAGCGGCTCAGAACACGCCTGTCTTGGTAGAATGGCGAATGGCGACGATGGCTATTTTGCGATAGCTTTTGCACAAGGTCCTGACGGCGGATGTATCGGGGACATCATCGGACATAATATGCTGACAGGCGAATGTTTTCCTTTGATTAGTCAGTCGCAGGGCTACGAATATCCGCAATCGGGTACGCACATATCCGCACTCACACATAAGAACACGCAAGGCGGTTGGGTGGCAGCTTCGATGATGGGTTATGACCGCGATGGGCAATCCTTGCTCGACCAAGAACTTGTGGTCGCAAGAGCCGATGCACAGGGCAATGTAACGGTCTGCCGAGTCGGGCATCACCGCAGCGATGAAGATGATTTTGATTATTGGGGTGAACCGCATGTGTTGATTAGTCCGACGGGTACGCGATTGGTTTTTGGCTCGGATTGGAGTGGCACAGAAGACGGGCAATCGGTGGATAGCTATGTTGTGGAACTGCCTACTTATCAACAAATTAACCTATCCGTAGCACTCACCAATTTCACTGCAACAGAAAATAATCGTGCCGTCCATCTGAAATGGACAAGCACTACCGAGACCAATAATGACTATTTTGTAGTAGAACATTCGACTGATGGAACGCAATTTAAAACACTGGGCAGGCTACAAGGCGCAGGCACAACAAACATCCTGCAAAGTTATCAATTTACCGATGCTACGCCAGCTTATGGCGTGAATTATTATCGTTTAAAACAAGTGGATTTTGATGGAAAAATGACGTATAGTCAAATTATTTCTATTAACATACAACATATTGATAATGAAATATTTATACATCCTAATCCGCTTAAAAATATCACAAAAATCACCTTCAATAGTACAAAAAATGAAGTCGTAGTATTTAAGGTGATGGATACTTTTGGACGAGAAGTAGCAGCACCGTCTTTCACCCTTCAAAAGGGTATCAATACACTGGAATTGAACTTTGAGCAACTGCCTTCAGGGATTTATTTTTTATGTGTAGGAAGCGAAGTTGTGAAGTTTGTTAAAATGGATTGAGCCATTGATATTTTATAAAAACCTTTGCCTGTTTTGAATTTTTGATTTGGGATGGGTGGAGGTTTTTTTGTTTTAATCTGTGAGATAAGCCAACAAGAAAATTCATTTGTATTCTTTCGTTGTATCTTCATATAGTGGTATGCCATATTCTTCCAAAAATGCTATGGCGATACTATCCCATCCGGTATCTTTTCTTGGATATATGTCGGGTGTCGCGATGATAGCTTCCAATGCTAATTTTTGATAGTTTCGCGCTAATTTTTCATCAAAAAACTGTATTGTATTGATTAATTGCCTGACTGCTTTCATCCGGTTTTTTTGAATTGATAGCTCTCCCAGACTCGTCGCATTGAGTTTAAATTCGAGAAATGTAAAAAAGCGATTTTCAAAAATGACGGCATCACAATATGAGTCGTCGTACCGTAGAATACCATTTTTGCCATCAATCGGAATGAAATTTATGACTTCTTCATTGGGATTGATGATAGAGAAAAATACATCGTTTTCATCAACTTCCTTTATAATTATAGATGTTCCGCTTTTTGCTTCTTCTAGAATAAAAAAGCGTTCTGCGGACGAGATTTCGTGGCAATCCTCAACGTTATCAATATTTTTTAATTCCTTTAATAAGATTTCGGACGGTTTCATCTTCGGGCAAATGATTTGGTATGAAGGTCGTATAAGGTTCTGAAATCGTTGCTAAGTTCTTCGGAAACGGTGTCTAAATAATTTTGGTCGATGACTTGGGTATTCTCATTAACTAAATTAACGCAATAATCACTTCCATTTTCATCGGCTTGACTTGGATTGAGCGAATACGCAGCAAAGTCATCAGCTGATATAAGGCTTTGAATATCAATAAATTTTGAAACTTCCTCTCGCGTGTCAGGATTTTTTTCAATGACACGATTTGCAAATAATAAATTATTAAATACCGTCAATACGTAAGGGCTGTGTGTCGTGATAATAACTTGATTATCGGGGTCGGCATTCATCAAAATAGCCAACAATTCTATCATCTGTTTTTGTGCTTCGGGGAATAAATGCGCTTCGGGTTCTTCTATGATTCTGAACACTTTTTGTTGTTCGATTAATGCCAAAAAGATGTCTTGTAGTATTCTGATGGATTCTTGCTGACCGGAGGAGGCGTTGTTGAGGTGGACGTATCTTCCATTGGAAAGAAGGATTTTTTCGCCCTGATTGTCAACTTTATAATCGCCTTTTAGGATTTTTTTTATGGTTTCATAGACAACAGAAATACTGTTTTCTATCTGATTGTTTGAATTAAAATGGAAGTCAATTAAGCCCTCGAAATCACCGTATTTTTTGAATATACTTTTAATCTTATCAGTATGTTCAATGAAATCCAACATCAAGTATTCGTCAATGGTTTGTTCCTTTTTTTTGAATGGATTTTTATTTTGCTCAATTTTACTTTGAATATTGGCAAAAAGATATTTTTCAAATAAATAAGAAAAACTCACTGTAGCGTTTCTTCCTGCGATAATATACAAAGAAGAATTATGATAACAGTCGAATACGTTATTAATAAAAGAGGATAATGTTTTTATATATTGTTTGTTTCCAAATTGTTCGTGAACATTTCCATTATTTGCTCCTATTTGAAATGTTTTTTTTAGACGGGAGACTTCATTTTTAAAATCATCTGTGAGTATGCTACCTGTGAATTTGGTCGAAAAGTTTTTTCCATCACTCCATTCAAGCATCAAACGTTTATTATTTTCGACATCATAATAATAGGTAATTTTGAAATCGGATAACTGACGTATTGAACCAAAGAACTCTTGAAATTTTGAGAGACTTACATTAATTACCAGGTCTCCTTTAATATCAGAACTATTATCAGCATCATAGGTTAAGTCGAATACCTCATCCCTCAACGACTTAAAAAAATAAATCAACTTCGCAATCGTACTTTTCCCACTCGCCTGTTCACCAATCAACACCAATACCTTGTTCACCTCTATTTCAGCGTGACGAATTGCCATGAAATTTTCTATGATAATTTTCTGCATACATTTTTAACTTTTGATTCAAATTCCCTACAAAAATACACATTATTTCTTACTCAAGTATTTTTTAGAATTTAGGACTTGGAATTGGGTCATTCACCCAACACCACAAAAGGGTCTTTACTCAGCCCAAATGAGGTCAAATCCTTTGCAGCTTTTAAATTAGTAATAGCGATGTCCATCTTTTTACCTGCGATTTCCAGCGAGTGATTTTGGGCGATTTTCGCGCCTGTTTCTAAGGTTGTCCAGTCGTACCAAGTGGTGGGTGTGCCGCCGATGGGAATGATTTTTACCCACATTTTCCATGCTGTCGGTAAGCCATTTTCGTCCAATATCCAGAGGTACGAATCACCGGGTGTCACACCGCCGGATACGTAGGTAATCAGTAGGGCTTCCTTGCCGTCGTCAAGTTTGACGAGTCGCCTTTCCGTGCCTTTATCAAATACTTTTGCAGGCGCATTGAGCCAGAAAGAATCATTGGCAAAAAACTCCCAAGCCGTTTTGACCAGTTCATCTGCTTTTTCGCCTTCGAGTCGTTTGCCGTTTTCAAACGCCACACCTGTCAAGCTATCCAGCACCACATAGACTTCATTTTCTGCCCACTTGACTTGCACCCAATTGCGCGTTTTATCCCACAGAAAATCATGTTCGCTGCGACCGTGAAATGTCCACTGCACTACACCCGTCGAATCCCATGCGGGCTTGTTGATGGCTCTCAGCATCTTTTCTGCCAAAGCGTCGGCTGCCGCACCTTGTTCTCCTTTAGGCATTCGCTCACTAAACGCGAAGCGCAAGACAATCAGCCCCACGATAATAATGGCGGCAAGTACGCCCAAGATTTTTAGTATTTTTTTCATATTTTTTTTAGTGTGATAGATAATGGTTGTGTCTCCCACGTAAAGATACAAAAAAACTTAATTCAAAAGCCTGTGATGGTTGCAAAACAAGTTGAAGTATTGAACAATAAAGAAGGCGTGGAGTTGATTCGGAATTGAATGGATGAAGCAATTTAAGAATACGTTTAAAAAATAATAAATTTATATTAAATATTTATTAAAAGTAGATAGTTATTGTGTTGTTTAGACCTGTATTCACGAAATGGAATATAGCAAACGATTAGACGAAAAATTTGATGATAATGAAGTCGTTTTTCTATATGTATCGCTCGACAAAAAACGAGAACGCTGGCTTGATGGAAAACGCATTGATAGCACACGACATTTATACGCAAGAGGTGGTTTTGATTCTGACATTGCAAAGGCTTACGGTATCCAAGCTCTACCTGCTTATTTCCTAATTGACCAAAACGGTAAAATCGTACAAAGCCCTGCCCAACGCCCAACCGAAGCTCAAGCCGCCGAAGATATTGAGGCTTTGTTGACGAATTATCGATGATTTTAGTTTATCAGTTTATGGAGTTTATAAAGTTTATAAACAGAGTTTTGCCGTAGGCAAAAACTAACAAACTATATAAACTCAATGAACTTTATAAACTCTTTAGAAATGGGTGCAGGACAAATTTTTAATTTTATTTTGAAATGCCACTGTACTGACGACTTTAGCCGTCAAGTGGCTCGGTACTTTCCCGCGACGGCTAAAGTCGTCGGTACGAGGCAGATTAAAAATTTGTCCTGCACCCTTAGAAATAGAGTGTACGCTACTTTTACATGAAAAATTAAACATGCCAAAAATCTACCCATAAATTTCCTTCCGACTTGCTCTTAGCGTATTCATCAGTAGAGCAGTCACGGTCATTGGTCCTACACCACCCGGAACGGGTGTGATATAGCTGCATTTGGGCGCAACGCCCTCAAAATCAACATCTCCGACCAAGCGATAACCCCGTTTTCGGCTTGCATCGTCGATGCGATTGATACCTACATCAATGACTACTGCACCTTCTTTGACCATATCGGCGGTGATAAAATTCGCACGTCCGATAGCAGCGATAATGATGTCCGCTCGGCGCGTTTCGGCAGCAAGGTCACGAGTGCGACTGTGGGTAAGCGTGACCGTGCAATTACCTACTTTTGCTTTTCGCGAAAGCAAAACACTCATCGGTGTTCCGACGATATTGCTACGTCCGACTACTACGCAGTGTTTGCCACTCGTCTCTATATTATAGCGTTCCAACATCTGCATAATACCAAAAGGCGTAGCAGGCAGATAAGCCGACAAACCCTGCGCCATACGCCCGAAATTGATGGGATGGAAACCGTCCACATCTTTGGCTGGTCGAATGGCAAGGGTGACATCTTCTTCATTGATGTGTTTGGGGAGTGGAAGTTGTACGATAAAACCGTCAACGCTTTCATCTTGATTAAGGTCATTGATGATACCGAGTAGTGCTTCCTCACTAATGTCCGCCTCGCGCCGAATGAGCGTGGATTGAAAACCACATTGTTCGCAAGAACGAACTTTATTTCGCACATAAGCGGCACTCGCCGGGTCATCGCCTATGAGTACAGCAGCAAGATGGGGTATTTTACCGCCTTGCGCTTTTATTTGACGCACTTCTTCGGCAATTTCGGTTTTGATGGTCTCCGCGAGTGCTTTTCCGTCTATTAATTTCATGTATTATTTTTTCCAACTCCTCTAATCAAAGCCCAACCTGTCAAGATGAACATGTACACCCCATAAATAAAGCCCATCGGGGCAAAGCTGTCAAAATTGAGCGTCTCCTGAACGGCTACCATAAAAAAGCAGATAAGAAAAGCAACACTAAATACTAATCCAACCAGTAACATAGTTCTCATAAGTCATAAATTTTTGATAAAGATATTCTTGTAAAAACAAAATCCCAAGAGAAAACGTCTTGCTGAACTGGTTTCAGCATCTCCCCGACAATGAAAATCAATTTTAAATAGAAGCTACTGTCCAAAATCACGCTTTGTGGTTCGGGAGATTCCGAAATGAATTCGGAATGACATTACTTTTTTAGATTTTATTCGGCTTCATTTTTATAAGAAAATCCTTTGAATTTGATTGGTGAAATTATATACTTTCCAAAGATACAAAATAATGTAAAGCAAACATAGTGTGTATAACAAATTGAACAAACATACTCTCAACGCCGATAGGTGTGTCTCATTTAGTAGCCCCAAGTTTCAACTTCGGGCTACCAAATAGAACGTGTCTATGGCACTACGAGTCAGAAAGTGCAATGCTCTACAAGGTTTTCTCCATTTTATAATGCTTGACAGTGACTTCGGTAAAAGCGCGTCCTTTCTTTTTGTATTTTAATTTCAGATAAAAAGGAATGGCTGTATCGCGTGCATGAAGCACCATCTTTTTGAATCCTCGCGCTTTGGAAATCGCCTCACTGTCGGCAACCAAGAGTTGCCCGACTCCTTTCCGTTGACAGTCTTCTCTGACAGCCACTTGCTGCATTTTAATCTCTCCATCATCCAATGGCATAAGTATCAAACAACCAAGCAATTCGTGCCGATCATTATAACAGGCAAGGTGCATCATGCTGTATTCTTCCGCCAAATATTCTGGCGTAAATTCTAATTCGAGTGGTTTTCTGAGGATATCATCTCTCAATCTAACCGTATCATCATAAGCAGGAGTACCAAATTCTATAAGTAGTGTAAACATAGTTGAATGTGTTGATGTATTGAAGTGTTGATGTATTGAAGTGTTGAAGTGTTGATGTATTGAAGTGTTTGTTCTTTTCCCGTCTGTCGTTTGCCGTCCACCGTCTGCCGTATTCCTTTGGCTTTCTACAATTTTAAAAAAGTGTCCGAAAAATACGAAGAATCGTATAGATAAAGCCCATACCTTTGTAATGAAATTTGATTGTAACACTTAAATGGGACATCATGAAACAAATTACGCACTCTGTAAACACAGCGTCCCTGTAACCCCGCAAGTAAAAAAGCATAAATAACTAAGTAGGAGGATTCGTCCTCCTACTTTAAATAAAACAAAATATGAGTACATCCAAATTATAAGGAACGCGGGATAAATAAGTTTATCTATTTTGGGTAGGTTATTTTGTGCTTAGTTTTCGTCTTGAAAGCGGGCGTTTATCGGGATAAATAACTGATTTTAAGGCGGAAAATAAGTGCAAAAGAAGCAGCCAAATGGTAAAGTTATTTTTGCCGCGTTTTTAAAGAGCAATTAGATTACAAAATTGCATAACATGGTTAATATAAATCTCGAGAGTATTATCATTTATGCCGATGCAGAACCTACACTCAAAGACATGTTCAATCCCAGGATAGATTTCTATGCAATAGCCATTGCTTGGGATTGTAGTGGACAAGTACATAAGGTTTACGGCAACTTACCTTTACAACTTTCGTATAATGATACACGAAGGTATGAAGGGGATGCTATACCATTATTAACCGATTACGACGCTTCAAGTGGACTGAATTTATCTATATTTGCTTATTATTATGATAATGATAGACTAAAACATAAAAAAAATCTTAGAGATATAAAAAGTGGTATCGACAAAATTTTTTCGGAAAGCAATGGACAAATAACAGATTATTCAGAAAGAAATATAAAAAAATATAGACAACAAACATCAAAAAGCATCAAAAATTGTATTAAGCAATTATCAAAAAAAGCAGCGATAAACGTGGTTAGTATTTTTGAAGACACCTTGGATATGAGTGATGTAAAATGTGATGAAAATATATCAATTATTAATCATTATCGAAAAATGGGTGGGATTAAATTATCCGTTAAAAGATGACACATTTATATTTTAACCACGAACCACATAAAACCCATCAGAACATAATTTTGTAGATTATTGTTACACCCTAAAATAACAATCGCAATTTTATCACACACTATGGAGCATACTATTAGACTTATCTCAATATTTTGTATTGTGACATGCCTTCATATTCAATGTGCGGGAATCAAAGATACTACTATAGAGATGCCAAACAAACCTGTTGAAATCAAAAACCCCAATGCTGTATCTTCTGCTCACGGACGTATTGAGCGAGTATTATTGGCTCTTCCAAAATATGGTGAAGACACACAACATGTGTGGGACTTGTTGGCTGATTTGAGCAGAAAGCTGCCTCATTATACCAAATTAGAATTGCTGGTTTACGATAATGAAGCAACACAAAAGGCAGTTGAAAATACCTTAAAACAAGAAGTAGTTGATTACTTTTTTTATGATGAAAATATAGGCGACAAACAGCACTTAACAGAATTGCGAAACACCAAAAGATGCTGCATTATCAAAAATCCGAATTACCACAATTTTTCGATTTGGGTACAAGATCCTTTTCTCGTCGTAGCAGATGAAGAATACAATAGTAGTGGATTGATACTCATCGAACCAGAAGAAGGTTTGAAGGGGACAGATGATGATGAAATTGCAGATCATTTTGAAAAATTAGATATTTATCGTGCTGAAAATGCGCCGCTTTCGTTTCATGGTGGCAATGTACTGGTCGCAGATGATTTTATTTTGGTCGGTGCCAATCATTTTAATTCGACTAAAAAGATAGTTGCCAAAGAGTTGAAACGTGTTGAAGATTGCAAAACCTTGGACGAGCGCACACGCAATCATTTTGCCCGATACCTTGGTCGAGATATGAAGATTATTCCGGTAGGAAATACCAAATATCATCATTGCAAAATAGACGGTGAAATACAAAAGGGTAGGGGAGTGGTGAAAGAACCTTTTACTCATATCGACATGTACATTTCGCCGGCAGGCAGAGATGAAAACGGACAATATCAGCTTGTGATTGGAGATCCCATAGCTATGAATGTTGATGATGAGTCGGCAGTTCAGTCACTAAAGGGATTGATGGAGCCGGTCGTAGAAAATCTAACCTCGCAAGGCTTCAAAATTATTAGAAATCCCATGCCTTTGAATAATGTATCAGGCAATTCGTATTATTGTTATTATAATAATTCGCTTATAGAAATAGATGAGAACAGTAAGCGAATCTGGATACCGACTTTCGGTCATGGCGATTGGAAAGAGAGCCTTCGACGATACGATATTCAAAATAGAGAAATATGGCGCGACTTGGGTTTTGAGGTCATTGAATTGATGGATTTTCATCCCTTTGTACGCCAAAAAGCAGGTGTCAGATGTGTCACCAAGTTCATGGGTCGATTCAATATATATGATATTCATTCAGAGTGAGAATTCCTAATTTAAACATGCTCTTAAACCGTAAATTTTTAACATTATGAGGAAGTATTTAATTAACGGTCAAGATAGTTGTAAAGTAAGTCTTGACAATAACTGTGAGCACATTATTATTCACAAAAACGGCGGCAAAATCAATGAAGTAAACTTTAAAGAAAGAGGCATTTCACTTACCGTGAAAGCTAATGAGCTACAAGTCAAAGAGTCGGCTCCATCAACGAATGGCAGAGTAAAAATCAACGCTACGAAAGGTGTTAATTTAAGTGTTGAATTATTTGATTTTCCGGGTGGATATTCTGAGAATGCTCTTGTAGTGGGAATAGATGATATGCGTACTGGTCGTAGTATCAATGCTTTTTCTCTGGATGATTGCCTTATCAACATTCATAAAGAAGGCGATTACATCGTCATCGAAAAAGGCGAAGTCGTAAGTTAGACAAAAGATTAAGTTAGTAGTATAATTTGGGTTTAGGGCGGTTGCATTTTGCACTGCCCTTCTTGTGTTGGGTGTAGATAAATTACTCGAATGAAGTAGGTGTTTGTACATCTGATGGGCTAAGTTTTCGCCTACCTTTCCACTGGCAAAAGACACAGGACAAGGTGTTGTGATACTGGCGGAGTTTTATACAGCAATTTCTTATCTGAAATACTGCCGTTAGGCATGACCAATTTGGTAACCCCTTGGGGAGAGGAAGAAATTTTCATAAAAAGTCTTTTGCAAAAATGAATGAAAAATAAATTTGCTTTACGTACTTTTACGTGGTCATACTTAAAACAAAATACTATGGATAAACCAACAATTGCAGGCAAAGCCCCCATTCAAGTAGAACTCAAGGCAGGTGAGACCTACGCATGGTGTTCTTGCGGAGAATCCGCGAATCAGCCTTTCTGCGACGGTGCTCACAAAGGCACTTCTTTTATACCAAAAGTATTTAAGGCAGAAGAGGACAAGACAGCCTATATGTGTACATGTAAACACACAGATAACCCGGGAATGTGCGATGGTTCGCACAAAAAGCTTTGATGTGATATGCCGGAAAATACTAAGAATTTCGGGGCTTATATGGATAAAACCCTGAAAATCATCAAATGGAATTACCTTAGAGCTTTCAAAAAACTTGAGGTAGATTTTACTGCCGAGCAGTGGGTGATTTTGGATGAACTTTACCGAAAAGGAGGCATCTCGCAAACCGAACTCGCCAATAGTAGTTTCAAGGACGCGCCTACCGTTTCCCGCATTATTGATTTATTGAGCAAAAAGAAACTTGTTCAGCGCGAACGCTTTGACAACGACCGTAGGCGTTACCAAGTCTTTTTGACAGAAAAAGGCAAGGCGGATTATGAAAAAGCGCTACCCGCCGTACACAAATTGAGGGAGCAAGGTTGGCAGCAATTGTCCGATAAAGATTACGAGACGTATTTGCGAATTATGAATCAAATTTTTAAAAATTTTGAATAATAATCCATCATTCACACCTGAAAATATAGCTCAACTTGCCGAAACCCATTACAACTTAAAAGGAGAACTCGATGCTCTGCCGGGAGAAGCTGATCTCAATTATCGACTCGCCACAGCAAGCGGAAAGTACATCTTAAAAATCGCTTCATCCGACACCAATTTGGAGCGTCTCCAAATGCAGAATGATGTCCTCTTACACGTCCGCAAACACGTACCCGATGTACCCACACAAGATGTCCTGCCCAATGTAGAAGGCAATTCCCTCACCAACATTCAAGATGCCGATGGAAAGACTCGTTACTTGCGAATACTCTCATATTTACCCGGCGATTTATGGGCAAATATCCGCCCACACACACCCGCGCTTTTAGAGCATTTTGGAGAAAGCCTTGGCTTTTTGTGTAAAGGCTTAAATGGATATGACCATCCTGCGGCTCACTTTGATTTTAAATGGAACTCTTCGCAAGCAAATACATGGGTGATTCCTCGTATAAATACGATTAAAAATCCAACACAACGCAAAATAATTGACCGTTTTCTAAACTTATTTGACACAAAATTTTTACCTCAAAAAAATCAACTGCGACAAGGCATTCATCACAATGATGCAAATGATTATAATGTCTTGGTAAACGCTGACAAACAGGAAGTTACAGGCATTATTGATTTTGGCGATTTAGCCTATACACACACCGTGAATGAACTGGCAATTGCAATAGCTTACGCTGCCATGCACAAGCCCGACCCTTTGACGGCATCATCGAATGTAGTGCGCGGTTTTCATCGAATTTTTCCGCTTCAAGAAGCAGAATTAGAGGTCTTATTTACAATGATAGGAGCGCGCTTGATAATTAGTGTTGTCAATTCTGCTATCAATAAAACGAAAAAACCTGACAATGCGTACTTACAAATCAGTGAACGTCCGGCTTGGGATATATTAGAAAAATTACACGATATTCATCCCGAATTTGCTCATTACAAATTTCGTCGTGCCTGTGGTTTAGAACCTTACCCAAAGAAGCAAATTTTCATAGATTGGGCAGCCAATCAAAGCCCTGCCAAAATCGTAAATATTGATTTACAAAATGCGCCGTTACACATTCACGATTTCACAGTAGGAAGTTTGGAATTGGGCAATAACAGTGAGTTTGAAAATGTCGATATTTTTACGAAAAATACTTTTCACAAGATAGCTCGCGCCGACGCGTTGGCAGGTATCGGACGGTATCTGGAAACGCGCCCTTTTTATACGACCGATTCCTTTGTCTCTCATCGAAATCAAGGACCGGAGTGGCGCACAGTGCATCTTGGTCTCGACGTTTTTATGGATGCGGAATCTGTCATTTACACGCCTTGTGACGGAACAGTATATTCTCTTCAAAATAATGATGAAACGGGCGATTACGGACCTACCGTTATGCTTGAGCATAAAATAAATAATCAACTCACTTTCTGGACTTTATACGGGCATTTAACACAAGATTCTATTGAAAATTTGACAATAGGACAAGAAGTGAACAAAGGCGAAGCATTATGTAAAATGGGCAATTATCCAATCAATGGGAATTGGCCCCCACATTTACATTTTCAAGTGATATTGGACATATTTGACCACAAAGGAAATTATCCGGGCGTCGCTTATTTTTCCGAAAAAGAAATCTGGGCAAGCATCTGTCCCAATCCTAATTTATTGTTGCAAATCCCCGTTAAAACAAACGTTAAATATCAAGAAAAGCCCCAACAAAATATCCTACAATCCAGACAAAAACACCTTGCAAAAAACCTGAGCATTTCCTACCAAAAACCACTTCATATTGTACGCGGTTATGGTCAATATCTTTACGATATAAAAGGCAGACGCTATCTCGATACCGTGAATAATGTCGCGCATGTCGGACACGAACATCCGCGCGTAGTCGAAGCTGCCAGACGACAAATCGGAGTACTCAATACCAACACTCGCTACCTCCACGAAAACCTTGTTCGCTATGCCGAAGAACTCGCAGCGACCTTTCCCGCTCCTTTGGATACTTGCTTTTTTGTCAATTCCGGCAGCGAAGCCAACGAACTCGCCCTACGCATTGTCAAGACTGCCACAGGAAGAAAAGACATGATAGCTCTCCAAGTCGGCTATCACGGCAGCACGAATGCTTGTGTCAATGTCAGTTCGTATAAATTTGATGGAAAAGGTGGTAAAGGTGCGCCCACGCATACGCATTGTGTGCCTATACCTGACACATATAAAGGCATATATCGTGACACCGAAAATGCTGGTATTTTATATGCTAATCATGTCAAAGAAATCTTACAAAAAACAGACGTAGCAGCATTTATCGCCGAACCGATTATGAGCTGTGGTGGACAAATTCCTCTGCCCGAAGGCTATCTGAAAGCAGCCTGTAAAGCCGTGCGCGAGGCGGGTGGTTTGTGCATTGCAGATGAAGTACAACATGGTTTCGGTAGGGTAGGGGATGCCTTCTGGGGCTTTGAATTACAGGGAGTTATACCGGATATTGTAACGATGGGAAAACCAATTGGCAATGGACATCCGATGGGTGCGGTAATTACTACGCGCGCTTTGGCGGATGAATTTGCCAATGGCATGGAGTTCTTTACGACTTTCGGTGGCAATCCCGTTTCATGCGCTATCGGGCGCGAAGTTTTACAAATTGTAAAGGATGAAAATTTACAGGAAAATGCTCGTAAAATAGGGACGTATTTGAAGTCCGGTTTGCGAAAATTGCAGTCACATTTTCCTATCATTGGAGATGTGCGTGGGCATGGTTTTTTCCTCGGTTTTGAATTGGTGAAAGACCCCGATAATAGAACGCCTGCACCCGACCAAACGACTTACCTTTCTAATCGAATGCGGACACTTGGTATTCTGACGAGTACAGACGGACCGG
>Ga0209595_100346_pt1 | contig 16185 bp, 14 predicted proteins | sample Porto_4metaG_FD_187427 | JGI IMG/M metagenome (GOLD analysis project Ga0209595, IMG submission 187427) | Marine algal microbial communities from Porto, Portugal - Porto_4 metaG (SPAdes) (version 2) | ecosystem: Host-associated > Algae > Red algae > Unclassified | place: Portugal: Porto...
TGCGCTGGATATGGACGCTTTATTTGAATCGGTGTAAAGCTTTCAGCCTGACGGCGAAATCTTCAACACATACAAAGCCAAATCCACATCATCATTCGGCAAGCGAATAATTTTATCATACACAAAATCCAATCGCTCCAAAAGATTGATAGAACGCTGATTGGCAGGAAGCGTAATGGCGAGTATTTTCTCAAAATCATGTCGTTCCAATTCATAATCCAACACGGCGCGAGTCGATTCATAAGCATATCCAAATCCCTCATAATCCGGCAGAAAAGCAAATCCTGCGTCTATACCACCCAAGCCTTCGCGACTAAAAAACCCCGTCATACCAATCGTCACACCGCTATCTTTCAGCATGACTTTATACGCCCCAAAACCGTCTTTTTCGTAAGAAGGGAAATATTTTTCAATGATGTAACTTCTCGCATCCTCCAATGTGCGTACCCCTCTGTCGCCGATATTTTGTATCCACGCAGGTGTATTGAGCAATTCAAAAACGAATGGCGTATCTTCGAGTGTGAAACGAGTGATGAGGAGACGGTCTGTGGTGATTTTCATTCGATTAATTAAAATTTTGAATGTATAAATCTAAATCTTGTTTTATTTTTTGGTAGAGGGGGCAGGTTTTGAAATCGGTGTTGGTGGCGAGGACATCTTCGACGTTTTTACATTTGTTATTGTAGTGGTTAATTTGATTTTCTTTTTCTGTTGGGTGTTGTGCATTATCACTGATTTCTTTTTCCTTTTCTTTTCTAAGTATTTCAACCAGTTTACGCAAAATTCTTAGAACTACATCATCAAATAATGTATGCCCCTTCATGAAAAGATAGGCGGTATCTTTATTTAAATCTAATTCGCGGAGTTGTTGCGATAATGTTTCAACTTGTTGAATATCAGATGAGTGAGTTTGCTCTAATTCAACGATTTTAGTTTGTACCTTTTGTTCTAAATCTCTGATAGTTGCTTCACATTGATTACTGATATCGGGATTTTCTAAAACTTTCATAAGATTAGAAAAGTCAGTTATCGTGAAGGTCGTGATATCTTTCTTAGAAGCAAAATACAACGACCACAATAAAATTGGATAAATAATATTCGAGTACAATTTTAATAATTCCGATAGATTGATTTTCTGTTTAGAGTTATTTGTAGAAGGTATACAAACTTTGTGTAATTTTTCTCGATAACACTTTAAATTTTCTATCGAATACGCATACGTTTGAAAAATATATTGATTTGACTTGATTTTTATAGAACTATCAGAATGGTTAGGTAAGAGGTAATCATAGTCGCTATCTACACACAATATGAGATGTGTTCCGGTATTTTCAGCGTGTTTTAAAACTTCCAATTTGCCTTTGGCGAGACTATTATCTCTTGGTAATGGAGTGATGTCAAACACAATATTTTTTTGAGACTCATAATCTTTTAAAATATCATACCAAAATGCCTCATCTTCGTGTCCCTCTACATACACCTGTACACGTGGTAGAGCATCATTCGGACGTAATTCTGCAAAGGCTTCGATAAGGTCAGAGTCAAGATTATCGGTGAGTCTATTCGGCATTTTCTAAAACGGCTTGGTTGTCAGTTACTATTAAATCGCTGATTTCTTTTACTTTATCCATCCAACCACCCATAATAATCGCAGGAGAATGAGTGGCAAGAATAATCTGTACATTTGGGTTGAGTTCGCGGATGTAGCTGATTAATTTTTTTTGTACGTCAAAATGAATGGATATTTCGGGTTCGTCCATGAATAAAATGTAGGGTTGTTGATCCTGTACTAAGGTTGTCAGTAGTATGATTAGGATTTGTTTTTCGCCAGAAGATAAGTGATAAGGGCTTATTTCTTTATCATCAAGACAGAATAAAATTTCATTCTCAGTGTCATCTACATACTTGCCGGTATGTGAAGATACCTCATTTAAAATTTCGATGAATCGTTCTCTTGGCTGACTTATTTCCTTACTTTTCTGTTCAGAATTATTTCCATTAAGACGCAATGCTCTTTTCCCTAAATCTACTTGATAGCTCAAATATTTTTTTTGTAGAAGATAGATTAACCAGTCTAAATACGTTTTGATTTCACCATCAAATTTTTGTGCTGTCTCTCTAACAAGTAGCTTATTATCAATTGGTTTAATGAAGTCAACATGAGGGAATTTAATATTTTTAAGTGCAGGTAAATTAGCGGATTTATTTTTAGTTGGGGGTTGTTCTGCATAAAGGAAGTCCTTATCCAATTTGAGAGTTTGACCATTATCAAAGGTTAATGTAAAGTCTTCTATCTTAGGGGGCATATCTATATTCATAAATCCTTCGGTTGCCGCTTCATAAACATACCTGAAAACAGTACTCTTCCCACTCCCATTAGGACCTGACAAAATATTCACTTTCGGATGCAAATTCCATTCAAGGTCATAACGTCCCCAAAGCCCTTTAATTTCTACTTTCGATATGTATTTAATCGCTTCGTCCATGATTACAGATTGAAATTTTATGCAATTTACAAAAATTATGGATGAAATTCCAATCGCATCCCCTGTCGGCTTTCATCAAAAACACCATTAGCATAAGCCAAGTGTCCGCTTACGATTGTGTGCGTCACTCGCCCTTTAAATGTCGTGCCTTCCAATGGCGACCAACCGCATTTATAGTAAATATTTTGAGGATTAACCGTCCATTGCTCCTCCAAATCCACCAGCACAAGATCGGCATGATAGCCCTCGCGAATATACCCGCGCTCCTGCACACGGAAGCAATCGGCGGGGGCATGACACATCTTTTCGACGATGCGTTCCAGCGTGATTTTTTCCTGATAATAAAAATCCAACATTACATTCAGCGAGTGCTGCACCAGCGGCAGACCCGAAGGCGCATTGAAGTAGGTATTTGCCTTTTCCTCGCGAGTGTGTGGCGCGTGGTCGGTAGCGATAATATCGAGGCGATTATCCAATAAAGCAGGAAAAAGTGCGGCTTGGTGTGTTGCGTCCTTTATCGCAGGATTACATTTTATTTTTGTGCCGAGTTCGTCGTATTGACTGGCGTTGAAATAGAGGTGATGAACGCAAACTTCTGACGTTATTCTCTTCTCTTTCAAGGGAATATCATTACGAAATAAATCTAATTCATCCGCAGTAGAAATATGTAAAATATGTAGTCGCGTATTATGTTTTTTGGCTAATTCGACGGCAAGACTTGATGAAATCAAGCAGCCTTCGACATTCCGTATTTCAGGATGACAACGAATCGGAACATCTTCGCCATAACGCTCGCGATAGGCAGCAATATTCGCACGAATCGTCGTTTCATCCTCACAATGCGTCGCAATCAGCATCGGGCATTCTGAAAACAACTTGTCAAGTGTGACAGGATTATCAACCAACATATTGCCCGTACTGCTACCCATAAATGCCTTGACACCGCAAACGTTTTTCGCGTTGGTTTTTAAGACTTCTTCCAAATTATCATTGGATGCGCCCATAAAGAAGGAGTAATTGGCGAGCGACTTTCCAGCGGCAATATCGTACTTGTCTTGCAGCAATTCTTGCGTAAGGGTGGACGGCTTAGTATTGGGCATTTCCATGTAGGAAGTAGTGCCTCCGGCTACGGCGGCGCGTGGCTCGGTGTAGAGGTCAGATTTGTGCGTCAAGCCCGGCTCGCGGAAGTGTACTTGGTCGTCAATAATACCCGGAATGAGGTATTTACCCTTACCGTCAATGACGACATTTACATTAGTATCTATTTGATTATCAATGCGTTCAATACGTCCGTTTTTCACCAAAACATCTCCGGCGAATATCCGTCCTTCATTGACGATTTGGACGTTTTTTATGATTATATGCTTCATGATTACAAAACTATAAACTATCGTCTATGGACTATCGACCATCGACTATTTCAATTTCTCTAATAACTCTTTTCCCGCCGAAATACTACCATTCATATCGTCGCTGACATGCTGTATTTCGATTTTTTCTTTAGCTAAATAAGCCATAATTTCCTCGTGTGTGCGTGTGTCTTTCTCGGAAGGGAGCTTTAAATTTGCCATCCAATCCATCATGCTTTCTCCGGCTTGTTCGAGGGAAAGGATATGGTCATCAATTTGCTTTTGAGTAGTTCCATCTGTGACAGCCGTTCTTTTAGCCCTTAATTGTTTTTGAGTTTGGTGAATGTCGTCCATTTTAGGCATCACTTCGTCGTGTACGACCATTATTTCGCGGACGAGTTCTTGTTGGATGTTGTCATTGCTTGTACAATTTGAGAAGATGATAGAGGTGCAAGCTAAGAGTATGATTAATTTTTTCATTTTAATGTGTAATAAATTAATTATCAGATTAATTAGAATGCAAGAACACCGTAGCGTAACGCCTCCGGTTTGCGCCGCACAACGTAGAGAAAATTCATGAATTTTCTCTACGTTGTATACACATACGCGAGAACGCAAGCCGGAGGCATTACGCTACGGTTGTTACGTGTATTATTTTCTCGAAAAAATATTATATTTCACAATACAATAAATCGCACGAAAACCATCGCGCCAATTAATTTTTTTCCCTTCCTCATAAGTGCGTCCGTAGTAGGAAATACCAACTTCGTAAATGCGAACTTTAGGAATACGAGAGATTTTAGCGGTTACTTCCGGCTCAAATCCAAAACGATTTTCTTTGAGATTCAAACCTTGTACCATGCTGGTTTTGAACAACTTATAACAAGTCTCCATATCCGTCAGATTGAGGTTAGTAAACATATTGGAAAGGAAAGTCAAAAACTTATTGCCTATCGAATGCCAGAAAAACAAAATACGATGCGGACGCCCCCCCATAAAACGCGAACCATACACTATATCTGCAAAACCATCCAAAACGGGCTTTAAAAGGATATTGTATTCCTCCGGGTCGTACTCCAAATCTGCGTCTTGGATGATGAGATAATCGCCCGTCGCGTGTGCAATGCCTGTGTGCAATGCCGCGCCTTTCCCCTGATTGACCTCGTGACTGTAAAATTGAATATTGCTATCAGAATGAGTTGCAATATACTGATTAATGACAACTTCTGAATCGTCGGAAGAAGCGTCATTGACCAAAATCAATTCTTTTTCGATGTCATTAATGAGTTCGACGGCACGAACTTTATCCAAAATTTTATGGATAGTACGCGCCTCGTTGTACACGGGGATGACGATGGATAATTTCTGAATCTGCATTGGGGCGAAATTACGAATTTTTATGTACGTAACACAGATATTTCTGTCTGTTTAAAATGAAAAAAAAAGCCTACCGCTTCGCGATAGGCTTTTCTTACAGAAAGGAATGTCTGTGTTACATATACGCTTCCATAGGCGGACAAGTACAAATCAAATTCCTATCGCCTTGTGAATTATTGACACGCCCGACGGCTGCCCAAAATTTCACGCTGCGGACGTAAGGTAGCGGATAGGCTGCCTTCTCGCGCGAGTAAGAATATGCCCATTCGTCTGCCGTAATGACAGCCAATGTATGTGGTGCATTTTTCAATACATTATCGTCTTTATCGGCTGTTCCTGTTGCTACTTCGTCCATTTCCTTTTTGATGGCAAGCATGGCATCGCAGAAGCGGTCTATTTCGTCTTTGGCTTCACTTTCTGTGGGTTCTATCATTATCGTACCGGCTACGGGGAAGGACAAAGTCGGTGCATGAAAACCGTAATCCATCAAGCGTTTTGCCACGTCCTCTGCCTCTACACCGAGTGGTTTAAATTTACGCAAATCAATAATCAACTCATGCGCTACACGTCCTTTTTCACCTTTATAAAGAATGTCATATTCACCTTGCAAACGCGCTGCAATATAATTTGCATTGAGAATCGCATAGCGTGTCGAATCTACAACACCTTGATTGCCAAGCATTCTTACATAAGCATACGAAATCAATAAGATACTCGCACTGCCCCAAGGCGCAGCCGATACTGCCGAAATGCCCTTCACGCCCCCCGTCTGTACGAGTGGATGTTTGGGTAGATAAGGCGCGAGACTTTTATTGACACAAATAGGTCCCATTCCCGGTCCGCCGCCGCCGTGTGGTATGGCAAATGTTTTATGCAAATTGAGGTGACAAACATCCGCCCCAATCTCTGCCGGACTCGTCAAGCCTACCTGTGCGTTCATGTTTGCACCATCCATGTATACCCTGCCGCCATGCTCGTGAATGAGGTCGCAAATAGCCTTGATTTCCACTTCAAAAACGCCATGTGTCGAAGGATAAGTCACCATCAAAGCTGCCAAATTGTCGCTATGTTCTTCGGCTTTTGCTTTGAGGTCATTGAGGTCGATATTGCCGTTTTCATCGCATTTTGTGACTACGACTTTCATGCCTGCCATGACTGCGCTCGCCGGATTTGTACCATGTGCCGAAGCTGGAATGAGGGCTATATTTCGATGCGTATCGCCATTGGCTTCGTGGTAAGCGCGGATGGTAAGCAAGCCCGTGTATTCGCCCTGCGCGCCCGAATTGGGTTGGAGCGAACAGGCATCAAAGCCCGTTGCGGCACATAAATAAGCCTCCAATTCTTCAAAAATCTGCTTATAGCCCTGCGCTTGTTCGAGTGGAACGAAGGGATGCAAGCCACCAAATTCTGCCCAACTTACAGGCATTAATTCTGTTGCTGCATTCAATTTCATAGTACACGAACCGAGTGGAATCATGGAATGTGTCAGCGATAAGTCTTTGTTTTCCAAGGACTTAATATAGCGCATCATTTTTGTTTCGGAATGATGACTATTGAAAATCGGGTGGCTCAAATACTCAGATTTGCGCTGAATCGCAGCCGGAATTTTCACCTCCAATCCTGCCGCAATTTCAGTGTAATGTTTTAATTCACCATTTAAAGCAGTGGCAACAAAATCCAGTCGATTTGAATTTTTAAATATATCAATTATATTTTTCAAATCAGCTGTGGAGACTGTTTCATCCAGTGTAATTCCAATATAATTTTCTCCGAAATAATGAAAATTAATACTGTTTTGAAGCGCGAGTTTTTGGATATTATCACGTACTTCTACGGAAGGGGTTTTTATTTTTAAAGTATCAAAATAATACTCATTTTCGTTGGTAAATCCTTGCACTTCAAGTTCGTGTGCGAGTACGCGCGTGAGTCCGTGTATGCGTTCTGCGATAGCGCGAATGCCCGCCTGACCGTGATACACGGCATACATGCTCGCCATGATTGCGAGCAAGGCTTGTGCAGTGCATATATTGGAAGTTGCTTTGTCGCGGCGAATGTGTTGTTCGCGGGTTTGGAGTGCCATGCGGAGGGCAGGATTGTTGTGAGCATCAATAGAAACACCGATGATGCGCCCCGGAATTTGGCGTTTGAAATCCTCCGTTGTTGCAAAATATCCGGCGTGCGGTCCGCCATATCCCATCGGTACGCCCATACGCTGGGTCGTCCCTACTACGGCATCTGCGCCCCATTCTCCGGGAGGTGCGAGGAGGGCAAGGCTCAAAATATCGGCGGCTACAGTGAGGTATGCACCTGCCGTTTTAGTGCGCTCGGCGAAGGCGGTGTAGTCGGCTACTTCGCCATCGGCGGCAGGGTATTGGAGGAGTGCGCCAAAGGTTTTTTCGTCAAATTCAAATGTATGCCAATTGCCAATAATTAATTCTATGTCAAGCGGTTGAGCTCGTGTCCGAAGCACGTCTATGGTTTGTGGTAGTACTTTATCCGAAACGAAAAAACGATTAATGGCTTCGCCTTTATTTCGTTTATTTTTTTGATTATAAAACATAATCATCGCTTCTGCGGCAGCCGTACCTTCGTCGAGTAGCGAGGCATTGGCGATGGGGAGTGCGGTGAGGTCGCTGACCATTGTTTGGAAATTTAAAAGAGCTTCCAATCGCCCTTGTGCAATCTCGGCTTGGTAAGGCGTATATTGCGTGTACCAACCCGGATTTTCAAAGATATTGCGAAGGATGACGGAGGGCGTAATCGTGCCGTGGTAGCCCAAACCAATGTAGGAGCGATAGACTTTGTTTTTGGTAGCAATCTTTTTTAGCTCACGCAAGTATTCATATTCCGTGAGTGCTTCGGGGAGCTGTAGGTCGCTATTGATGCGGATATTGGGTGGAATGGTTTCATCTACGAGTTGGTCTAATGTGCTGACACCAATGGCGTGTAGCATGCTTTCCAATTCGTTTTGGTCGGGTCCGATGTGGCGTTTGGCAAACTGGTCGTAAGATTGAATTTGTAACATTGATTTGACGTGATTTGATACCGAAATAAATTTAAATACAAGTTTTTAAGGAATGATAGAACAACATAAGTAACGATAAAAAAATAATCTACCCGTCTGAATTGTTCTTTTTCTTATATGTTTCACTTAGTGAAAGAAAATAAATAACTTGCCCCATTATGCTTGTTCTTTTCTCTTCTAAAAACACAAAAAATAGTTCCGTAGCTATGGCTATGCAACGATTTTTTGAATTCTTTAGAAGAAAAAATTACGGCGCATTATGGAACAATTTATTTAATTTCCTTCACTTAGTATATTTTTATCCCACTATTTATATTTTCCATTACTTAACATTGTAATCGCGAATTGGTTGTACATAAAAAACCCGTAGAGACACGATTAATTGCGTCTCTACGGGTAGAAATGATTAGGGCGAACGAAAAGTCATTTTTGTAATATGATTTTTTAAATTAAAGGATAAAACTTGAGTCGTCGGACATTTTTGAAATGTCAAACGACAGTGTCCTGCTATTTTACTGAATAACGAGTTATTACAGATTAAAATATTTTTTATATTATTAAAACGACTTTTCGTTCCCCCCATAGAAATGATTTGGAAAATCGCGTTACGATTAATCTATTTTTACAATTTTTTCGGAAGTAGAGAGCCAGTTATTCCCCTTTAGCTGGACAAAATATGTGCCTGGAATAAGTTTCTCTGTATTGAAATGAACGATATTAGCACCTTCATTTACAGGCAAAATTTCGGTGTGAACGTTTCTGCCTAAAGCGTCAGAAATATTCAATTCGAGTTCGGTATCATCGAAGTTGGTATTGTAAAATTTCACGCTACCTCTATTACTTACCGGATTGGGAAATACTTCGATTGTATTCACTGCATCATCGTCAAAACAAGTAGATCTGATGATAAGTTTGCTGCCCAGTGTTGCAGTTCCTGATATATCTACTTGTGTGAGGCGATAATAATTATCGAGTGAAGGCGAACGGTCTGTAAAAGTATAGACTGCTTGTGTATTTGAATTGCCTTTCCCTTCTACTTTTCCGATGGTTTCGTAGTTGATGCCATCTATGCTTTTTTCGATTTTAAAGTACGCATTATTCGTTTCTGTTGCTGTTTTCCAGGTGAGTTCGATAGTGCAATCTTCAGCATTTACGGCATCAAATGAGGTCAATTCAACTGGAAGTGCTGCCGCACAAATGTCACTAAAACAACTGAATGTCAAGTCATTAATGTATGCGCCTTCATTTACAGGCAAACGAGCACCATCTTCAAACGTACTCACAAATGTTGGTGGAAATAAAGACCTGTTATGCCATGTCAAATCAAGGCACTCATCTATATCTGCCACCGTAAAAGCCAAAGTTCCTACGTTAATCCATTCTAAGGTTGCAGGTACGCCGTCGCCGCCTGCAAGTTCGATATTATAAGAAACGATGGTATCCAGTGAACCTTCAAGGTTGTGCGGAGAATACAAAGCGGTCAACACGCCATTGTCGAGAATAAAGTTACTCAAGGCACCTTCATTGTCAATATCTGTACTATTAGCAAAGATAGCAGCACGATTGAAAGAAAAACGATAATTTTGTTCTGCAATAGTAAAAGTCGAGGCAGTGTCGCTGGCTCTGACATCAATGTCAAGTAGCAATTGCTCGCCATCACAATCCAATGTGTTGAGATTGAAGCGAACATCAAACTGCCCCTGACTAAAGCCGATAACGCAGAATGCGACCATCAGGGATAATGTAGTTAATAATTTTTTCATCTTTGATACTTTAATTTTGAACGGAAATAAGAAGTTTATGTATGTTACAGTTTATGACGTACAATAAGCTAATTTAGATACTAAGAAACGCTTAGAAAATAACTTAGGAACGAAGTAAGCACAAGTTTAAGCGTCAAAATCTAAACTCAGCAGTTGCCTCGATTTCAGCGAGTTATACAAAGTAAATTTTGTCGCTTAACTTTGTACCACCTTATGTACGTTGGCAGTAAAACCTTGATTAATTGATAGAATTGTCTTTTATAGAAATTGAGGAAATAGCAAGGAATACATTAAGAATGTAAGTATCACGAGATAACTTACTTATCTTTAGTACGTTGAATTTGTGAATAGAATGGACACGAAAATGATTTCTTTTATACCCTGTGTCCGATACGTAAAATTAGATAGAATTATTGAAACTTTTAACAAAAACGGGTAATTTTTTCTTTTTTTAATAAAACTTTCGCAAAATTTGCCAAATCAATCCCAAAAATCGAACATAACTACTTGCCTTTTTGTTAACTTTGCATCCTTATTTTCAAAAATTATTGAAACTTTTGTAAATTAATATCACTCGATAATAAACCAATGAGTGAATGAATGAATGAATTAATAACCAATGCGTTAAAAACATTTACTCATTTATTCATCTACTCATTTCTACAAACTATCGACTATTTTCAAAATAAATATTATGAAATTATTGGTCTGTGTCAGTAAAACACCCGACACCACTACCAAAGTCTCTTTTTCCAACAACGATACAGAGTTCAATGCACAAGGCGTGCAGTACATCATGAATCCCTACGATGAATGGTATGCCCTCGTTCGTGCCTTAGAACTCAAAGAAGCGGCAGGCGGTACAGTCACTGCTATAAATGTAGGTTCGGCTGCCAACGATACCATTATCCGCAAAGCACTCGCTATCGGTTCAGACGACGCTATCCGCGTAGATGCACCCGAAAATTGTAGTGCCTATTATGTCGCAAAACAAATCGCAGAGCAAGCCAAAGCAGGCGACTACGATATGGTATTTTTTGGTAAAGAAACTATCGACTACAACGGCGCACAAATCGGCGCAATGGTCGCTGAAATGCTCGATATGCCCTTCATTTCTTACGCCACCAAAATGGATGTTTCCGGTAACACTGCCACCATTTCACGCGAAATAGAAGGCGGTCAGGAAATCGTAGAAGTCGATACACCATTCACACTCAGTGCAGCCAAAGGACTTGCCGAACAACGCATCCCAAACATGCGCGGCATCATGATGGCAAAACGCAAACCCTTGAATGTCGTTCCTCCAGTAGACGTAACAGAAAAAGTTTCGGTTGCCTCCTACGCCTTACCTCCTGCAAAAAAAGCCTGTCACTATATTGACGCAGAAGACATGGACAAGTTGGTCGAACTACTCCACAGCGAAGCGAAAGTAATTTAATAATGATTAATGTATAACGATTAATGATTAATGTATAATATTAATTTTCGCATAGCGAAAATACTATCTTTATAAAAAAAAATATACATTAAATATTAACCGTTAATCATTAATCATTAATCATTAACCGTTAATCATTAAAAAAAATGGTATTAGTATATATAAACAGCCCGGAAGGTAAACTCAAAAAATCTGCCTTTGAAGCTGTCACTTACGGATATAAAGCAGCACAATCACTTGATACAGAAGTCGTTGCGCTCACTATCGGAAATACAGACAATGCAGGCATACTCGGACAATATGGCGCAGCCAAAGTCCTCAATATAGCTGGTGCAGAAAACTTCGACAGCGGTACTTATGCGGCGATAATCGCCGATGCTGCCCAACAAGTTGGTGCAAATATCGTTGTCATGCCCGACGATTCTACAGGAAAAGCACTCCTAGGTAGAGTTGCGGTTCGTATGGATGCAGGTGCAGTCAGTGGCGTAAAAACACTGCCGGATACCAGCGCAGGATTTGTCGTAAAAAAGAACGTATTTTCCGGTAAAGCTATCGTTGATTACAACATCACTTCCGACAGAAAAGTCCTTTCTATTGCAGGAAACACCTTCCCACCAGAGGTCGTTGGTAGCGATGTAGCCGTCGAAACGCCAAGCATTAATGTACCTGCCAGCCGTGTGCGCATCAAAGAAGTCAGTACCGTAAAAGGCACAGTACCACTTCCCGAAGCCGAACTCGTTGTTTCTGCCGGGCGCGGAGTAAAAGACCCCGACAATTGGGGAATCATTGAAGAACTCGCCAACGAACTAGGCGCAACCACCGCTTGCTCGCGCCCTGTCGCGGATGTCGGATGGCGCCCTCACCACGAACACGTTGGACAAACAGGCGTTGCCATTCGCCCCAATTTATACATTGCCATCGGTATTTCAGGCGCAATTCAGCACCTCGCCGGTGTCAATCAAAGCAAAACCATCGTTGTCATCAATAAAGACCCGGAAGCACCCTTCTTCAAAGCAGCCGACTACGGTATCGTAGGCGATTTGTTTGACGTCGTACCACGTCTCAATGATGCCATCAGAAAATTTAAAGCCACGAGTTGACGAGTTGACGAGTTGACGAATTGACGAATTGACGAATTAACGAATTGACGAATTAACGAATTGACGAATTAACGAATTGACGAATTAACGAATTAACGAATTGACGAATTAACGAGTTGACGAATTGACGAATTAACGAATTGACGAATTGACGAATTGACGAATTGACGAATTGACGAATTGACGAATTGACGAATTGACGAATTGACGAATTGACGAATTGACGAATTGACGAATTGACGAATTGTAGTTTTTTGCTGCGCAAAAACCTTATAATATGGTGGGGGAGACATCTGCTACATTCTTGATATGTAATAATGTCTCAACAATTCGTCAACCATCAACCCACCAACTCGTCAATTCAACAGCTCGTCAACACCTCAACTCGTCGAAACATTTTGTAATCCCGTTCAAAAGTACTAAATTTGTCGGCTTGAAGGAAAACGCATATACGTGTCCGTCTATCGACCTATTCAGATATGAAAAAAATCGAACTCGAAATAGTTGCTATCTCACACACGACCACCCAATCATCCAATTACGCTTTAGTACTTGGTGAAATGGAAGGTGTTCGCAGATTACCCATTGTTATTGGAGGCTTTGAAGCACAAGCTATTGCCGTTGCTATGGAGCGCATGAGTCCTCCCCGTCCGCTTACGCACGACCTCATGTGCAGTACTCTCGAAACCTTTAATATAGAACTCAAAGAAGTGGTTATCAGTAACTTACTTGACGGCGTATTTTACGCACGTTTGGTCTGCGCCCAAAATGGCGAAGCCATCGAAATCGACTCACGTACCTCCGACGCACTCGCGCTTGCAGTGCGTGTAGGTTGCCCGATTTATTCCTACGAATTTATCCTCGAAGCTGCCGGAGTTGTCCTCGAAACACCCGAAATACACGAAGAAGACGGCACAATAGAAGTCAGTAGCGGGTCTAAAAAAGACCGTTCACTCGCCCAATACGCTATCGGCGAACTCAAAACCAAACTCGACGAAGCACTTCAAGACGAAAATTACGAATTTGCCGCACTCATACGCGACGAAATCTCGCGCAAAGAAAGCTAAATAAATTTGAGTGTGTCACAAATTGGTGGTCGTATAAAATATTGAAAAAGTAGGTTAGAACCAACTCCGCTTGTAGAAAGAGATGTCTTCCCCTCATCCAATGGAACATGTTCCATTGGATGAGGGGAAGACATCACCGATTTGTGACACACTCAATAAATTTAAGCGCAAGTTGGCTATCAGTCCACAGTTCTTACAATCGCTTGAATTTCGACACCTTTCTAACTCGTTGATTGTCAAAGTGTCCAATGTTAGACGAGTAGCCCGTAAGTTTAAGTTCGATAATCAATTCATCTTCAGTGAATTGAAGTTGAAGTTGAAGTTGAAGTTGAAGTTGAAGTTGAAGTTGAAGTTGAAGTTGAATTAGGGCGTATCCCCCTCCCAAGGTCGGGGGTCGGGCTATCCGGCACTCTCTTCATTCCGCTATCGCTCCATTACGTTCAGACAACACCTACTATCCCTTACGCAAGAGACGAGCAATCGCACGTTTCATCAAACATCTTAAAACTCCCCCTCCCCCTCCCCTACCTTTCTTTTTCTATAAAATACAACGTAGCACGGTGCTTCCAGTTCGTATTTTCACGTACTATCGCGACACGGGATAGAAGCACCGTGCTAAGGAGTTACACACAAATCAAGAATCACATGCCAATTTTCCAGACCAATACTGAAACACCAGAATGGGAAAACCCCCAAATATTCAACATTAATCGTGAGGCACCTACCGCCCATTTTATTCGCTACGAAAATATAGAAAAAGCCATTTCGGAAAATAATACCGACAATCCTAAGCAGATTTCTTTGCATGGGAAATGGAAATTCAAGTGGGTCAAAAAACCTGCTGACCGTCCTGCCAATTTTTACAAAAAAAACTATGACACCTCCACTTGGGACGACATAAATGTACCCGGCAATTGGGAATTACAAGGTCACGGACTACCTATCTATACGAATGTGAAATATATTTTCCCGAAAAATCCACCATACATACCGCATAATTATAACCCCGTTGGCAGCTACGTCAGAGAGTTTTATATGCCACAAAATTGGATAGAAAGAGATGTATTTATCTACTTCGGTGCGGTGCGAAGTGCCATGTATTTATGGGTCAATGGCGAACAGGTCGGCTACAGTCAAGGCAGCAAAACACCCGCACAATTCAATATTACGAAGTATCTTAATGAAGTAAAAAATAGAATTGCGGTAGCGATTTATCGTTGGTCAGATGCGAGTTACATTGAAGGACAGGATTTTTGGCGATTAAGTGGAATGGATAGAGAAGTCTATGTCTATGCCACTGATAATGTGGCAATTGACGACATTCACGTACAAGCAGGATTGGAAAATAACTATCAAGATGGTACATTCAAACTGAATGTAAAGCTACGCAATACTGCCGCACGAAATGTCGATAATTATCAATTGAATGTACAATTATCGGATGGTAGGAAAATTATTTTTCAAGAAAACCGTACCAACGACTTTAGCTGTCGCAAGGCGAGCGAAATGACGGCTAAAGTCGTCAGTACAGTAAGCATTCCGCAAGTAAAAAAGTGGACCGCAGAAACCCCAAACCTCTACAAATTACTAATCACACTCACCGATAATAAAGGCGCGACATTGGAAGCTACTTCGCTCGATATAGGTTTTCGTTCTGTTGAAATTAAAAACGCACAACTACTCATCAATGGCATAGCCGTCACCTTCAAAGGCGTGAATTTGCATGAACACGACGCCATTACTGGTCACGTTGTCAGCGAAAAACGTATATTAGAAGACTTGCAATTGATGAAAGCCAATAATATTAATGCGATTCGTTGCAGTCATTATCCGCAGCAGCCTGCTTTTTATCGTCTGGCAGACCGTTTGGGTTTTTATGTAATTGATGAGGCGAATATCGAGACGCATGGCATGGGCGCAGAACATCAAGACGAGATTGACGCATCGGTACATCCTGCCTATTTGCCGGAATGGAAAGCCCAGCACCTTGACCGTATTGAGCGAATGTATCAGCGCGACAAAAACTATGCTTGCATTATCACTTGGTCGCTCGGAAATGAGGCAGGAAATGGCGAAAATTTCAAAGCAGCCTATAGGTGGCTCAAAGCGAAAGACGCCACGCGCCCCGTGCAATACGAACAAGCTCACGCCCACGAAAATACCGATATTTACGCACCGATGTACCCCCCGATTCCGCTACTCAAACGCCACGCTGCATCAAACCCAACCAAGCCCATGATTCTCTGCGAATATGCGCACGCAATGGGCAATTCGTGTGGAAATTTACAGGACTATTGGGCGGTTATTGAGACGTATCCGGCACTGCAAGGCGGTTATATTTGGGACTGGGTAGACCAAGGACTTTTGGCGAAGAACGAGGACGGAAAAGCCTATTTTGCTTATGGTGGCGATTTTGGCGCAGCGCATTTACAAAACGATAATAACTTCTGTACCAACGGTTTAGTTTCGCCTGACCGCAAACCCAATCCACATTTACACGAAGTGAAAAAGGTGTATCAATATATTCGATTTGAAGCCATAAATCTTACGGAAGGTCGCGTGAAGGTGACGAATTTGTAT
>Ga0209595_100347_pt1 | contig 16175 bp, 15 predicted proteins | sample Porto_4metaG_FD_187427 | JGI IMG/M metagenome (GOLD analysis project Ga0209595, IMG submission 187427) | Marine algal microbial communities from Porto, Portugal - Porto_4 metaG (SPAdes) (version 2) | ecosystem: Host-associated > Algae > Red algae > Unclassified | place: Portugal: Porto...
TCGGTATGAAAAGCAGTTTTGAAGGTCGTACTTGCTTTGAATATACGGTCTAAAAAATTGCGGTAGTGGTGAATCATACATAATACATCAGCATTAATTTTATATGAAAAATCCATAATTGCCCTACCAATGTCGGGCTTGTGTATTTCGTGAAATTCATAATTGCCCTCTCCGAAATGTTCCGTTAAGAGGAGTTTGAATGGTGTTGATGAAGGAGCTTTGTCGCCGTTATCTACGTGCAGCACGATGAGTTGCGAACCCGTCTTTTCCAACAAATATTTAAGTGGTTCAAGAGCTTTGGCATCACTGAAAAAATCACTATCGACAGCAAGCAAGACCTTCTTAATCGGTTGATATTCAACTTCATCCGGAATAACCAAAATAGGTGCTTCTGTGTACTTAATCGCTCTTACAGTATTGCTACCGAGAAAAACCTCCTGCACACCGCTCGCGCCTTTTGTACCCATAACAACCAGATCGGATGCCATTTTTTTAGCCTCGCTGGCAATCACCTCATCGTTATAACCTTTACGTACATTAGTCGTCGTATTGGTACCACTAAGGGCAGTCGCTCTCGCACTTTCTTGAGCAATATCCCTCTGTGCATCTCCAACGATATGACGCTCAATAGAGAGTATCATACCCGTTTTACGCATCAATTCATAAGAATGTAAAAGGTGAACTTTTGCCTCTAATGTTTTCGCCAAATTCGCTGCATAAGTAAGCGCATTCTCAGCGGTTGGAGAAAAATCGGTAGGTACAAGTATTTTCTTCATAGTCATTTTATTTATAATTATTCATCTCAAAATTCACAAAATATCTTTCGTGGTGAATTGTATTAATTTGAGGCAAAGTTAGTCCCGTTTGCCCTCCCCTCAAATGACGAGCATCACCCTCATCATTGATTTGTATCATTTCAAGACCCGTCTATTCCCTCTAATTTTGTGCATATAAATAGTAATATAAGTTGAGATTTGAGGGTGAGGATAAATTAATTTTCTTCCAAATATTTTATTGCTTAGTATCAGGAATTAAATAAATGTACATTCTTCGCGTCGTTATTTTTTCTTTAGACGAACCGAATTTGACGCGAATACTCACTGTATTTAAGGAAAATTTGGTGAAGTATAAAGTAAAAGAACAAGTCGAGAATATGCATTTATTTTGTTCCTGATACTTAATTATCAATTGCACATCACACTCATTCGCGAACTTCAACTTTTTAAAAATTAACATTATGAATACAATGACACAGCTCTCCAAAATAATGACCACCGACCTCCTCACCGTCACTGCCGATACCAAACTCTCCAAAATTAAGGAGATTTTTGACAATAAACGCATCCATCATATTCCTGTCGTCAAATACCAAATGCTCATCGGGATTATTAGCAAAACGGATATGTTGCACTATATAAAAGGAGTGGTCGGGCAGCGACAAGATGACGTGGAACTCAACCGCGACTTGCTCGAAAATTACACCGCTAAAGACATCATGACGACAGGCGTAGCCAAGCTCGAAAGCAAAGACCGCATTGCTACCGCCATCATGGTGTTTCAGGAAAATATTTTCCACGCCATTCCTATCGTAGATAACAACCTCTTGGTGGGTATCGTGACCACTTATGACATCATCAATTTTGCAGCAAAATGCAAATGTAGCGCACAAGAGAAAATGGAAAAAGCAGTTTCCACTTAGTAACGATAAAACAATAACTTCCCGATTTGGACGGTTTATTTTGAAATGAATCGACCCAAATTTGACGCGAATACTCATTGTATTTAAGGAAAATTTGGTAAAGTATAAAGAAAAAATAACGACGCGAAGAATGTACATTTATTTAATTCCTGATACTTAATTTTCTTATAAAACATTGGATTACACATAAAAAAGGAAAGATATGAACATAAAAGCACCGATAGCCGAAGTAATGAGTACAGGCATTATCACGGTAGGACCAGATACCGAACTGACGAAAGTAAAGGATTTATTTTTACGAAAAAATATACATCATATACCCGTCACCGATAACCAAAAATTGTTGGGTATTATTAGTAAAACGGATTTGCTGTACCACATTCGAGGACCGATCGAATGTCGCAATAAAGGCAATATCAATAATAAAGATTTACTTGAAAAGTATTGTGCCAAAGACATCATGACGCGGCGCGTAGGCAAACTCAACAGCACCAATCAGGTCAAGGATGCGGTAGAGGTGTTCAGAGAGAATTTTTTTCACGCCATTCCCATCGTAGATGATGATAAATTGGTCGGTATGGTCACACCTATTGACCTTATCAATTTCTCCATAAGAGCATCGAAAAAAATAGTACAAACCGTTTATTAATTACAATGAGTGAATTACGAATGAGTGAATGAGTGAATAAATCACTGTTCATTAGTAACGAGCAAATAATAAGTTTACGATTTCGACGAGGTTATTATTTACTCGTTACTTAGTCAGTTAATTTAATTGTTGTCAGTTAGTGAAAGAAATTAAATAACATGTGCCATTATACTCGTCTTTTTTCCGTCTAAGAATCCTTTAAAATCCTTATCCCGAATCGGGGTTCGGGACAGGCTGTGCTAAGGCTATGTGCGGCTTTCAAAAAATCCTTAGACAAAAAAAATACTTCGCATTATGGGACATCTTATTTAATTTCTTTCACTTAGTTCTACTCTGAGGAACGCGGGATAAATAAGATTGTGCTAACATACTTTGACCACTCTGTGGTCAAAGCATGTTAACAATTATCAATATTTCAAGTATTTCGACCGCAGAGCGGTCGCACCTCCTTTAAAGTATTAATGTAGAATTAGGAAACTGGATAATTAGGTAAAATGTTCATTGTCAATGATTTACATTAATTTATGTTTTATCAAAAATTATTTATATTTAAATATTTATTAACTTGATAAACAGTGAACTATACTCGCGTTAGCAGGGGGAACGAAAAGTCATTTTTATAATATGACAAAACCCTTGACTTTAAAGGGTTTTATCCATTTTTAATGAAAAAATGTAAAAAATCGCTTCGTAAAATTGGTTCTAATAATCAACGTTTTACGCATTATTAAAACGACTTTTCGTTCTTCCTGCTCGCGTTAGCCTAATTCCCCAGTTCCCTAATATCCAAAGTCCACTTAGAATATTATTTTCAAATATTAATCACTCACTATCAATATCATGGAAGAAAAATTTGTACCCAGAGGGGCGATTGCATTTTTCATCGCCTTGCTCATTTTATGCGCCATTATTTGGTTTGGCATTTACTTTTATATGATTTCTATTTCATAGAATGAATGAATTTTGAATGAATGAGTGAATGAATAAAACTACTATAAGTAGTGGGACAAAAATAGGCTTACAATTTTGACGTGGTTATTTTTTCGATATTTTTTCTTACAAAAACCGCACATAGCCTACGCTACAGCCTGTCCCGTACTTGATTCGGGATAAGGATTTTTGTAGGGAAAAATAGCGGAAAAAGAAACCGTCAAAAAGTAAGGATATTTTTGTCTCACTACTTAACTCAATCATTCATAGCTATTTACATTCAAAATTCATTCATTCAAAATTCATTCATTCAAAATTCATTCATTACTAATTATGGATAAATACGAATTAAAAATACTCGCTTGGACGGGCATTGCGCTTGTCATTTTTATGGTATCGGTCTTGCATGGCGTGTCGAAGTATGCCACCGATTTGCCCGAATGTATCCCCTACGATGCCGCCTTTACCCAACCCAAAATCAGTCAACTCGACGATTCCACCTATCAGATATTCATGCTCGCGCAAATGTGGAGCTTCGAACCCGACGAAATATACCTGCCCGTAGGTGCGGAGTTGGATTTGTACCTCACCACCAAAGATGTCGTACACGGAATGCACATCGCCGGCAAGGGCATCAACATGATGGCAGTACCCGGTGGTGTCAACAAAACAACCATGAAATTTCGCGAACCCGGTGTATATCCGATTGTCTGCCACGAGTATTGCGGGTCGGGACATCAGCACATGAAAGCCGAAATTATTGTGAATTATCCGAAAAAGAATTGACTAACGGTGGGTTGAAACCCACCGCTTTTGCGAACCTGAAATGTACATCACAAAAGCGTAGGGTTTCAACCCTGCGTGTGTATGCGAAAGAATTTAACTATGAAATTCAAAATAGACAAAAGTTTTAAACGCCTCTTAATCACACTTTTAGCCGTACCCTTAACTTTGCTGAGCCTGGGGATTTATCATGGTTTGATGCAGACCTTGTATCGCTCCGGAATGATTTCGCAAAGCACCTTTGCGGCATTGGATTACTATCAGGGATTGACCTTGCATGGCGTGATAAATGCCATCGTGTTGACTTCGTTTTTTGCGGTGGCTTTTGGTCATGCCTGCATGGTGTACTACCTCAAAATGAAGGTCAGAAACAAAGTCGCATGGCTCTCTGCCGGACTGATGATTGTGGGTACGCTCATGGCTTCCTGGGCGATGCTTTCCGGCAATGCCTCTGTATTGTACACCTTTTATCCGCCCTTGAAAGCGCATCCGGCATTTTACATCGGTACCGCTCTTTTGGTCGTCGGTACTTGGGTGGCGTATTGGGATTGGGTGTCGATGTACATCCGTTGGAAACGCGACAATAAAACCACCAAAACCCCTCTGCCTGTGCTGGGTACACTTGTCAATTTTACGATATGGATGGTATGTACCTTGCCGGCAGCGTATGAGTTATTGGTCATGCTTTTACCCTGGTCAATGGGCATCACGGAAACAATCAATGTGCCTTTGGCGCGTACCTTATTCTGGTTTTTCGGTCATGCGCTGGTCTATTTTTGGCTCTTGCCGGTATATGTGATTTACTACTCAATGTTGCCCTCGCTGGCAGGTGGTAAACTCTACTCCGACAACGCAGGACGGCTCGTATTTTTCCTCTTTTTGATACTCTCAATTCCCATAGGCGTACACCACCAATTTGGCGAACCGAGCATCACGCGCGGCATGAAACTCGTCCAATCTATCCTCACATTTGGCGTGGCAGTACCGAGTTTTATAACGGCTTTCACCATAGCCGCTTCGCTCGAATATGCCTCTTGGAGACGCGGTTTTAGAGGTGGCAATTACTTCGGTTGGATGACGCGACTGCCGTATTTCGACAAGGAAAGATATTTGTTTGCCTACCTGATTACGGGTTTGATACTCTTTATTTTCGGCGGTCTGACGGGCTTGGTCAATGCGAGTTATTCGCTCAATAGCATCATACACAACACTGCGTGGCTACCCGGTCACTTTCACATGACGGTGGCGGGTCCGGTCTTTTTGGGTATCATCGGTATGAGCCTATATATGCTCGAACGTATTACGGGCAGACCTATACGTTTGAAGCGCATCACGGTAATCATTCCACATTTATGGATGTTTGGCGTACTGATTTTTTCGCTCGGATTGATGGCTGGCGGCTTGCGCGGCGAACCCCGACGTACCAATATGGGTTTGAGTTATCTCAATCCCGAAAGTCCGCTTTTTCGTCCCGATTGGGTACTCACTACGGGCATGGCAGTGATGGGCGGGCTGATAATGTTTGCTGCCGCAGGATTGTTTTTCGTGGTATTAATTGACATCCTAACAGCGAAAAAAACGGAGGAATCACACCTCGAATTTCCACCTTACGAAGTACTACACGATGAGCCGCGCGTGGGAATTTTGGATAGCTTTACCCCGTGGATAGTGGTTATGTTGTTCGTGATTGCGATGGCGTACATTCCTGTTTTTAGGGATATTGACAACCTCACCGGACCGGGTGCGAAGCCCTACAATCCTGAAAATCCTGTGCCTTTGGAGTTGTTTGACCAGCGTGAGGAGTGAAGCATCCTCTCGTCCGACATTTTGCAAATGTCTGACGAGTTACATAGGAGCAAACAAAAGGATTTTCAGTGATAAATGATGTCATGATTTTGAATTTTTGGGGCAGCTTACTCATCGGGCATTTTCAAAATCTAATGATACCCCACAAGTCGTCGGGAAGTCCACTCGGCGGACATTTTTAAAATGTCAGGCGAGATGTATTTATATTTTTTTAAAAACCAGTTAACTACAAAATTAATTTTAAATAATAAAAACTTTTTAATTAAATAATTTACAAATAACAAAAAAACACGTTTACAAAATATTAATTATTTTATTATGTTTTTATTTGAATTTCACAATAAATTAATTTTGAATAAAATAGAGAAACGTTGTCGCCTGACATTTTAAAAATGTCCGCCGACTCACGCCTCCGAAAAGATGTAGGGTATCAATAGATTTTCAAAATATCAGACAGAAAAATCTTTTAATAAATTTTTTATAAATATAATTTAAATTTTTAATAATTATTATTCATAAAAATAATTCAAAAAACGTAAAGCGATTTTAAAAACCGCTATAATTATCCGGATACGATTTGCAAAACCGTTTTACGTTTTCAAAAATATAAACTTTTCAAACCATGAAAGAAATCATATTTATTATCGCGCTTTTCGTCGTAACGGGATTTTCCTATTGGGCGATTGACCGCGTGGCGAATACTGCGATTCCCTTACCCGTTTATGGCGAAAAAGTACAAACGCCCGATGGCGAACAAGAGCATACCGTACCGTCATTTGAATTTACAAACCAACTCGGCGAGGTAGTTTCTGACCAAGATGTTTCGGAAAAAATATGGGTTGTGGACTACATTTTCACGAGCTGCCCGTCGATATGTCCGACCATGACACGCAACCTTGTAGAAGTCCACGATTATTACAGAAATGATGACGGAGTGCAGTTGCTCACCTTCACCGTTGACCCAAAACGTGACAAGCCCGAGCGTATGAAATGGTTTGCTGACCGCTACGGTGTGAATCACGAAAAATGGTATTTCCTGACCGGAGAAAAAAAGGAATTATACCAATTAGCACGAAAGGGCTTTTACCTTTCGGCAACCGAAGGCGCAGGTGATTCGATGGATTTTATTCACTCCGAAAATGTCGTTTTAGTAGATAAAAACCGCAAAATCAGAGGCATATATAATGGTACGGACGAGGCTTCGATTCGACAATTAATTAATGACATCAACAAATTGAAAAGAGAGCAAGTATGAAACACATTATAAAAAATTTCTTTTTCATAGTATTGTTAATCATGCCGTTGTTGGCATGGAGCGAAGAGCCGATGACAGGTGAGGCATTATTCAAACGAAATTGTAAATCATGTCACAACCTGTATCAAAAACTCGTCGGTCCGGCATTGAACGGGATTAACGAACGGCGCGACAGTGCGTGGATTTACCAATTCGTGAAAGGTTCACAAGCGATGGTTGAAGCTGGTGATGCTACGGCTGTCGCGCTTTTTCAAGAGTATAATCAGGTCATCATGCCCAACCAAACGGTGACGGATGAAGAACTCAAAAGCATCCTCGATTACATCCAAAACGCCGCCACCGCGAAGGCAAGTGCCAACCCAATTCAACGTCCTCCGGTGGACTGGGGCAATGTGACACATCCCATGAAGTTTAATACGTATATCTATTGGATTCCACTGACAATAGGTATTATTGCCTTGATTTTTATGCTGTATTATATGACGGTTTTGTATGATTTGGGAGAAGATATGCGAGAAGGGAAATTGTAATATAACAAACCTATTTGTAGGGATAGAGTATGCCCTATCCCTACAAATAGGTTCTATAAATCAATAAGTAAAACGTATGAAAACACTGGTATTTAGCTCACATGATTTTGACAAATCCTTTCTGAAAAAAGCGGCATCCAACAAACATGAATTGACCTTTACGAAGGCAGCATTAGGTTTGGAAAATGTCAATTTGGCAGATGGATACGATGCGGTAGCTTTGCGTTCGAGCGATGATGCTTCGGCAGTAGTTTTGGAGCGATTGGCTAAATTGGGCGTAAATTTCATCGCGCTTCGGACAGTGGGTTACGACCATGTTGATTTGAAAATTGCGCGAAAACTCGGTATCAAAGTCGCCAATGTTCCCGAATATTCGCCCTACGCCATTGCTGAACATGGAGTTGCGATGCTACTGATGTTGAACCGAAAGCTGTATGAGGCTCAATTACTTATGCAGATACAGGATTTTAGATTGGATAGCTTGGTTGGCTTTGATTTGCATGGGAAAATTGTCGGGATTATCGGTGCCGGTAATATCGGTTTTGCTTTCGCCAAAATCATGAGTGGTTTTGGTTGCAAACTACTCGCCCATGACCCTGAACAGCATCCGAAATCAGAAGAAATTACTTTGGAGTATGTTTCTCAAAAAGAATTATTGAGGAAAAGTGACATCATCAGCCTCAGTTGTCCATTGAATGAATATACGAGGTATTTGATTGGTTTTGAGGAATTTGCAATGATGAAAAAAGGTGTGATTTTGATAAATACAGCAAGAGGAGGAGTTGTGAATACGAGGGCATTAATTGAAAATTTGAAAACCGGACACATCGGCGGTGCTTGCCTTGATGTGTATGAACGCGAGAAGGGTTTGTTCTTTTTTGACCATAGAAATACGATTATTCAGGATGAAATGTATCTTACATTAAGGTCATTTAAAAATGTATTGATGACCGGGCATCAGGCATTTCTGACTAATGAGGCACTGGCAGGAATCGCCCTCACTACGATTGAAAACTTGAGTGCTTGGGAAGCTGGTGAGGCTTCTAAAAATGAGCTGCGTTTTGCCTTTTCAGAACAATTAATAGACTCTATTTAGGAATATTTTGTATGCATGGAACTTTTGTATTTTTTCGATAATCGAGCCTCATTTTGAGCTGTATACAAAATTTTTCTAAATAAAGTCTAATATAGGCTAATTCTTTTTCATTCATAAATTGTGTTACACTTTGCGAATTTTGAGATTGTCGAATAAAGATAAATGAGCGCAAAGTGTACGCAATTTTTTTTAGTATATTTGCAAATGGAATTTAAAGATTACTACAAAATACTGGGAGTCAATCGAAATGCTACGGAGAAAGAAATCAAGGGTGCTTATCGGAAATTGGCACGTAAATACCACCCGGATTTGAATCCGGATGACAAGGCGGCAGAGAAGAAATTCCAAGAAATAAATGAGGCAAATGAAGTCTTGAGCAATGCCGAAAATCGAAAGAAATATGACCAGTATGGCAAAGACTGGAAACATGCCGAAGAATTTGAAAAAGCAAGACAAAGCCAACAATATCAAGGAAATACACGCCAAAGAAGTGGCGGGTTTGAAGGAGAAGATTTCTCTGATTTCTTCAATGAAATGTTTGGTCAAGGTGCAGGTAGAACACGCGGAAGAAGGGCGCAATTCAAAGGACAAGATTACAATGCCGAGTTGCAATTGGACTTGCGAGAAGTCTATCAAACCCACCAACGTACACTGACCATCAACGGTAAAAATATCCGCCTCACCATACCCGCAGGTGTCAAAGACGGACAAACCATCAAGATAAAAGGCTACGGCGGAAAGGGCGCAAACGGCGGACCAAACGGCGATTTATACATCAAATTTGCTATCACCAATTCGACTAAATTCAAACGAGATAAGAACAACTTATATATTTCGATTGACCTTTATTTGTATAAAGCCATGCTCGGCGGCGAGCTGATGATAGATACCTTCGACGGAAAAGTAAAGCTCAAGATAGCTCCCGAAACCCAAAACGACACTAAAGTAAAATTGAAAGGTAAAGGCTTTCCGGTCTATAAAAAAGACGGACAATTCGGTGATTTGTATGTCACTTACAAGATAAAAACCCCAACCCAATTGAGCGATAAAGAAAAAACATTATTTGAAGAATTGGCAAAACTACGATAATCATGCAAGCAAAAGATTTGATTTCCATTGATGCGCTCTGTACGTCTTACCAAGTCGAAATTTCGTTTTTTGACCAACTCCATGAAGTCGGTCTGATTGAGGTTACGACCATCGAAAAAGAGGCTTATTTACACCAAGACCATATCACTGACATCGAAAAAATAATGCGTATTCACAATGATTTACAGCTTGATATAGAAGCTATTGACGTAGTTTTTAATTTGCTCAATAAAGTTGCTATACTCGAAAACGAACTCAATGCAACACGAAATCGACTGAGGATATATGAAGATTTTTAGTGTGTAAGTAGTGGGACAAAAATAGGCTTACAATTTTGACGTGGTTATTTTTTCGATATTTTTTCTTACAAAAACCGCACATAGCCTACGCTACAGCCTGTCCCGAACCCCGATTTGGGATAAGTGAAAGAAAATAAATAACTTGCCCCATTATGCTTGTTCTTTTCCCTTCTAAAAAACACAAAAAATAGTTCCGTAGCTATGGCTATGCAACGATTTTTTGAATTCTTTAGAAGAAAAAATTACGGCGCATTATGGAACAATTTATTTAATTTCTTTCACTAAGGGTTTTTGTAGGGAAAAATAGCGGAAAAAGAAACCGTCAAAAAGTAAGGATATTTTTGTCTCACTACTTAATTTCCCAATTCCCTTTTCGTCCAAACTTTAGTTACTTTTCTGAGGTTCATTTACTTGGTTCTTGAGTCCTACGAGTCCTATGATGAGTATGAATAAGGCGAGAAGAATTAGCCCCCATTGAGAGAGAGTGGGGATAGCTTCAACAGGTGTTATAAATAGCTCATCTACTGGGTGATCCCCGTAGCTCACTTCTTCGTCTTCGTTCAACAAGTTTTGATTTCCACTGGCAGGTCTGGTTACATATCGTAAATATACATGGCTGTCGAGATAAGAACCAGTCGTATTAAAACCATATTTATACTCTCCTTGTGCTGGAATCAGAAGGGGAAATGTCACAGTATCTGCAATGGGGTCTATCATTTCCCAATCAATACTGTCAATATTGGAATAAAAAGTATCAGCAGCTAATAGTTTTAGCTCTACTAATTCAAATGCCACTGTATCTTCATTGTCAATATAAGTAGTGTGATAGTAATTTCCTGTTCCGCCATTGCCTTGTTGTGCGCCCATTCCGCCGCCGCCCGGATTCATTGCATTTCCTCCATTTCCTCCTTGTCGAGGTCTGTCAACTTTAAACCCTTTGCCTATTCTGGCTTTGCCAATATTATCCCCATCAAAGGTCCAGTTTCCTTTTACTTTCAGGGCATTTCTTTTGTTTACATACAAGGCTATATCGAATTTAACGGTGTCTCCCGCCGGCACATTTGCTCCTGATATATCTACATCATATCCATGATTCTGACCGTCGTCTGGAGCACCATGTTCTGTTGCCCTTGTAATTGCCATAGTTCCCATAGTGAAGGGCTCGCCCCCCATTACAGTGCCGCCCAATACTCTTACATCACTTCTATCCCTTTGGAACATTGTAAAATGCAAATCATTTGCCATTTGCCCGGTAGTATTCTTAAAAAAGTGTGTAGCTCTCACACAAACTGTTTGGTTGGGGTCTGTATTCCCGTCACTCATATTGACTTGAGCTAAGGCTGAAATATTTATCAATAAATTGATAAGTATAAAAGAGACTATCGTTTTATTTACATAACATTTCTTCATAATATATAATTTAAAAAGATGAAAAAATAACATTCAAATAACAGCATAATGAAATCTTCTATTTGTCAATTTTTATTGAAAAAAACTAAGTAAAAACTCAGGGACAACTACAAATATATAAAATATTATTGAATATCAAAATAAAATGCATTAATTTTAATTCACATAGTTAGAAAAAATCCCCAAAAGTCTGCACCCCCTTTTTCTCCAAAATGCCCATCAATTTTACAAAAACAATCGCCGTAATCACTGCGTCGCCCGCAGCCGTATGACGTTCATGTACGGGTACGTGATATTTTTCACAGAGTGCATCCAAACTATAACTTTTCGCTGTATTAGTTCGGAAGAAAGGACTATCAATTCTTTTTGCTAAAGTATTGGTGTCCAGTATTTTATTATGAATTTTTGCTCCCAAATGCCGTTCAAAAGCCCGATTGAGCATTGCCATATCAAAGCCGATATGATGCCCCACGATGATGCTTCCCTTTAAATATTCCAACAAATAAACCAACACTTCCGGCGCATCCACACCGTCCAAATTATGCTTAGGTAAAATGCCATGAATCTTGATGCCTTCGCCCTGCACTTCATAATTTTGCTTGAGATAATACTCAAAACTATCCGCCATATAGATGCCTTGGTCGCGCACCGCCACTGCACCAATAGAAAGGATACGGTCTTTTTCCAAATCCAAACCCGTAGTCTCGGTATCCAGTATGACAAATCGCACATCACGGAAAGCTGTATTTTTATCCGGCTGATTTTCAATATATTGACGGTAAGATTCCCAGTGCGGTGCATCGGGAAAAGTTGGTTTTTGGGTAAATATTTTTGTCAGCCAATTCAAATGTGAAGTTTAAATTTAAAGTGTAAATGAAGCGTACCGAAACTCAATGGAGCATGTTCCATTGGAGGCAAAATGCTACGTGGAGTTGGTTGCCCTTCAGGAAATCAGAGGGTACGCGAAAGCAATTTCGTCTGAATCACATTTACTCATTTATTCATCTAATCATATACTCATTTTAAAAATACTGCAACCGAAACCGCACCTTGATAATCTCTTGCAAACTCCGAATCGGGCGAAAGCTATTTCGCAGATTGAGGCGTTGCATTTTGGTGAGGTCTGCCGGATTGAGGTATCTGCCGCTATCCTTATCTCGCAAGCCTTTCAAAGCTCGGTATCGCATCAAAATTTCGTAAGCATCGGCGGCTTGTTGGTAGAGTTCGCTGTTTTGAGGTTCGACTTTGGCGAGCGCCTCAAATCGCTCAATCGTATTATTAACGCCGCTAATTTGACTATCAAGCACCAACAAACGCGCAACATCTGCAAGTGGCATCATCGCCCGTTTTTTAATATCAAATTCGTCTTTATGTTCGCCATTTTTTTCTACCACAAAATTACGAAAAAACGTCAAAAGCGGCGCATTTCCTATTGCGTTTTTTGCCATTAATGAGGTAAATATCTCCCTGTTTTCCAGCGTATTAAATATATGTTGAGTCAATATTTCTGTCAATGAAAAATCACCGTACAAAGGGCGGTAATCAAAGAAAATATTGCAGTGCATGATATTTTGTTCGTTGGGCTGCATAATCCATTGTTCAAATTGGAATTTCCATTCACTGAGCGACAAACACCACTTAGGATTGCTCGCCATCATGTCGCCGGGGCAGTACACAAAGCCGCAAGTATTTAACCCTTCTGTCACCTTTTTTGCCAATTTCAGAAAGTATGCTCGCGTATCTTCCAAGTCCATCGGCGGCACATCTGCAAACACCAGCGCATTATCTTGGTCGGTGCGTAAAAGTTGTTCGCCGCGCCCCTCGCTACCCAAGCCCATCCAGCACCAATTCACATCTGGCATAGCCGTACCTTCGGCTTCCAACTCCTTGATATTCAAATCAATAACCCGTGTAATCAGTGCATCATTAATCTCCGTCATCATAGAAGCGATGAAGGCAATACTGACCTCCTGTTCGAGATATTTTCGGAGCAAATGCTCTGCCTTTTCACGAATATTTCGCAAGTCCACCGCACTCCGGCTACGCTTCATTTCCCGTATCAAAATCGCCGGATTATTGCCTTGCAACACCAACAAATCATGCTCCGAAAGTACGCCTACAATCTTACTTTGCGGCGTGCCATCTTCGGTGATGCAGAGATGATGAATGCGATGGCGCATCATCTGAATTTGCACATCTGCCACCGTCCGATTGGGCGCAACTGTAATCACCGGGCTATTCATAATCATCGAAACGGGGCTGTCGAGTGCCACTTTTCCCGTCACTACTTGGTTGCGAAGGTCCCTGTCGGTCAAAATTCCGACGGGCAAAAAATCATCATTCGCAATGAGGATAGACCCCACGCTATGCTCGCGCATTTGGATTGCGGCTTGCTGCACAGACGTATCCGGCGTACATGCAACGGGTTTTTTACTATGTTGAATAGATTGAATTTCATGTATTTGCGTATCAATTTGAGCTAAATCTTTTTCCAAAAAAATACGACCTTTAAATAATTTGCTGTATTTATTGCCAATACCTACGGCAAAATTTTCGGCGAGGTAGTAGCCTAATTTCGGGTTATTTTCAATCAATTTTTTCAAGTCATCCGTTTTAATGGCATAAATAAGCGTCTCTTCGGCTGCCTTCGCCGAAAGTACATACGGCTGGTCGGCTATCATCGGACGAATCCCGAATACATCCCCCTCATCGCACTGTTCTGCCAAGATATTTTCGGATTCTTCCAACAAATGAATCGCCCCCTCGCGCACTACGTAAATGTACTCACTCGGCAACTCATCCTCCTTGAATACATATTCATCAGCTTGCAAATATTGAATCACCACCTGACTCGAAATGGCTTCTAAGTCATTGGTTTTCAGTAATGAAAAAGGTGGATAATTTTTGAGAAAACTATATACGCGGTCTGGTATGGCATTTTTCATAATTCGTATTATGGTATTGCAAATGTCGTATTATAATTACAAATTTCAAATAAAATAATCATATAATCTTTGAGCAAAATCACTTTCCGACCTGACCTGCATCATTTTTAAACATAATATTTTATCGGACTTTTGCTTCTATAACGAAGTAAGTAATAGTTCTTTAACAATTTTTGTAAAAAGAAAAATTAGCGGAATGTTGACTTTCACGTTTTTCCTCCCCCCAACCCCCTCCAAAGGGGGAGATAGAAATAGGTGCGCCCCTCCAAAGGGGGAGATAGAAATAGGTGCGCCCCTCCAAAGGGGGAGATAGAAATAGGTGCGCCCCTCCAAAGGGGGAGATAGAAATAGGTGCGCCCCTCCAAAGGGGAGATAGAAATAGGTGCGCCCCTCCAAAGGGGGAGATAGAAATAGGTGTGCCCTCCAAAGGGGAGACTAACGCGAGTAGTTCTTCGCGAAGCGAAGAATCTCCCCCTTTGGAGGGGGCTGGGGGGAGGAACACGCAAGATACTAATCATTAATTTTATTCCCAATGCAAAAATTATCAAAGGCTTCAAATAATTTTTATCCATAAAATACATCAACATGAAAAATATACTATTTATCATATCAATTATCCTCACTATAAGTGCCTGCGATTTTTACGATTCCAAGCATCCGATTACGGAAAAGCCTATGGCAGAAGTACCCGAAAATCTTTTAGGTGAATGGGTATTGAGTAGTACCAACGATGATGGGTACAAATTGCCGATAGGCGAAATTCAGGTCTTGGATTGGGGCAGTAGCGAAGCTTTGATACTTTGGCGTTTGTATAGCGATTATGGCGAGGAAATGCCACAACCGATTCCGATAAAAGCTTGGATATCAGAGGTTAATGCTAAAGAATATGTCAATATAAAGATGCTGAGCAACGAAGAAAATATTTATAATTTTTATAAGTATAATAATGATAAACCTGACCGACTTGAGGTAGATTATTTGGAAGGTACGCTCAAATTACAATTTGATAATAGCACTTCATTATACAATTATATCGCAGAAAATCAGGAAGAATTTGAGTCCTATTTTAGCGATGAATGGGCAACCTATAAGCGTTGGGAAAGTCTTATTTGGTCGGTGGTCAATGGTAGTCATGCAGTCGGCGTAGATGGTATTATCGTCATAGATAAAAATATGAGTATCAGCGAATTTGAGGCAACTCCTGCTACCGAACTCGCAGCAATCGGCGAGGAAGTCATCGAAGGTACGGCGTATTTTCTATCCGAACTTGACACCTATCACCTCACACGCACTCAGGATATTCGCTGGCGCAATCCTCAAAAATATTTAATCCGAAAAAGTAACGGCACATACGTCAAATACATAAGTGAAAATAATGTGATGCTGGATGTGGATAATAATTTTTTGTATAAAAAAATAGATGTTGATATATTATTTTGATAATCAACTAAAAAAATAGGAAAGTGTAAGTCTGACTCGTCAGACATTTTTAAAATCTAACGATACCCCACATCTTTTCGGGAAACCTATTCGACGGACATTTTTAAAATGCCAGGTAAGAACATTTATTTAAAAATCAGATAGTTACATAATTTATTTTAATTAAAAATAAATTATTTAATGAAAATAATTTACAAATAATAAAAAAATACGTATCGAGAGTTTTATTTTTTTATTCATAAAT
>Ga0209595_100349_pt1 | contig 16139 bp, 12 predicted proteins | sample Porto_4metaG_FD_187427 | JGI IMG/M metagenome (GOLD analysis project Ga0209595, IMG submission 187427) | Marine algal microbial communities from Porto, Portugal - Porto_4 metaG (SPAdes) (version 2) | ecosystem: Host-associated > Algae > Red algae > Unclassified | place: Portugal: Porto...
AGCAAATGAAGCGTCCACTGCGTCAGCATTCACTTATCAATATGCGTCTAGATGCGATAACCTGTTTGCTAAGCCCAGAGAGTGACTCAATTGAGTCAAAACAAGATATAAAAGATAGCTTACTGGTTACACGTTTACGAGAAACGCTGAATACCATTGGCGATATTGAGCGAATCAGCAGTCGAATCGGGCTAATGAGTGCTAAACCTCGTGACTTACGCAAGCTTGCCGATGGTATCGCTAGTAGCGCTCAGCTGACTACTCTATTGACAGCATCGGGTATCAGTCATGAAGACGCTGGCCTGCTACCGATGCTGATGCAGCAGTTGCCAGCTGAGTTACCTGCTGTTCAATCTGTCGCCAAATTAATCGAGCGTGCTATCGTCATTGAGCCACCTGCACATATTCGTGACGGTGGCATGCTAGCAGCGGGCTACGATGAAGAGTTTGATCGCCTTACTCATTTGCATGACAATATTCAATCGACGCTAGACGAGATGGTCGAGCGTGCCCGTCAAGACAATCAATTACCGAGTCTAAAAGTTGGCTTTAATAAAGTTAGCGGCTTCTATTTTGAATTGCCCAAAATGCAGGCAAAGAATGCCCCTGCCCACTTTATCCGTCGACAAACGCTTAAAAGTAGCGAGCGCTTTATCACTGATGAGCTAAAAGAGGTCGAGACAGAGTATCTGAGCGCACAGTCTTTGGCATTAACTCGGGAAAAACAGTTGTATCAAGAGCTATTAACCGTCTTGAGCAGTCATTTAGCCGAACTGCAACAGCTTAGCGCCGCCATCGCGCAGATAGACGTATTGAGTAATTGGGCACAGCTCGCTTTGGATTATAATTGGCAGCGTCCAGTAATGAATAATGATGCTGAAAATAGTGTGAGCAATAGCAATCAGACCAGCATCCATATTAAACAAGGTCGTCACGTTGTGGTTGAAGCGGCATTAAATCAAACGAATGCTAACAATAGGAATAGTAATTCATTAAGTACAAACCACTTTGTCGCCAATGACTGCGCACTAGGTAGCAATGAATACCCTGAAAGATTACTTCTGATTACTGGCCCTAATATGGGTGGTAAATCTACCTATATGCGCCAGATTGCCCTGATTGTACTACTCGCGCATTGCGGTAGCTTTGTGCCAGCTAAGCATGCGCATATCGGCGATATCGACCGCATTTTTACTCGTATTGGTTCAGCTGATGACTTGGCAGGTGGCAAATCGACCTTTATGGTAGAGATGATTGAGACGGCCAATATCTTAAATCAAGCTACCAATAAATCACTGGTATTAATGGACGAAATCGGTCGCGGTACTGCCACTACTGATGGTCTTGCCATTGCTCATGCCTGTGTCAATCGCCTAGTCGAGATTGGCTGCCTGACATTATTTGCCACTCACTATTTTGAGCTAACCCAATTAACGAATGATATTGGCAATCATCATGCTGATATTCGTAACGTTCATGTAGCAGCCAGTGAAGTCGACGGTCAACTATTGCTATTGCATCAGATAAAAGATGGTGCAGCGAGTTCTAGCTTTGGATTACATGTCGCAAAAATGGCTGGTATCCCTACTCAAGTGCTAAAGGATGCTAAGCGCTATCTAGCAGACAACTTACAGTTAGACCATTTAACCGTAGATAGAGCAAGACCTATTGATGATAAAAATGAATTAGCTAAGTCAGTAAAGGATAAACGGCAAGAGAGTTATAATAATGCTACTCTTAATCAAAAAATAACTCATACCGCTCAAGCGACAAACATAATGGACAATTTAAAACAAAATCAGCTATTTAGCCTACAAGATGAGCTAAGCATGATTGATCCTGATAGCCTGACACCTAAGCAAGCGCATGATTTACTTTATCATCTTAAGAAAATCATTAGTCATTAAAGGGAATTGTCAAAGTGTACTAAAGGCGCTAAAATACGCTTTATTTTCCAACTATTCTATGTAGCCCTTATAGTTGATTTAATTTAGAAGAAGTGCAATGCAGCTAAGCGCAGATGTATAAATAATACTTCAAGCAAGGTTGACACAGTAGTTCTTTTGGAAGAGATTGACTATATCAGCCAATCCAATAACAGGTAGACCTCACTATGACCTTTGTCGTTACAGATAACTGCATTCTTTGCAAATACACCGACTGTGTAGAAGTCTGTCCTGTGGACTGCTTTTATGAAGGCCCAAATTTCCTAGTCATCGATCCTGATGAATGCATCGACTGCGCATTATGCGAGCCTGAATGTCCCGCCAATGCGATCTTCTCAGAAGATGAAGTACCCAAAGATCAAGAGATGTTTACTCAGCTAAACGAAGAACTGGCACAAAAATGGCCGAATATCACTGAGATGAAAGGGCAAATGCCAGAAGCTGAAAAGTGGGATGGCGTAGAAGGTAAGATTCAGTATTTAGAGAGGTAGTTAGCTTTATAGAAAGCTCGGTTTTTTTAAATTAGGCTCTAGCTTCTGTTGGAGCCTTTTTTACGTTTTACAGTTCATTAAAACTAAGCTTCGCTAATAATTTAAATCAGATCATAGGTGAGCGCTTTTAGCCTAGCGCTTCTTTATATTACTTATATAAAACAGCATCCTTAATATTATAATCTTGCATAATATTCTACTGGATTACAACCTCAGCCTAAATAATTCAAAAATATAATGTATGCAAACGTTCCAAATATATTCCTTAATATTCAACAGCTAAAATCTATAAACAATTATTTTTTAATTCAGAAATTGAACTTGTATTTCTAAACCTTAAACCTGCATACTTCATAGGTTTATTTATATTGCCTTGGCTATAAATCTCTGATTTATAGTACATAATTAAATTTATATTTGTAGGGTAGTTATAAAAAGCTCTTTCTATTTTTTTCGGTTTACTGTTATTTAATACGTAGCATTCATCTAAAAATAGAATATCATTATTGATATCTAAAGTATCTAATAGCAGTATTTTAGAAGATATGGGCTTTACTTTTTTAGAGAATAAGTTCTCAGAAGCATAAATAGCCTTTTTCGTGTTAAATACGAAATAATCTCTTGTGATGACTGTAACTGAAATAGTTAAAAGGCTAATCAAAAAAATAATTAGAGTATTTACCTTTATCGCTTTAGCATCATATATTTCTTGATGTAAAATACCGATGTAAAGACCTATCGGTAATAAGAAATAGGCATATGCAAACGGATACTCAAGCATGCAATGTATAAAAAAAGCAGTAACTATAAGAAAATATATTAATTGATTTGATGTATTGATTTTTATAAATGTTTTGAACAACCAAATACTTATAATAATAATAATTGATACACCTATAGGTATACCAGTCCATACAATAATATCCAAAAATAAATTATGAGAATATTCAAACCATCTAATTAAAGGAAATTTTAGAGATGCCGATGTTTGCGCTACCGGAGTTTGATTCCAACCGTACCCAAACCATGGTTTATCCATAATAGCGATAAGCATTTGTTTCCATATATGGAGTCTTGTAGAATCAGAACTGATTCTTTGAGTCACCGTTAGGCCTTGATCATGGAAGAACAAAGTTACATAAGGAATCATTAAAACGAGAAAGAAAAATACTATAGAACTTCCAAGAATAGTACGAAAGAGATTTAATTTCTTTTTGAAAACAGATAAAAGTAGTACTGCCAAGAATACCAGCCAGCTTGTCCTAGACTGAGTAAGTACTATACCTGTCATCAAAATAATACTTATCAGAATATAGAAATGTACTTTTAGTTTACTGTTTTGAAATAATAGAATATTAGAAAAAAAACCTATAAATATTAGCGTTGCTAAATTATTAGGTTGGCCTATATTTGCAAAGGGTCGACGTGAGTTACTATCTAATATTAATGCCGAGTGATAGATACCGCTCCACTGTATCAACTGTAGAAATACGCAGGATAAGCCTATAAAAACGAAGAAAAACGATAATTTTTCTTCGTTTTTAAACGACTTAATAAAATTCGCACCACAAATTATGCTCAAAAAGAACACACTAATATAAATAAGTGATAGAACCAACTCTTGTTTAAAGAATAATATTCTAAACAAGTATTGGACTAAAGGAATGGATACTATAAACCCAAAGGTATACAGTACTTTTCTATCAATTTTAATATCCTTACGATAGCTTTGTATCGACATTAATATTGATAAAGCAAAAATAGCGCATAAATCTTGAAACGCGTTGACCCATGGTTGCATAAAAATAGGGCTAAGATAACTTAGCCCTAATATTAGATAAAAAAATGGCATTGGAGCTATATTAATTTAAGAGCGACATTCAGCTGGAACATATTTTTGGAAATCTCCAGTATCTGTAGTACATACCCATTTAACACCATTACCTGAATACGATGGAGTTAAAGTTAAGGGAACTGACTTAGCAGCAGCTGTTGTTGTAACTAAAATTACTCCAGTAGCATCTGTACAAGTAGATGATAATACGTTTTTAGTTGCTGGTGAGGTTGCAGTACCGGTAAGAGTAGCTACGCCGGCACAGTTCTTATTAGTAGAGTCTATTGAAGTACCACCAGCACTTATAATATTTTCTGATACGGTAGCTTTCATAGCTGAAGCAGTTGTTAAAGCTTCAGATACACGAGCACGAGTTGTGTAGTCAGTATAAGCAGGAATAGCGATCGCAGCCAAGATACCGATAATAGCGATAACGATCATTAATTCGATTAAAGTAAAACCTTTTTGAGCGTTCATAGTATGTCCTTTAGAGTAAGACGATAACAAATCGATTGATACGCTATTTGGTATCACCATCTGCCATCTATTATAGATATGGGGTTGTTAGTTTGAGTAGTTATTTAATTTACTCATCTAACCTTCGTACTATTATTATTGCAGGTAACGTGCCAACTTATCACGGTTATTCTAATTATCGCCATGAACCATATCTTCTCTATTGTTACTTTCCCTATATAGGTAACTCTACTCTTAAAACTTAATAAATATCTGTATAAATATTACTACCAATTTACTAAAAATTGTCAGTTTATGTAAATTAAAATCATTTACCGTAAGTATGATGACATTTTTTGTCAGTTTATTATTTAGTCAAACTTAAATATTATTTACTCCATTCATTATCTTTGCCACATTTTTCTGTAGTTCCTATAATTCGGCATTTTATACCCTGATCATCCAAAGTCAGACTACCATCATTTGCCATACGTCGACCAGTGACTGGTATTGCTATAATAGTCCAATCACGTCCTGATAATGTACCAGTGCTTGTAGTCCAGTCTGCCTCTCCCCACGTTCCTGTACCTGCTGTAACTGTATATAGCGCCGTTCCCGAACTAGGGAAACTCACACTACCATTTGTAGCAGGAGTTCCTAAAAATATAGACGAGAGTGGTATCCTATCATAGCGCTTATAGTTGACCTTGCTTGACTCAATACGACTGGCAATCTGTTGCATTTCACTCATCATATCTGCACGATTGGTTCTTTCTACATACCCTTGGTAACTAGGATACGCTATAGCTGCCAACACCCCTATGATAGCAACGACGATCATTAACTCTATAAGTGTAAAGCCAGCTTGCTTTGAAAAAGACCCAGAAGATATTGCTGTGCTAACCGACCCATTGATTGTTACCACGTTGTCCCCCCTATCCCGCAGTTATCACTCGCAATATCAAAACTTATATTGTTGGCACAGCGTACACCTTGGCTGGTAATCTTAAAGCTGCTCGCACCTGTAAGATCGACTGGTGTCGCCATCATTACCCAGTTTGTCGCACGCGCATTTCCTTCATGTAATGTACTAAATGTTGGCGTACTACCTGTAGTATGTCCAAGCCTAATAATATAGCGTGGATTATTGGTAGGTTGGTTGATCGCTCCAGTATTATCAGCGATATTATCTGACTGAGGCTCAAAACCTTTATAAGTTAATGCTTTAGCTCGCCATTGCTCAAGTTCGTTAGAGAGTGACAGCATTTTACGCTGTACATCTGCTTCAGCATTACGAATGATATAGGCACGATAGCTCGGTATCGCAATAGCGGCTAAAATACCAACCATAGCTATAACAACCATCAATTCTATAAGAGTAAAGCCTACTTGTTTCGTAGCCTTATTGTTTAATAAGTGAGACATATCAATGCTCAATCCAACTGAGTGGATTGATACGTTTGTCAGTATTAAAACCATCTAGAGGACTACAAGTAGGACCCGTACAAGTAGGCGGTACAGGATCACAGTTACCATTCGGACAAATAAGTGTAGGCGTACAAGAGTCACCTTCACAACGATTAACTAGTCCGCTAAAAATACTAGTATCATTGAATTGAGTTACAATATTATCGACAATCCCTGAACCTGCATTAAACGTAGAGCGACTGGTCAGTACATCATTACCTGTGCCATCTAGGCAAGCACCATAAGGCAAGCAGGTACGTTCACGTTGAGTCTCACCTTTAACACCAGCACTACATGCTTGGATCACTTGTCCTTTATCAGGGTTGTATGAGGAGGACACTAATACTCCAGCTAATGCATCGGGTTCATTAAACATTTTTATTTTGTAAGGACCAGTAGTTTGTGTCGTCTCGTTTAGCCAAGTGTTAAATGGCATGTACCATCCTTGGACCGCATTGTTCTGCATATTTTGCTTAATACCATTTGAACCAATATCTGTAGCTGAGAACGTCAGTTTTTGTAGTTTGTTATTTTCATCTGATGCCACTCCAACCTTGTTTACAGGTGTACGCATGCTAATCGTCGTTGCTGTACCAGTTCCATAATAGAATAAATCGCTACGGGCAACATCCTTATCGATAATATTGTATAGAGCGTCAGGCATATTTCTGGTTGCGGTTACTGGATTACTGCGATCTCCCGTCCCTACCGTTACCATAGCTTGTACGCCACTGGCATTACCTGTTGCATTAGCTGCATCTTTATAAGCATACTTGCCGTTATAGAAAGTAATCAGCGGACGCTCATAAATGCGCGGCGGTGCATCACCAGTACCAACTTGATCACTGACATCTAATATTTTTACTACCCGATCTACTTTGAAATTATCAGTATCAGCATTGTTATTGATATCTGCTCGCCATACTTGACCACCCAAGTCAGCAAAATAAATATGATCTATTAGACCATCATAATTACGATCTAGAGTTCTAACCTGAGTGACAACACTATGCTTAAGGTCATCTGCCTTCGAGTACTGTAATGAAGCAGAGCGAGAAGTACTGTTACTACCAATACCGCTATTACTTGCCCACCATAATAAATTACCATTATTTTTTGAAGTATCTACTTTTTCTTCATTATTGGCTTTGGTTATGACCTCACCTACTTGTACCATATAAATGCTGTTGCCCTGGGCAACGTCTTTATTGCTACATTGAGTGTCATCCGGATAACTGGTATCTAGCTTAAATGTTGGATTCTCATAGCAAGCATCATAGCCACCAGGTAAAAAGCTAACCATGACACGTTTGCCGCCACTTTTAACATAGCCAAGAGCGGGCTTACCCCATGTTTGCCCCATACGAGCATAGGCTTTTTGGTCGGCAGATGCAGCTGCGCTACTAGTAATAGCACTAACACCATTTTTGACACCACTTATATCTGTACTAAGTTTTTTTAAGCGATTAGCGTAATTCGAACCCACACTATAGATTATTTTAGGACTTTCGAAGTTTGAGACGTCTAACGCATAATACATAGAACCGCCCATCCGCAAACCACCTAATGCAAAGCTTTGATCAGATTCGTAAGTATTGACAGTTGTTGCGGCAGCACCGGTACCTGTAGTAGTAGACTTAGTAGTATAAGAGGCATAAGTTAACCAAGGGGCATCGACACCGTATGGATAACTACCATCTTCTGCAGAACCACTACCAGTGAGTGCTTTAGGTTGCAAATCAAGAATCTGTTTTGGTACAAAAGTAAAGGTTTCTTTGCCCGTACTATCGTCGAGCATATGTAGCGCACCGTCCATAGAGCCATAGATAATATAATCTTTACGCTTGCTGGTATCGAACTTGCCAGTAGCATCAACCGCTACTTCTTTGGTAATAAGCTGCGGTATAGAATGCAAAACACCGCCAATATTCTTTAATGCCTTATTTTGAGTAGACGTGAGCGCTGTATTATCTTTGATCTTTGCTTCTTCTGGTTCGCTATAACCCATAAAATTAAGTAGAGCTACTTTCTGCTTATCATTATATGTTGTCGATAAAGAGTTGAAGTTTACTGGCTTGTTATTAGCCACTTTCAGATTGACCAGGCTATCACCACTATCGACAAACAAGTTTCTGTTACCTATACCAGTAGTAGCATTTTCAAATACTTTTTGATAAGCACCACCAATTTGCGGCGCACCGCCATCGGGTCTCGCGGTATCAAGACGACTGGTATCAGTGATTGTATTCCATAAGTCATGAGTGTTTTTTGCAAACAGCCCACTGCTATCAGAAAAGACGAATTTGTTGTCGCCACCAAGTAAGGTAGAGTTCTTGACTTTATATTTCTTTAGGTTACCTTTCCATAACAATGGTGATTTAGGAATCGGCTCAAGAATAGGTAAGTAGGCGAATTGACGAGATTCTAGCCCTCCTAGACTATCAAGCGGTACCGACATTGTGCCTGCTGATATTGGATCAATTTCCGCAGTACTAACATCTTCAATAAACTTTCTAACACTATTGGCAATATCTCTTGGCTCTTCGGTGTAATAGAAGCCACCATTACCATAGCCTTCACCTTTTTCGCCAAGTTTACATAGATTTTTGGCATCTTGACTAATACCATCAGCATCACATTGGTAAACGTCTACATTCTCAACGACACCGCTAGGTCGAGTAATAGTTCTAGTGATTTTCCCTTTATCTGTGAGCTGTTTAAAAACACTTCCAAAACCAACCGTTGCCGTCGCAATAAGAGTACTTTTAGGGTTGCCTTTGTTATATAAGTTTTTAGAATATTCACCGATACATTCCCATCTAGAAGCTGTCCCATATCTACCTGTACTGGCTAAGCCAGAATCACATGTACTGCCCATACTCAACGAGCTACCCGCCAAGCTATTTTCCATCAGGTTAATAGTATCAGCGGTTGATGTATTAGGCTCGCCATCGGTCAGAAAATAAACGCCATACCCATCACACTGACTGGCTTCACCTTTAATAGGAGAGTCATACTTTGATAGCTCTGGTTTGACCTTAGTATCATCAGAAGATTGATCAAAACCACCTTTTGCCCCATTACTATTGCCCCAGTCTTTTGTATTTCCTTTATAGTAATAAGTGATGTCACCTACTTCACGACTGAAATCAAACCCGCCCAACAAATCAAGGTCCGCATCTCCCTTTTTATCAAGATTCTTTTGAACTTTATCCTTATTACTATAACCATTACATTTGTAATATTTGATATTATCTACTGTAGATAATTGTGATTGGTTGTTACTACATTTATATAAATCGTACTTTTTATTATTTGTGCGGCGATATTCTAGATAACCTATTTCCGTATAGTGTGTTTCATATGTTCCTGCCTGAGTATTAGTGCCTAGCATATAGGCACCTGCTTCAGCATATGCATCAGCAGTAGGAGTGCTAGTATTAGCACTTAAAGACTTAACTGTCGTAAGTAACTTTCTTCGATTGTCTAAAGTCAAATCTAACACTGGATCGATGATCTTACCGCCACTTTTTCCAGAGCTACTATAAAAACTACCTAATCCAATTCTATATTTACTTAAATCAACATTTTTACCAAAGGCCGCATCACTCTTCGGGTTGGCAAACATCGGCATGAGCGCCATTTTGAGACGTGACATACGGTCGTAGTATTTTGTATCTCCTTTTTTTACATAAGTTACATCATACTCATAAGCCTGATTTGTTTTTACACCCTTATCATCGTAAAGATCCTGAGTTAGCTTTCCCGAAGTGGTACCATCACTAGATAAGACCGCTGAATAATCGCTACTAATACTTCTCTTATCCATACTTCCTGAGTTATCGAGCATCATTATAATAGAAGCGTTACCGTAAGTAGCTCCTTGGTATATCTCTAGATCTGTTGTATGACCAGCACTACTAGCCATGCAGCCTAATACTACAGTCGATAGTAATTTTAGAGACCAACCTGTAGTAATAGGATGGGCCTTATTAACTTTGATTCTGTTCGGAACTTTCATAATAACCACCCATATACTAATTACTGTTAGAAATAAACTGGTACTGTTATATATTGCTACGACAAGTTGAAAAATTATATTCTTAGCTTCCAGATACACAGGTAACGCCAACAGGCTGGTTTATATAAGTCTGCTGTTGCGTTTGATACGGAACACTTAGTGCAGTTAAGCAGCTATCTACAGTATCAGTCCCAGTACGCGGTTGTTTAAAACAACCTGCTATAGAAGTAGTATCTTTGCTCGCAGCATTTCCTAATGGCGCGCTAGATAATGCAGGTATAACCGAAGTTACGTAGCCTATAAAAGTAGTACAGCCAATAGCTGCATTGACCCCTGTTGTAGAAGGTTCAACATCGTTTGACGAGGTACCTGAGCCTTCTTGAGAAAATATACTCGTACTTTCAGGTCGAACAAAAGTCATTTGAGTAATCACGCGACCTTCACTGACATAGTCATTACTATCGTCAGGATTACAATAACCGTTATTTTTAGAGGTCAATAAGGCGTTGTTACGATCCACCTCACTTATTTCAAGGATACTAAATAGCTTAGTACTGCGTGGTCTAACGCAAAAACTGACTTTGTGACCTTCACGTTCGCCACTAGACATATAACCCTTTAGAGTATCATTCTTCTCACGGCTAGCAGCACTCAAGATACGATCCTCTTTTTCAACTTTTAGTAGAGCAGCATCATTGGCCTGAAACAGAAGTTTATTGACTTGGTCGGCTGTTGCCACCTTTAAGTCTGTAGTGCTTTGTCTGACAGCAATCGCCCCTACTATCATAATTAAAATAAGTACTAACAATACTACAATTAACACTGCCCCAGATTCTCTATATATATTTATAGATAGTTTAGGATGATTTATATTTTTAGAGCTCATCACAACCCCCCTCTAGCATTACGTAATAGCACTGTAGTTTCATAGACATTACGTAAATATGTCGGCCCATTGACAGCAGCACTATTAAGTTTCACATTAGATTTATCAAGAACTGTAAATGCCAACTCACTATTTGTTTGCGGAGTCGCTGTCGGATTGTCTGAACGGGCTAATATACCAATTTGTAGGCTAACGATACGTCTAGCACTAAGGGCTGTTGTAAGGTTTGTAGTGGTGGGAATTGGTATATAGGCAATGTCTAAATTTTGAGGGTCTGTAGCAAAATCTCTACTTGAAGATATACCTAGCTTCGCTCTAAAGTAATCAACGTTAGGTATAATAATAGTACCTGTACCTGCTAGATTATTAGCTGTCCTAGCTGTCTCACCTGGCACGATGTATTCTTTTATATCCATACCAGTTGGGCTTCCAGCAACTGACTCATCATAATTATAAATAGCCGATGCACAAGCCAATCCAGGCGCATTAGGTGTAACTGTAGTATCCATTCGTACAAAGTATCGCTCGATCACATAAAACCCTTCTGGTATTGCAGTACCCTCACAGTCAAAAGTACCAGTTCTATCCGACCTGTATTGAATCGTTAACTGATCGCTATTAGTAATACTATCTATGTTACTTATGCTATTGCCAGACGCATTACTTGATAATAAAGCTGCTGGAACAGCCTTACCATTCAATACCAATCCAGATAGATTACCCTGTAACCAACTGACTGGCGTACCAGTACCACTTGGTGCAGTCAGCACTACTCCACCTTGCGGCGTTAAATGATTCATAAAAAACTCATCATAGGCACTGGTTGATTTAGCACCATAGTTCGCTCGTCTTAAATGCCGCTGTATTTGTGAAAAACCAAAGATAGCATTATCTTGAATTTGTGAGCTGGCTTCTTGACGACGACTATTCACCGAGCTGGTATAAAAAATCTGCAATGCAGCAGCTGATATCAATAGACCAAGTACCAAAGCAATCATCAACTCTACTAGCGTAAATCCCTTTACTCTATTAAAAGTTACAGTATGCAAAGTAAGTGTGCTATTACTCGGCACAGCTGATTGTGGATAGTCTCGATGTTGTGGATTCATATTATATTTCCATCATCATACACGTCGCTCTGGCGTAATAATTACCACCAGCCACTACCGTCTTATCTTTATCATCGACCACTCTTTCCGTCAAACAGTCAGTCTCATCATCTGTACCAATGGTAGGTGTCGTTTCCCCCCAAGCTGATATCAAACAATATGAGTACATAATATTAGTGGCTGCATTAGTTCCTATGCCACCAGTATTAGGGCAAGGATGCATCTGTATCTGAAAATCATAACTCTGCAAGTCTAACTTAATCCTATAACTTTCGGCTACTGCAAGTTCTGTTGCTGTACAAAGCTTAGTCACTGCTACACCATTTAAGCCACATTGTGTAGTAGGCGCAATAATAGAAGATGTTTTATTAATTTCGTTTTCATAAGTTTCAATAGCAAAAGGATTTGAATGTATCCTTTCCGCAATGTTTCGCATCATTACCAATGACTGAGAGCGTTCAAAGGATTCATTAGTGACCTTGATAGCTTGTCCTTGCAGTGCACTATAGCCAAGCACCGCAATACTCAGCAATAGCAATGCAATCATAACTTCTATTAGCCCTACACCTACTTGTCTAGACTTAGTAATCATGAGCAGCTTCCGGAGTTTGTAGTACTAATATTGGCAATCTTATTAACACTTACTTGCCTAGGTATAATATTGCTTGAGCCAGTATCGCAAATGGTATACATAACACTTTCATCGCTAGCAATGACCTTGTTTGGTTGAAAGGTAACTGTAGTTATAGCAACTGGGGTACTACCCATAGTCGTGATCGTCACCGTGTTTCTGTCATTTATATTATAAGTAAGTAATGTACCACTCCTATTTTGCACAGTGATCGTTCTAGGATTAGCAGTATTGTTATAAATAACACTAGTATTTTGCCGTTTAATAATACTTTCAGCTTTAGCTTCTTTTAGAGCAGTTTCTATTACTGACGCCGTCGACTTAACCCGCTGGTTTGCAAGTTGAGTACTAATATTCGGCGCTGCAATACTCACAATAATGGCAAGAACAGCAATGGTTACCATCAATTCAATTAAGGTAAACCCTGAGCTTACGTTTTTCAGCTTAGGTGGTAGAGTGTTCAAAGACGCATTCACATCGTATTCCTGTTCAAAACTGCAATTATCTGTCTTTTGCTTATGGCGTATTGATTGTGAGTATCTTATGCTTATGTCTTACTACTATGATTTTTCGCATATATCTGTTTAATAACATGCAATTTTCATTCCACGATATCTAATAAATATTATCTGAAAGTACCTATAGGTACTTTCTAACGTCCTTGACTAATGTATTAGTTCGCCAAAAAACTGCTTAGACATTTAGCTCATAGCAAAAAATTAATATACATATCTATAACAATATAGCGTTAAGGAAATATATTAGCAATAATTAGATATTACTGACAAAGACATACTGGGTTTAGGATTTGCTGCCATGTGCTAATACGTAAGCAGAAATTTGATAAATATTATGGCTGCTATCCGTTGCTGATTTTACTGCTGCAGGTGGAACAAAGACTCGCGCTAATGCTTGTAAGCTTGCACCTGTAGTAGATACATCATCAAATAGTAGTAAGCGTTTTTTAGGAGGGTTTTCGATTAGAGCAAAGGCATTATCTAAGTTGCTAAGACGTTCGGCACGAGACAGTCCTTGCTGACTAACTGTATCGTCAATACGCTGAACGCCCTGCCATAAAGGAATTTGCCAATGTTTAGACAATTGGGCAGATAGAATACTGACAGGATCGAAACCACGTTTGACCAATCGTTGACTGGTCGTTGGCATAGCAACAATCACGCTATTATTGCTATGACAACCGTGTGGACGCGGTAATTGACGTATAGCATGCAATAGTAACGGCAATTTCGTCATATCTTCTTGATGCTTAAATGCTCGGATAGCTTGACGTATTGGATACTCGTAGTAAGCAGAGGCTTGGATAGATAGAGATATACTAGGAGCGATATCCACTTCGAAAGGTCTTGGTAACCAAGTGATATCGTTGTGACAGTGAGCACAAAGTAAACCACTGCTCAAATAGCTGTTTGCTTGATGAATGATATCAGTAAGAAAGGAGTGTTTCTTTAAGGCTATCCGTGTAGGCGGCGTGTCCGTTATATTATCTAGGCTAGATTGTATTTGATGATGCAGTAGTTGAGATTGTGGTGTACTACGATAAATACGGCATAGTTGGCAGCGCATATCCATATACTCTGCCAACCACAGTCCAGTTTGATAAGGCGCTAAGCGGCGCATAAACTATAACTTGTCATAACTTATAATAACTCCCACCTATGTTAGAGCCTTTCTCAAATTGATGCTCTTTCTAAATTAAAGCCCTTTCCAATCGTTCAGTACGATACCAAAGCCGATAGAGGTATTTTCATGATTATAATCAATGATCGACTCACCATAGCCTTGGAATAGCTGCACCATACCATTAACGTTCTCTGATATAGGATAGATATAGTCGATTTGCGCAGCACCTTTATTGGTACCTGGATTGTAGCGCAAGGTACCGCTAATGCTCTGATCAGCCGGCAAATCGTACAAGAATTTGATATCACCGTAGCCCATGTAATCTTCGATATCTGGATTATCGTCATCGCTACTACTTTCGTTATTTACTCGAGCCCATAGGCGCGGTATGACTGAAAGTCTGCCCCACTCTGCGCCCGCCATGAGGTAGGCACGATTCCATGAACGTGATAATGGATCATCTTGTCCATTCGAGTGATGCACAGCACCTGCGCCCAACATACGCAGACGTCCACCAAAAGGCAGATCTGCTGTCACAGGTTGGGTTAAGAATATTTCAGGTTGATAATCGGTAGCGCGGAATGGACGCGAGTTGTCTTCGTTATAAACTTGCCAATGTGATTCTTGGGTATAGCCAAACCATAGGTCAGCACTGGTATCAAACAAATCTTCTGCGACTTTTGTTTTTAGAGATAATTGGAATTTTAGCTCAGTTTCGCGTATATCATTAGAATCAAAAGGATCTGTTTCTTGTGATGGTGTATTTGGATTCAAATTGGGATCGAAGGTATAAAATAATGGCAACAGATATGTCGGTCGATATGGTCTGACCGTCCAAGTACCACGCTCACTATTTTTGTCTAGGTCATAAGATAGACTGAGTGGCGAGAATTTTTCGATGTCTGTTTGAGTGACACCGACATTTTCTAAAATCTGTGCCTCACTATTCGTTTCAGTATCTACTTCTACGTTGCCATTTGCCTTCAATTTGCTAGCTGCTGTTTGCTGATTGGTCATCAAGATGGTATCTGCATCTTCAACTGTCGTCCCACTCATCGCCGTTTGAGACTCAGCCAATATCACTTTTGGATTACCTGAGACCGTACTTTGAAAGGTCTTTGCCAAATCAATTGGTTGTTTGGTTGAGGTGTAGCTTGGTGTCTTACCTTGTTCAGCTACCTTATCAAAACAAGCTAGGCGAGCAGCACTAGACTGGACTTGCGTACATTCAGAAAACAGCTTGGCTTGCTGAGCAATAAATTCTTTGCTAATTATTTTGCCATTTTGTGTACTCATATCAGAAGATATCGCACTATTACCAAGACCCTGTGATAGGTCAAGATCCTCGTATTCAAACGCAGCTTCGGGTGCTGGCAGTTCGTTATAAGTCTGAGAATCATCAGCAGCTTGTACTTGTATCGCGGTACAACTCAACGCAAGCGCAACTGCAATACGAAGAGGCATATGCGCATTCTGGTAAGACGGCTGTTGGTGACGCTGAGTAATGGTATGGGCAAACATAAGTGTCCTTTATCTAACTAGCATTAGCGCTAGCAGAGTATATGAGGTAGTTAATATAGCCATTAGCGTTATCGCTAAAATAGAATTGACTGAGACTATCAGCTAATCGCAGATATTAGGAGCGAAAAAAATGACA
>Ga0209595_100351_pt1 | contig 16108 bp, 10 predicted proteins | sample Porto_4metaG_FD_187427 | JGI IMG/M metagenome (GOLD analysis project Ga0209595, IMG submission 187427) | Marine algal microbial communities from Porto, Portugal - Porto_4 metaG (SPAdes) (version 2) | ecosystem: Host-associated > Algae > Red algae > Unclassified | place: Portugal: Porto...
GTATTTATTTTAAAATGACTCTTCACCAAAAAATCCTTAAATACAGTGAGTATTCGCGTCATTTTTGATTCGATTCATTTCAAAATAAACGTCAAAAAATGTAAATAAATTTATAAAACAGTGTACTAAGTAACACTTTCATACCTCATAATTCGCTGAAAGCGAATCAATTATTACACTTAAACTAAACATTAAATTACATTTGCTTATGAAATCAACAATCCAAACACTTACTACACTTTTGCTGACAGTACTTACGAGTGGACTTTTACTGGCACAAAGCCAAACCGAACTCGATATTATTGACCGCAATGTACGCGAATCTGCCAATGGCTTAGAAATGTTAGAAGCTGATATTGCGGACTACAAAATCACCAGTCACCACACCAGTGCAAAAAGTGGTATTACGCACTACTATCTTCAACAGACACATAATGGCATTCCTATCCATAATGCTGTTATGGGTGTACACATTAATTCAGAAGGTGAATTATTAAAAATGGACAATCAATTTTTGAGGAATATTGAATCAAAAATTAATACCGAACAACCGAACTTGGATGCGCGGACTACCATTTCGCGCGTAGCGCAAACCATGAAATACGATATTTCTGAATTGCCACGCTTAGAAGAAACAAAAAGTGCGAGCCGTTCGCAAGCACAAGTTTTTACCAGAGGGAGTTTTGCAAAAGCGAATATTCCTGTCCAATTGATGTATCAAAAAATGCAAGACGGCACACTGCGTTTATGTTGGGATATGTCAATTGCCGAGAAAGAAGACGCAGACTACTGGAGCATGAGAGTAGATGCCGAAACAGGCAAAATTCTCAATAAAATTAACTGGACAGTTTATTGCGACTTTGATGCTGATGGATGTAACGATGAAACACATACGCACAATCACGCAGGAAATCACCATCTATTCACTCCACAAAAAAGTATGGCTGCCCCAAATTTGGCAAACAGCTACAATGTATATGATTCGCCTGTAGAAAGTCCGCTCCACGGTAGCCGCAGCCTTGTCAGTACGACCGGAGATGCAGTGGCTTCGCCTTTTGGCTGGCACGATACCAATGGCGCGAATGGCGCAGAACACACCATTACAAGAGGAAATAATGTATGGGCAATGGAAGATGCCAACGGCAACGACGGTACAGGTTTCAGTCCTAACGGTGGTGCTGCCTTGGATTTTAATTTCGCACTGAACCTAAACTCAAGCCCCAATGCAGACCCCGCACGTTCGGCAGGTATTACTAATCTTTTTTATTGGAACAACTTGGTGCATGATGTATGGTATCAATACGGCTTCGATGAAGCCAGTGGTAACTTCCAACAAAATAATTACGGAAACGGCGGCACAGCCGGTGACTACGTCATCGCAGATGCACAAGACGGTGGCGGTACAAATAACGCCAACTTCTCTACACCAACCGATGGCGGAAACGGCTACATGCAAATGTACCTATGGACAGGCGCATCAGCGGGTACGCTTAATGTCAATTCACCCGGAACTATTTCCGGAAGTTACGGTACTGTTGCCGCACAATTTGGCTTAGGTACCTTCAACATCACGGGCGATCTTGTGATTGTCAATGATGGCAGTGCCGCACCCACAGAAGGCTGTGGCGCACTTGCCAATGCAGCTGCTATCAATGGCAATATCGCGGTATTGGATAGAGGAAGTTGCGAATTTGGATTAAAATGTCTCAATGCACAAAATGCAGGGGCTATCGCAGTCATCGTTTGTAATAACGTAGCAGGGGCATCTATCGCTATGGGACCTGGTGCCGATGGCGCGAATGTTACCATTCCTGCGGTAATGGTGACGCAGGCAGACTGTGCGACCATTCGCACACAGATTCCCACCGTAAATGTCAATCTCATATCCGGTGGTTCGACAGATAGAGATGGCGACCTCGACAATGGCATCATTGCACACGAATACGGTCATGGTATTTCGATTCGCCTTACAGGTGGTAGAAACAATAGTAATTGCCTCGGCAATGACGAGCAAATGGGCGAAGGTTGGTCAGACTGGTTTGGTTTGATGATGACTATTGACCCCACAGATACCCGAACAGATGTACGCCCCATCGGTACATTTGCACTCGGTCAGACGACTACAGGTAGCGGTATTCGTACCTATCCATACACAACAGATATGACCATCAATCCACACGTTTATACAGATACAGGAGTCGAGGCGATACCGCACGGCGTAGGCTCTGTATGGTGCGCAATGCTCTGGGAAATGACCTGGGATTTGATAGATACTTATGGCTTTGACCCTGACCTACACAATGGTACAGGTGGAAACAATACTGCGATGGCACTCGTCGTCGAAGGTTTGAAATTGCAACCATGTAACCCCGGTTTTGTAGATGGGCGCGATGCAATTTTGGCAGCCGACCAAGCACTTTATAATGGTGCAAACCAATGTCTTATAAGAGATGCTTTTGCGCGTCGCGGATTGGGTGATAATGCAACACAAGGAAGTTCGGGAGATGCAACCGATGGTTTGAATGACTTCAACGTAGCTTGCGGACCACCAACTTGTAGCGACGGAACACTCAACCAAGATGAAGTAGGTGTAGATTGTGGTGGTGCCACTTGTCCGGTTTGCCCGGCGGATGTTTGTACTGATTTTGATTTTGGCGCAATTGTCGCTTACGATGCTGCCGACAATGACAATGGTACAGCCACAGTAACGGGCAATGAAGTACTCATTACAGGAAACGGTTGGAAAGCCATTCCTGTCAATTATACATTCACCGCAAGTACTGTTATTTCGTTTGAATTTAGAAGCACAGTAGAGGGAGAAATCCACGAAGTCGGTTTTGATAATGACTTGATATTTGCACCCGACCACCGTATCGTAGTATATGGAAATCAGGGCTATGCAGGTACATTTTCAAACCCAATTTATACGGGTAGCGGTAACTGGGAAACCTTTACCATTTCTGCAAACTTCACGGGGGCTTTTCAATACCTCGTTCTCAATGCGGATGATGACGCAACAGGTAATGGCATTTCCGAATTTAGAAATATTCAAATATTTGAAGATAATAACAACAACCTCGTTTGTGATTCTACACCTGCCTGTGCAGGCGTTGACCTCGACATCAATTTCGATGGCGACCCACAACAAACGAGTTGGGAAATCACTGACGCAAATGGTACTGTGGTACAATCTTCCGGCGGTGCAGTTTACGGTGCAGGCTTAGCAAATACCAACCTTCCTTTGCCCGATGTCGCTTGTTTACCCGATGGTTGCTACGACTTGACCTTCATGGATGCCGGCAACGATGGCATGTGTCCGCGTCGTACAACCACGGTGCTCACAGGTATCAATATTGCTACACTTGGTTTGGGTGGTGTATTCAACGGTTCGCCGAGATTAGCGGCACCAGCCTGCGGAGATTATACCCTTACAGACGCCGCCGGTACAGTACTCGCCTCGGGAGGTGGTCGTTTTGGCACTTCCGAAACCACTAACTTCTGTATCTCAGGCGGCGTTGCCGTCCCCCTATGGCAAAGCGATGACGTTTATGCAAAAATACAAAGCGATACAAATACAGGTTTGCAATTAGTACCAAATCCGGCTAAAGACAATTTGACGATATATTATACGGTAGAAAACGACGTAGATGTAAACATCAATGTTGTAGACATCACAGGTAAAATCGTGCGCCAAATCACACAAGACGCCAATAATGCGAAAGAAGTACAACTTAATGTAAATGACCTCGCACCGGGTTTTTACTTCGTAAAACTCATATCAGGCGACACTGTTTTATCTAAGAAATTTGTAAAACAATAACAACGTAACGCGAGCTTCCAGCTCGACGTAGAGATAAACTCGAAAGGGGCATCAAGCGCAGCTTGATGTCCCTTTTTACGTAGTGCGACACTTCCAGTTCGCGCCGCATTAATTCGACACGTTATTTCGAGGAAAAGTAACACAGGCTTCCAGCCTGCACCTCGCTATATTGACACGTTATTTCGATAAAGCAGGACGAACTAACGCAGTGCAGGCTTACGTTCTAAATACCCCAAACCCTTCTGCGCCTTTTATCGGCTGATTATAGACGATTGCCAATGAAAAACCCAAAAAATTGCGAGTTTCGCGTGGGTCAAGCAAGCCATCATCCCACTGTTCGGAAGTCGAATACCAAGCCGAAGATTTGGATTCTGCTTCCATGATAAGCATTTGTTTGAGCATTTCAGCTTGTTCGGCATCGTATGGAATGCCTGTCTTTTTGGCGGCGGCACGTTGGATGATTTCCATGACGCCCGCGAGTTGTTCCGACCCCATGACGCCCACTTTTGCATTCGGATAAGAAAACAAAAATCGCGGCTGATACGACCGACCATTCATTCCATAATTGCCCGCACCATACGACGAACCAATCATCAGCGCAATATGCGGCACTTCGCTATTCGAAACGGCATTGATGAGTTTCGCGCCGTTTTTGATAATACCGCCTTCTTCATACGCCTTGCCGACCATGTAGCCCGTTGTGTTGTGCATGAAAATAAGCGGAATATTATTTTTATTGGACAATTGAATAAATTGAGTCGCTTTATTAGCAGATTCGGAAAATATCACACCATTATTCGCTAAAATCCCGACTGGGTAGCCGTGTATTTTTGCCCATCCTGTCACCATTGTACTGCCGTATTCAGGTTTAAATTCTGTAAAACGAGAACCATCCGTCACTCGCATAATCAACTCGCGAACATCAAATGGCGTCTTGATATTCGACGGCACGACACCCAAAATTTCATCGGCATCGTACAGCGGTGCTTCTATTTTCCCTTTGGGAATAAGGTGTGGCGTTGAGACGTTCACAATTTCCATCAACTCCCGCGCAATACGAATACCATCCAACTCATCTTCCGCCAAAAAATCTGACACACCCGACACGCGGCTGTGCATTTCTGCACCGCCGAGTTCTTCTTCGGTGGCTTCTTCATTGGTCGCCATCTTCACGAGCGGCGGACCGGCGAGAAACACCTTCGCCGCCTGCTTCTGAAATATCGAAAAATCGGACATGCCCGGCACATACGCACCGCCTGCGGTAGCATTGCCAAAGACCACCGAAATGGTCGTCAAACCCGCCTTCGACCGCTGTGTGATTTGTCGGAAAGATTTGCCGCCGTAATTAAAAATCTTATCTTGTTCGGGCAGATTTGCGCCACCACTTTCCACAAGATTGATGCTCGGCAAACGATTTTCCATCGCAATTTCCCCCAATCGCAGCGACTTAAACACCGTCGAAGCATCCACCGAACCACCTTTGCGTGTGCCGACGTTCGAGTTGACCATGCACAATTTGCCAGCCACCAAACCAATGCCCGATACATTCGTACCGCCTGCCCCAAAACCGCCTTTGCGCTCCATACCAGCCAGCGGCATCAGTTCCAAAAACGGCGAATCGCGGTCAAGCACCAACTCTATCCTTTCTCGCGCCAACATTTTCCCACGCTTTCGCACCCGTTCGATATGTTTTTCTTTTCCTTGAAAACGACTCTCCTCCAGATGTCTGCCCAATTTACCAACGAGTTCCAACATCTCGGCGTGGTTGGTTTTAAATTGTTGGCTGTTGGAGGTTATGGTTGATTTGTGTTGCTGCATTTTAATTTTTAATTTTGAAAAGGGAAACTTTAATGTTAGTTTTTAAGGTACGGTAGTACCGACCCCGTTTGTAGTAAAAGATATACCCAAGTCTTCTAAGCTCCGTAGGTGCGACCCCGTTAAATCACATCAAACGGCGTCGGTACTACGTACCTTAATCGCTTATTGCTTAAAACCTTGCTACAAACAAGGTCGATGCTAACGCATCTTGGATAATAAGTGGCTAAGTAGTGGGACAAAAATATCCTTACTTTTTGACGGTTTCTTTTTCCGCTATTTTTACCTACAAAAATCCTTACGTAGCGTAGGCTATGTGCGGTTTTTGTAAGAAAAAATATCGAAAAAATAATCACGTCAAAATTGTAAGCCTATTTTTGTCCCACTACTTAAGTGTAAATAATTGACATCATTAGACGATGTGTTTTTTCGTTAGACGAAGCTCATTTTGAGGATTATAGCTCCCGATAGCTATCGGATTGGCGTCAGGTTTAGCATTTTTTAATGAATAAAACGTTGGTAATTAATTATTTACAAAAAAAATGAAAAAGAAAGCACGATACATCTCCCCCTTTGGAGGGGGCTGGGGGGTGGACTCTTGACTGTTTTTCCACCCCCCAGCCCCCTCCAAAGGGGGAGATTAGTTCTCGTTCTAATTTCAATATTCTTTGTAAATATTTATTGATCAATAAAATACAAGTTAAGAATAACTAAACCTGACGCTAATCCGATAGCTATCGGGATACATGACGAGAAATAGCTAAAGTATAACGGAAAAAGACATGTATTATGGTGTCGATTATTTATGCTTAGCCACTTACAAGCAATTACAACGACTATGGACTAATGGACTGCCTAACTATGGACTGGCAGTCCATTGTAGCATTAACGCATTTCAGCATTATCGCATTATTTATTCACTCATTCACACATTCAAAATTCACTCATTGATGAAGAGGTCATCCATTGTTATTTGGTTTTGAACGAGCGACATGGAATATTGATTTTTTGCCAGTCCGTAAGTTGTTATCATCGTTAAAAATACGGCTTTTTTTGTTTGTGTTTCTGCTTTGAATACGCCTATTTTATTTCGGAGGTTTTCGGAGTATGATTTTGTAATGACGTAGGGATTGATGGAGTATTTGACTTCGCACAGATTAATCACTCTATCGCGTCTATCTATCAGCAAATCTATCTGTGCGCCGTCCGCAGATTGGCTGCTTTTCCACGATGCCGAATGGCTGATAATACCACCAATTTCCAAAGCCTTTTTGATTTGCGGAATGTGTGCCAGACAAACTTGCTCAAAGGCATAACCACTCCATGCTCGTTGTTCGGGATGGTCTATCGAATTGACCCACAAGCCTTTATCGTAGTTTGTATTGTTTTTTATAAATTTTAAATAAAATAAACTGTAAAAATCAGACAAGCGATAAAGCGTACCTCGCACTTTCTTGCTAAATGGTGTGTAGCGCGTAATGAAGCCACTTTCTTCGAGTTCGTCGAGTAATTTGGTGAGACTACCGCCGCCGTTGATACCCGTTATTTGAGTGATTTCCTGACGAGTCAAACCCTTTGTTTTGGTAGAAAGTGCGGTGATAATAGCTTCGTATTTCGGTGCATTTTTGAATAGCGAAGCGAATAAATTTTTAAACTCTAAGGTCAATAATGCGCCTTTTCGAAAACACATTTCTTCAATATTTTGTGCGGCACTTTTTTCGGGAGAAATGGCTTCCAGATAATATGGGATTCCCCCCATCGTCATATAAATTTGTAGAATTTGATAACGGTCAATTGCAGGATTTTTCGATAACAACATTTGTTCGGTTTCCTGCAAATTGAAGGGGAAAATTTTGATGCGTTCTGTCACGCGATTGTGCAAACCGCCGTGATTATTGATGAGTTCGTTGACCATCCATGAAGCTGCCGAACCACAGGTAATCAAAACAATGTCTTTACGATTCGTCGCCCAACTATTCCAAAAATGCTCCAAAGCCATCATAAAATCCGACTTTGCGGTATTAAGCCAGGGTAATTCATCCAAAAAAATGACCTTTTTTCGTGCCTCGTCGATGCTTTCCAAATGGTCAATGAGCAATTGAAATGCCGCTATCCAGTTTTTCGGAATTTTCTCTGCGCTGATTTCCGTTTGTCGTTCTATCGCAATATGAAAATTGGTCAACTGTTGTTCTGTATTCGCATTTGCCAGCCCTGTCAATTGAAAATCAAAGGTATAATCAAAATATTCGCGCACCAAAAAAGTCTTCCCGACCCTACGCCGACCATACAGTGCCACAAATTCAGATTTGCGACTCGCCACGACCTTATCCAATTGTTTGATTTCTTTTTTTCTACCAATGATGCTATTCATACGTGAGTATTTTTAGCAAAATAAGCAAAAAAACGGACTTATGGCTAAAAAATACACAATAATCAGCCACAAGTCTCTTTTTTTTCGACTTATGGCTGATTATGTTCCCCGTAGCATGGTGCTTCCAACACGTGTGTCTCGCGAATATGTAGCGTCTAACGCGACACGGGCTGGAAGCACCGTGCTACATTGTACTACGAAGTTTGTATTTCGCCAATGAGATAGGTTTTTGCTGTACCACCAATTTCGACCCTGTCGCCAAGATATTGGCAGTAAAGCGTGCCACCGCGTTTGGATAATTGCTTGGCTGTGAGGGTTTCTTTCTTCAGTTGAGCTGCCCAATACGGTATAAGTGTCGTATGCGCCGAACCCGTTACAGGGTCTTCATCAATACCAGATTGCGGTCCAAAAAATCGCGACACAAAATCGCAATCATCGCCAAGCGCAGTACAAATCACACCTCTTGCTTCGACTTTGCCCATGAGTTTGAAATCGGGGTTGAGGTCGATGATTTGTTGCTGATTTTGAAAAACTAGCATATAATCCATCTTGCCTTGATAGCATTGGAGCGGAATATGGTTGAGGCTTTCGAGTAGCTTGACGGGCGGTGTGATAGACACGATATTATCCGCCGGAAAATTAAGAGTATATCGCTCACCCCTGCGCCTGACCGACAGTTTTCCGCTGTGCGGAGAATGTAAAATTACCTCATTTTCAGCGAATTGTAAATGTTCCATGAGCGTATACGCAGCCGCAAGCGTAGCATGTCCGCACAAATCGACTTCAATCTTTGGCGTAAACCAACGTATTTCGTAGCGCTCATTTTTTTTGACTAAAAAAGCGGTTTCAGCAAGGTTGTTTTCAGCAGCTATTTTCTGCATCAGTTCATCCGAAAGCCATGATTCTAATGGACATACTGCCGCCGGATTTCCCGTAAACATTTCGCTTGCAAAAGCATCAATTTGGTAGATTTTCATTCGTGGTGTGCTGATGTGCTGATGTACTGATATGCTCATGTGTTTCTGTTTTCGCTTTGCGAAATATATGACACGTCAGTACGTTAGGGAAGAGGAAGAAAATAATCTACCTCAAATGAAGAAGTTATTTTTTTATATGTTTGGCTAAATTTGACGCGCATAGCCGAGCTACGTAAGGAAGATTTAGTGAAAGAAATTAAATAAATTGTTCCAAAATGCGCCGTAATTTTTTCTTCTAAAGAATTCAAAAAATCGTTGCATAGCCATAGCTACGGAACTATTTTTTGTGTTTTTTAGAAGGGAAAAGAACAAGCATAATGGGGCAAGTTATTTATTTTCTTTCACTAAGTGAAATATATAAGAAAAAGAACAATTCAGACGGGTAGATTATTTTTTCGTCTTCCCTTAGCATACTAACATGTCAGCACGTTTCACCCATAAAGTTCGTAAAAGACTTTTGTTTTGTCGAAGCCCATTTTTTCGAGTCGCTCGCGGGCTTCGTCTATCATGTATTGCCAGCCGCAGAGGTAAAAACGGGTTTCGGGGCGGTCTTGATATTTTGCTTCATAAACTTGATGAACATAGCCCTTCACGCCTGCCCAATCCGGCTCACGCGAGAGCGCAACGGTGTATGTGAAGTTGGGGTTTCGAGCAGCGAGGGCTTCAAATTCTTCGAGATACAAGATACCATTTTCGTGGCGTGTACCAAATATGAGGTGTATTTTTTTGTTATCAAAATTCCGTTTTTCGAGGTCGAATATCATACTACGAAAGGGCGCGACGCCGGTTCCGGTACAGATAAATACGAGGTCGTGTTCGATTTTTTTTGGTAAAAAAAATGCGCCGTCTGGTCCTTTAAATGTGATGGTGTCGCCTTCTTTTGTTTCCTTAAATAAATATTCGGAAGCGAGTCCGCCTTCATAGTAGGCAATGATTAACTCGATGATATTTTGTTCGTTAGGTGAGTTGGCAATGGAGTAGCTGCGCCAGCGTTTGCGCTTGCGCTCATGTATGGGCAAGTCCATAGTGATGAATTGCCCGGCGCGAAAGTCGATTTTATCTAAATCTTTCGCTTCGAGCCAAAACCGCCAAGTGGTCGGCGTAGTTTTTTCAATTTTTGTTAGGGTGCTGTTATGCCAAGTCCACATTAAATAATGGTTAATGGTTAATAATTAGTGGTTAATTTGGTACTTGGAATTTAGAGCTTATTATTTGGAATTTGTGTTGGTGTTGGTTCTTTTCCCAAAAAACTTTTTATCGACGACTAATAAACCGAAAGATTCGCAATCTTCTTTGGTTTGTTTACTGTGGTGTGCGCCGTGTGCGCGTAATATCGCTCGCGAGTAGGTAGAATCGAGTTTTTTAAACCATTTAAAACGACGGTGAATATAGACATCGTGGATTAGAAAATAAGTAAGCCCGTAAAGCGCAATACCTACCCCGATGAAGAAGAGAAAGAACCAATCGGGAAGGCTCGACCCCAAGATAAAACAAGTTGCACTCGGCACGGCAAAGACGAGGAAGAAGCGGTCATTTTTCTCAAAAAAACCGTTTTTTTCATCAGGTTTGTGGTGATCTTCGTGCCACGACCAAAGGAGTCCGTGCATGAGGTATTTGTGAGCAAACCATGCCACAAATTCCATCGTCAAATAAGCCGCTAAAGTAACTAAACTGTAAAATACAATATTCATTTCTGTTTCTTTTTATGCAAAACAGGTGTAAGGGGATTTTGTTTATTATTGAAAAATGAATAAATGAGTAAATGATAAAATGAGTAGATGTGGATTATTTACTCATCTATTTATTTCGTCATTTACTCATTCTCAAGTTAATAAAAGTACCGTTCAGTGGCAATTTTACCGTCTTTGACTTCATAGACACAGATTTCTTCCATTGGCACTCTGCCACGTTCTTTGAAGGTCATGTCATAGCGCATCACCAAAGAGAAATGGTTGCCTACGACTGTCGGGTCAGAAATCTCTGCACTGTGCAGTTCTTCGACAGAAGCATCGAACTCTTTGTTTTTTCCCCTCACCGCATCTATACCTTTTATGTGTGGATTGGGCATGTTGGGCATTTCAAAGCTCTGAACATCGGCGTGGTACAATTCGTTGTGTGCTTTTTCGTTTTGTCCGGTGCGACAAAATTCTACAAATTTGTCGGCGACTTGTTGTGTAGTCATATCGTTTTATTTTTTATGATGAAAAAGTGATACTGTTTTAAGTTTGAAATCAGGGCTAAATTAATAAATTTTTATTTAATTTAAAACAATACGGGTTAAAACAAAACAAATTTAATATTCCTACAAGTCAAACTCAATCTGCGTACCCGCGCCCAAGGAATCTGAAGGCGGGTTTTTTTTCTCTTTCTGAATTTCTGCTGAGGTTTCGCTTTGCAAGGCTTTGATAGCCATTGGTTTGTATTCGCCGAGTTTGTTACCTTGTGCTTTCCAACCTTTTACATCAATAAATTTACTAAGGTCCAAATCTGCTTCTTTGCTCGTTTTATCGGCACGATATTTATAGGAAATTTTCGGTGCGACATCCGTTGTGGCAAAAAGAAGTTGCGAACGAGAATTTTCTCCGATAAAACTAAATTTCTGCCCCTGCGAAGTCGTTTCTATCTCAAATCGTTTGACATAACTCGCCTTTTTATCGGCATCATAATATAAGGAAGAAATTACCATACCGACTTTGTGACGGACGATATGCACCAAACTTGCGGGGTCGTAGCGATTGGTGAGTTCGTAATTGGTTATTTCGTAAGTACCGTTTTTGTAGATGGCGAGGATTTGGTCACCTGTATCGAATGCGCCGAGGAAATCGCCGCGTTCTGCGGTATTGATTCTGCCGCTGATTTTATCGACCCATATTTTTTGTGCGCCGATGGTCGATTTTCCAACTTTCTTTTGCGTTATTTTTCGTACCGGATATTTCGATAGCATATTTCCTTGCGAACCACGTCCTTTTATGTCAATATCGGCATAATCGAAGTCGAAAATCTTTTTCCGTGCGGTGCTGCCTTGCGAGAGTTGTACCGTGACGATTTCTGATTCTCCATTGGGATTGACCGTGAAATAGAGAACTTTGGAGCGCGGCGTTCCCTTAGTAACGAAGTAATCTTTATCGCGAGTAATGGCCTTGACATTGAAGCGTTTAGCGTAGGTTTTGCCGCTTGCGCCATCTAGATAGGCGGCGTTATAGGTCGTGCGAGTATCGCCTTTTTTCCAGATGGCAACATGCACAATATCTTTTCCGACAAAAACCTTATCCGCAATGCGTGTGACACGAAATTTGCCATCTTTCAGAAAGACAATCACATCATCAATATCTGAACAGTCGCATACAAATTCGTCTTTTTTCATTCCAAAACCAATAAATCCTTCTTTATAATTGACGTATAATTTGCTATTATTCGCTACAACTTGTCGTACTCGAATGGTGTCAAATTCAGCGATTTCAGTGCGTCGTTTGCGTCCCTTTCCAAACCTCTTTAGCAAGTCATCATAATACGCAATCGCGTACTCGGTGAGGTGCGCGAGGTGGTGGCGAACTTCCTCCATTTGTTTTTTGAGGTCTGCCATAAGTTCGTCTGCTTTGAACTTATTATACTTCGAGATGCGCTTGATTTTGATTTCGGTCAATTTTGTAATATCTTCCTCCGTTACATCGCGCATCAACTTATATATGCCTTTCCTTTTACTGGGAAATGTAGGGGTAGAAACGTATTTTTTCAACTCGCGGTCAATCGTCTCAATGACTTCTTCCCAGGTTTCACATTCCTCTATTTCGCGGTAAACCCTGTTTTCGATAAATATTTTCTCCAAACTGGAAAAATGCCATTTTTCGAGCAATTCCGCGAGTTTAATTTCGAGTTCCTGCTGCAATAAATCTTTTGTATTTTGGGTATTAATCCGTAGGATTTCATCGACACCCATAAAGTGGGGCTTGTTGTCGATGACCACGCAGGCATTGGGCGAAATCGAGATTTCACAACTCGTAAAAGCATAGAGGGCATCCATCGTAACTTCGGGCGAAACGCCGGGCGGTAGGAGGACACGCAATTCGACGTTTTTCGCCGTATTATCAATGACTTGTTTGATTTTTATTTTGCCTTTTTCGTGGGCTTTTACGATGCTTTCCTTCATCGCCGTAGCCGTGACACCGTAGGGCAATTCGTGGATGACAAGCGTTTTTTTATCCGCAATTTCGAGTCGCGCACGAACGCGGATTTTGCCGCCTCGTTGTCCGCGATTATAATTGCTGACATCAATGATGCCGCCCGTGAGGAAATCGGGGTATATTTTCGGACTTTTATCATTCAGAATGGCGATAGATGCCTTGACAAGTTCGATGAAATTATGGGGCATTATTTTCGTCGAAAGCCCCACCGCGATACCTTCCACGCCTTGTTTGAGCAACAAAGGGAATTTGACGGGCAGCGTGATGGGTTCGCGCTTACGACCATCGTAACTCATTTGCCAATCGGTCGTCTGCGGATTGAATGCCACAGCCAGGGCAAATTTGGACAATCGCGCTTCGATGTATCGTGGGGCGGCGGCATTGTCGCCGGTATTGATGTCGCCCCAGTTTCCCTGACAATCTATCATCAAGTCCTTCTGTCCGATGTGTACGAGTGCGCCCCCGATGGCTGCGTCGCCATGCGGGTGATACTGCATCGTCTGTCCGATAATGTTGGCGACTTTGTGAAAACGTCCGTCGTCCATCGTCTTCATGGAGTGCAAAATACGTCGCTGAACGGGCTTGAGTCCGTCTTCGATATACGGCACGGCACGCTCCAAAATGACGTAGGAAGCATAGTCGAGAAAGTACTCTTCGTACATACCCGACAAGGTGGTAATGGTATCTTCGGTGTTGTTTGGGACTGGTTGCCCGTTTTGATTGCTGTTATTTTCTTTCTTCACGTTAAATTTAAATTCTATTGCTTTGGCGCAAAGTTCGCAGATTTTTACGTGAGCAAAGGTATAAAATTTATTTTATTTTTAAAACATTTTGTTTTAAATTTTTTGGTTTTATCGTAGCGCGAGACTTCGCGTACATGTAGCGCGGCACTTCCAGTCCGCGACCGTAAAACGGTGCTTCCAGCCCGTTCCGCATTAGTTTCGCAAAGTATACGTGAATGTGCGGACTGGAAGTGCCGTTTTACAGAAGTATCACGCTACGTACATATCTTTTTGCGAAAAATTATATCTTTACTACGTATATGCTAATTCGAAACGGATTGGAAGTACCGTTTTACGGTCGCGGACTGGAAGTGCCGCACTACAATACGCTGCATTTAACTATGAAACGGACTGGAAGTACCGTTTTACGGTCAATACGCTACGTACATATCTTTTTGCGAAAAATTATATCTTTGCTACGTATATGCTAATTCGAAACGGATTGGAAGTACCGTTTCACGGTCGCGGACTGGAAGTGCCGCGCTACAATACGCTACGTATATATGTTTTTGCGAAAAATTATATCTTTACTACGTATATGCTAATTCGAAACGGACTGGAAGTGCCGTTTTACGGTCGCGGACTGGAAATGCCGCGCTACAATACGCTACGTATATATCTTTTTGCGAAAAATTATATCTTTACTACGTATATGCTAATTCGAAACGGATTGGAAGTACCGTTTTACGGTCGCGGACTGGAAGTGCCGCGCTACAATACGCTACGTATATATCTTTTTGCGAAAAATTGTATCTTTGCTACGTATATGCTAATTCGAAACGGACCGGAAGTACCGTTTTACGGTCGCGGACTGGAAGTGCCGCGCTACAATACGCTACGTATATATCTTTTTGCGAAAAATTATATCTTTACTACGTATATGCTAATTCGAAACGGACTGGAAGTACCGTTTTACGGTCGCGGACTGGAAGTGCCGCGCTACAATACGCTACGTACATATCTTTTTGCGAAAAATTATATCTTTGCTACGTATATGCTAATTCGAAACGGATTGGAAGTACCGTTTCACGGTCGCGGACTGGAAGTGCCGCGCTACAATACGCTACGTATATATGTTTTTGCGAAAAATTATATCTTTACTACGTATATGCTAATTCGAAACGGACTGGAAGTACCGTTTTACGGTCGCGGACTGGAAATGCCGCGCTACAATACGCTACATTTAACTATGGAAAAAAGAACATTTTACAGACGCAATTTACCGCATTTACAACCTGATGATTCGGTATTTTTTATTACTGCTCGATTGAAGGGTAGTTTGCCGAAGGAAGTGATATTGCGCCTGAAAGAGGAACACGAACTCCAACGCAAAGAGCTTAAAGAACAAGGTTTATCCAAAAAAGAATTGACCGAAGAAATGCAAAAATCTTACGATTTATATTTCGGTCGATTTGACGATTTATTGGATAGCGGAACGACAGGCCCGCATTGGCTCAAAGCAGATAATATTGCCGAAATGTGGACGAACGCCCTCAATTACTTCGACAATGAACGATACAAAGTCATATGTTCTACGGTCATGTCGAATCATGTGCATTTTATTTTCTACAAATTAGACCGACCACTCAATGCAGTGCTACAATCCTTGAAAAGCTTCAGTGCCAATGAAATGAATAAAGCCTTGCAGCGCAGCGGCAATTTTTGGCAACCAGAAAGCTTTGACAGAGTTATTCGGAATAGAACAGAACTCGAATACCGCATCAATTATGTATTGGATAATCCGGTCAAAGTGGGTATTGTACCGCATTGGTCGGCATACCAACACAATTACATTCATCCTGATTTTAAGAAGTATGTCAAGTAGCGCGGCACTTCCAGTCCGCGACGTAAAACGGTACTTCCAGTCCGTTCTGCGTTAGGCATGCGACTGCGCGAATTGGAAGTACCGCGCTACGGTTCGCGGACTGGAAGTACCGCGCTACGGTTTGCAGACTGGAAGTACCGCGCTACGGTTCGCGGACTGGAAGTACCGCGCTACGGTTTGCAGACTGGAAGTACCGCGCTACGGTTCGCGGACTGGAAGTACCGCGCTACGGTTCGCGGACTGGAAGTACCGCGCTACGGTTCGCGGACTGGAAGTACCGCGCTACGGTTCGCGGACTGGAAGTACCGCGCTACGGTTCGCGGACTGGAAGTACCGC
>Ga0209595_100352_pt1 | contig 16074 bp, 16 predicted proteins | sample Porto_4metaG_FD_187427 | JGI IMG/M metagenome (GOLD analysis project Ga0209595, IMG submission 187427) | Marine algal microbial communities from Porto, Portugal - Porto_4 metaG (SPAdes) (version 2) | ecosystem: Host-associated > Algae > Red algae > Unclassified | place: Portugal: Porto...
GTTCTTTTTCTTATATGTTTCACTAAATCTTCCTTACGTAGCTCGGCTATGCGCGTCAAATTTAGCCAAACATATAAAAAAAATAACTTCTTCATTTGGGGTAGATTATTTTCTTCCTCTTCCCTAACCAAATTTGACGCGAATACTCACTGTATTTAAGGAAAATTTGGTGAAGTATAAAGGAAAAAGAACAAGTCGAAGAATATACATTTATTTTGTTCCTGATACTTAGTAGTAAGTCAAACTAATTATGATAAGTTCATTTGGCGAAATTTGTCCGATTACTTTGTTGGAGAACATCCAGCGTAGCTACGGCTACGTTGAATAACCTCCGCCTCGTACTCGAAAAAATTTCACTCAAAGCAACATATCATAATTAGATTGACTTACTACTTAGTGAAAGAAAATAAATAAATTTGCTTTCTTGACGGAGAGAGTTTGCTCTCAGTTTGGGCTTTGGAACTCGCATGAATGTTGATATTTTCTCCCGATAACTATCGTGATCAAAGTACAAAATGAGGGCAAAATATCCTGTCAAGATGGTAAAGTTATTTATTTCGCGTTCCATATATTCTGGACTTTGGACATTGGGTAATTAAGGGACTGGGTAATTAGGTAAATCGCTCATTATCAATAATTTACATTAATTTGCATTTTATTTTAAGTTAACTTTATTACAATTTTTATCATGCTGATAAATAGCGAATTATGTTTTCGTTAGCCTAATTACTTAATTACCTAATTTCCCATTTACCTAATGTCCAAAGTCCAGATATATTAACGTATTGAAATTTGTTAATTGTGCTATTTGATTAGTCTGTATTTAAAAAAATAAAACTGGAGAATAGCGACTGTGCCAAAAGAATAATTCAGCGAGATGGCATTATAATTGATATCCAACACGTGAGTAAATGATGAAATGAGTAAATGTTTTGACGTGTGCGTTTATCATCTACTCATATATTAATTTAATTACTATTTTTAAGTTATGAAAAAACTACTACTACTTGGATTATATTTATGTTTGAGCCTTGCGATGCAGGCGCAAATCACCTTGGGTGCGGGGCATATCCCGGAGGTGGGTGACAAGCTATATCTTGGAATTGATTCTACCGAATTTTGGTACGACAATCCTGATTATGACCTTAGTACCGGCGAAAATAAAGCCTGGAGTTTTGACTTGATTCAGATAGAGTCGATGCAAGTCAGGGATTATAAAGAGGTGTCGGAAGGAGTCGTGGCAGACAGCTTTCCTGATGCCGATATGATAGGACCCTTTTTTGGCGGCGAAGGTTACTACAAACACGATGCAGATGGCTTGACCTTACTCGGCTACTATGGCTCCCCCGTTAGCGGAGTCGAATTGGATTTGTCGGTTGCTTTTGACCCCTATTATACCGTATTACCTGCGGGTATGACTTACGGCGACACCTACACCGACGATTATGCTTTTTACGAAGAACTGATAAATGCCAACCTTGAAGTCACTGTTAATGGCTTCACGACCGTCATAAATTCCGCGACTTTGGAAGTAGCTTCGACCATAAAATACGAGGCAGACGGTTGGGGAACTTTCACAACACCCTACGGCACTTGGGATGTACTCCGCATAGTACAGACAGAATATCGCCACACCCAAGGCATGGCAGAACTTCCCTTTGTCGGCTGGCAAGACCTGGAGGCATTGGCAATTGAGGGTTTCGGATACGATACCATACGAACCATTATGTTTATCAATGATATGGAAAAAGAGCCGATTATCGAATTTGAAATAGATAACGATGGACCAAACGCCGCCAATAGTCCGGCACAAGCCATTCGATTTAAAATACCATCGAGCATCGTCGATGTAGAAACCCCCGAAGTGCCGCAAATTGACGTGCTTGCCTACCCCAATCCTGCCATCAATGATGTGAGTATCACTATGACCGGTTTTGATGCCGGCAACTACCATATCAACCTATACAACATGCTTGGTCGCATCGTCAAACAGCAAGCCGTAGAGCTTACAGGAGATAGCAGCACTCGCCTCGATGTGTCGGATTTGAGTCGCGGCATCTACTTGTACAACATCAGTGATTCGACAGGTAAAATATTGATAACCAAACGTTTGGTGGTGATAAAACCGTAGTTCGTTAATTGGTATATTCGTGATTCATTAATTCGTTTCCGTGAAAACGCGCATATAGTATAGGAGTTTAATTTCTCTTTGCTGTATGCGCGTTTTTTGTAAAAATATCCGGTATTACATCAACAGGACACGGATTGAACAGATAAAACAGATTTACACAAATATTTAGCTGTTCTAATCTATTTAATCCGTTTAATCTGAGTCCTATCTTCGCGTAGAATATTTTGTTTTTTTATTTTGAAAAACAAAAAAACAAAATCGGTGTGATAATTGCACTAGAATTAATCCTTGCCAAAAAAATGTCATGACAAGGGCAATTTTTTTCGACACGATACAGTTTTAGTAAAACTAAAAACGTTAACATTTTAGTAACGTTTCGAGTGCAACCAAAGTCTAAAAAGTTTACCCAAAACTAAAATCATTGTAGAATCATGCAAGTCACAGCGCAGGAAATTAGTTTATATCTAAATGGCACATTAGAGGGTAATCCCCTAACGATTATCCAACGCCCCGCACGTATAGAAGAAGGTCAAATTGGCGATATTTGTTTTCTCGCCAACCCGAAATACCACTCATTTGCCTATACCACACAAGCCTCTGTGTTGTTGGTTAGCAAAGATTTTAAGCCAGAAAAACCACTCAATCCGACACTTATTCGTGTAGATGACGTATATAGTTGTGTGAGTTTATTATTAGAAAAATTTGGACAACCCATACCGCAAACTTCGGGCTTAGACGTGCAAGCATTCGCACATTCGAGCGTGCAAATATCTGACAACGTATCCGTTGGAGCATTTACATATATTTCCGAAGGCGTCACAATAGGTCAAGACACCTTTATTTATCCACAGGTTTTTATTGGAAAAAATGTCACCATAGGGAGGGGCGTCGTCTTGCATCCCGGAGTGCGTATTTACCGCGACTGTGTGATAGGTGATGGTTGCATCGTTCATGCAAATGCAGTCATTGGCAGCGATGGATTCGGTTTTGCGCCGCAGGGCGATGGTACGTATAAAAAGATACCGCAAATCGGCAATGTCGTCTTAGGCAAAGCCGTAGAGATCGGTTCAAATACCGTCATAGACCGCGCCACGATGGGTTCGACCTACATCAAAGACGGCGCGAAACTCGACAACCTCATTCAAATTGCTCATAATGTAGAAGTTGGTGAAAATACCGCTATCGCTGCTCAGGCAGGCATAGCGGGCAGCACGAAAATTGGAAAAAATTGTTTGATAGGCGGACAAACGGGCTTTGTAGGACATATCACCGTAGCAGACGGCACGAAAGTACAAGCTCAAAGCGGCGTTTCCCGCTCCCTTACCAAGCCGGGCGCAGCATGGCATGGTTCTCCTGCATTCAAATACACAGATTTTATGCGCTCCCAAGTGTTGTTTAAAAATTTACCGGATTTGGCGAAAAGAGTCAATGAATTGGAGAAAACTATCGCAGAGTTGAAGAAAACGTAACACAGACATTCTTGTCTGTGTTTCATTCGGTACAGACAAGAATGTCTGTGTTACGTTTAGGGAAGACGAAAAAAATAATCTACCCGTCTGAATTGTTCTTTTTCTTATATGTTTCACTAAATTTTCCTAAGTGAAAGAAAATAAATAACTTGCCCCATTATGCTTGTTCTTTTCCCTTCTAAAAAACACAAAAAATAGTTCCGTAGCTATGGCTATGCAACGATTTTTTGAATTCTTTAGAAGAAAAAATTACGGCGCATTTTGGAACAATTTATTTAATTTCTTTCACTTAGTGAAACATATAAGAAAAAGAACAATTCAGACGGGTAGATTATTTTCTTCCTCTTCCCTTACTTATTAAACTGATTCATAGTAAATTGCAGTCCGATAGTGCCAAAGGCTGTACACATTTCAGCGGACTTGTCGATGAGTTCGGGGAGTTCTTCGCGTTCTGCTTTCGTCCATTCTCCCAACACATAATCCACCTGTTTGCCCTTCCCAAACTCGCTGCCGATACCAAATCGGAGTCGCGCATACTTATTGTTGCCGAGTACTTGATTGATACTTTTCAAGCCGTTGTGACCACCGTCGCTGCCTTTTCCACGCATTCGCAAAATACCAAAATCCAAATTGAGGTCATCTACGACTACGAGCAAATTTTCGGGTTTGATGTTGTGTTTCGTCAGCCAATGTTGGACGGCTTTACCACTCAAATTCATGTAAGTCGTCGGTTTTAGCAAATAAAAGGTACGTCCTTTGTGCTTAAATTCAGTCGTAAAACCCAAGCGATTATCTTTGAACTTGACATCAAATTTCTGCGCCAACTTGTCTGCGACAAGAAAGCCAATGTTGTGGCGTGTATCTTCGTATTCTGCGCCTATATTTCCCAAGCCTACAATCAGATATTTCATAGGATCCGGCTCTACCGATTTAGAAAAGAATTGAAAAATTTTGTGTAACATGTGAGTTTCGAGTTGATGGGTTGGCGAATAATATGCCTACATTTCGCGCAGCGAAAATACTTTCTATTTGTCACTCGTTAACTCGTTAACTCGTTAACTCGTAACTCGTTAACTCGTAACTCGTAACTCGTAACTCGTAACTCGCTCAACTAAAAAAAGAGGCTGATTTGTAAAAATCGCCTCTTTTTTAAAAATATTTTTGTGCTGAAATTATTCTGCTGTTGCTGCTGCTGCTGCGGTTGCTGCATCTGCTGCTTCTGCTGCTTCCTTCTCTTCATCTGCTTTCAAGCTACGTAATGCACGTGGTACTTCGATAGAAACCACAGGTGAACTTGGTTCATTTAACACGGTAACACCATCAACAGGTTTGATGTCGCGGATACGTGCCGAGTCTCCCAATTCCAATTCAGTAATATCTACTTCAAGTGCATCTACCAAACTTTCAGGTGTTGTTTTCACTTTTGCGTGGCGCATTTTCTGCATTACAGCACCACCAGTTTTTGCACCGACAGATTGTCCAACCAAACGCAAAGGAATCTCTGCCTTTACAGTTTTGTTTGGTATAAGCTCTACAAAGTCAATGTGCATGATTGCATCTGTCACCGGGTGGCTTTGAATTTCTTTGACGATAACATTGTGTTTGCTTCCATCAATAGTAATTTCTGCCAATTTAAAATCTGGCGTGTAAATGAGTGATTTAAAATCATTTACATGTGCAGAGAAGTGAATATTTTTTTCTCCACCGTATATATTGCAAGGTATTAAACCCTTGGCTCTTGTTGCTTTTACAGCTTTTTTGCCAAGCACGGTTCTTGCCGTACCTGTAATAGCTACTGACTGCATAATTGTTTCGTTTTTAACTTTAATTAAATTGTCTTTTTTTAAAAAGGCTCGCAAAGATATACTTTTTTATGAAAAGTACAAAATTCCAAGCATCAATATTCAATGCAATATGAATATTGACTATAATTAAACCGTTTGAGGGATTTGGAATTTGGGATTTCCGCTATCGCCATTCACGGCAGACGTTTTCAATGGCTGATGAGAATGGCTTGGGTTTGGATTTTGAAATTTGTTTTTAGATTTGGATTTGTTTTTGCAATTTATTGTTTTTTTTACACTAAAATGTAGTATTTTTGTCTGCCTTAAAATACAATTCAATGGAGTGGGTGCATCGAATCACGAATCACGAATACACGAAATTACGAAATGATAACTCGTTTACAAATAAAAAATTACGCGATTATTGAAAAAGTGGATATTGACTTTTCCGATAATTTGACTATTATTACTGGAGAAACGGGCGCAGGAAAGTCAATTTTGCTGGGCGCATTGGGGCTGATTATGGGCAAACGTGCTGATACGCGCGTACTGTACGAAGCGGAGAAAAAATGCGTGGTCGAAGCCGAATTTGACATTCGCAAATACAAATTGAAAGGTTTTTTTGAGGAAAACGACTTGTTTTACGATAAAGATACAACGATACGACGTGAACTTTTTCCTTCGGGAAAATCTCGCGCTTTTATCAACGATACGCCGGTCAATTTGGCTTTGATGAAGCAGTTGAGCGGTGCATTGATTGACCTGCATCAGCAGTTCGATACAATGGATATTCATAATGTGTCGTTCCAATTGCGGATGCTGGATGCGCTGGCAAATAATAATGACTTATTGGAAGATTATGGTGAAATTTACACCAAATATCGCGCGAATACCAACCGCCTTGCCCAACTCATTGCCCATCAAAATGACTCTACGCGCGAGTTGGATTTTATGCGTTTTCAACTCGATGAACTCCACGCCGGCGAGTTTTTGGAAGGCGAACAAAAAGAGCTCGAAGACGAACTCAACACGCTCGCCAATGCCGAAGGTATCAAATTTGCCCTAACGAAAAGTTACCGACAAATCAGCGAAGACGAGGCGAGTGTCATCAGCCAATTGACCGAGCTGGGCAACGAACTGAGTAACTTTGTGGATTTCAACGCCACCCTCAGTAAGTCTTACGACAGGCTCATCAATGCGCGAGAGGAATTGCAAGATTTGGCTGCCGAATTCGAAAACCTAAATGACGACATCGAATACGACGAAGCACGTATTATTGAGGTCAAAGAACGCATTGATTTGATGTATAAATTGCAGCAAAAACACGGTGTACAATCGCTGCCCGAACTCCTTGCTATACAAGCCGACCTCGAAAATAAAATGACCATGTTTGGCGATAATACTGCCGAAATCAGCGATTTGGAAACGAAAATTGCGAAGCAAGAAGTAAAATTGCACAAAATAGCCGCAAAACTTTCCGAAAAACGCAAGGCAGTCATTCCCGATTTTGAGAAAAAAATCCATAAAATGCTCACCTTACTTTCGATGCAGTATGCTCGCCTAAAAATCGACATGCAGACCACCAAAGCCCTCACGCCTTCGGGTACAGATGAGGTTAATTTCTTGTTTGCTGCCAATCAAGGGAGTCGTTTTGATTTGATAAAAAATGTAGCCTCTGGCGGCGAATTATCACGGTTAACACTTAGCACAAAATCGCTCGTAGCCAGCGCGATACCTTTACCTACCTTAATTTTTGATGAAATTGACTCCGGCGTTTCGGGCGATGTAGCACTCAAAATGGGCGACATCTTGACGCGCCTCGCCAAGAAGCATCAAGTGGTTTCTATCACGCATTCGCCACAGGTGGCAGCTCGCGCCAGTACGCATTACCACGTCAAGAAAAAGTCGCAAGAAGGACGCACATTTACGCGAGTCGTCCAACTGGATCACGATGAGCGCATTATTGAAATTGCGACGATGTTGAGCGGTAGCCCGCCGTCTGAATCTGCGAAAGGGAATGCGGCGGATTTGTTGGCTCGGTAGACGGTGAAAGTTGAAAAAGAGTAGAAAATTATGTAACTTTATTTTGCTATGAAACCACTGAAGGAATTTGTGCGTCAACGCCTTCCCGATATTTTACAAAAAATAGAACGAGATAGTATCGGTGAATTTGTTACAGAATTAAATACCTACGAAAAAGCGTTAATATATTATTATTCGATTGATGGTTACGAGCAATTGAATGAAGATTTGAGAGATGGGAAACCAAATGAATACGAGGTGTATCTCAATGAGGCATTGGATAAATTACCGGATTATGAAAGAGTTATTTTTCGTGGTGCAGACCTCACACAAAGACAAATTGATGAGTATGAAAAGTGTTGTCTGGAAGGTGAACTTATAATTAAACCAGCTTTTATATCTGCAAGTCAATCGTATTTTATTGCCCAACAGTTTAGTAAGGGAAGCGTAGTTTTTGAGATCAAATCACTAACAGGAAAAGCAATCGGGCAGCTTTCATTTTACCAGGGTTCACAAAATGAAAATGAAATATTATTTAAAAGTAAATGTAAATTCAAGGTATTTGCAGTAGATAAGTCCCAGCATTTCGTAACAATTTTTTTGGAAGAAATTTAGGAAAAATGACGATAGATACATTAATTCAGCAAAGCAATGGTTTTTCAAAATTAGAAATCCAGCAAACATCTGAGCAATTGCACCAATTATTTCAGGTAGATGAAACTATACGCGAATCTCTGGACACAAAAATAGAAGTCTTGGGTTTGTATCTTGATGCGTGGCATAAAATTTTGTATTCTGATTTAATGAAGGGAAATGCTCAAAAAGTCGCTATCATGAAGACTATCACCAAACTCAAAATGCAACAAGAAATTCTCGAACTTCTTCAAAGCGAAGATGTCGAAAAAGCCATTAAAAATCTAAAAGAAACTGCGGAGCGTTTTGGTAAAAAAGCTCAATCATCTATCAGTAAAGTGCCTTAAACTTAGCACTACAAAAACATACATAATCGAATCACATCAAGTGTTTTCATCTGAAAAAAAACATTCTTTGTCGAGATAAATTTGCTAGTCATTCCTACAGTCTTTATATTGGTATTTATACGCTTCAACCTTTATAAATCTTCAACCATGATACGTACATTCCTAAAAGCCAAACACTGGCAGCTTTTTATCATCGTTTTCGCACTCCCGATGTTCATACAAATGATGTTTATGAACATTATGATGATGCAAATGCCTCAGTTTTCAGATGGCGATGCTAACCCTATGTTGATGTTCAATTCTGTTTATGAGATGACGCTCAATTTCTCATTCATCTTCTCCATCACCACGTCTGTTATCATTCTTGTGTTGTTTGGGTGGCATTGGTCGGTATGCGTTGGGCTGCAAGATAAAGTCCCCGAACATGCCAAAATGAACGTCAAAAAATTCAAGATTTTCTATTTTATTGGACTGTCTTATTCTTTATTTTTCGTTGGTTTAATGGCTTTTGTCATGTATAATTTGCCGAGTTTAATCGGCGGACTCATCTCAATGTCAGCTTTGGGAACGATATTATCTGTGGTGATGTTGCTGCATTTTTTGGCGGCGTTTTGTTTGCTTTACTGCCTGTATTTTGCTGCAAAAACCATTAAAACAGTCGAATTGCAACGCGAAACCACCTTCAGCGATTTTATCGGAGAGTTTTTTATGATTTGGTTTTTTCCGATTGGCGTATGGATATTGCAGCCGAAAATAAATGAATTGGCAACGACAGATTTCACAGAACATGAAATAGACTGGTTGGAGGAGGATTAGTCCGCCGTTGGTCATTCCGCAGTCCGCCGTTTTAACGTGAAATAGTTTGCGTACTAACGGCGGACAGCGGACTGAAAACTGCCGACCTTACAGCTTCCATTTCCAGTCTAACTCGTCGTGGATTGGAATTTTTGCGGCTGCAAATTCCTCTTTTAATTGTTGACTATTTATGTTTTCCTTCGGAAAAATTAAGGTCATTCCTGATGAAATGCTTGCGAAAAGATGTTTGGGCGTTTCGCTGATATGGTCAATGCCAGAAAGGTAAATTTTACCTTCTCCCGTGCGGTCTTTCGTAAAAATATGGTCGGGATGTATCTCTGCGATGACAGTTTCGCCAAACCTGCCTTTATGATTTGTGTGAATGTATTTTTCGTAATGACTTTTATACCGCCACATAAAATATGTCGGATAAAACAACAAAGCCAGCACAGCAACCACCCCAAAATAAATCGCCATACCTCTTGCATCTACCCAAAAACATAAGATTCCCAAGACCGCCGAGCCCAAAGTCAAGCCAATCCACCCATTCCTTTTTTTACGCCGAATAGATTCCGATTTGGAAGCGGTGTATAGTTGGAAATCAATGAAGTCTTGTTCTTGTATTTGATATTCGTAGGTCGTCATAATTGTAAATTATTTTTGTGCGGCACAGGCTGGAAGCACTATGCTACGGTGCATCAATTCACCATCCAAATCAATCCCGCCAACATCAACCCTGCAATCAACAAGGCAAGCACAAAGGGAAACTGTAACACACGCAATACCTTTGATACAGACCTATCAATACCTTCCACCACATCGCGCAAATGACTTGTTGTACTCACAAAACCTTGCATGGCTTTCGTTTCGCTACCGCCTGATTCAAAGATATTTGACTTGAGTAACATTTTGAAAATCAGTTTATTATCCGTCACTACTGCCAAAACTCGCCGTATCAATTGCCCAAATATTCCACCGACAAATGGGATTTTATCCGCAATAGTTTCAGACACAATAGGAATAGTTACGAGGTGCAAAACGCCTTTGTAAAATAGTTCGTACTTATGTTCTCGGTCTTCGTCCGAAATTTGTGATTGTACGATTTGTGTGTCTTGTTGAATGTTTTTTGTGAGGTTCAATGAATAATCAATCACACTCAATACATCATTTTTTATTCCCCAGATGACTAATAAAATACCAATCAACACAGCAGTTATCAGCATTAATATTCCACCAAAAATACCATAAATCAGATTTTCAACATGCACCAAATCCAGCACAAAGAAACCCACAATAAACAAAATCAAACCAATAAAAAGCGGAATTTTGACGGCATTGATGGCGTAGCCCACAAAATTGAGTAAATCGCTGACGGTTTCCTCTACTTCTGCATCGCGGTATTTTTTGATGTCAATACCGAGTTCTTCCTGAATTAATTTATCGAGCTTTCGAGCGGCTCTTTTTGTTCTTACTTTCATAGGTATTTATTTTTATGGTGCGTAACACAGACATTCTTGTCTGTGCCATATAGAAGTACAGACAGGAATGTCTGTGTTACGTTCTAATTTCAAAATTAGACAAATATAAGTATAATTATAAAATATCTTCTTCATGTTTCCTAACTTTACAGCATGAATTTAAATGGATTATACCAAAAAAGAATCGAACAATTTAGCACTGAAGCCACAACGCTCAAAGCTCGGTACGACCGTTTGGCAGTCGTCCGATTGGTGGGGTTTTTAGTAGGTTTGGCAATATTTTTCTTATTATTTTCTGTAGGAATGTGGGTTGCATGGGGCTTTGCGCTCTTGTTTTTGGTGGGCTTTGTGCGCTTCGTTATGTGGCACCTTAAAATACAACAAAAATCTGCGTATTTCGCTCGTTTACAAGCGATTAATGAAAACGAATTGAAATATCTATCTGGCGATATTTCGGGATTTGAATCAGGCGAAGAATTTGTGGATGCTGACCATCCGTACACCGTTGATTTAGATATTTTTGGAGCGTTTTCTATTTTTCAATATATAAATCGCACCGTCAGTTCCATCGGCAGACAAAGCCTTGCCGACTACTTTAGCCATGCTGCTACACACGACGAAATTCTTGCTCGTCAGGCAGCTGTCCGCGAGCTATCCACCAAATTGGAATGGCGACAACACCTCCAAGCCAAAGGCGCAGACAGCAACGAAACATCGACTTACGTGAGGCGACTCATGGAGTGGATGCAGGACGAACACATCGTTTTGGGCAACAAAAAACTCATCTCTGCGCTCTACATTGTGCCAATTATTATGCTAATTGCGCTGTTCATCCCTGCGGCGATTATTCCGTGGAAATTCAAATGGGTTTTCCTGTTAATTCCTATATATTTTTTGCGACAAACAATGGAACGTGTCGAAATTTCGCATGAAAAAACAGCTAAATCACAAGAAATGATTGCGAATTACGCGACATTGATTGAGCATATTGAAAATGAGGATTTTGAGTGTGAAAAATTGGTGGGATTGAAAGGTTTGTTGTATGCGCGCGCCTCCCAGCCCTTAAAGGGTAGCGCGGTGCAGGACTCTCCTTTGGGGGATAGGGGTACGGGTGTTGTTTCCAGTCATTTAAAAAAATTATCATACATTATCAATCAGTTGAATGTACGTTATAATGCCTTTGCGATAGTTTTGGAATTGGGCGGCTTGTGGAGTTTGCAATACACCTATAAATTGGAAAAATGGAAAGCCGAACACAAAAATGAACTTGAAAAATGGTTTGTCGCGCTACGCGAATTTGACGCACTTTCGAGCCTCGGCGCACTGTATCATAATAACCCTGATTGGGTATTTCCAGAAATCGTCAGCGATACCGAAACGGTTTTTGATGGCGAAGAAATCGGACATCCGTTACTCCAACCAGATACCCGCATCTGCAACGACCTCAATATTCCGCATCGCGGTCATATCAAACTCATCACGGGTTCAAATATGGCGGGCAAAAGTACTTTTTTGCGGAGTACGGCATTGGCGATTGTGTTTGCGATGACGGGTGCGCCTGTGTGTGCGCGACGCTTCCGCACGCCACTCACGCAGGTCTACACGAGCATGCGGACCAAGGATGCGCTACACGAAAGCACGTCGTCGTTTTATGCCGAATTGAAGCGTTTACAATTCATTATTAATGCCGTCGAAAATGGCGATAATATCTTTTTCTTACTCGATGAAATCCTAAAAGGCACGAACTCCAAAGACCGACATAGCGGCTCAAAGGCATTGGTTTTGCAATTGGTACGGCACAAAGGTTCGGGGCTTATCGCTACGCACGATTTGGAGTTGGGCGGATTGGCAGCACAATACCCCGACGACCTCGAAAACCTGTGTTTTGAGGTAGATGTAGAAGGCGATAAATTGGAGTTTACTTATAAAATACAACCCGGTATCAGTCAGAGTATGAATGCGACGATATTGATGCGGCGGATGGGCATTGACGTGTAAGACAGGCTTGCAGCCTGTACCGCATTAGGGAAAACGAAAAAAAATAATCTACCCGTCTGAATTGTTCTTTTTCTTATATGTTTCACTAAATCTTCCTTACGTAGCTCGGCTATGCGCGTCAAATTTAGCCAAACATATAAAAAAAAACTTCTTCATTTGGGGTAGATTATTTTCTTCCTCTTCCCTAACTGCTTGGTATCATTTATGATGCGCGTGCTTTCACCTTGCGCCGGACAGAAGGCATCAGCACAGAAGAACTTCATTGGCAATACGCCGAAGGTTGGAATACCGTCGGGGCATTATTGTCGCATATCATTTCGTGCGGACATTTTTTTCGTATTCATTTTGTCGAAGAAAGAAAACTCACAGAAGAAGAGGAAAAAAATGGATACCGAGTTTGGAAATGGGCAAGTATATTTCCGAACTCATGACCGACCAGCCGATTGAGTATTACGTTGAAAAAATGACGAAATCTACCGATTTGCTCACTGCGGCTGTGAAGGAATTGAGCGAAGAAGAATTTCATGACAAACGCGAAGGCTACGACCCCGAAACTGGCTGCAATCTGGCTTGGGTACTCTACCACCTTGCCGAAGATGAGGTGCATCATCGCGAGCAGATTAGTTTGCTGAGGAAATTGTATCGGCATTTGAAGGAAGGTTGAGGCAAACTCAACTTCAACTTCAACTTCAACTTCAACTTCAAACTCAAATTTTAAGAATTTACTGCGTAAATTCTCTACGCCTTAATAGTAAGATTTGGCGAAGCCAAATCTTTGAAATTGAAATTGAAATTGAAATTGAGGTTGAAGTTGAGATTGAAGTTGAAGCTGAAAATTCACCCAACAAACCGCACCTTATCCCCTACATTCAGCGTATTGGGCGGTATTTTTTTTGGGTTAAATAAGGTCGCGTCCGTTTGTCCGATAATCTGCCAGCCGCCTGGACTTTCTAAGGCATAAATGCCTGTTTGCGCTCCGCCAATACCGACTGCGCCTGCGGGTATGCGTACACGCGGGTTTGCTTTTCGCGGACAATACAAAGCCCCATCCATTTCCGAAAGATAAACGAAGCCGGGCAGAAAACCCATCATTTCTACGCGATACTCTACCGCCGTGTGCCGTTGGATAATTTCACTTTTCGTCAAACCTGTGATTTTTATAATTTCTTGCCAATCCAGTCCCTTTTCGTAATCAACATTGATGTGATGGGTTTTTGTATTTGAAGAAATGGAAATAGAAGCAGTAGTAATGTTTTCGAGAGATATAATTGTTTGATAAACATCCGTTTGTAGCATATCAATGACGATAGCTATCGAGGCATATGCAGGAACAATTTCTATAATATCGCCCATATTTTGAGCCGAAATCAAGGCAGTTGTCGTGTGAATGGCATCGTGTGTAGTGGCGTTGTTTTCCAATAAAATAGCGTTTTCACCGAGCAGTTTGACGCGCCATTTATGCCCGTTTAATAGGATGGATTTTGATGTCATTGGATGTCAACATTTCGTGAATTTTGCGAGCGAGCATGGCTGCGTGTTGTGTGTCGCTGTGTAAGCAAACGGTTTGGGCTTGGAGTTTGATAATGTGTCCGTCGTGGGTTTCAACTTGCTGATTTTTGACTATCATTTTTACTTGCGAAAGTACTTCATTTTTCTCTTTTATGACTGCGCCTTCGTGTGTGCGAGCGCGTAGGCTGCCGTCACGCTCATAGCGGCGGTCTGAAAAAGCTTCTTTTACAAAAGACAATCTCGCTTGTTTTGCTTTTTTTTCGAGAAAAGAATCGGGCAGTCCGTATACGATTAATTTTTCATCAATACTGACTATTGCATCAATAACAGCTTGTGCGGTGGCTTCGTTTTTTGCGGCAAAATTATACAGTGCACCATGCGGTTTTATGTGATGGAGCGTGCCGCCGAGTGCTTCGGTCATGCCTTTCAAGGCAGCAATTTGATAGCGGACTATTGCCCTCAATTCGGCTTGCGGTATGTGCATCACTCGCCGCCCAAAACCTTGTAAATCAGGGAATGAGGGATGCGCCCCGATAACTACGCCGTGTTGCAATGCCAATAAAATCGTGCGTTCAATCGTCAATGGGTCGCCGGAATGAAAGCCACAAGCGATATTGCACGAAGAGAGGTAGGGCATTATCATTTCATCGTATTCCGAAGTTGATTTGCCATAAGATTCTCCCAAATCACAATTTAAGTCCATAGTTTATTAGTCGATAGTCCATGTTACATAGTCCATAGACTCGCGACCAATCATGGACTAATAAAAAAAGGGTTTGACACCTATTGCGTCAAACCCTTTTTTATAATTTTACTGGGACAAATTTAATTACTTATCTTCTTCCAAAAAGTTGTTCACGCCTTTAACGACTTGAGCCAATTTTGGATAGTTGATAGTGTAATAAATAAATTTTCCGTCTCTGTTGGTATCCACGATACCCGCTACGCGAAGTATTCTTAGATGTTGAGACGTGATTGATTGCTCCAATTTCAATGTGTTGTAGATTTTGTTCACATTGATTGTTTTGTTTTTGTCTACAAATTCCAAAATTTTCATGCGCAGTGGGTGTGCTACTGCTCTTAAAATTTCTGAGGACATTTGGAGTTGTTCGTTGTTAATTTTAACCTTTGTCTTTCTCATAAGCCTTTTAAATAATTAAATTGAAATAATATTTTCTTTTAAAGATAAAGAAACTTGATATAACACTGTGAAATGTTCTTATACAAGTGTACGTATAAAAGATGTATTTTGTTGCGTAGTTGTTGCATGACTTAATTGTCAAGCCCACAAAACAAATATCTGTTTTTTTTTGTTGTTTACAAAACAAATAGCAAGAATATAAAAATTTACTTTGTTTGATTGATTTTAAGTAGTTGTTAATCAGAGCTTTGTGAAAAATATTTTTCAGGATTTAAATATTAAGGTTTTTTTTAATTTGATGTATATATTATTTTTATCTGTAATGCAAAAAAAATATACTGAATTTACTATAATTTTTTGTGTACTTCCAATTATAGCAAATTCAGTACAGATTTTTCTCTCGGATTACTGAGCTAACTCTTCAACCAGCTTTGAGATTTGCTTGAGACGGTCTTTATCTAGAGAGTAGTAAATAAATTTACCTTGACGCTCTGTAGTGACAACACCTGCTCTTCTTAAAATTGCTAAATGCTGAGATGCTACTGATTGCTCTAAGCGCAATTTAATGTAAATGTCTGTGACAGTCATTTTTTCATTTTCTTCCAATAAATCAATAACAGACTGACGCAATTTGTGATTTACTGCTCTCAAAACAAGTACTGCTTTGCGCAATTCAGCATAGTCTAACTTTATTGGCTTCTTACTTTTAGTAAGTGTGACTGTTTCATTTTTCGACTTCCTCATGTCTAAATTTATTTTTGTTTTTG
>Ga0209595_100353_pt1 | contig 16060 bp, 13 predicted proteins | sample Porto_4metaG_FD_187427 | JGI IMG/M metagenome (GOLD analysis project Ga0209595, IMG submission 187427) | Marine algal microbial communities from Porto, Portugal - Porto_4 metaG (SPAdes) (version 2) | ecosystem: Host-associated > Algae > Red algae > Unclassified | place: Portugal: Porto...
AAGATTATAAAGCCGCCATTCGCGTTTTCAATAAACCGAAAACGGAACACGCACTCGCCGTCATCAAAGAGTTTGACTTGAAATCAAAAGGCGTCAACAGAGATAGCACGCCCGAAGGGGAATTGATGCGAGAGATGGTTTGGAATCTGATGAATGAGTGAATTTTGAATGAGCAAATGAGTTAATATTATCGACATTATTCACTCATTTGGTTCACTTTCTCACATGCCCTTTTCCATAAATAAACCATTTGTTAGTCATCAATTGTTCTAAGCCGAGTGCACCTCTGTGGTGTAGTTTTTCGGTGCTGATACCGAGTTCTGCGCCGAGTCCGAGTTGTCCGCCGTCGGCGAATCGAGTAGAGGCATTTTGAAAGACATGAGCAGCGTCAACGTCATTCATAAATTGCTCGGCAATGTCGTCATTTTGGGTCATAATTGTAGCCGAATGACCACCGGAGTGTCGATTTATTAATCGGATGGATTCTTCGATTGAATCTACACCTGCGAGAACAATTTTCATAGATAAAAATTCTTCATTCCAAATCGCTTTATTTTCAAAAACAGGCAGGCCTGTTTGTTCGGAAATTGATGTATCAGCAAGCATCTCCACACCCTTCTCCCGCAATGCGCCGGTGACTTCTTTTAAAAATGCTTGTTTGTATGATAATTCATTATTAATCAGGACTTTATCTAATGAATTGCAAGCACTTATTTTTTGTGTTTTTGCATTGATAATCACCTTTAATGTTGCTTCCAAATCCGCGTCTGTATGTACATACAAAAAGTTATTTCCACGTCCACTGACAATGACGGGAACTTTCGCATGTTGACGTACAAATTCAATTAACTGCTCGCCACCACGCGGTACGATTAAATCGGCAGGGCAGTCCGCACTTTTTAAATATTTTTGTGTCTGACCGCGATTAAAATCAAGGTAAGTAATCCAATCTGTAGTGATGCCTATTTCTTGGAGACTTTGATGCCAAATATTGACCAATAAAAGGTTAGATTTTCGCGCTTCTTTACCACCTTTCAACAGGATTTTATTGCCTGCTTTGAATGCCAATGAAGTCGCTTCAATCGTCACATCGGGGCGAGATTCATATATAATAAGAATATTGCCAAACGGCACAGATTTATTTTGAATTCGTAAGCCATCTTCGCGTATATGCTCGTAACGTATCGCGCCTGCGGGGTCTGTTCCGGCGCGTACATTATGTAGAGACTGAATCATGCCGTCCACTTTCTTGTCATTGACTTTGAGGCGGTCGCGCATAGATTGGTCATTGCCGGTATAGGCTTGGACTTCTTCCTTGTTTTGGTCGATGATTGTCGCTCTATTTTTCTCCAATAATTCTGCCATACGAGTAAGTACGGCATTTTTTATTTCGCTACTGAGTTGGGTAGGTTTTTTGATTGTTTGCATATCCCACTTTTGATGCAATGATAATAAATATTTTACAAATCAGTAGGCTAAGTACATTGTTTGATAAATTTATTTCGCGTTTCTTATTTCATTCTTCTATAACTTGACATAAAAGGGACAACAGACAGTCGGGTTGTGGTTCTTGATTCGTTCATCTTTTCTACCTGTCGTCCCAATATAAATAACTGTTTTTCCGTTTCTTTCGCAATACATATATGGAGTTATTGCAACATTTAGAGAGGACGGAACTTCAAAAGTTATCATTTGCTATGCTACATTAACATGCCGATTAATAGCACTGTATAATTCAATGGGATTGAATGGTTTGGTGACATAATCATTCATGCCAACGGTATATACGCGATTGCGTTCTTCGAGCATCGCAGATGCAGTGAGGGCAATAATGGGGAGTTCTTGATATTTATTACCTTTAAGATTGCGTATTTTTGCAGTGGCTGTGTAGCCGTCCATCATTGGCATTTGGAGATCCATTAAGACTAAATCATAATCATTATCTTGCACCTTTTCGAGTGCAATTGCGCCATTATCTGCTACATCATAATTAATATCCCATTTTTCAAGAAAGCGGTTGGCAATGAGCTGATTAATCTTGTTATCTTCCACCAATAAGACCTTTGTACCTTTAAGGCTTTGCATCTGCTGATCTTCTTCGGCTGCTTTTAATTCCGGTGCTTCGCCTTTCGGAAATTGAAGGGTAAAATAAAAGGTAGAACCTTCACCCATGACACTTTTTACATTGATTTGACTATCTTGATGCTCAAGTATCTTTTTGATAATAGCCAAACCTAAGCCCGTACCGCCAAATTTGCGTGTAGTAGATGAGCAAGCCTGTGTGAAGGACTCAAAAATATGTTCCAATTTATCTTTCGGAATACCAATACCGGTATCTGTCACCGCAAAGTCCAATGTAACTTCTTTTTCTGCTTCTTTTTGAAGTTGAATATCAAGCGTTACTTGACCGTTTCCGGTAAATTTTACAGCATTACTCAATAAATTATACAAGACTTGGGCAAGGCGAGTCGGATCACCAACAATATGTTCGGGAACACCCTTAGCCATTTGCACAACGATTTCATTATTGTTCTCTCGTGCTTTTATTTTGAGTGAGTGCGTGATGCCATTCACCGTATCTTTAAGACTGAAATTGGTGCGCTCAAAGTTTAATTTACCGGATTCTAATTTATTGTAATCCAGAATATCATTGATTAGCGAAAGTAAATTTTCTGCTGAAAATCTGAGGATTTTCAGATTGGGAATTTGCTCTTCGAGCGGATTGTCTTGGAGTAAAATGTGAGACATGCCAATCACGGCATTCATTGGAGTTCTGATTTCATGACTCATCGTAGAAAGAAACTCCGAACGAGCTTTGGCAGTGCCTTCTGCAATCTCTTTTTCGAGAATGAGTTGCTTTTGTTCGGCTTCCATCTGCTTGAGTTGACCATCTTGAATATTGATCAAAAAACTGAAGATAATCCAAGACACTACTGCGACTATTAGACCCACAACCAACAAAGAAATAAATATACTATGTGTTGCATTGAAAAATAACATGGTAATACCAACAAGCATAACAACACTCAAAGTGTAAACAGCTGTTATGTGTAAAGGATCTTGAGAAAATTTTTGTACTGCAAATTTTGAACTCTTATTGAATTCTTTAAACCACCTCATATCTGACTTGTATTGTTGACTAAACAGTCGTAATGTATAGGCATTACAAATAATCAATAAGCATTATTTCTTTAAAAAGTGACATAGACAGTGTTTTTATTTTGAATAATATTATTATGTAAAATAATGATAATCAAATTTGTATAAACATGTAGTGAATTATTTTTTTATATGTTCAGTGGCTTAAAAAATTAATGTTTTGATACAAAATCTGTGATTTCTTCCAAGTATTTTCGCTCATTGGCAAGTCGGGGAACTTTATTTTGTCCGCCATAGCGTCCTTTTGAACGTAGCCAATTATGAAATGTACCTGTTGGAATTTTATGAATAACCGGTGAATGTAATGCCAGATTTTTAAAACGTTTGGCAGCATAATCCGAATTGATATTTTGAAGATTTTTATCTAATAAAATACCAAAATCATGTAATGATTCAGGTTCTTTTTCAAATTCAATCAACCACTCATGCCCGCCTCGCGCCTCGCGCGAAAGGAAAATCGGAGCTACCGTATATTCGCTGATTTGTGCTTTTGTTTGCTCGCAGGTTCGTACCAATGCAGCGTCTGTATTTTCAATGACGACTTCTTCGCCGAAGGCATTGATACAATGTTTGGTGCGTCCGGTAATCTTAATTTTGTATGGTGTTTTGGAAGTAAAAGTCACCGTATCTCCGGGTACATATCGCCATAGTCCGGCATTGGTAGAAATTACAATAGCATAAGTTTTTCCCACCTCCACATCTTCCAAATCGATGGCTTCCGGCTGGTCTTTATGCCATTCGCTTTTGGGTAAAAATTCGTAAAACACACCATTATCCAATAGCAAAGTCATATCGCCTTCCGGAGCTTCATTTTCCAATTGTGCGGCAAAAAAACCTTCCGAAGCATTATAAATATTCAAATAAGCCACCTTATTATCAGGAAAAAACTCACGAAACTGATTGCGATAAGGTTCAAAATTGACTCCGCCATGCATGTACAATTGAAAATCGGGCCACACCTCCAATAAATTTTCTTTACCCGTTATTTCGAGTATTCGTCTAAACAAAACGATATTCCACGTCGGTACGCCCATCAATGTTGTCACCTTTTCCGTTGGCGTAATTGCTGCCATTCGTTCTATTTTTTCATCAAAATCTTGCGTCAACATCGTCTGCACATCTGGTGTAGTAAAAAGCTGAAGATAACGTGGCATGTGATGAATCATTATCGCCGATACGTCACCGACATACGTTGCAGGGTGTGAAGCAAATGTCTCAAAAGTACCACCAACCATCAAGCCTTTACCCTCAAAAAGTCGCGCATCATTATGCTCATACCAAGTTGCCATAATATCATGTCCGCCTGCAATATGACACTCCCTGAGACTCACTTCTGTCACTGGAATATACTTGCTACCACCGCCCGTCGTACCCGAAGATTTAGAAAACCATTTCACCTCGCCGGGCCACAATATATCTTGTTCGCCGTGCATCATACGCTTGATATATGGATATACATCTTCATAAGTACTCACGGGTACGCGCCGTCGATATTCAGCAGGATTGTCGATGGTTTCGTACCTATATTGTTTGCCCCATTCTGTATCCTTTGCGGTATGGATAAGCCCTTTGAAAAGCAAATTTTGTACGTCAATCGGGAATTGTTCAAATCGTCGGATACGTGGCAGACGTTGTCGAATGTACCAGCGAAACATGGTGTTAAATACTTTCATAATAGCAATTTAGGGATGAAAAAACAATAAACACTACATCTTGACTTGTTCTTTTTCCTTTATACTTCACCAAATTCTCCTTAATCCCGATAGCTATACGGCTTTTGCACCGCGAAAAATATGTATTTCAATGTAAATCAAAATCTTATACTTTATTTTTTTTTCTTAAAATGAAGCAAAATTAGCGTTTTTCATCAAAATACATTTTTCATTAATTTTTAAATTATTTATAATCAATTATTTATGATTTTTTTTCAGTGCAAAAGCCGTATAGCTATCGGGAGAAGATGTAACGTTTATTATCTTTTCATCCCTTGTAGATAATAGCAGATATTTTTAAAATATCTGCTATTTTTTTTGATGTAATTTTGATGTCAATCGTGGAGTTCCAACATAAGGATATGTTATGCTTTTATCCTCAAAAAATCTGTATCTTGCAGAAAAAATTACACGTTTAGTGTTTGAAAGGTAAGAAATAGAAATGATAAAATTGAAATCAATACATATAAGGCTGTTTATCTCCATATTTTGCATACTGATAGGTGCTTGTTTATTATATATGAGTTTCGAAAAAACAAATAATGTAACCAGTTTCGAATCTAAGGATAGTCAGATAGCTGTCGTTGAAATTGATTTATCGAAAAAACAAAAGAATCGCACTTTAGAACTGGTGTCTGGTATTTTTTTACTTTCTATTGGATTAGTATTAGCCATAGATACCTACATGTCGAGCAGAACATCAAAGCCCAAACTGCAATATCAGTTGACTTTCCAAGAAAAAACTATCATCTCGCTTATTGAAGAAGGGATGACCAATAAAGAAATCGCCAGCGAATTATCTATCAGTGTAAGTACGGTGAAGACCCATACAAATAATATTTATAAAAAATTCAATGTTCATTCAAGGACTGAAATGTTAAATTTAGTTAAATAACAGAGGTCTAGTACCAAAATCAACCCCTAAAAAATTAATTTTTCGAGATTCTTCGATCTATTTTGCAACATATTTTAAACATAAAAATAGATAATGAAGAATCTAAGACTTTTAACACTACTCTTACTTATTGCCCAACTCTCGTTTGCACAGAGCACAGATCAATGCAGAAAAATCGTTGATTTGACCATAGAGTCAATAAATAATAGCTCGGCAGCACAGTTAAGTGCATCCCTTTCTGATGACTTTGTGATAGCAGGACAAAAAGGTGAAATAGCCAAAATGGTTTTGAATCAGCTTTTAGCCCAATTGGGAGAATCTGTGAAGTCTCACAAGGAAACCCATCAAAACAAATCCAAAAAAACACTTGAATTGAAGTACGATATTGAATACGAGACAATGGGGAGCAGAGAGGCTACTTTTGTATTCGATGAAGATAATTTATTGAAAGAACTCGACCTTTTTACAATGGAAGTCAAGACTTTGGAAGGCGAAAGTCAAGTAATTAAAAACACCAAAGATATTATAGAAATTCCATTTGAAATGGCAGGTAATCTAATTATGGTAGATGTCCTGTTGAACGGTAAAAAAAGAAAGTTCATCTTGGATAGCGGTTCGCCCAGAGTCATCCTTAATTCAGCGCATATTTCAAAAAACGATGCTGAACACAAGACAATTTCCAGTTCAGAAGGCGTAGGTGGAAGCATCTCAGGTATGAATATCGACAAAGTAGAGTCTCTTGATTTTAGTGGTATTCAACTGAATAAGCAGGAAGTGATTACGCTGGATTTATCTCATTTAAAAGAAGAATTGGGACATGAATTCTACGGACTCATAGGGTTTGAAATGATTAAGGATTACGACGTAATTTTTGATTATGAAAAACAAATACTAACTCTAATCACGCCAAATACTTATGAAACATACAAGAATGAAAACTTCCCAAACAACCAAACAGAAACAATACCTTTTGAATTACATGGACACATACCGATAATCAAGGCAGAGATAGATAATAAAATTTTAACCTTCGGTATTGATTGCGGTGGAGAGGTAAATCTGATTGATGAAAGTATGTTTCAAGCACTTGAAAAATCTACATGTAAAATAGAAACTGACGAACTCGTAGGAGCAGATAATAATAAAATAGAAGTCAAAAAAGGTAACATTAAAAAAATGACGATAGGAAATAAAATTTTCAAGAAAACGCCCACCGTTTACAGCGATATTTCGCACTTAAATACAGGGCATCAAATCAATCTTGATGGTTTGGTTGGGTATCCTTTTCTCTCCCAACAAAAAACAATCATTTCCTTCAATAGGAAAGAATTGATTTTTGTAGAATAAAGGCTACATGGCTGCCCGAATCAAGAAAATTCATGAAAGTGGATTAACTTGAAATCGTCGCATTTGAATTTATTTTATCTATATTTACAAATAAAATCTGACAATAAACGTGTTCAGGTATTTTCAAAATGCCTGAACACGTTTTTTTTCTTGTTGATTTGAGATAAATGATTAACTTTGATAGTTATTTTTACTTTCAGAATAAAGTCTAATAATCAACTTTAAGTTAAAAAAATGGTAGCACAAGAGCATAGAATAGTAAAAGAGAATCGCGATTATACATTGTTTTCATGGAGCAAGCAAGGCGGTTTGAATCCGATTAATATCGAACGCGGAGAAGGCATATATATGTACGATCGTGAGGGGAAACGATACCTTGATTTTAACTCTCAATTGATGAATGTCAATATCGGTCATGGCAATCAACGAATCACAGAAGCCGTAGCGCGTCAGATGCGAGAAATTAGCTATGCGTACCCGGGAATGGCAACCGAAATACGTGGCGAACTCGGCAAAAAAATCGCTGAAGTGACACCCGGAAATCTAACCAAAACCTTTTTTACACTCGGCGGGGCAGAGGCAATAGAAAATGCCATCAAACTCGCTCGTATATATTCCGGCAGACACAAAATTATTGCACAATATCGCGCGTATCACGGCGCGACTTACGGCGCAATGTCCGCAGGTGGCGACCCACGCAAACACGCTGTTGATGCACAATGTGCGCCCAATTTTGTGCAAGTCGAAAATCCGTATTTTTACCGTTGCCCTTGGGGAACAGACAGTATAGAAAAATGTGGTGAAATGGCTCTTCGCAACCTCGAACAAGTCATTCTTTACCAAAATCCCGATAGCGTTGCTGCCATTCTAATGGAAGGCGAATCAGGTTCGTCGGGATGTATCAAATATCCACCTTTTTACTGGCAGGGCGTTCGTAAGATTGCAGATAAATACGGTATTTTGCTGATATGCGATGAAGTGATGAGTGGCTTTGGACGTACCGGAAAATGGTTTGGTATCGACCATCACGATGTCACACCTGATATTATGTGTTTGGCGAAGGGTTTGACTTCGGGTTACTTACCACTTGGTGGTACAATTGTTACGGACAAAATTGCGCATCATTTCAATGATAATCACATGACGATAGGCTTGACCTATTCTGCGCATCCAACTTGCTGCGCGGCGGCATTGGAAAATATTAAGATCATTCAAGAAGAAAATATGGTCGAAAATGCCGCTACAATGGGCGTATATCTCGAACAAAAATTGGAGGAACTACAAGCCATTCACCCTTCTATCGGTGATATTCGTAATACAGGTTTGTTGGGCTGTCTCGAACTGGTGAAAAATCGCGAGACCAAAGAACCGATTGCCCCGTGGAACGCCAAAGGCGATGCTGCAAAACCAACCGCACACCTTGCTGCCAAACTTCGCGAACTGGGCATGTTTACTTTCGTCAAGTGGAATTATCTGTTTACGGCTCCGCCGCTTTGTATTAACAAAGAGCAGATAGATGAAGGTATTGATATTATTTCAAAAGTATTGGACGTAGCTGATGAATATTGTGAGTGATAGGCATTATGACCTAGGTATAAGGACGTTCGCTGCAAGCAAAAAAAGAAAATCAGTATTCCAAGTGAGCGAAGGGCAAAAGAGTTGAACAATAATTAGGGGCAATTATATGTAAAGGTGCAGAGCACCGTTCCCGTTTGTAGCAATAAAGCTCTCCAACCGATTAAGGTACGTTAGTACCGACACCGTTTGTACACACCATAAGTACCTGAAAACATAGCGCTTAAAAAAAGCCTTCACACAATTTAATGTGTGAAGGCTTTTTTATGTGTACCTATCATTGGTTCAGTAATTTGGAAATATAAAATCTTTATACACCTGATAGTAAAACGTAATTAACTACGATTTTAATCTGATTTTTAGGTGATTGAGAATTGTTAAATCCCTAATTTGTAAAAACGGTACAAACTGTTCCTTTGACCAGATACAAAATGTACCGACCTTGCAAACGAAATGAAAACACAACAACTTAATAAATGATTTGAAAGAACGATGAATAACAAATCCTAACTCTAAGAAAACATACTGACTGAGTCGAGGCTTATTTTAAACATTCAAGTCGCCTCGACTCATCGGCATCTAAAATTAAGTCTCTTATATATTTTATTAATGAAAGTGAGGAAGAAAAGCCTTCCGCGCTAAGGGACTTTTTATGTCTATTTTTAAACATTAAGAATATTGTGCCTATGAGAATAAAACAAGATGTCCACCAAACCCAAAGTATATAAACATTAATAATCCAGTAAATAAAACCACACAAAAAAACGCCGCGTCGTCCTCGTTGGGAGGACTACACGGCAAAGCATTTCGCAGTCGGCTTGATAGGACTGCATTAACTTTATTTAGAAATTTAAAATTAACAAAATCATGTACAATTTAAGAAAAACCATTCTTTTTGGTTTAGCAAGCATTTTAACCCTATCTATCTTTATCACTTCTTGTCAACAAGATAGTTTAATCCCCGGTCAAAGCAGCGATGTATCAATAGAAGATAGAGACAGAGACTTAGGTGTCATATCCGGTCCGACATTAAGTACCGGTTATCCACAATTCAATCACAATGGTCAGTGGTTTCAGTTCTCCGACAAGAGGAGCTATAACTTAGCAATCGACCAATTGACAGCTTATGCAAATAGCAATCAGGTTATTGGTGTAGGTGGCGGTGTACTTTCCACCGGAGGAAAAGGCACTCAACTTTCCTCTGATCCATTAGACAATTTTGAAAATCATTATGGACACAAATCACTGAGAAAAAAAGTAGAGCTTGAGGAAGATCAACGCCTGTTAGCAGGTGAAGACCCAGCTCGTTTTCAGAGTGATTTGGACAGCAGAGGTTTTGTGACTGATGTAGAAATGTCTTTGATAAATGAAGAGGGTGTTGTACAACTCGGAAGCGATATTTACATTGCATACAGCAAAAGTACCCTCGTAAAAATCAATGGCAGAAGAGCGGATATCGTACAACAAATCATCACCAGTGGTACAAAAGCTGCTTACCTTCCGGCAAATAGTGCTGACGTGGAAATCATTAATGTTGGCGATGTAGCTGCTTGTACAGCAGAATTTGCTGCTACACCAGGTAACCTTGACAATCAAAACAATGAGGCAACTTACTCCTTTTTGTGGAACAATGGCAACGCCAGTGGGGTAACTAACCTTTTGTTGCAGTGGGATTTTGGAGATGGTAATACGGAAGCGAGTATTGACGCAGGAACATCTCATACTTACACCAATTTACAGCCTTATCCGGCAACAAATACTTTTATAGTCAATCTCACAGCAACTTATACTGATGCGGATGGAACGACGTGTAACGAAACACATCCTGTAGAAATAAACATCGCTTTAGAGTCAACTGCCACTACAGTTGAGGAATGTGACGTTGTGAGCGGTGTTTTCGCAGTTATTCAGCCACTCCAATTAGGTGACCTTAACCCTTATGTTAAAGCAACCGTGACTCCCGGTAATCCTCAAGAGGTTTGCCTCAATACTACGGGGCTTGTCAATCTTGCAAGTAGTATATTAGACCTTACTTGGCGATGGAATTTTCAAGGGCAAATGTCTTCCGATGTCAGCCCTTGTTTTACTACACCGTGTGATGGAGATTATGTAGTTACTTTGGAACTTTTGAAAAGTGACGGAACGGTCTGTGGAGTATATACTAAAACTTACGACCACAACACCGATGCCAATTGTCAAGGACATAGCGATATTACACGCGAAGATGATTTTGAATTTACAAGTGGCAGCGACGAGTATAAAGCCTGCATAGTAGGAAAGCACAGAACCAAAGAAGGTTGGTGGCCCTTTGATGGCAATAAAATCAAGGCAAAAATGAAGACCTATAAGAAAAATGGTAATGATAGGTGGAGAAAAGAAAAGATGGATCACGAGATATATATTGAAGGTAATGTATATCCTCCAGGTAATGGTTGTGCTTGTGGTGGTGTGCCGGATTATGTCCAAGAAGATGAAATTGATAATAATACCAAAAAATCATCCATCGCCCATGATATATTCTCTGACTCAGATGGCATCTACTGCCAAGTGGACGACCCTTATACCATCAGATTCGTTGTAAACGATGGACTTGCAGAAGAGTCGCTTGACTTCCCACAATAATATCCTGATTATTGAAAATTACCTGAAAATATATTGGTAATTTATTAAAAAAGCCTTCACACATTAAATTGTGTGAAGGCTTTTTCATTATTCCCAAAGCACCGCTTTCGCATCTTCGTGCAATGTCAGAAGTTGGTCTTTATATCGCTCATACACCTTATTGCGTTTCACTTTCAAAGTCGGTGTAAGCAAGCCGTTTTCGGGTGTCCAAGCATCTTTGACGACCACTGCCGTAGAGATTTTTTTATAGGATGCAATATCTTTATTCGTGTTTTCTAAAATATTAATCAGTTCATTTTCAATAACTTCTTTCGATTTAGCCTTTCCAATATCCGACAATACCGCCAAAGCTATCGGCTGTGGCAAACCATGTCCCGTCACGCAAATTTGCTCCACATCTTCGCTGGCTTCAAAAGCGACTTCGAGTGGCACAGGTGTCACAAATTCCCCTTTCGTCGTTTTAAAAGCATCCTTCAATCTGCCTGTGATAAAAAGATGCCCATCTGCATCAAGTCGTCCTTCATCACCTGTACGTAGCCAGCCGTCCACAATGGTTTCTGCCGTCTTTTCATTATCTTTGTAGTAGCCTTTCATCACGTAAGGTCCTCTCATCAAAATCTCATTCGTGTCGGGGTCAATCTTAATCTCTGCACCATACTGCGCTTTACCGACTGAGCCGGGACGATAATCTTCTGGCAATCGCAGAGAACAAATCGCACAGTTCTCCGTCATTCCATAACCATTGGTAATATTGATTCCGATTTTTTTATAAAAATCAGCCAATGAATCGGGCAATACTGCCGCACCTGACACCACTGCGCGTGCTTTATCCAAGCCCAGCCCTGCAATGATTTTCTTTTTGACAATACCCCTCAAAATCGGAATCCTCAATAACCTGTCTAATTTTTCTTGTGGCATTTTCTCCAAAATACCCAACTTGAATTTAGTGTATAATCTTGGCACAGAAAAGAACACGGTTGGCTTGACCGACTGTAAGTTCGACACAAAAGTATCCATTGATTCCACAAAAGAAATTGTGCCACCATAGAGCAGACAACCCATTTCGACTACCACGCGCTCTGCGATATGATTCAATGGTAAATAAGAAAAGAAACGATTGTCTCCTGTCAGCGAGACATTAAGTGGATTTCCACCCTCTTCCGTAGCGGCGCGAGTATTTTTCAAAGTACTATAAGTCAAGACCACACCTTTAGGCGTACCCGTTGTACCGGAAGTAAAAATTATTGTCCAAATATCATCCAAAACAGGTTCGTGTACATCCTGCATCGGTTCATGCGGTTCGATGAAATCATGCCATTGATGCCCTTCTTCTACTTTAGAATTGCCCTCATAATGCGGAAAAGCAATCATCGGCATATCTGCCGGAATTCCTTTTTTCGCATTTCCCCAATCCTCTAATTTGCCAACGAAAAGCGCATCTACATCGCCCAATTTCAAGACTTCACTGAGTTGGTCGGCATTTAGATTCGCAAAAAAGGGAACCGAAATATAGCCCGCCATCATAATTGCCAAGTCAGCAATAATCCACTCCCGGCAGTTTTTAGAAACTAAGCCGATGTGCGCCTTTTCACGCAAACCCATCGACCTGAGCGCAGTAGCAAGTTTACGTGCCTTATGTCCGGCTTCCTGCCAAGTATATTCTTCCCATTTATTGCCAAAAGGTTGGCGCAAGAACGGCTTATTTGCCGATTGTTTTTCCCATGTATAAAATGTATTATCAAATTTTTTCATAATCTTTCATTTAGCATTTATTATTGAACATTTGTAAACTGATAAATGATAAATGTTCAATGATAAATGTAAGCTTACTCTATCCAATCGGCAATAAAAACATTTGTATCGCGCGTACCGCCATTATTACGATTAGAAGAGAAGGCGATTTTTTTACCATCAAAAGAAAACATGGGAAAGGCATCAAAGGCATCATCAAATGTTATTTGTTTTAGACCCGACCCGTCCACATTAATACAGAAAATATTAAACTGTCGTCCACTTTCACTGTGATGATTAGAGGCAAATAAAATCTTCTTACCAGAAGGATGAAAATACGGTGCCCAGTTGGCTTTGCCGAGTTTGGTTACTTGCGTCATACTGCTACCGTCCGCGTTACAGACAAAAATCTCCATATTGCTTGGTTGTACCAAGCCTTTTACCAAGAACTCTTTATAGGTTTTTACTTCCTCGTCGGTTTTGGGACGCGAAGCACGGAACACAAGTTGCTTACTATCAGGCGAAAAGAAAGCACCACCATCGTAGCCGAGTTCACTGGTGATTTGCTTGATATCCGAACCGTCGGGATTCATCGTATAGAGTTCGAGGTCGCCAGAACGATTGGATGTAAAAACGATTCTGCTGCCATCGGGTGCGACGGTTGCCTCTGCGTCGTAGCCGGGTGCGTGCGTGAGTTGTCCGCGTGTATTACCTTCAATATCTGCTATAAAGATATCAAAACTTTCGTAAATGGGCCACACATATTTGCCATCAACAGTACGTGGTGATTCTGGACATTTTTCATCCCGTAGATGCGTAGAAGCGTACAAAACCCCTTTATTGCCGGGCATGAAATACGAGCAGGTTGTTCGCCCCTTTCCGGTGCTTAACATCGGTGGTTTTTCGCCTTTGTAACCATCTATTGGCATCATAAAAATTTGGTCACAATCCGCACTCCATGCTTTATTGGAGGCTTGAAAAACGAGATTTTTATTATCAAAACTAAAATATGCTTCTGCATTATCACCGCCAAAAGTGAGTTGCTTCATATTGGCGAGATGTTTCTCTTTTTCATAAATGAGTGGAGATTCTTGCGATGTTTTTTGGGATGCCCCTTCTGGTGTTTTCGTTCGGGTATCTTGTTTGCAAGCTGCCATTAGGAGAATGAGCAAAATAGTGAATACGGCGTTCTTCATCTGTGAAATTTAAAATTTGGAGAAAATCTACTTCACAAAGATATTATTTTGAACAAAAACATATCAATTATTGGCATAAAAAAACGGGATGACTCGAAAGAGATGTAGCGTTTATTATCTTTTCATCCCTAAATATGAACCTGTCGCCGATATGGTCAAGTATATTCATAAGCATTGGGCAATGTACTCGCCTTATATTCGTACAGGAAGAAAGTTGATTATTTTTTATAATATAACGATTCTTTTTTTGCTGCTGGAAGAGTGGAAAAAGGCTTTGGTATGGTTGGAGAGTATCCTACATTTTGGAGTTACGCAAAAGCGAAAGGATATACAAGGTGCAGCTCGTATCCTTCAACTTATTTTCTTTTATGAGCTTGAAATTGGGACAGCCTCGAGAATCGTATCAATTCCGGTCAACGCAATTTGCGCAGAAATGACCAGTTGTTTTTGTTTGAAAAAACGGTACTTGACTTTTTTCGTACATTGGGTTGACCGAGGTAATGTTGTGGTGTATCAGTCGATTAGAGCAGATTTCTATTCGTGAAGTGATGCAAAGACTGAAGTAAAAAATAAAACTCAAACACCAAATTCCAAGGGATAGAGTGTCTGAAATTTGGTGTTTGAGTTTTGTTTTTTACTGTCCATGCAGTTTAGTGATGGTCGCACGCTGGTTGCGAAGCTCCTGCTCCATAGCTTTGATTTTGGCTTCGGCTTGACGAATACGGGCTTCTTTTGCCTTGACATCTGCGGAGTTCGGATTCGCCGCTTTTTCTTTGGCTACTTTTGCTTTCGCTGCATTGAGTTTGGTTCTCATACCTTTGAGTTTGGCATGACCGGAGCGCATCGCTTGCGAGTTTTTCGCGGACATTCTCGGAGCAGTTGCCTGACCTTTTCTGATACCACTCAATCTCCCTTGAGTAGCTGCTGAATTGTTTTTAGCAGCAGGGCGGTTCGCTGGGCGTAATTTATTCTTATTTTCTATTTTCTTTGGCTTCTTGATTGATTTGTTCGCATTGAGTGTCGGACGTTCTTGGCTTTTGACTGGATTTTTTTTGGCAGCCGCACGACCCGCCGCAGGTTTCACTGCCGGACGCTTGACATCGCTTGTTTTTCCCTTAATAACACGTTGTTTGCCTGCTTCTGTTCTTATTTTGTCTCCCTTCTTACGTACCCTATTCTCTTGTGCTAACACATCCTGTGAAAACAAACACATTACAAAAACACCCAATAAAATGAATATAGAATTTTTAAGACTCTTCATGGTTTTTTATTTTTTATATTTAAAATATTTCCCAAATCAAATACCTTTTAAAAGCTCATTAACTTCTTTGTCTGTTTGGTCGATTTTTTCGTTCATCTCTTTGATGACTTTTCCTATTTGAGCATCAACCTTCGGATTAATAACTCGTTGATTATTTTGATTATTTTGAATTTTTTGACCCTTTTTTATTGGAGTATTTAGGTTGTTTGTTGTACCGGGATCTTTGCTGTCACTCTTACAGGATTGTAAAAATAATGCTAAAACAAAGAAAGTACAATATAAAAGTAGCTTTGACGATTTCATATTACTTACTTTTTACTATATGTAATTTATTGAAAAATAATTAAGGACAATACACAATGGATTGCCCACAAAATTAGAATCACAAAGTAAGGAAATAATTTGAAATTAACCTTATTCTACTTGCTTTACATTGTTCTTTATTATTGTAATGTGACGAACAAAGTGCATAGAACACCTTTTATTAAACTTTGGACGAAATGTATTAGGTATCAAGTATCAGGACGAGATGAAATTTAATTGCCTGATTTTTAGTCATAAG
>Ga0209595_100355_pt1 | contig 15997 bp, 13 predicted proteins | sample Porto_4metaG_FD_187427 | JGI IMG/M metagenome (GOLD analysis project Ga0209595, IMG submission 187427) | Marine algal microbial communities from Porto, Portugal - Porto_4 metaG (SPAdes) (version 2) | ecosystem: Host-associated > Algae > Red algae > Unclassified | place: Portugal: Porto...
GACGCATACTGTTTTTGTTTCTGTTATATGGTACGCTAATATAAACGATTTTTAGGTGTGGGATGTTGTTTTTTAGTTTTAAATTGATGCTAACGGTCTGGCTAAACGCAGTAGCGGCGTTTAGCCGTTATTGACATTTTAGCCTTTATTGGTCGCAGTATTTTCATCTGTCCGATTTTCCAAATCACCTTTTAGCCCATCAGGTAATCCTTGTACATCACTTAGCGAAAAACCGATTTTATCAGAATTTTCATTCGGTATGACGCTCATTTTAGAATTTGTTTCTAATACAATTGCATAGATTTGTTTTACTGACTTTAAGCCACTTTGCCTAATTGCCGCATAAACTTCTGGTTTTAATATCCTTTCCTTTTTCATATTTTCATCTATAAACTCTCCTTCAAAAAGTAATAATTGAGGGGTCGATTTTACTACTTCCCTAAACGATTCAGATTGGTACATGAATTTTGTAACAATGAATTGTAGTATCATTAAAATAAAAATACCCAGCCCCCCTTCTGTAACGGAAATGTCTTTCAGTATTACCGTAGAGGCGACTATTGAGCCTACTGAAACCGTTACAATCCAGTCGAAGTTGTTAAGTTCTGATGTGGAGCGTTTGCCCAAAATACGGATATAAACGATAATTAAGATATATACTATTATCGCTGAACCCATAATTCGTATAACATCATCAACACTACATTCAAATATTTTTTCCATTTGCTTATTTAATTTCTTTTACTTAACCAATCAATATGATTTTTTGCTGCTTGTTCTGCCCATTGTTGAGGGCGCGAACCGAAACATTCTAAAATGGCATCTACACCAATGATAGTACCCTTTGCCAATCTTCCAAGCAGTGCTATAGGTATCTTTTTATCGTTATTTTTTGAAATCAAGTAACCACATTCATCTGTCTTCACACCCAAATTATCATGAACGACCTTTATCAAATCATCAAAGAGCATATTTTTAACGATGGATGACTTGACTGATTTAATTTGGGGAGCATCCAAAACCGAATCAATCATAATAGTTGCACTGATTGATTGATTATCAATGTGGAATCGCCAACCCTCTTTTGTTAATTCAATATTCGGGTCATTAATAAAATCCAAATTTAAGACACCTGCTTCTATCAAAGCTAATAATTGCTGAATACTTTCTACAGGAGGTCCGTAAGAGTATCTTTTTGTCGATTCGTCTAAGGCAATTATTTTGGCGAAAACGCTGTCTGAACAATTATTAAATGATAGCGCTTCATAAATAGAAGGTTGACAATGTCGCCACACCTGTCCAATGCAATAGTCTAAACTTATTGCTCCTTGTCCAATAGCCATCTCTACAAATTCTTCCATACTTTTTCTTGCGGGTTGTTTGTTCGGGATAAAAAGCGGGTGTTTATAACTTTGGTCTTCCAACCATCGGATGATTAAATTTTCAATGGCTGTTTTTGACATGTTTTGAGGATTAATAGCATTAGGTAGTTCTGAATAAATAGCTGCGGCAATAGGCGCAAAAGCTGCAATCAGAAAATGTGGGGTTTCTGCTTCCTCCTGAATTTGTTTATCTCCGATTTGTTGCTCAAAGTGTAATATAGCTGCTTCAGATGGTTCAAACCACTTGTCTATTCTGGCATTTAAAGGCTTAGGAGAGGGCGGTAATCCATCGAGTGAAAACGGAACGAACATATTCTTAATTTCCTTTTCTGCTTGAAAAGAACAATGTCGTGTTTGCTTATCTTCAATAACAAATCTACCAAAATTTTCAGCTATTGCCCTCACAACATCTATCATCGCCAGTCCAAAACCTCGAATTCCGATTACACTTTTATTGCTTAGGTTTTCATGGTGCAGATAATCAGCAACTGGATAAGGTGCTTTAAAAAGGTTTATGTTTGTTTTGCCATCAACAAATTCACTCCAATCCTTTATCTGTTGAGATAATTCTGTTAATTGATGTCCAATGGTCAACAGTATTTCATCGAACTCCACATAAATATTACCACTGGTAATTATTTGAATTTTATTATTATTTAGCCAGTTTACCTCTTTTACTCGTTCATTATACAGAGAAACGATATTTGAGTTGATTAATGGTTTGGTCAACGTTTGAAATCTTTGAGATAAGTATTTTCCTATATGAGCACGAGGAGGATAAGTATCTATGGTATCAATAGAAAGTGTATTAAAATCTTTTTCAATCCATTCGTGATAGGAAGGAAATAATGGGATGCTTAAAGTACTCGTATCAATTGCTTCTCGATTATTCAACTCCAATATTCGCTCCGTGATATTTATCCAATTCGATGAGTTTTGCAGTAAATTATAGACTTGTCCACTCCCAAAGTTTCCTGTCGATTCGAAGAGTGACAGATGAATATTAGAAAAGCTCTTTTGCTTAACTAATTCAAGAATTAATCTCTCAGTTGCATACCCACCTCTGGGTCCGATGCCAATAATTCCAACTTTTCTTGTATCTGTCATTTTTTTATCTCTCTTTTATTACGACCAATTTCAAAACATACACAATATTGCACTTTTACTTTGTAATTTGGAGTAATATACGCAATAAACTTGCGTGTATTTCCAATATGTGAAAGAAAATAAATAACTTGTTCCATCATACTTGTTTTTTCTCCTTCTAAGTACATTGTTTAATAAATTTCTTTATGTTTTTGAGTATTTCTTTTAAAACGACTCTTCCCCAAAAAACTCCTTAAATACAGTAAGTATTCGCGTCATTTTTGGGTCGATTCATTTCAAAATAAATGTCAAAAACGATAAGAAATTTAATAAACAATGTACTAAGGGGCTACTGAAATAAGGATTTTTTTAGCGCAATTTATGAAAATTAAATAGTTCAACTTCACATTCTACGGGAATAATATTTAATAATTATTTATTTATTAAAAAGTGCTGAAATTTGTTCTTGAATAATAGTTTTGGTGGCAGTAAGTCGTCGGACATTTACAAAATGTCAGACGACAGCGTTTTATATTTTATTAAACAACAGCGTTTTATATAGTTGAAAATAAAAATATTTTAAAATAATAAAGGGAAAACTTCTCGTCTGACATTTTAAAAATGTCCGACGAGTAAGCATATCTCCCAAAGTTAAATTAATACATATACGATTCCCGTAAAATATGGAGTTGAGCCAATTAAATTTTGTATATTATTTATGGAACAATTTATTTAATTTCTTTCACTAACCATTTTAATGTTTACACTATGAGTTTTCAAGTAGCTCTTTTGAGCGTATTTTTTTCCTGCATGACTGTACTCTCCTTTGCTGATTTACCAGATAATACTTTGTACGAATTGGATTATAATGAATATCCAAAAGGCAATTATACGGTTGTTGTCAATACCTTTTCTAAGACTTTGGTGAAAGAGATAGAAGTGAAATAATCATGTCATTCGAGGTGAGGTATGAATGTCTCATGGTGAAATTTCATACCATACACAATCTCTTAATCTCTCGTTATCTTTTATTTCAGGATGAATGAAAGTACCTGCTTTTTTCATTCCAATCTTCTCCATAACATGTATAGATTTCACATTTATAGCGGAAGCTATAGCGTATATCTTTTCTAAGTTCAATGTTTCAAAAGCATATTGAAGGCATCGCTTTGCGCCTTCGGTAGCGTAGCCATTTCCCCAAAATTGTTTTGATAATCGCCAACCAATATCAACACAAGGTGTAAAGTCTGCCTCATAAGTTTGCTGACATAGCCCCGTAAATCCAATACACTCTCCGGTATCAAGTTTATCTACTGCAAAGTAAGTATATTGCTTTTCTTGAAATTGTTGTACAAGCCTTTGCATGAGCTTCAAGGACATTTCTCGTGTCAGAGTTCTTGGGAAAAATTCCATCACATTCGGGTCTTCATTCATAAGAACAAAAGCATCAAGGTCTGCTTCGACCCAATTGCGGAAGCCAAGTCGCTCGGAAGTGAATAGGTAATTTGGTGGTGCGTTCATGATTTAAAAGTAGTTTAATCGTACAGGCTACTTCAGTCACCATGTAATTATAGTTTTATTTACAAATACTTATAAAACAGTATTTTACAAATATTTATTACTACAACATGGCGACTAAAGTCGTCTGTACAGGGGTTTCACGATTTTCAAAATTGTTTTACGAAAAAAGCCATAACACGGTCGGTGTTACGGCTTATATTTTATTCGATTGAATTTTATATTTTACGCGCCTACCAATTCAAAGTCTGTTCTACGATTTTTACTCAAACAAGAGGCAGAATCGTCATTACAAAGCGGTTTGTCGGGTCCATTGCCAACTACGATGAAACGGTTGGGGTCCATTTTGTAGGTGGTACGAAGGTAATCGGCGACTGCTTGTGCGCGTTTTTTGGAGAGTACGACGTTGTTGGCGTAATTGCCTGTTTTGTCGGTATTTCCTTCTATACGAATACGCGCACCGGCGAATGTTCGGGCGATGTCTGCAAATTCGAGGTCAATGATACGCTTGGCGTTTTCGTCAAGTTGGAACTCGCCTGTGCGGAAACTGATACTCGCGGCTTTGGTCGCAATGGCAGGTGCAGTTTCTTTTTCTTTGGTGACTTTCTTGAATTTGATGGATTCGGATGCATGTGATTTGCCACTCAAATCCGTTCCTCTGACGGCAGTAGGGTTGGAAACCAATCTCCACGAAGGAGCTGAATTGGCAGCTTCGGCGAAGTCTTTGCCGAGTGCTACGTATTTTTTCTTGGTTTTGTTGTAGAGGTCTTCTGCATTGACACCGTTGTAGTCGGTATTCAAACCAAAGAAATCAAGGTTGTCGCCGTGTGTAGCGAGGCGAACATTGTCAATGGCAGCAATTGCATCTGCTTCGGGAATATTTAGACCTTCGGAAAGAATACGAGCAGCTTTTTTCTTGTTGCTGGCAGAGCTGTTGATTTCGGCTGCGCCTTTCATCCAACCTTCATAAAGTTGTTGGAGGTGTTCGCGATTATTTTCAATAAATGATTTTTTTGCCATAAACCCATCGGCTATGATGTGTGTGGCACTGCGCGTGTTTTGAAGGATTTTCGCGCCAGGTACTTTACGAACACAATCCTCATCGTCAGGACTCCAAACAACGGCTGCGGATACTTCGCGATTTTTGAAGGCTGCTGCTGCATCAATGGCATTGGAGAAATAAATAGGCTTGACATCTTTGATGGTCATGCCTCCGGCTTCGAGCAGCCACATGAGGAAGGAGTGAGAGGGAGTCATCGTAGCCACCGCGACTTTTTTGCCACGCAAATCGGCTACACTACGGATACCGCGCTCGACGACGATGGCATCGCCACCACGCGACCAGTCTGCCTGAAAGACAATTTGTGGGCTGCCTTTTCGGACACCTGCCTCTGTGGGAAAAGCATCAATGGTACACCATAATAAATCGACTTCATCGTTGTCAAATGCTTTGCGCGAACCATCAAAATCATCCAAGACTTTGAAGTTGACTTTGAAACCGTAGTCTTTGTAATAACGTGAGCGAGTATTGGGCGAGAAGCCTTCGTTGAAGTATTGTCCTCCGGCATAACCGCCCCAAGTAACGACTCCTACATTGATAACATCGCCATCTCTGTTGCCGCCTCTATCGTTGTTGCGTGGTGTTGTGTTGGTATTTGTATTGTTGCGGTCTCTATCGACATTAGAGATGTTGTTATCACCGTCTTGTTTGATGATTTTATCAAGAATACCTGCTTGACTGAGTCCGAAAACAATGGCTCCTATAATGAGTACGACTATAAGTAGTTTTGAAAATGCTGTTAATCTTTTTGCCATGATTTAGTTGATTAGTGATTGGTGATTGGATTTAATTCTGAATTTTGAATGAGTGAATTTTGAACATTCTAACTCATTGATTGTCAACACTATTTTTTCAGAATAATCTCCTATTTGGTTAATAAGGGAATTTCAAATTGATGTAAAAGGGTATAACGTGAATATTTTTACTATATAAAGTCTAATAATATAAAATTATTTTTAAATAGATAACTTCACGTCCTATTGACACTTTTACTTTAAATATGCTCTTATTTTTTTACATTTAAAAATAGCCGTTTCCAATTATCTTTTTTGAAAAATAATTAAAAACGGCTGTTTGTATTTATGCTTGATTTTCAATTAAAAATCAAATAAATTGTCGTATTGATTAGCATGGTCTTTTTGTTTGACACGCTGTGGTTCGGCTTCAAGGTCGAGTACGACTTCTTCGTTATTAGCTTCTAATAAAAGCATGTCTTTTTCGTCACCGAGAATGAGCGATTCACCTTCTTTTTCCCATTTTTCGAGCATTGACAAACCTTCTTCTTCAAATACACCGTTTTGCAGATCGATGGAATCCATGAAATTGGAAGACATGTCCATGAAGCGTTCCATTTCGCCTATTTTCTGGCTGACATCGTCGGCTACGGCTTCGAGTGCCATATCAAACATGACGCGCTTGTCGTTGTTTCCTGCGATAATGTTTCGGGCAGATTGCATGGCAGAGTGGCTGGCACGAATGGCGTTGCGTTCTTGCTTTTTGACTTCTACTTGGTCCACCACGTCTTCGAGCATAATTTCGGAGTTTTCGTGCATACGTGTGAGGACGCGATAAAGGACTTCCATTTTTTTGTACAAATCTTCAAGGCGTACATTCGACTCTTTCAAACGTCCGGCTTTGCGTGATTTTAAAACCATCTGGGCACGTTTATCGGTCTGCTTGGCGCGACTGGCAAGGTTCAAATTGGTCTTAATTTGCTTTTGATTCGTATTAATGGTCTCTTTTAATTTGTGCATTTGACCACGCAAGATGCCGATTTGCTTATTCATCTTACGAAGGTTGGACTTAAGGTCGTCCACATAAGATTGAAGGATGCCAATCGGGTCGATTTGTACAAAAATCCCTGTAATCCAACGCATGACACTTTTGTAACCATAGCTTACAAGCGCACGCATTTTTGGGTCAAGCACCATGTAAATGAGTGCGCCAAGTGCCATCAGCAAAAGTGCTAATTGAAGAATACTAAACAATCCGGCAACGAGCATCGGGATAATTAGAAAAAGTCCATAACCAACGGCTGCTGCGAGTCCTACTGCGAATATTGTCCCTGTGACTCCTTCGGGGCGTTGCCAAAATGATTTGGGTTTGAAATCTTGCATTTCCATATTTATACATTTATCATTTTACATTTGACCATTTCAATCATTCATTGGTCAAATATTGCTTCATTTTTGATATGTCATCTTCCAATTGCTTACGAATATGTTGGTAAGAGACGGTAAAGTCGTTTTTGGTCGTCAAGATTTTGTCTTGTACACCCGAAACTTCTCCTTTTGTTTTTTCTAATAATTTTTGGTGTTCTTCTATTTCTTTTTTGAGTTGTTCTATTTGCTGCGTTTTTTGCTCGATGGCTTGTTCGAGTTTTACGAGCATGTCTTTTCGCTGCCCTACGTGTTGCTGAATCTGACGCTCCACCGTTCTCATGAATTTCTTATCCTCTTTCTCCAATACACCCAAGTATGCTTGTGCTGTCTTTATCAGATAATCGGATGTAATGCCCATCGTTTTGGCGACTGCAAAAGCCGATTTGTAGCGCATCTCCTCACTCATGCCCATGCCGTCCGTGCCTTTTATGGCTTGCTTGTATTCAATATAATCAAATCCGTCGATATTATTGGCTTCAATCGCTTTGAGCAAAGTCGTCGTGAATTTTTCGTTCACTTGTCCTTGTGTTCCTGTTCTTGGTGGTGGAGTAGGCTTTGGCGCGACAGGCTCTTTTGTCTGTGCTTTATTTTCCGGTTTAGCTTTAGCCTCCTTTTTGGCAGACTTTGGTTTTTTAGCCGTTTCGTCTTCTACGATAAAAAGCGATTTCAGATTTTTGAACATGAATGTCGTGATTGTTAAATTGCTTTTAAAAAATAAGCAAATTTATCAACTGATTAACCGATAAACTAAGCATTATGTTGATATAGATATAATTAATTTGGACAAAATAGTAAAAATATTCTACAAATGAATATTTGCGAGGGCAAAAATACGAATTTTTTACTATTAATAATGAATGACAAACGATAAATTAAAGCAAATGGAAAAAACCAATGTTTTGATTACGTTCAGTCAGAAAAAGAAAGGGAAAGTATAGTGCTTGCTTGATAGGTGAATTGGTTGATTAGTGAATTGGATTAACCCGAAATTATCAGGATACTATTCACTAATCAACCAACACTAAGTACATTGTTAAATAAATTTCTTAGCGTTTTTGAGTATTTCTTTTAAAATGACTCTTCCCCAAAAACTCCTTAAATACAGTGAGTATTCGCGTCATTTTTGGGTCGATTCATTTCAAAATAAACGTCAAAAAATATAAATAAATTTATAAAACAGTGTACTGAGTCCAGTTATAGTTGTGCAAACTGTTGTAAAATAGGCTTTAATTGTTGAGGTGTTTTGTATCCTCTGACAGCTTGCATAATTTGCAAGTCTTCATTGAGGATGACCATCGTAGGAAAAGCTCTTACACCAAAAGCATGAGAAAGTTGGTGTGTGCTATTGCGACGATATTGTCCTTTTTTCGGGTTATAATTTGGGTTGGAATATTTATTACCACCGAACATGATGTCATTTTCCTCTTGTGCATTGAATTTTACTGCATAGTAATTTTCGTTCACATATTCAGCCAATTGCGAATTGGAAAAAGTATTGCGGTCGAGCATTTTGCAAGGTCCGCACCAGTACGTATATACGTCCACGAATACCTTTTTCGGCGTTTTTTTCATAGCCTCTTGCGCCTCTTCGAAAGTCATCCAATTGATAGGTGAATCGGCATGAGAAGGGGCGGGTCTGACTCCATTCTTTTTTGGAGTAACGGTTTTGACTTGTGGCGTATTAGGTGTTTCTGCTGTTGCTGTTTTTTCTTGTTTACAGGAAGTACTCAATAAAAGTACTGCACCTAATATTACGATGATAATGTTTTTCATTTTGTCGAAATTATAATATTTTACACCCATTAAATGTAAGTAAAACGAAAAAACAAATTGAACCACTAAGTGCACAAAAAACACTAAAATGTAATAAACGCACGAGCAAACTAAGTTGGTCTAAATAGTTTATTATTAGCTATTTATGAAGTCCTTAGTACACTGTTTTATAAATTTATTTACATTTTTTGACGTTTATTTTGAAATGAATCGAATCAAAAATGACGCGAATACTCACTGTATTTAAGGATTTTTTGGTGAAGAGTCATTTTAAAAGAAATACTCAAAAAAGTAAATAAATTTGTGAAACAGTGTACTTAGTTTTCTTTGCGTTAGTTTGGTTTTCGTCCTGATAGCTTCGGGATTAGTGCGCTGAGTGGTTCAGTCTATTTTGTTCGCTTTGCTAATGGGTGTAAATATTTGTAATCAGTTATTTATAAAGATTTAAATTGTTCTAAAATAGGTAAAAAAGCGTCTGCATCTCTATAACCGGGAACTGCTTGTATAAGGTCTAATTTCTCATCAAGGAATAGTACAGTTGGATAGCTTCTTGCTTTATATTTCACTGCCAATTCGTGTGTAGCATTGCGCGCTCTTTTTGGCTTGCTTTTATCGAATCTTGGATTAGAATATTGCTTACCACCGAGTTTGATGGGTTCCGGATGTTGTGCGTCAAATTTGATAGCGTAGTAATTATCATTCATGTAATCTGCTACACGCTTGTCAGAAAAAGTTGCTTGGTCTAAACGCTTACACCAGCCACACCAATCGGTATATACATCTACAAATACTTTCTTTGGTTTCTTTTTGATTGCTTTTTCGGCTTCCTCAAAAGTCATCCAATTGATTTTACCGCCCGGTACTTTAGGGTCATAGCTTTTTGGTTTACGTTGTTGCGGTCTTTTCTGTGCTTGTGCTTGACGTTGTTGTGCATTGCGCTGTGCATTGCGTTGAGCAGCAGTTGGTTGTGCATTTTTAGTGGGTTGCACAACTTTGCTTTGTGTCTGAGTTGTCGCATCAGCCTCTGCACTTTTATCTGATTTGCAAGACACCATAAAAAATGTAGTTGCAACGATTAAAAGGGCGATGTTGAAATATGTACTTATCTTTTTCATTGTATTAAATTTGTTGGTTTTTGATTGTACTTCATGTTATAATCCACAAATTTACGTAAAAATCAATAAAATATGTTATTAAGAATTTGTTAAGATGCAAAAAATAAAGGTCGCGCGTGCAAAAAAACGCAAATGTGAAGGATATACAGACCTCAACGTGGCAAAGCTACTACCATTGTTTGATTGTTTCGTTACGCTGATTGTATGATTGTCAAATGATTTTTTTGCGAAGCAAAAAACCTAAGAACAATTTAACAATCACAACTTTAGCCTTAACTCAAATTTGCCAAAATTATGCAAGTGTTGGTGAGTAATGTACTAAAGTGTAATTAATGTGTATCTCAAAACCTCCGAGAGGTAAATCGCTAAAACCAAATAATATGTTATATTTGCATAGCTAATGCCGGATAACGAATATACACATATTTTCATTGCTTATGCCTCTCAAGATAAAGAGGCACACGATACCTTTTGGTCTCACCTGAAAGTTCTCGAAAACAAAAACGATATTAAAATATGGAGCAAAGCCAAGTTAGACGCGGGTGTTGATATTGAAAAAGTAACACAAGCCGAACTACAAAAAGCCGACATAGTCATCTTTCTTGTGAGTATTGATTTGCTCAATAGTCATACTTATCAAAATATCAAAAATCAGGTACAGACATCTACGACTTTAGTAGCTGTGCTATTACGTGACTGTGAATGGAGAGGCGACACTTTTCTTGAAAAACTACAACCGCTACCGAAAAACGAAAAATTTATCACCGAAGCAGAAAATAAAGATAAAGTTTATACAGAAATTGTCGGAGACATCAAGAAAATGGTTGTGGGAAAGGCGGTGGACGTACCACTCACTCCACCTGTGAATACATCACCTTTTTGGAAAAAATCCGTACTGATTACATTGGTGGCGGTGCTGATATTAGCAGGGATTTGGTCGCTTTCAAGTCTGTTTAATGACAAAGTTGAAATACCGATTGATGATGGTACACCCGATGAACCGCTTGTTTCGACTACCTTCATTCCCGCTTATGGAACACCCATTTTTACCACAGATACTTCTCTTTTCAAAATACTCATTATCCGCTTTGAGGATAATCTGAATGAAGATGATGATACCTACTGTATCGGACGTTCTATTTTAGAAAATTTTATACAATTAAAAACAAAAGACCTACCTATCCACGCCATTTATGCAGATACGATTGCTTCGCCAAAATATTCCGATAAAGCGGAAAGCATCCAAAACCACCATAATGCCGATGTACTGATATATGGACTCGCCAATGAAATACAAGAAGGCTGCACCGCCGCTAATGTTTGTTTCAGACACGTAGTAGCCAATACGATTATGGTAAATCTCGGTATCTCAAAAGATGCAAAAAGAATAAAACACGATGCAGAATATGAAACAATGAGCCACAGCGACATAGAAAAAGGGAGATTATCTGTGGATAAACTAAGTATGGAGGCTTGGGCAATAGGATTAGTAGCTTTAAAAAATGGTGATGAGGAAACTTTCTTCAAGGCAATCGAAACAATGACTGCGGATATTTCACATTTATCACATAAGGAACAAACTAGTAGATTTTTTAATCAAGGAATGGTTTACCTTGAGTCTGGCTATTATAAAAAAGCTATTACAAGTCATACTAAAGCTATTGAAATAGAACCAGATAGTGCCTATTCTTACAATAATCGAGGAAATATTTATCTTTCTTTAAAAGAGTATGAAAAAGCGATTTCGGATTATAATAAAGCGATAGAATTAAAGCCGGATTACGCAGAAGCTTATAATGGTCGTGCAATTATTTATCGCTATTCCAAGTTACACGAAAAAGCAATTTTAGATTATAATAAAGCTATTGAAATAAAGCCAGATTATGCAGAAGCATATATTGGTCGTGGAATTACTTATTGTAATAACAATAAAGAGTACAGAAAAGCAATTTTAGATTTTAACGAAGCTATTGATTTGAAACGAAATCATGTAATAGCACATTTTAACCGTGGTGTTACTTATCGTAAATTAGAAGAACATGAAAAAGCAATTTCCGACTTTAATAGAACTATCGAATTAAAGCCAAATTATGCAAAGGCATATAATTTTCGAGGAAATATTTATAAAGAATTGAAACAATATGAAAAAGCGATTTCAGACCTTAATAAAAGTATTGAATTAGATTCGAATGATGCTTCAGCCTACTACAATCGAGGAAATACTCATTATTACTTAAAAGCATACAAAAAAGCAATTTTGGATTACAAAAAAGTTATTGAGTTAGATGGAGGTGATGTTGGAATTTATAAGAATCGAGGAATGGCTTATCATAAATTAAAAGAAGATGAAAAAGCGATTTCAGATTATAACAAAGCTATTGAGTTAAATCCTGAGAATAGTACGGTTTATTATAAACGTGGAACTATTTATAGCAATCATTTGAAAGATTATAAAAAAGCAATTTTAGATTTTGATAGAGCTATTGAGTTAAAACTTGATTACGTAGACGCTTACTATAATCGTGGAATCACTTATGCAAGATTAAATGATTACGAAAAAGCAATTTTGGATTACGATAAAGCCATTCAACTAAAACCGAATTACGCAAAAGTGTACAATAGTCGTGGAGCTATATATAGTAATAACTATAAAGAGTACAAAAAAGCAATTGTAGATTTTGATAAAGCCATTCAATTAAGTCCAGAATCTGGTATGTTTTACTACAACCGTGCAGTTACTTATGAAAGGTTACAAGAGTATAAAAAGTCTAATCTAAACTATAATAAAGCTCTTGAACTTGGCCATAACTTTCACAAATAGATACTTGACGAGGAATTTTATGTAATAAAACAAATAAGTCATTTCCAATCCTTAGCCCATTGTAACTCTCCCCAAAAAAATGTAACTTTATGCTACACTTACAAACCAAATCATACTCATGAGCCAAACTGCCAAAATGCGGCGTTTCATTTCGATGCTGTCGGATTACGGCTTCAAAAAAACATTTGGAAATCAGGCTGATACGCTTTTTTTGCGAGTAGCGATACAAGCGTTAATAAAATCGGTTATTCCGATAATTTCTGTCGAATTTACACGAAATGAAATATCGGGCATTACGGAGGAAAGCAAAGGTGGATTATTTGATGTGAGTTGTGTGGACGAACAAGGCAATGAATACATCATCGAAATGCAACTTGGTAGTTTAAAGAGGTTTAGGAAACGTACAGCTTTTTATGCGGCACATCGTTATACATCAATAGTGAGAAAAGGCAATTTGGAATTTAAAAATCTCAAGAAAATTTATATGATTTCGATAGTCAAGGAACAGATGTATCCCGATTCAAAGGAGTATCATCATGTTGGTTGTTTGCGAAACCAACACGGTGAATTTATGGGCGACGAAATTACACACGTTGTACTCGAATTAAACAAATGGAACAAACAAGTAGATGACATCAAATCCGATTTAGATAAATTAATTTATGTTATGAGAACAACACACGAATTAAATGTAACAGATAGATTTGTAGCACCTCAATTTTGGTCGGAAGAATGGATAGAAAGTGCGCTCAAAGAGTTGGAAATGAGCAAAATGTCTCCCGAAGACCGCGAGTATGCCGAAAGACAAATTATCAAGGCGATTCATTTTGTAGAAACAGAAAAAGAGAGAGAGACTGCTCAAAAGAAAAGCAAAGAGTTAGAACTCGAAAATGAAAAAATAAAACGGCAAACAGAAGCCATACTGACAACTGCTGTTACCAACTTTTTAGCAGAGGGCAAGGACGTGAATGATATTGCCAAAATGTTTTCCATTCCGGTAGAAAAAATATTAGCGATTCAAGAGAAACTGAACAAAGACTAAACTAACGCGGAACGAGCTGGAAGTATCGTTCTACGGTCGTTGCTTCCACTTAAAATTCCAAGTCACCGACGGAATAATCGGAAACAGTGACACATTATAGGCTTTCAAGACAGGTTCTCCACCGATGAGGTCTCCTTCGGGGCTAAAATAACTAAGAAAAGCATTTTTACGATTATACACATTATAAATGGAGAAAGTCCAACTCGAATGAAAGGCTTTGTCTGTGCGCTCGGCTTTGGGCGTGTAAGTGGCAGAGAGGTCGATGCGATGATAAGCCTCTTGGCGGTTGGCATTGCGAGGTCCGTACTTCGTAGCCAACTGAAAATTAACCAAATAGAAACTTTTCGGTAGCGTAAAAGCATTGCCTGTACCATAAATAAATACACCGCCAAAATCCCATTTTTTATTCAAAGCATAATTCGCTACGAGCGAAAGGTCGTGTGTGCGGTCGTATTTGGTTGGGAAAGGTTCGCCATTTTCAATATCATCAAAAGTGCGATAGGTACGCGACAGTGTATAGCCGAGCCAACCATTTAATTTGCCTGTTCTTTTCTTAAAAAACAACTCCAAACCATAAGATTTACCATCACCAAAAACAAATTCGTCCTCTTCTTCGACATTGACATCCGGTACATAATTTTCGGAATAATCAATCTGATTATTGAGGTCTTTATAATAGATTTCTACGGAAGTTTCGTATTTATTATCTGCAAAATTTTGGAAATAACCGAGCGCGTATTGAAGTCCGTTTTGTGGTTTTACTTTGAGCGTACTCGGCACCCAAAGGTCAGTCGGTAAAGTACTCGTCGAACTCGACACCAAGTGAATATATTGATTCGTATAAGCAAAACCCGCCTTGATGGAAGCCGAAGGCGTAAGGGAATATTTGGCACTTAGGCGCGGCTCTATTCCGGTATAAGTAGTGACCGGTTCACCTGCTGCAAAAACCTTTGTCGAGTCATCATTAGCATAAGGTCCGAGTTGAGAAAACAGCGAAGCGCGCAGCCCAAAATTGATGGTCAGGGCATCCGTGATTTTCATTTCATCTTGTGCATATATAGCAGCTTCATGCGCTTGTTTTTTTCTGTTGTTTGTACCAAATTCGACATCACCTGCGGTCGCGGTTGCGGTGTATGGCGTGAAAGTATGGTGTGTATATTGTCCGCCCCATTTGAGCTGATGGCGTGGGGTAGGGTAGTAGTCAAAATCCACTTTTCCACTCCAATCTCGCACGCCCGAAAGCAGGTCAAAACGGAACTCTTGCTGTTTGCCATGCAATTCAAATTCATAGTCATTATAAATCGCCATAGCGTTCATAAATAACTTGTCAGAAAACAAGTGATTCCAGCGTAGTGTTGCTGTCGAATTGCCCCAAGGCATTCGCAGGGAGAAATTGCGCGGTGCTGAGAAATAATCCAAGACATCACGCCCAAAATAACCACTAAAATACAAGCGGTCTTTTTCCGAAAAACGATGATTTATTTTAGTATTAAAATCATAAAAGTAATAATTTGTTCCGGCAAAATCGGTTCGATCGATCGCGGGCTGTGCTACATCAAATAGGTAAGTTCGTCGCCCTGAAATGAGGAAGGAACTACGGTCTTTGATAATCGGACCTTCTGCCGTAAGGCGTGATGCGATGATGCCGATACCGCCTTCGGCAGCAAAGCGTTTATTATTGCCATCCTTCATCTGAATATCGACCACCGACGAGAGGCGACCACCATAATTAGCAGGCATACTGCCTTTTATAAGTGTCGTATTCTTTATCGCATCTGCATTAAAGACCGAGAAAAACCCTAGCAAATGCCCCGAATTATAAACGACTGCTTCATCTAAGAGAATCAGGTTTTGGTCAGGTCCGCCACCGCGCACATAGAAGCCCGCATTACCTTCTCCTGCCGACAGTACGCCGGGCAGCAACTGAATGGATTTGAGTACATCGACCTCGCCGAGCAGCGCAGGAATTTTCTTTAATGTTTCGGTCGAAAGTTCTACTGTTCCCATCTCGGTACTTTCTACATTTCGGTCTAATTGT
>Ga0209595_100358_pt1 | contig 15978 bp, 12 predicted proteins | sample Porto_4metaG_FD_187427 | JGI IMG/M metagenome (GOLD analysis project Ga0209595, IMG submission 187427) | Marine algal microbial communities from Porto, Portugal - Porto_4 metaG (SPAdes) (version 2) | ecosystem: Host-associated > Algae > Red algae > Unclassified | place: Portugal: Porto...
GCTTCTTTTTTCCAGTTTTCTTTTTGCGGTGCGTTTTTGATGATGGCTTTGAGACCATTATCACGCGCTCCTTCGGATTCATATCCTTCACTGCGAAGAAGTGTGTTGCCGTTTCTGTCATTGTAAGCGAAGTAGTGCTTACTTCGTTCTTCATTGTAAAATTTATTGAAACCTGTTTTTCCACCATAAGATTTGCATGGTAGATAATCATCTGTGCGTAAGACTTTTCTCTCTTCGTCGTCTGCTTGCTTTTTCTTTAATGCCAATGCAGTGGCTGCTGCTGCGACAGCTGCTGCGGCGGCAGCTTTTTTCGCGTCTTCATCCGCTTTACGTTTTGCTTCGGCTTCTGCCTTCGCTTTTGCATCGGCTTCGGCTTTCAAGCGAGCTTCTTCTTCGGCTTTACGTTTGGCTTCGGCTTCTGCCTTCGCTTTTGCATCGGCTTCGGCTTTCAGGCGAGCTTCTTCTTCGGCTTTGCGTTTTGCTTCTGCTTCTGCCTTCGCTTTAGCATCCGCCTCTGCTTTCAGGCGAGCTTCTTCTTCGGCTTTGCGTTTTGCTTCTGCTTCTGCCTTCGCTTTTGCATCTGCCTCTGCTTTGAGGCGAGCTTCTTCTTCGGCTTTGCGTTTGGTTTCGGCTTCTGCCTTCGCTTTTGCATCTGCCTCTGCTTTGAGGCGTGCTTCTTCTGCGGCAGCAGCTTTAGCTTCTGCATCTGCATCTACTACATTTCCTGCTGGTGCGCCCGTCCCCATGGCTCTACCAATGAGTAAACCCACGGCTTGACGCATATCTTCTTCTGTTTTGTAGAAGAAACTTTTACCAAAGTTTTTACCGTTTTCATCTTTCAGGTAGAAATAGTACGTTCCGTTTTTGGCGACTTTGCCTTCGTAGTTGGCTTCACTTGGTGCAAGCTCAATGGCTTTGGCAAGTGCTTCATCTACTTGTTTCTCGGTCGGGAAACCTTTGAGATTGGTGGTCATGAAAAGCATTTTGTCTTCTGCATTGTTGAACATGAAGTAATGCTTGTCTTCTCCACTACGGAAAGTTTTGTAGGTAACATTATTGAATAAATAATTACCTTTTTTGAGTTGTACTTTTTCTGGCTTTGGCTTTTTAGGTCCTGTTCTTTTCTTTCTTTTCTTCTTCGGCTTGTCGTCACCGGCATCCGTAGGTGGAGGTGGTGCGGCAATGCTAAAATTAGCCGTGTATCCCTCGCCTGCTGCGGCAAGATTATCGGTATCAACTGCCCCAGCAGCGGAGATAACTCCTCCTTGCCCTGTGAGTGTTCTGATAACTCCATTCATTTCTCCTTCGGAATCGAACCAACGACTCATCGCAATTTCTTGGTTGTTGCCTGCGCGTAAAGAGAAATAATGTTTGCCATTTTTGTGGACTTGTCTGACGTAACGGTCAGGATTGGTCATATTCTTCTGTACAGAGCTAATGCCGTTGTCACGACCGCCTTCAGAAGAATAACTTTCACTGATTAATACTGCACGACCTTGATCAAGGTTGTAACAAAAATAATGTTCGTTTTCGTCAGCGAATTTACCGAAGCTGTTACTGATGTCGGCAGTTTTACTTTCGTAAAATCCCAACTTTTTGTAATCATCTGCTTTCATATCGGATTTTTACTTCTTGGTTAGTGATTTGTAAATTAAAATAATGATTGGTTATCTAAGTACAAGGTTAGACATCATATAAGTTTGTTGATTATTTTCAAATAATTACAAAATTTACGAGTGTTGATATATTTACTCACAAGTACTTATTTATATATGATAAAACACTGGGGAGAGTGTGTGTGATTTGTGACTGTCTAAATCAAGGTGTACGGTTATAAGACAGGGAAAAAAACCGCGCGTCACTATCTTAGGAATGAAAAAACAACTTCTCGCTAAAAAAAGATTTTTTCCCGCGAAGTCTTAGTGGGAATTGCAAATTTAGTATTAAATTTACAGTTATCTAAAAATCAAGGCATTATGTTTTTAAAGGCACTTAAAGGCAAAAATCAATTTTGGCGGTATTTTGTGACATTGCTTGTGGTCATTATTGCCTCTCAAATTATTGGGGCAATTCCTTTGATGGTTGCTATATTTCGGGATATTGGATTCGAGTCGAATATCTCCGATATGAATGAGATGCTTGCTGCCACGAGTCTATCTCAAAACACCTTACTGATGCTGATGATGCTGCCTTTTGCAATTGGCTTATTGTCTTTGATTTGGATGGTGAAAGTCTTGCATGAACGCTCATTTTCAGATACTACGACGGGGGCGAGTCATTTTCGATGGGAAAGATTTTTTAAAGGTTTCGGACTTTGGTTTTTACTTTCTGCATTGATACTGACGGTAGGGTACTTGATGATGCCGGGAGGTTTGGTTTGGAATTTCCAGCCCAAACAGTTTGCAATTTTGGTGGTTATATCACTCATTTTTATTCCTTTGCAAACGGGTTTTGAGGAAGTCTTGTTTAGAGGCTATTTGTTACAAGGTTTTCAATTATTAACAAAAAATAAATGGGTGGCTGTTGTGATTACGGGTGTATTGTTTGGATTGTTGCATATTGCTAATCCTGAAATAGCGGAGTATGGTTTTGGGTTGGTTATGCCTCAATATATATTTTTTGGTGTTTTGTTTGGTTTTATGACGGTGATGGATAATGGTTTGGAACTCGCTTGGGGCGCACATGCTGCGAATAATATTTTCTTATCTTTATTTGTTACACATGAAGCATCCGCTTTACAGACTCCGGCGATGTTTCGTGCAACAGCGATTGACCCTGTTATGGATTTAGTTGGATTGATCATCGCAGGTTTGATTTTTATGGGAATTTGTTGGGTCTGGTTTAAGTGGAATTTTAATGAACCCGAACGGGTTTGAATGTATATCCTTCCGAATGTCGTTCTAATTGCGCGTAGAGAAAATTCATGAATTTTCTCTACGCGCAATTGAATGTGTATCTTTGCTCCATGTCTATTCAATTACAATCTAAACTCCCCGATGTCGGCACGACCATTTTCACGGTCATGAGTGCTTTATCTAATGAATGTGGTGCGATTAACCTTTCGCAAGGTTTTCCAAATTATGATTGCGACCCTGTGCTGAAAGACCTTGTGGCAAAATACGTCAGCAACGGCTACAATCAATACGCGCCGATGGCGGGTTTGCCCGAACTCAATGAACAGCTTTATACCAAAATTGCTCGACTTTATGATGTACAGGTTCATCCGGCAAACGAAATCACGATTACGGCAGGTGCGACACAGGCAATTTATACGGCTATTACAGCTTTGGTGCAGCAGGGAGATGAGGTGGTTATGATAGAGCCGGCTTATGATTCTTATCGCCCGTCGGTGGAATTGTGCGGTGGTGTGGTTGTTCCTTACGAACTGTCAAAGCCGGACTTTAAGGTCGATTGGCAAGCATTTGAACAACTCATCACGCCGCGTACTCGCGCTATTCTTATCAATACGCCACACAATCCTTCCGGAATGATTTTTTCGCGTGATGATATGCTTGAACTTCAACGCATTACGCAAGATACGAACATCATCGTTTTGAGTGACGAAGTGTATGAACATATCGTTTTTGATGGGGAAGAGCATCAGAGTGTTTTGCGTTTTCCTGACCTATTTGCGCGGAGTATTGCGGTCTATTCTTTTGGTAAAACTTTTCACAATACGGGCTGGAAATTGGGTTATGCCGTTGCGCCGGAGTATTTGATGGAGGAGTTTCGTAAAGTCCATCAATTTAACGTCTTTTGTGTCAATCGCCCGATGCAGCACGCACTCGCGGATTACATAAAAAACGCTAATAATTATCTGGATTTAAGCCCTTTTTATCAACAAAAAAGAAATTATTTTTTGAAAGCTATTGCTGCCTCGCGCTTTCGTCCGATAGCGTGTACAGGTACGTATTTTCAAGCGGTTGATTATAGCGATATTAGCAATGAACGCGACACGGATTTTGCCAAACGACTGACACGCGAATTTGGCGTGTCGGCTATTCCTATTTCGGTTTTTTATGGTAGTCAAAAGGACGAAAAAGTAGTCCGTTTTTGCTTTGCAAAGACGGAAGATATGTTGGCAGAGGCGGGAGAGCTTTTGTGTAAGGTATAGTAGAGAAAGGCTTATTGGAAATGTAAAATGTAAAATAATAAATTCAAAATGTAAAAGGTGGTTGGACGCGAGACGTTTTATAATATTTCGTTCGTACTACAGGTACTTTTACATTTCAAAAGAAATTTTTTTGCGGTCTGTTTTGCTTCATTAAAAAAGAGAAAAACATACGTGGATAAAAAAGCCACAACACGCTTATGTATTGTGGCTTAAATGTTTGCTATTTGTTTTTCAATATGCTTATACGGGAACTTCGTTTAAAAAGTTTCATAAAAGCACATTTTTTTTAATTAAAGTGAAAGAAAATAAATATCACTTTTCGGTTCAACTTCACATTCTACGGGAATAATATTTAATAATTATTTATTTATTAAAAAGTGCTAAAATTTGTTCTTGAATAATAGTTTTGATGGCAGTACAAGTCGTCTGACATTTTAAAAATGTCCAAAGAGTAAGCATATCTCCCAAAGTTAAAATCAATACATATACGATTCCCGTAAAATATGGAGTTGAGCCCACTTCATCCCTAATCATTCATACCCAATTTCTTATCTACCTCTTTTGGCTTACAATCTTTACATACTTTTCCGTAGAAAGCATCTAATCCGCATTGCAGGAATTTGTCGAAAAATTTAGCTTTTTTATCGTTTGTTCCTTCTTCTGGATAGCCCGTTGGGTTAGTCAGAAGCTGTTGACCGTCATGGCTGAGGAGGACGTAGTAAGGTTGCGAATTATTGTCGAAATTCTTTGCCTGAAAATCCGCCCATTTATTGCCGATGTTACGTTTTTTCTTACCGTCAAAATCGGAAATATACGGTTCTGCCAATTTTGTTTTATCATCTACATATAAGGAAATGAGGACGTAGTCTTCTTTCAATTTTTCTAACACACCTTCGCGGGGCCAAACATGCTCTTCCATTTTACGGCAGTTGACACAACCGTATCCGGTGAAGTCTAACATGATCGGCTTTTTCACTTCTTTGGCGTAAGCCAAACCTTCTTCATAATTTTTAAAACAATCCAGTTTGAGTGGGCAGTTATTGGAATGGTCGTCTTTGAAAATGGCATATTGCGTAGAAGGCGCAAGTCCACTCATGACAGATAATGCCTTATATGTACCCAGTTCTTTGTCAGTTGTTAAGCCAAGAGAAAGGTAGGCTGCAAATAAGAGTGAAGCTAATCCAAAACCCTTGCGTCCTATTGAAATAGGTGTGCCTTTTGGCGAATCATGCGGGAAACGGAAGGCACCGAATAAGTATAAGCCCATCAGTCCAAATATCAATATCCACAAGCCCATAAATACTTCGTATTTGAGGATACCCCAGTGCTGCGTGAGGTCAACGAGCGAAAGGAATTTGAGTGCCAAAGCAAGTTCCAAAAATCCAAGTACAACTTTTACAGTGGTCATCCAACCGCCGGATTTGGGGAGGGATTTGAGCCATGCAGGGAAGGCTGCAAAGAGTGTAAAGGGCAAGGCAAGTGCTGTCGCAAAACCTAACATACCCGTAGGTGGCGCGAGTGGCAATTTGCCGCCCAAAACCGAAGGTCCTGTACCATTGAAAGACTCGACCAAAAGTGTACCAATAATTGGACCGGTACATGAGAAAGAGACGATACCAAGCGTAAACGCCATGAAGAAAATCCCAATCAAACCGCCTTTGTCTGCCATGCGGTCGGTAGCATTTCCCCACGAACTGGGTAGCGTAATTTCAAAGAAGCCGAAAAATGAAATCGCGAAGATAACAAAGAGAAAAAAGAACAATAGATTGAGCAACATATTGGTCGAAATGGCATTCATAATTTGCGGTCCGAAAGCCAATGTCAATGCTGTACCAAGTGTCACGTAAATCACGATAATCGACAAACCAAAGATAGCGGCATTGGTAATACCTTTGGTTTTGCTGACATTACCTTTGGTAAAATAACTTACAGTAAGCGGTATCATCGGGAATACGCAAGGTGTGAGTATAGCGATAAATCCACCAATCATTCCCATTAGAAAAATTTTCCACAGGCTACCAAGACTTTGTTTTTTGATACAGGCATTAATCGGTTCTTTGAGGCTGGCTTTTTGGGCGTTTGCGGTATTTACTGCAAAGGCAATGGTTTTTTCGTCTGCCGGAACGATGCTGAAATCAATATCTTCGGGTGGCAGACACTTGCTGTCGTCGCAAGCCATAAAGGTAAGATAACCCGAAACAAGGTCTTTTGGGGTATCCGTATATATTTTTTGTGTAATGATGTAAGTTTCTTTGAATTTGGTCAAGTCCAAGTCGAAAATCGCATCGTAACCAGATTTTTTATTGCCTGTTTCGACACCTTTTCCAACAAGTTTAAAGGCTTTTTCGCTTTCATAATTGATGCTTGTTGGTACAGGTCCGTCGTCGCCTTCGATGAATTGAGTATAGACATTCCAGCCTTCGTCAATTGTACCCGTATAAACGAGTTCGTATTCTCTGTTGGAGATTTTTTTACTGCCGAATGTCCATTTGACCGGATTCAAAATACCCTCATCAATATTTGTATTGATATTAAAGTTGGCAATGTTGCCAAGGTCTTCGGGAATATCTTTTAGCTTTTCAAGATTTTCAAGACCTACCTTTTTACCATCCTCTGCTTCATCTATCACTTTTTCAACTTCCTTTTTCTTTTCTTCAGCAGATTGTTGTGCTGCTTCTGCCTTAGATTTAGCTTTTTCAGCTTGAGCTTTTGCCTTCGCTTCGGCAGCTTTCATTTTATCGGCTTGCTGGCGAGTTTGTTCTTGTTGCTTCGCAAGAGCTTTTTCCTGTGCTGCTTTTCTTTTGGCATATTCCTCATCAATCTGCTGCTGAACGGCAGCTTTTTCGGCAGCGGCTTTTTCAGCTTGTTCTTTGGCAAGTGCTTCTACGGCTGCTTTTTGTTGAGCAGCTTTATCGGCAGCAATTTTGGCAGCATCTACTGCGGGTTGAACTACTTTGGGGGTTTCTACGGTAGGTGTAGTCTGTGGTGTTTCCGTTACTGCTTTTTCAACAGGAGGCTTTACACTTCCGCTTGCCAACTTGACAGTAAAATCGACATCCGTAGGAGGGAGGCACATTTTATCATTGCAGGTCATAAAGGTGAGATAGCCCGTCACAGGCTTGCTCGCATCCGTGACTTTGATGCGCTGCGTGATGGTGTAGTCGCCTTTAAATTTGACGACATCCATACCAAACATCGCATCGTAACCTGCTTTTTTACCACCTGCTTCGGTAGATTTGCCGGAGGTCTTAAAGGCTTTTTCGCCTTCATAATTGACACTCGTAGCTACCGGTCCTTCATCACTCGCCAAATATTGCGAATAGACGTACCAGCCTTTGTCTATTTTGGCTTTATAAATAATATCGTACTCGGTATCGGAGATTTGCTTACTGTCAAATGACCAATCTACGGGGTCATATTGTTGCGCGAAAGCAGTTTGCACAAAGCAAAACGTCAGGAGTAATAGTAATATCTGTTTCATTTCTATGATTAAACGGTAAACGATGAACGGCAAATGATGAACGTAAACAGAATAATTCCGTCTGCCGTCAGTCGTCAGTCGTCAGTCGTCTATCGTGTTTACAGTTCAAATTTAAAGTCAATGTCTGTTGGAGGTAGGCATTTTTCGCCATTACAGGTCATGAAGGTGAGATAACCTTCTACGATTCCACCTTTACCTTCTAAGGTAAGGATTTGTTTGAATTGGACTTGTTTTTTGTAATATTTCAAATCCATAGCAAACATACCATCATATTTTTCGATAGCTTTTCCAACTTCCTTTACCTCATCTGATTTTTTACAGCCCTTCAAGGTTTCAAATGTAAATTCGGTGGGAATCGGTCCGCCATCTTTAATGTCTTGTGCATAGACGTACCAGCCTTCGTCGATATTCGCAGTGAATGTAATGGCTATGGTGTTATCGTCCACTTTTTCCGTATCGAATGTCCATTTGACGGGTTCAAGTATTTGGGCTTGTGTGAATGTGGTGAGTAGTGTGAATGACAATAATAGTAAAATTCGCATGATTTGATTTGTCTTTATTTAAATATAAAGTGTAATTTTTTAAAAATAATTTATCTCGTTTTATTTTCTAAATATCTAACGATAATCATATTGTGAGATACGTTTTTGTTGCGCCATTGGTTGAGGTATTTTTGATAGTTTGCTTTTTTGTTGGGGTATTTTTTGTGTAAATATTTTCTAAATTCGTACAATCTCGTTTTACGTGCTTTTTTCAAAGGAGAAATATTCAGGTTTAATATCTCGTCCAATTCTTTTTGAAAAATTGGATTGGATGATTTGATGCCACCTGATGTTTTTTCGTAAGAAATTGTACTGATATGGAGTTTATTTGTCGGACTTAATGTAATGATAGTATCTGCTTTATGAGTATCGCAATGCAAATATCTGCCAGTCTTTCCTTGACAAACACCAAACAAATTATTATAGTCTAAATCTCGGTATTCTGGTGCATCTTGCGGATACCAATGTTCGACTTTCATGTTGTTCTTGCCCCTTTCTTCATCAAATATTATCTCTCTCGTACAATACGCACACAAACTGTTTTGCTCCGTCAATAATTGATTTTTAACAGCTCTTTTGCCTTTATCCAATGAAAAATCATTCCACTTTCCGCCGCTATTTCTAAACTCTTTGAGTTCTCGTGGTTCGTTTTGTTTTTTAATATGTCTCATCCTCCTCCATCACAATTTGGGTTTCGAGTTTGATGACTTCGTAATCATTTGGGTCAATGATTGCCTTCAATTCGTCTAATTTTTTTCTGGCGCGTTCGGTGTTGGGATTATCTTCGTCTAACAATTTTTCGATGTCATTCATCAGAGATTTTACATCCAATGGTCGATGCGAAGCCCCCATAAAATCCTCAATAATCGCATTGACATCTCGCCCATATACCTTATGAACTTCTTTACCGGGGATTATTTTAAAATCATCCAAAATACTCAATTGATGATTTTCTAATTGATTAATCACTAAGGGCGAATGAGTGGTCACGATAAATTGTACATTCGGAAATGTCGCGGTCAGTGCCTTTAAAATCGACATTTGCCATTTGGGGTGCAAGTGTTGTTCCAATTCGTCAATCAATACAATACCTTCAGAAACCAAGGGATTTTCGAGCTGCGGATTGGCGATAGACATGCGGTAGGCGATGTCTAAGACCATGCCGATGACCATTTTTTCACCTGACGAAAGTTGGTCAAATTCTATTTGTCCGCTTGGCTTATTAATCACGAGCACTTGGTCTCCTGTATATCGGCTAGTATCAATTCCCACATCTGAAAGTGTTGTGTCCTGTAGTTTATTTAAAAAGTTATTTACAGCCTTATTTACAGAAGATAACGTAGGAACTTCATAGTCAAAATTTTGTCGTTTAACTTTCTCGTTATTTTGTATGTTAATTTGCTTCAAATACCAAGCAAACATCTCATTGAAATAGGTACTTTCTTTGAAAGCTTCATGGTATACTTTGTAAACGTAAGGAATTTTAGAAAAATCGTAAGCATCGTCATTGTCAATATTGAAACTTCTGTTTGAACTGTAAGAGAGTAAAATCGGAAGTTCATTGAAAAATATACTGTCATTGAAACTGGCAGGAGCATCTATTTTTATTTCAGAATTATTCTTAAAAATATCGTACTTTATGGTAGTCTTATCAAATTTTTCTAATGAACAAATTAATGTTGCTTTCGCAGAATCTATATTTATATATTTTTCTCCTTCAAAATATACAGAACCATCTTGTTCCTTTAATATAACTTCAACTATATGTAATATCACAATTTCAAGGGCTTCCAAAACAGAAGTCTTCCCTGCGCCATTCACCCCAACGATTGCGTGAATATTACTATCAGAAAATTCAATCTCGTGTGTACCACGAAATCCTCTGAAATTTTCGATATGTAGTTTTGTTATTCTCATTAGTCGGAAAACTTTGGCAGTTAAAGCAGCCTGTACGTTGTGCAAATATACGTCGTCCTTCACAAAGTACGGGTTAATGAAAAGTTAATCATATAGTAAAAAAATCCTAAAGGTCATTTATGCGACAACGACGGTTTCAATGAGCGATTCAAACAAAGCGCGTCCGTCGGTATTGCCCAATACAATTTCGGAGGCTCGTTCGGGGTGAGGCATCATGCCAAATACATTGCGTGTAGCATTGCATATACCCGCGATGTTTTGGACTGAACCGTTTGGATTGGCAGCAGGCGTAATCGCTCCGGTTTCATTACAATATTGAAATAGGATTTGGTCGTTTTCTTTTAAAGATTGAAGCGTAGCAGCATCGGCGTAGTAGCGTCCTTCGGCGTGTGCAATCGGGATTTTGAGGGCTTTGGTCATGTTGATAGAACGCGTGATGTGGCTGTTGGGTGTCGTGGTTTTTAAATAAATATTCTTACATATAAATCGTTGGTTTTCATTGCGTAATAATGCGCCGGGTAGTAAGCCGGATTCGCAAAGTATCTGAAAGCCATTGCAAATTCCGAATACATAACCGCCATTATTGGCAAATTCTATCACCGATTTCATAATCGGCGAATGACTCGCTATCGCACCACAGCGCAAATAATCACCATAAGAAAAACCGCCCGGCAAAATAATACAATCGCCTTCTCCGAAGTCGGGTAATTCGGTTTCTTTGTGCCAAAGTTTGACCACTTCTTGTCCCATGACTTCACCGATGACGTGTAGCATGTCGCTATCACAATTAGAACCCGGAAATATAACTACGCCAAATTTCATATTGATGTTTTGATACGTAACAAAGCAACAAAATTAACCTTTTTTACTGACAATCACATATTTTTTACAAAACACAAAACGACATGCCGTTTCTATCAAACGACATGCCGTATATGAAGGATCTCGACAAGTTTAATTAGGATGAAGTTTATTCCAGTTCATTGGGGGATTTTGAGTAGGAAATAAAACCACCACTTATCGTGGCGGTCTTATTAAATAAATAACTTACATTTATTACTTACTCCGTTTTTCTGGTGTTAATGGTTTGTTTTGGTGTGTTAATGAATTTATCGGAACAATGTTGTTTTTATGGTGCTAATGGTTTGCCTTTGTTGTTGATGAATTATTGGGCGTTAATTCTGTTTTACTGGTTTTAATGGTCTGTTTTGGCGTTAATGGTTTTTTTGTGTTTTTAGCCTTTTCCGTGTTACAGAGTCTATTTGTCTATACTGTTTTTTGTGCTAATCCATTTTCGAGAGGTTAATCTGTTTTTGATATTATCAATTCGTTTTTTTGGCGTACCACTTATTATAAAGTTCCGCTACTTTGTCTATATCCTTCCATTTGTACTCCTTTTTTTTGATTTTTGCGGCTAGTTCGGGGTAGTCTTTGAAGTATCTCTGGGCAGAGAATCTAAAAACTGAATTACCGTTTAGCACTTTGCCTAAAGAAACGATTGTTGCAGCATCTTCCCCTTCTCTGTAAAAGACCCAATATCCTCCCTCCGTGCGCGTTGTCAAATGTGGGTTCATATTATGATTCTGTGCCTTTTCTCTGACATAATATATGGTAAGATAATCTCTCTTGATTACTTTTACCCAATACATTTTTTTGGAAGGTTTCTTACTCAAAGGTCTGTTATACATTCTTAATCTGTCGTATTCAACCTTTGCGTCCGGATAAGAATAGATAATTTTCTTCAAGTTGTCAGAGGGAATTCTTTGCTTTTTGGCATTCTTTGTGGCTTTGAACAAAACATGCTTCACTGGATTGGCACCAATCCGCTTGGCATATCCTGTTTGTTCTTTTCCATTTGTATCAATCAACTTGACCGGAATATAATCAGCGGCATTTGTCGTAGTCGAAATCAATGCAAATATGATTAGGATTAATAATTTACTTTTCATTTGTTGAGTTTTAAATGTTTATTTCAATTGACAATACAAAGGTGCAGTTTATACCGCTTTTGGACAACTACAAAAAATGTTTTTTTTCGATAAAATAGACTTAAAAAATGAATTAATTTCTTTATTTAAAATTTTATAAAAAACTAATAATGAGTTTATTATGAAAGATTACCCCTTTATCATTAAATGATAAAATCCGAAAAAACAGGTACTTTTTTAACGAAAAAAATGCCTAAAAAACAGAAAGCACGAATGGTTTTTACCATTCGTGCTTTCTGTTTTGTATAAATTTTTCGCCAAAAGCGACATTATATTATCGTCTTAATTTCTATCGTCTTTCTTCTTTTTAAAATCGCCGTTTTTCCATGCCTTTATGAATTTTGCCCATGCGAAGGCATTAAAAATTTGCATCGGCGGAGCTTGTCCGTAATGATAAAACTTCTGTGCTTGATGTCGAAGATACAAATCTGAATTTTCGTTGCCGTCCATCGCCATAGTCTCACCAATGGCGGCGAGTTGACGCTGATCGAGATTTTCTTTGGCGCGGTCTTCCAAATCTTTTGTAACCTCCAAAGCGAGAAATTCCAACTTGAGATGCTCTCGACTGGGCCACGGGAATATGACCGTTTCGGGCAAATTATAGGCATCTGCCGTCAACAATTGAACAAGCGTTAATCGACTTCCGACATAGTCTTCCGGTATAATATATTCCTTCTGCTCAAAACCAATTGACGTAAATTGTAGCGTCTCGCCCTTACGCGCAACGATAGAAAAGAAGCCTTCATAATTCGCATAAGTTCCTCTGCTCGTACCTTTTACAGCGATAGTCGCATACGAAACAGCGCCAAGACTGTCACTGGTCATTACGATACCGGAAACCTGTACAACATCTGTATCTTTTTTGGCTTGTCCCATTACCGCGACGGCAAAACTTAACAGTAATATAGATAGAATGATTTTTTTCATGGTAAAAAAGTAATTCGTCTTGGGTCGTTCAAAGTTAAGGAATGTTTTGTATTTGACACATTTAGGAGAAAAAAGTTTAACATAGAACGGGCAAATAACATGCTGCGTTGGCAAAACGAGTCGGTCTTAACGCCGTCTTAACAAAAAAAAGTCTGCACCAATACATCATCAGAAAGGTATTTAAAAATAAAAAAACGATTTATCTTTGCGCCATATTATTTTACAAATTTAACGAATAAAAAAATGAGCGCATTAGGTCGTCACGTACTGGTCGAATTTTTCGGCTGTTCCAGTGAGATTTTAAATGAGGTGAGTACCATCGAAAAAGCGATGCTTCAGGCTGCCGAAGATGCCGAAGCGACTATTATCAATTCCACTTTTCACCATTTTTCGCCTTATGGCGTATCGGGTGTTGTAGTGATTCAAGAGAGTCATTTGGCAATACATACTTGGCCCGAATTTCAGTATGCTGCCGTTGATATTTTTACCTGCGGCGATGTTATCAATCCTTGGATAGCTTACGATTATCTCAAAAAAGCATTTGAGGCAAAGCAGGGTTCATCCATTGAATTGAGGCGTGGACAAACAGACTTGTTGGAACGTGTTGATTTCAATATTCAGCAAGACCGTAAAGACAAACAAACCGAGCTAAAGCCAGAATATAAGCGAGAAGTTTGGTTTACGGATAGGGATAATGACATCGCCCTTTCCATCCGTCATAAAGGTCAATTATTGTATAATGAAAAATCGCCTTACCAAAAAGTACAGGTCTATGACACCTACGAATTTGGTAACATGTTGGCGATAGATAATATGGTCATGTGTACGCAGAAAGACGAGCATAATTACCACGAAATGCTCATTCACGTTCCGATGCAGACACATCCGGATCCCAAGAATATTCTACTTATAGGTGCAGGTGACGGTGGTAGTGCGCGTGAATTATTGCGTTATGAAAATGTGGAAAAAGTAACGCAAGTAGAGATTGACGAAAAGGTCATCGAAGCCTCCAAATTGCATTTTCCAGACCTTTCTTCCGCTTACAATCACCCTAAATTGAACTTGTTGATACAAGACGGTATCAAATTCGTCGCTGACGCTCCTTCCAAATGTTATGACCTTGTTATTATAGATGGCAGCGACCCGCAAGGTCCGGCAGAAGGTTTGTTTTCCGCTTCATTTTTTGAAGATGTTTATCGTATTCTTCGCCCGCAGGGTGTGCTTTGTTTTCAGAGTGAAAGCCCGCATTGCAACAGCAAAGCATTTGTCGAACTGAATCAATGTCAGAAAAAGATTTTTGGTCAGGAAAAAGTACACACCTATCTCGCTTATGTGCCGATGTACCCATCCGGCGTATGGAGTTTTATGTATGCTTCTAAGGGCAATGTTCATCCTTTGAATGTAGATGATGCGATTGTCGAAAAATTTGCCAAGCAACACGACCTACGATATTATACGGTTGCTATGCACCGCGCAGCTTTTGCCTTGCCCACGTATGTACGTGAGATGATTGAGGAATTGTGAAATTGTGGAATTGCATGATTCTGGAATTGTATTTACGTTTTTTTGCTTCGCAAAAAACTCATTTTCACAATCATGCAATTTCACAATCACTCAATCACACCATTCCACATCTAATTATAAATCGTTTCTGTTTTTCGTTTTTTATCACCAAAGCGATAACCTAAACTTAAGCCCATAGCTGGACGATCTTCAAGTAAATAGTCATCAAATAAAGTACTCGTAGAAAGTAGTAAACTAAATGTAATAGGAACTTCTTTGAACGAATGGGCAATTTGAAGATTGAGAGACCAAAGTGAAAGCGGAATGGTATAGCAGCTATTGGGTTTTGAACATTCTTTTGGGAAAGCGTGCATGGCAAAACCCCAATTGATGCTGGTCGTAGCCATACCCTCATGCCTGATTCTGACACCTGTGCTGAGAGCCATGTCTATAATGCTGTTGTGTCGGGCATACAAATCCACATACCTGTCATGCTTTGAGATTAAATCGCGTTTGAATCGAGGGTATTCGCCAAGTTCATTATACAACCTTACACTAAACTTTAGCACATCCCAATCTACTTTTTTTCGCCCCAGCAGGTAAACATTACTACTAAACATCAAGCCAAAGCCACCGTAAGGTTTTTGCGTTTGGGCAGATAGGAGTGAATCCCTGTTTTCTCCAAAACTGTAACGCCCTGCATATCCGAAAGCACCATAGGATATACTGCCGGTACTAAAAGCATTGGAGCGATGAAAACTCAAACCGCCGAGTGTATTTTTATCGCCTAAACGATATCGACTTCCTGCTGTCAAGCTACCTGAGATATAATTCGCACTTACATCTTCACCGCGATAGGCAGGTGTTTCCAAATGTGTAATTGCGCCAGTTTGCCCCGGTCCGACATAAGTACTACAAGCTGATAAACACAGAGTTGCGAGTGCAATAAAACTATAAAGTCCACTTAATGTTTTGTTTGACATAATCATATATTTTTTTGATGAGCAATTGTTAGCATTAGTTGTCGATTCACTCTAATGTGTAACATTTTTTATTGTGAAAATAAAAAAATATGTATGTCAATTTGTACTTGACATTAAACTTCAATACCCATTCTACGCATCAATATCGTCGCGTTCATACTCTGACTGATACCGGATTTTATTTTATAATCAAAATCAAGTTTATCACCTTCGACATCGACTTCAAAGCAGAGGTTTTCGAGGTCATCGGGATATTGCGCTGCCAATCCACCCAATTCCAAATCATGTGTAGCGATAAGCCCTGAACCTTTATCTCTAACCAATTGAAGAACAAGGGCTTTTGAGCCGGTGTGTCGGTCTTTGGAGTTTGTGCCTTTCAGAATTTCGTCGAGTAAGAAGAAGATATTATCGCCGTTTTCAACGGCTTTAATGATGAATTGTAATCGCTTCAATTCGGCATAAAATGATGACGTACTTTCGTGCAAAGCATCCTTTGTACGCATACTCGTATAGACCTGCGTGA
>Ga0209595_100359_pt1 | contig 15976 bp, 18 predicted proteins | sample Porto_4metaG_FD_187427 | JGI IMG/M metagenome (GOLD analysis project Ga0209595, IMG submission 187427) | Marine algal microbial communities from Porto, Portugal - Porto_4 metaG (SPAdes) (version 2) | ecosystem: Host-associated > Algae > Red algae > Unclassified | place: Portugal: Porto...
ATGTTTGCAAGCCCAGTAAAAGTGAAGACGGAGAAAATGGCGGAAGTTCCAAACTACGGAACAGGATTCACACCGTATTTCTTATCACTCGGTTTATTCGTTGGGGCATTACTATTATCTATCGTATACCCATTACGCGATACAGTCGGCGTTCCGAAATCAGGATTCAGCTGGTTTATTAGTAAGTTTGGTGTTTTACTATCAGTCGGTATTATTCAAGCAATAGTAGCAGATGTCATATTATTGTTCTGGTTAGGTGTAGAAGTACAAAGTATTCCATACTTTATACTCTTTAGTATTGTTACGAGCTTAGCGTTTATTTCATTAATTCAATGTTTAGTAACAGCATTCGGTGATGCAGGGCGTTTCATCGCCATCATCACATTAATTATTCAGCTTACAACAAGTGCTGGAACATTCCCACTAGAATTGATTCCGAAGTTTTTACAACCATTTAATACGTGGTTACCGATGACATACTCTGTATCAGGATTGAAAGCAGTCGTATCAAGCGGAGACTTTAACTTCATGTGGCAAAACATAGGAATACTCATGATCTTTATCGTCGTATTATCACTTGGAACAATCGCTTCCTTAACTTGGATGCACAAACGACAATTTAGAAATGTTGTTGAAAATCAATCGATTGAAGTTTAAAAAAAGCACCTTGTAGGTAAATATTTATAATAACGAAACATTGGAATGAAAAGCCTGTATCAATAATTACTCAGTGATTATCGATACAGGCTCTTTTTATTGGATCTGTTCATAAAGATTGTTGTTATTAGAGCATTTTTCTTTTCGTTCTTTCATTCCATTTTTATTCTTTTTAATGCTAATTCAGCTGCCATTTTCCCGTTATGTTGTCCGTGCTCTTTAACCCAATTTAGTTTTTCGCTAGCTGGCACGTATCTATGGAAACCTAGAATTTCAGCCGCTCTCTCTTGTATCCACATATCCGATTCGTCCAAGAGGGGAAGTGTTTCATGCAATTGTGTATAAGGAGTTAAAGCGATAATTGAAAATTAATATTGAGCTCTTTTTTCTTCCGTTAATTCGGGTTTTTTAAGAAGGTTTTTCAATTCTTAAATGGCTTGTACATCTTGCTGTAGTTGCAGTTCATCCGTATTTTCTTTGGAACAAGGATAATCTTTAACTTCTAATTGCAGTCTAAACGAAAGAAAAGGACTTACAGCAATTTACAGAGAAAACTAGAATAGGGGAGTTGATATGATGAAACAAAAATCTCGCTTCTATTTTATAATATATCCACTAATCACCTTCTTGGTTTATACACTATATCCGATTTTATTTCACAAAAAAGAACATACGAGCATGAAGGATATATTGGGAATGATTGTAACGTATTACATTTTAATTAGTGGATATTACTTTATTGATTTTTTAAGTGAAAGAATAAAGAAAAAAGGTAAAGAAAAACAGTAAAGTTTCACTATTTAAAAGCTGATGGAGGATAACAAAATGAACGAAAGCGAAATGAAATTTAGGGATACGAACATTCGTAACTTTTTCGATAAAGAGAATCGTTTAAAATCGATTCTCTTTATCGAAAAAGTTAGTGTTATTAGAACATTTGATTAGCAAGTTAAACGTTGAAAATCAATATACAGAGAAAGAAATAAATGTGTTCATAAAACAATATCATGATGATTTTTGTACGATTAGAAGAGAATTTATCGTGCATGGGTTTATGGATCGAGAGGATAATATGTACCATATAAATGGGAGAGAAGTTTGGACGAAGTGGGAGGAGTTATAAATGTAATGAGTAATTCCTAGTTTGCCTCTCTTATCTAAAGAAGGAAATATTATGGGCTTTGGTGGTAGTTGCGGTGAATTTGCTTTATTAGTTATATTGTTTATTTTATTAATCATCGTTGGAGCTGCTTGCTTTTGCTAAAAACTATGGAAAAGACACTCTTATAAGAGTGTCTTTTCTTTATGAAGACGTAATCCCACAAAAACATTTATTTATGGGGGCTTGCCAAATACTCATCAACCTAAGAAAATAGATCACTCCATAATGAAAAATTCACGTTTTTACAGTTAGTACTGAAAATTCGGCTCATCCTTTTCGTTTTAGAAAAAGTAATATTTTAAGTTGATAGATGTGTAATATTACCTATATTGTAACGTATAAGTGAATTTAATGACTTTAACTATACTTTTGTTTCGTTTTATTTAAAAATATTACGATTATATTACAAAAACTATTGATTATATCTAAATAGCGTAATATAATACTGTTTGTGGAAATAAAAACAAAAATTATTCATTATTTGGGGGATATGGAAAATGAAGAAAGTTATTTTACCAGTTTTAATGTCTGCTATGGTTATAGTTCCGGCAGTATCACATGCTGAAAAACAAGATAATGTGAAACAGATTATTGCAAAAACAGAGCAGACAATTCAACAAAGTGGTTGGGTAAAAGAAGGGGATACATGGTATTTCTATGACCAAAAAGGTATGAAGAAAACAGGCTGGTTACAAGATGGTGGAAAATGGTATTATTTTGATGGTAATGGAAAAATGCAAACAGGTCATATTGTATATCAATATGAGGGTTACTTACTGGGAGCAGACGGTACAATGTATGCCAATGAAGGTTGGATTCAGTATGGTGGAAAGTGGTATTATGTACATCAAGGTGGAAAGCTACATTACGGATTGCTTGAATATAATGGGAAAACTTATTTTTTAAATCCAGATAATGGGCAGATGTTTACGAAAGCTTGGATTGGGGAATATCATACAGGCAATTATTTTCTCGAAGATGGATCAATGGCAATAGGTTGGACTTCAATTGATAATAAGTGGTACTATTTTAACGATAAGGGGCTTAGTTATAATGACTGGCTAAGCTATAACGGAAGCTGGTATTATTTTGTAGGTGGTAAGATGCAAACAGGTTGGGTACAAGATAATGGAAAATGGTACTACATGAATACAGACGGCACAATGAAAACAGGCTGGGTAAAAGAAAATGGAAAATGGTATTATCTGAACTCAAATGGCACGATGAAAAGTTCAGAAAATGGATGGAAAGACTGTTGGTTAGATGAAGGAGGAAAGCGCTACTTTTTCGATGACAGTGGTGCTATGCGTACAGGGAAACTAGCTGAAGGCGGCACTTCATGGTATTTTAATCCAGATGGATCTATGGTGACTGGATGGAAAATGGTGGATGGTGACTGGTATTACTTTGATGAGAAAAGTGGAGCGAATCATGAAGGTTGGTTAAACTACAATGGCAAGTGGTATTACTTTTATGATGGCCCAATGACAACTGGTTGGGTACAAGTGAATGGCACATGGTACTACTTGAATGAAGATGGAACGATGAAAACAAATTGGTTACAAAAAGATGGAAAATGGTACTATTTACAATCCAATGGTGCAATGGCAGTGGGCAAACATTTCATTAATGGAAAATGGTATTCATTCAAAAATGATGGCGTTATGATGTAACAAAGATTTTTAATTGAATAAATGACAATAGATATCTATTTTAAGATATTTCTATGATGAAAAAAACACCTGTGAAGGTGTTTTTTTCATCTTTACAGTTAGTTATTACTTATTCCTCTTATTCTTGCACTTTTCGTTTTCACTAGTTTATTAGCGAGCATGGCTGGATTTATGCAGGAAATATCTAAACTGTAAGGATATGTGGGAAGTAGAATTATAAAACTTTTGTTTCCAATCTTTCTTTCTGACGAAGATGATGTGCAAAATGCATAGAAATGAGCTGAAACCATTCTGCCGCATTTAAGTAACCAAGCCCAGGGTGTTCGACTTTACAAGCACTTCGAATAGAAGTAATTGTTGGTTCAATGTCTTTAACAACTGTAATTAATTTCAGAAAACGCTCTTGTACTTCTTCTTTGTTAATTGGATTTTCTGGCGTATATCCAGGATGATTTGGTACTTTGATTTGTATGTCTGGGAAAGCACCAAGTTTATATACTTTTTCACCCATATCCGTTTTTTTGTTAGTTACTGATGGTGTTTCGCCTTTACATTTTGTGATTGCATCTAATTGCATGTATGTGGAAGCAATTAGATGATTATACATTTGACCGAGAGACCATTCCTCACTAGAAGGCTTCATCCTAAATTGCTCTATAGAGTATTTTTCTAATTCCTCTATGTAGTACGCTGCTAACTCTTCAAAATTCTTCATATCACTAACTCCTTTTTATGAAAATGTATTTGTTACTACCTACTATAAAGAAGTAATGCTGACAACATTATGTCAGTAGTGAAATATAAAAATTAAAGTTTTAACATTTTTTTTGCTTCATCACGGATTTTCTCAGAAAGAATTTTTGGCTCAAGTACTTGCACTTGGCTCCCAAAGCTTAATACCCACTGAAATACTTCGTCTATGTTTCTTGATTTCAAAAAGACATGGAAACCATTATCTTTATGCTCGTATGAATCTATAAAAAAGTATCGGGATTCAATAATTTTATGTGCAATATGAGATGGAAACAATAAATGAATCGTAACAATACGATTGTTTTCAGGTTGATAGTCTTGTAAAGAAAAGTCTTTCGGTTTTGTAAAAAATTCTTGTTTTTGCTGTAATGTATCCATACGGTCTAAACGAAAATTACGTATTTGTTTCCGAAGTAAGCAATGAGCAACGATGTACCAAATTCCTGAAATATTGACTAAACCGTAAGGATGAACAGTCCGCTCTATTTTTGTGGTTTCTCTTGGCTTACGATAAGAAAAAGAGATAGCTTGCTCGTTTTGAATTGCTTCTTGTAGCAAGAAAAGTTGGTTCTCTAGTTTTTCTTGCTCGGCTTGCTGGTTTGAAAATATAGGAGAAAGGAAACGGAAAGTACCTCGTAATCCCTCAACTTTCTTTTTTTGATCAGTAGGGAGGATAACCTCAAGTTTCTCTTTTGCTGATCGTGCATGTACAGAAAAAGAAGAAGTGAAAGTTTTCTCGATATAATCACCGCCTAATAAAAGAGTAACAGCCTCTTCAGGCGTAAGTTGAATGGGTGGTAAGAAATAACCATCCATTAATGAATAGCCGTAGCCAGGCATTGAATAAATAGGAACACCCGATTCGTTAAGTGCATCCATATCTCGATAAATAGTTCTTATACTAGTTTCGAATTTTTCAGCCAAGCTTTGTGCTGTAACAGTTTGTCTTCTTTGTAATTCAATTAATATCGCTAATAAACGATCTGTCCGATTCATGGAATATCACCTTCAAATTTTTATAAATATACCTACTGTAAATTTCTAAAAGCAGTATAAATTCCCCTGCATTAACAGACTTTTTCCTATGTATAATATTAATATAGTAAAATCATAACACCCGATATTGCAGTTTCCAATAATATACTATATAATCAATTTAAGAAAACGTTTTCATGCAAAGGGGGAGAATTTCGTGTCGACTATCGAGGACGTGGCGAAATTAGCGGGGTTATCAAGGACAACGGTTTCTAGGGTGATCAATAATCATCCATATGTTTCAGATGAGAAGAAAAAAAGGGTTCAATTAGCAATGAAGCATTTAGGCTTCGTTCCTAATTCTGCGGCGAGAAGGCTTCGTAAACAAAAAACAGAAACAATTGCGGTGCTTGTTCCAAGGATTACAAATCCTTTTTTTAGTAGATTTATTGAAGCAATCGAGATTGCTGCTTCTGAGCATAAATATAAACTGATTATTTGTCAAACAAGATATTTACCAGAAAAAGAGATGGAGTATTTACAATTATTATCTACGAAACAAGTAGATGGGATTATTCTATGTTCACTAGAAAATCCATGGGAAGATGTAGAGCCGTACTTACAGCACGGTCCAATCGTGTTATGTAATGAATATATTGAGGAAGCAAATGTTCCAACAGTGAAATTTGATCATGCACAAGGAGCATATATAGCTGCCAATCATGTATTAGAACAAGGATATCGTAATCTTATTTTTTGCCGTGGTAACGAAACCAAAGTTGTTAGCCAACAGCGGAAAATGGGCTTTTTACGTGCAATAACTGAGAAGAGCCGCCAAGTAGAAGCGATTGATTTTCTTGAAAACGCTTTCTCTTGGGATGATGGGAAGCGAATATTCCATGAAGTATTAAAGGACAAAAAAAATCCTACCGCGATTTTGGCAGGAGGCGACGAGGTTGCAGCTGGAATTATCTCAGAGGCGAAGCGCCATAACTGGAGTATTCCAGAGGATCTCGCTGTTATCGGTTTTGATAATCAAATTTTATCGCAGATTACTGAGCCAGGTATTACGACAATTGAACAGCCAATTGATGAAATGGCTCGAAAAGTTGTCGACCTGATGATGGATAAAATCCATACGAAAAATTATCGTAAAAAAGAATTGTATGAGTTTGAACTGGAGCTCTTGGTGAAAGGTTCAACGATGAAGGATACGATGTTATTAGCCTAGTAGACTATGTCTGCTAGGTTTTTTTTCTGTTCACAAACTACTACTCTTCGTGAACGCAGTCATCACATTTGTTATGGTATGCTTCGTGCTGCTCATCAATTTCTTTCCCGCAGTGCGCACAAGTTTTCGTCGGTAAATTTCTGAAAAACTCCATTGGTTGATCGATCATGTCAATTCCTCCATTTCCATTTCTTACTATCATTGTATTAGTACAAAAAATAAAAGTCAACAACTGTTTTATAACAAATTGAAAATTAATGAAAAAGTTTAGGAAATGGATTATAGTTAACAATGTAGGATGTAAGTAAAAAACTTTCTCAAGTACGGAGAAAAACTGCATTCCTACTCGGTTTTAGAAAGGATGGATACATATGAAAATGACTGTTGTCGGCTTTTGGGGCGGCTTTCCAGAAGCGGGAGAAGCAACGTCGGGGTATTTGTTTGAACACGATGGTTTTCGTTTACTTGTAGACTGTGGTAGTGGTGTACTAGCACAGCTTCAAAAATATATAACACCATCTCATATAGATGCAGTTGTACTTTCGCATTACCACCACGATCATGTTGCAGACATTGGGGTATTGCAATATGCGAGATTAATTACAAGTGCGACAAAGGGACAACTACCGGAATTGCCAATATACGGTCATACGTTTGACGAGAATGGATTCCATTCTTTAACGCATGCACCGCATACGAAAGGAATCGCGTACAACCCAGAAGAAACACTTCAAGTTGGACCTTTTTCTATTTCATTCTTAAAAACTGTTCATCCTGTTACATGCTTTGCGATGCGTATTAAAGCTGGTAGTAACGCTGTAGTATATAGCGCTGATTCCAGTTATATTTCTGAATTCATTCCATTCACAAAAGATGCTGATCTTTTCATTTGTGAGTGTAATATGTATGCACACCAAGAGGCTGCAAAAGCAGGGCATATGAATAGTACAGAAGTGGCAAGTATTGCGAAAGATGCGAATGTAAAAGAACTTTTATTAACGCACTTACCGCATATAGGAAACCCATCTGATTTAGTAACAGAAGCAAAACAAATTTTCAGTGGCCATATTACGTTAGCTCATAGTGGCTACGTATGGAATTCATGAGGTGATACGATGTTATTTATTGATAATAAAGGGATTACAGATCCTAGAATAAACTTAGCGATTGAAGAATATTGTGTGAAGAATTTAGATATTAACGAAACATATTTACTGTTCTACATTAACGAACCTTCCATTATCATTGGTAAAAACCAAAACACAGTAGAAGAAATTAATGCAGATTACGTAAAAGAAAAAGGTATTCATGTCGTTCGTCGTCTATCAGGCGGGGGCGCGGTATATCATGATTTAGGAAACTTAAACTTCAGCTTTATTACGAAAGATGATGGAGACAGTTTCAGCAACTTCAAAAAATTCACAGAGCCTGTAACGAAAGCGCTTGGTAAATTAGGCGTAAATGCAGAACTAAGTGGTCGTAACGACATTTTAGCTGAAGGTAGAAAAATTTCAGGTAACGCGCAGTTCTCAACGAAAGGTCGTATGTTCAGTCACGGTACGTTACTATTTGACTCTGAAATCGATCACGTCGTATCGGCATTAAAAGTAAAAATGGATAAGATTCAATCAAAAGGAATTAAATCAATCCGTAGCCGCGTTGCGAATATTACAGAGTTCTTAAACGAAAAAATGACGACAGAAGAGTTTAGACAACTTCTTCTAGAAACCATTTTCGAAGGTGAAACAGAAATTCCAACGTACGAATTAACAGAAGCGGATTGGAAAGAAATACATAAACTTTCTGAAGAGCGCTACCAAAATTGGGATTGGAACTACGGAAAATCTCCGAAGTTCAACTTACAACATTCACACCGCTTCCCAGTTGGACAAGTTGACGTTCGTCTTGAAGTGAAAAAAGGAACAGTAACAGAATGTAAAATTTACGGTGACTTCTTCGGATCACTAGATGTTCATGACATTGAAGAACGCTTAACAGGCGTACAGTTCGATAAAGATGCATTCACTGCAGCTTTAGAAGGCGTAGATATCGCACGCTACTTTGGTAATATTACAACAGAAGATTTCTTACATTTATTCTTCTAAAAATGGGGGAGGCTGTCATAAAGGGCAGCCTCTTTCTTTTTGTGTGGATTGTCACTTTTGGTTTTGAGTTGCGGCTAATATAATTTCACTTATCACAAATATCTTCCTCAAAACACCACTCACGAGTCATCTGCCCCTTATAAAGGAATATACATAATAAAAGGAGGTGGATCAAAATGAAAAGAATAATGTGCGTTGTATTATTGCTCAGCTTCCTCATCGGGATGACAGCGTGTAACGATGAAACCTCCTCAAGTCGTACAACTTTATCTATTGGAAAACCAGCGAAGGATAATGTTATATATTATACGCATACGGATAACAAACGAAAGATAGATGATATACAAACTATGTTTCAAAGTAAGAAATGGAAAAGAAATGAAATGTTTAGTACTGTTGGTAAAATACCAGATGTTGTCTTGTCTATAGATGAAAACGATACAGGGTTACCGACAGTATATGTTACAGTGTACTTTCATGAAAATGGAGCGGACGCGATAAACTTGTATGGAGAGCATACAAGTTTAAATAAAGAAGAACTTGAAAAGCTTAGAGAAAAGATAGGTGCATATTATCCTAAAATGATTTCTGTCCTCGTTTAATAATTTGCTGGTAAGTGAAATCACTATATTTTTCCAAAGTTATTCAATAGGAAGTACGCCGTGTATATGCAGTTAATAGGATATTACTTGCCACTTTAATTTTCTTTTAATATAATTAATTTAGAATTTTTAAATATTCTAAATTTTATAAAGGTGGGGTTTGTGTGAATCTCGTTCAATCTTTGGCTGAAACGGCAAAACAGAAGGGGGATAAACCGGCTTATGTTTTTATGGATCAGTCGGTCTCGTATGACCAATTAAACAAAATGGTCACAAGGTTTTCTAGCAATTTAGCAGAAATGGGCATTGGAAAAGGGGACAATGTCGCATTAGTTGTTGGGAATTCACCACATTTTTTAGTCGGTTTATACGGAACAATGAAAGCTGGGGCAACTGTTATACCAGTTAATCCAATTTATACAGCAGACGAAATGCATTATATTTTACAAAATGGAGATGTAAAAACAATCATCGTACTCGACGTCCTTCTACCTGTTATACAATCTCTTACAACAAGACTTCCTTCACTAGAGAACATCATCATATGCGAAACCTCATCAGATTTTAATCATATAGAAACCGAAAAAATGAAAACGTTTACTAGTTTTATAGGAACTGGAGATGCGACTTACGAAGGTCCGGAACTAGATGAAGAAGATGTAGCGGTTATCCTCTACACTTCAGGCACAACTGGAAAACCAAAAGGTGCTATGTTAACAAATAAAAATTTATATAGTAACGCAAGCGATGTGGCGTCGTATTTACAATATACGGCCGATGATCGCGTCGTTGCGGCACTGCCTATGTTCCATGTATTCTGTTTAACAGTTGCGGTAAATGCACCGATTGTGAACGGGGCAACGATTTTAATGTTACCGAAATTTAGTCCGAAAGAAGTGTTCCGTATTTGTCGTACGTATGAACCAACGATTTTTGCTGGCGTACCGACGATGTACAATTATTTATATTTATTTGAAGAAGCAAGCGCAGAAGATGTGAAGACGCTTCGCCTTTGTATTTCAGGTGGTGCGTCAATGCCTGTTGCTCTTCTGCAAAACTTTGAAAAACGTTTTGACGTAATTGTTTCAGAAGGATACGGTTTATCAGAAGCATCACCAGTTACTTGTTTCAATCCGTTAGATCGCCCGCGTAAACCAGGGTCAATCGGCACAAATATTTGGCATGTAGAAAATAAAATTGTGAATGAACTTGGGGAAGACGTACCAGTCGGCGCAGTCGGTGAATTAATTGTTCGTGGACCTAATGTTATGAAGGGTTACTATAATGCACCAGAAGATACAGCTGCGACATTAAAAGATGGCTGGCTATATACAGGAGACTTAGCGAAAATGGATGAAGAAGGTTACTTCTATATCGTTGATCGTAAAAAAGATATCGTCCTAGTTGGTGGTTATAACGTCTACCCTCGTGAAGTAGAGGAGGTACTATATACGCACGAATCAGTAGCTGAAGTTGTCGTAATTGGTGTACCAGACGAAAACTTAGGAGAAGCAGTGCGTGCTTTCGTCGTTCTGAAACAAACGAACGTAACAGAAGAAGAGCTGATGCATTATTGCACGTTACATTTAGCAAAATATAAAGTGCCAATGAGCATAGAGTTTTTAACAGAATTGCCGAAGAATACGACGGGTAAGTTGTTAAGAAGAGCTTTGAGAGAAAAAGCGATGCAAGTGTAAGAATGGGGGGCAACCAGCTTTATGAAGTTGGTTGCCTCTATTTTTTTGCATTGGTTAAGCTATGACGCCATATATTTAAACCGTAATATGACTAGTAGGGAGGAGATATACATGGAGCAGAAGGAATTACGTTTGCGGCGAGTGCAATATCTTATTTGTGACATTATGGATGAAATGAACGCTGAAAATGAGAAGAAAAACTTAGAAACACTGCAGAAAGTAATTGACCAGCTTTCAGGAGCAATTGGTGATTTAGTAGATCCATCTGGTACGTATTCAATTGATTATTTGGAGAGGAAAGTTCATACAGCGCACTATTTATTATTTAAAAATGATCGTAAAGCATATTTGTGTAATAAATAAACATTCATCATTTGATGGGGTGTTTATTATTTTTGATATTTATTGATAATTATTATTAATAAAAGGATGAGTACAATGGGTTTAAGACGATAAATTAATCTGCTTATAATTGTACTTATAAATAATAAAGCTCGAAATAAAAGCCTTGCTACACGTTTGTAGTAAGGCTCTTTACAGTTGTTTTGTTCTTAATGAATGAAAGCACCTGCCACTTTTTAGTTGGAAAAGTTACTCATTAGAAGTGTTATTAATCGCTTGAATAGCAAGTTCCAAAGATTTAATCCTTCTTTCTAAAAGAGTTCTTTGAGGACTACCAACCTTTGACTTAACGTAAATTTTTTCAATTGATGGAAGCAAACCGATAAGAACATTGCGAGCTTCTGCTAAATCTTCCTGGTTGTAATGATGAGGTTTTTGATTCCAAACACTATCTAGCATTGCTAAGCCGATACAAGCTGCCTGGAGGCGTTTCTTTACTAACGTAGTATTTGAGCCTTTCTGAGTCATTTGTGACAAGGCACTTTCGAGTTTACGGATTGTTGACTGTAAGGATTTTATTGATTCCTCTTTATGTAAATCTGATACGTTTTCCATGTTAGTACCATCCTTTCTTCGTTTTTAAATGATTTTGTTTAATACGTGATAAAATCGTTAAGGACAGAAACTTACTCGCAATATTTTAACATAAATAATGAACTTTCTTTGAGAGGGAGTCTTAAAGAGCTAGCTCAATTGTTGAAAGTAAGGTAACGAACTATAAAAACCGAACCGTCATCTAAGTGGCGGTTCGGTTTTCTTTATTTTTTCTCTACCAATTTTTTATTCTTCCAATCTAGTGTAAATGATTTATTAAATGTTTTTTGATCAACATCTTTTACGTTGTTTCCAACCCAACCTGCATCGCAACATATTCAATATCATTATCAATTTCGCCTAACACGTAAGATTCTAAAATGCCCATTACAGCAGTTCCTAAAAATTTTAAAACGCTGTGCTTATCAATGTTTTTATTGTGAAGATTGCTGTGCTTAATATTTACGTTAAACGTGCATAACAAGTTATAATAGAAGAAATCAATAAGGAGGCTAGCTGTGAAGAATCTTCGTTATTTCAATATATTTACTATGTTAATTATATACACGCTACTTATGTTTTACATCGGCTGGAACGGATGGGTTTGGCTTCATGCAGTATTTGGCTGGGAGTCCTGGGGGTATTATGCTTTCGTAGTCGGATTTATTTCTTATGCATATATTCTCGTGCAAGTGTTTAAGTTTCTCCCATTCCTTCGAACGATTGGTTCAATTTGGTTTGCAGTCATACAATACGCCCTTATGTTATTGCCGTTAGCTGATATAACAGTCTTTCTTTTACAGTTTTCGATTGAGAAAGAAACAGCAATTATTTGGACAGGGGCGGCTGTGTTAGCTGCGTTTATCTTTATCTTTGCATATGGAGTATTTAATGCGTATAGTCCAGTAGTAAGAAAATACGAAGTGCACATACCGAAAAAGGTAGAGGGGCGTAAAAGTTTACGTATTGCGATGGCTTCTGATATGCATTTCGGTAAACTGTCTGGCGTTTCGCATTTGAAAAGACTTGTTCGTCATGTAAATGAAATGGAACCTGATATTATTTTACTGCCAGGTGATATTATCGATGATCATCCAGGAGTATTCATTCAAAAAAACATGGGTCATATTATGAAACAAATGAAAGCTCCATTAGGCGTATATGGTGTTTTAGGAAACCATGAGTACTACGGCAGAGCGGTTCCAGAGTTTTTACAAGAGATGGATAGGATTGATATTCGTATTCTTTTAGATGAAGTGATCACAATTGAAGATGACTTTTATCTCGTTGGAAGAAGAGATAAAACAGAGCGAGATCGCCAAAGCTTTGAACAATTAATGAGTACGGTAGATAAATCGATGCCTGTTATCGCAATGGATCACCAGCCATTCGAGTTAAAACAAGCAGCGGCGGCAGGTGTAGACTTATTATTATCCGGTCATACGCACCGCGGACAAATGGCGCCAAATCATATTGTAACGAGAAGAATGTACGAGCTAGACTGGGGATACGCACAAAAAGGCGCATTCCACGCAATTGTTTCTTCTGGATTCGGATTTTGGGGACCGCCGCTTAGACTTGGTAGTAGGTCGGAGATTGTGCAGGTAGAAGTTACGTTTGAATAAGGTTAAATAAAAGGGATTATACATGATTAATATGTGTAATCCCTTTTATTTTTTATTTCGTAATCGCGACCTTTACTTGAATATAATCTCAATTAGTTGTTGTGGATGTGCATTAATTAATCCATGAACAATAATAATTACCCATACCTTGCGATAACGCGCCCACAAATATCCAAGGAATAGACCTACGATACTATGGTTCACAATAACCGTAGCTGTATCAATATCCCAATGACCAGAGCCGTGTAATGCAATATGCCAGCTTGCCCATAATAATGATGTAAGAAGTATAGCCGGCCAAGTGCCTAGTAATAGTTCCAAACGTGTTTGCAACCAAACTCTATAAAAAAGCTCTTCCAGTACACTATTTATAAGAAATCCTACAAGTAAAATTAAGATTAAAATCGCGGGTTCCATTCTCGCTGAAACAAATGGTGTAGAGAATGTAGAAAAGAAGTTGAAGTAACCCCAGACTATAATGACAATAAGTGGTGTAAACCGATACCATCTATTACCTCCCGTTGATTTTACAGGCTTTTGTCGTTCTTTTTCGGGGTTACTTTTATAAAACAAAAGAAGCATGAATGGAGTGAATAATAATAAAATAATTTTAAATATCATAAACCACAATTGTAATGTCATTCCTTTAAAGTTCGTGGTGAGGAGACAAATTGTGAAGAGGAAGCCACTAAAGAATAAAATAACAGTTTGAATTATGATGCGCCTTAGTTCAAATTGTTGAAGGGGATTATAGTTTTTATGATGAGATGGTAAGAAACGAACAAGGAGTATACCGACAATAACAGGGATCCACTTGTTCCAAAAAGGCAGTGTGCCCGTATGATCCCCACTGTAACGAATGTTTGTTTCTCCGATCCATATAAGCCAAAGAGATGAAAGCAAAATAAGAAGTATAATGATTCCACCAATGAGCTTCCCCGCTTTTGGAAAATAACTACCCATAGTTATCCGACCTTTCATACTATAATGGTGAATCGATTTTCAATTATTTCTGTTTTTAAATGAATATGCATTTATAAATCTATTAAAACAAAAAAGAAGAACTGTGGAAATATTTTAATTTTTATGATTTAACTTGATGAGAATAGAGGACCGCTTTTTTGAAAACAGAACGTTCATATTGGAATGACAGAATAGCATATTTACTCTTCTTTAAAAAAGAGATACTATAAAAAGACTCTGCTTGAAAAGGGGGACTGTAAGTGATCATATCAGATGTACTATACGGAGAATTTGAAGTAGATCAAGTGTTAGAAGAATTAATTTTAAGTAAACCAGTGCAAAGGTTGAAGGGGATTCATCAAGCCGGAGCAAGTTACTTAATGAATGAGAAATGGAATGTAACGCGATTTAATCATTCAGTTGGTGTTATGTTGTTAATAAAAAAACTAGGTGGTTCGGTAGAAGAGCAGATTGCTGGTTTACTGCATGACGTATCACATACTACTTTTTCTCATGTAATGGATTACGTTTTTGATAATATGAATGAAAGTTATCATGAAGAGATATTTAGTTCTGTTGTGAAAAACTCAGAAATTCCAGCAATTCTTTCAAAGTATGGTTATAACTATGAAGATATTTTGTTAGATGATTCGAAGTGGACGTTACTGGAAAGATCCGCGCCGGAATTATGTGCAGACCGGGTGGATTACACATTACGAGATATGTATACATACGGATATGTTTCTTTAGAAGAAGTTCACAATTTTTTATCGGATGTCATCGAAGTAGATGGGAAAATGGTTCTTCAAAATATCAAAATGGCAGAATGGTTTACAGAAACGTATTACAAAGAAGTAATCGATTTCTTTATGCAACCAACTAATATTTACGGAAATGATATGTTAGCTAAGACGTTAAAGTTAGCTCTTCATAAACAAGTTATTCATGCAGATGATTTTCTTCTTGAAGATCATGAGCTTATAGTAAAATTGCAGCTATGTAACGATTCAGAAGTACATGCTTTATTAAGAAAAGTCCATCCAAATGTAAAAGTAAGAGAAGATAGAAGTGAGTATGATTTACATCAGAAAAATAAAGTCCGTCTTATTGACCCGCCATTACTTCGTGAAGGGAAAATCATTCAGTCATCTGTCGTATCAGAAAAAATAAGAGAGATGAGCGATATCGCTTATGAAAAATCGGTGAGAGGGATGTATGTGAAAGTGATTTCTAATTAAAAAGAAGTAGAGCATCACTTTTGGATGCTCTACTTCTTTCCTGTTAATTATCAAACCAATTCCACATCTCAATATCTCCAAGAGTCGCATAACGTACGTGCGGGGAGTTTTGTAATTTTAATAACTCTTTCGATGGGCCAGTAATAACAATTCCGTATACTTTTACACCGTTATCTTTTACATATTGATAACGTTTATCTAAGTTTAGTTCTTTCTCAGAAAGCGCAGCTATTTTGCTTACTGTTTTTTTATGGATAGAAAGGACGCGCATCATTTCGATTACTTGATCTTCTTGCGTTTTCTGCTTGTCAGTATCATTATCGAGGAATTTTACATATTCTGGAAATCCTATAGCTTCT
>Ga0209595_100360_pt1 | contig 15968 bp, 14 predicted proteins | sample Porto_4metaG_FD_187427 | JGI IMG/M metagenome (GOLD analysis project Ga0209595, IMG submission 187427) | Marine algal microbial communities from Porto, Portugal - Porto_4 metaG (SPAdes) (version 2) | ecosystem: Host-associated > Algae > Red algae > Unclassified | place: Portugal: Porto...
ACTGTCGTGAGATAGATGCTTTTGAGGTCAATGAAATCTTAACGCATGGTCGTATCAATAACCGCAAAAGTCAACCCAATGCCTCGCCTTGTCCTAAATATGCTATCGAAGGAAAATCAAGGGATGGACAAACCGTTCGCGCCGTTATCGCCGATTGTGATAGGAATGTTAAGTTGATAACGGTTATTGATTTGGATAATAATTATAAGTGTAGTTGTAAGTAACAATATGTTCGCCAAATTAGATGTTAAGCGTTTTTTGACTACAAGTTAATTAAAAATAAATTTATATTTATCTGAAATAAAATCATTTACAAAAATGAAAATAAATAAATTACTCGCGTTCGATTTATAATTTTGAATTTGGCGAACATATTAATTATGGGACATCTTATTTAATTTCTTTCACTTAGTAACAGGGTTTCAATAAATGCAGAAGCAAGAAGATTGTCGGAGGGCGAACTTGAAACCTTAAAAAGGAAAGTCAAAGGGAGTAAGGATATTTTTGTCTCACTACTTAAACCCTCCATTCTAATTCTATATTATGCCTCGTTCCTAAGATTTACTCATTATGATCCCCGCCAAAGGCGGCAAAGTCAAGAGAATCGAATACGGCTGCCCGTGTGCAGGGATATTTTCGGATTTTGTGGGTACGTTTTCCACGCCACTTCCCCAGAATGTTTTATTATCGCTATTAAAAATTTCTTCATACGTAGCAAAATCCGGCACACCAATCCGATAATCATGTCGCACGATAGGCGAAAAATTTAGAACGACTATCAAGGCATCGTTTTTCGACCTGCGAATGTACGCCAAAACCGAATTTTCACCATCGCTATAATCAATCCATTTAAAACCCGCGGGAACATAATTTAATTCGTAAAGTGCAGGGTATTTTTTGTAGATTTTATTGAGCGATTGCGTGAGTTTTTGAATGCCTTTATGTGGTTCAAATTCCAATAAATGCCATTGCAGCGATTCATCGACATTCCACTCCGCGGTCTGTCCGAACTCGCAGCCCATAAACAGCATTTTTTGCCCCGGATGCGTATACATATACGTATACATAAGGCGCAAATTAGCAAATTTCTGCCATTCATCGCCGGGCATTTTATAGATTAACGATTTTTTTCCGTGTACGACTTCATCGTGCGAAAGCGGCAACACATATTGTTCCGAAAAAGCATACGTAAGGCTGCGGCTAATATCTCCGTGATGATATTTTCGATGTACGGGTTCGTATTTAAAATATTCGAGCGTATCATTCATCCAGCCCATCATCCACTTCAATCCGAAGCCCAAACCACCCAAATCTACGGGACGTGTAACACCATTAAACGCTGTCGATTCTTCCGCAATCATCTGAATATGAGGAAAATCACGATAAATCGACACATTCAATTCCTTCAAAAAATCAATTGCCGCGAAGTTTTCATTCCCGCCTTGTTCGTTGGGTGTCCACTCCCCTGCTTCGCGCGAATAATCGAGGTAAAGCATCGAAGCCACTGCATCTACACGAAGCCCATCAGCATGAAATTGGTCGCACCAAAAATGCGCCGAAGAAATTAAAAAAGACCGAACTTGCGGACGTTCATAATTAAAAATCAAACTATTCCAATCCGGATGAAATCCCTTTTGCAAATCAGGATGTTCGTAGAGTTTTGAACCATCAAAATTGGCGAGTGCATGTTCGTCCGCAGGAAAATGTGCCGGCACCCAATCTAGCAGCACACCGATACCCGCCTGATGCAATTTATCCACCAAAAACTTAAATTCATCGGGCATGCCATAACGCGCCGTAGGTGCGAAAAATCCTGTACACAAATATCCCCACGACGGGTAGTACGGATGTTCCATGACTGGTAAAAACTCTACGTGTGTGTAGTGCATTTCTTGGAGATATTCGACGAGTTCATCCGCGAGTTCGGTGTAGTGTAGCGAACGATGCTCACGCTTTTTCCAACTCCCCAAATGCAGCTCATAGACCGACATCGGCGCATCTAAATGATTGTGAATGTGTCGATTATCCAACCATTTTTTATCTGCCCATGCGTAGTCATCCGCCCATACGATGCTTGCCGTTTTTGGTGGCATTTCGTATTTTCGGGCATAGGGGTCTGCCTTGTCGCGCACCTCAGCATCGTGGTTGGAATAGATGCGATATTTGTATAATTCGCCCTTAACAATCCCCGGAATAAAGCCTTCCCAAATCCCCGAACCATCCCAACGCACATTCAAATCGTGTGCCTGACCGTTCCAATAATTAAAGTTGCCAATGACCTCAACTTTTCGCGCAGCCGGGGCATATACCGCAAAATAAACACCCGATATGCCATCCACTTCGACGATGTGACTGCCAAATTTTTCGTACAAACGATAGTGTTTACCTGCAGCAAAAAGGTCAGTATCGAAGTTGGTGAAACGGCTGTATGGAAAGACTTGATTTGGCATATAATGACTTTTATTGTCATCAAAGATATGAAAAATATTGTTATTAGTCGGTGGTAGATAGTTGATGTGTGTATAACAAATCTTTAATTTTGCAGAAAAAGTCATTTCATCTATCAGTTGAAACTACCCAATGTAACATGTTCCATTGGAGAATAGGCAACAAATCGGATGCTCACTATAAAAGAAAACGGCAGCATAAGTAGTGAGACAACCATATAGTCACAGACCACAAGCCCGAACGAGATACCTTTAAATTGAACATGTGTTATTGTATTATCGCGAAGCAAAAAATTCGTCAACCCGTCAGCCCGTCAATTCGCAAAAAAAAGCCCCACCAAGTCAGATGACTCGACAGGGCAGGCCAATAATAGATTATTTGAGCTTCAAATCCTCTCAATATTTCAAGTTTACGCTTCAACCGCTTCTCTACTGTGTTCTGCGACCAATTTTTCTTGAACCTCTCTTGGTACAGATTGGTAATCAGCAAAGGCGCGCGTGTGTTTTGAGCGTCCTTTTGAGAGTGCACGGAGTGTAGAGGAATATTTGTATAAATCCCGAAGCGGCGCTTTTGCACTTATCTTCTGGTAATGCCTTTCTGCGTCCATGCCCATAATAGTAGCATTTCGAGATTGTAGGTCGCCCATAATGTCTCCCATTACATCGCCCGGTGTGAGGATTTCGATATCGTAAATAGGTTCGAGAATAACTGGTCCACATTCTCTAAACGCTTGCTTGAAACACTGCGTAGCAGCGAGTTGAAAAGCCATATCGTTGGAGTCTACGGCGTGCATTTTGCCATCGTATACACATACACGCACATCACGTACATAGGAGCCGGTCATTGGTCCGTTTTCCATTGTATTGGTGATGCCTTTGATGATAGCATTTTGATATTTGGCATCAATCGAACCACCTACAATACACCAATAGAAAGCAAGCGTACCGCCCCATTTGAGTTCAACATTCTGCTTAGAGCGCACGTTTAATCCATCGGGTTCGGGCATACCTTCTGTGTATGGTTCTACTCGCATATGCACTTCTGCAAATTGTCCCGAACCACCACTTTGCTTTTTGTGGCGATAAGAAGCATTTGTCATTTTCGTCAGTGTTTCCCGATACGGTATACGTGGTTTCTCAAATTCTAGTTGCAAATTATACAATTTTTCGAGTCGATATTTGATAATATTGAGGTGCAATTCGCCTTGCGTACTCAATATAATCTGTCTCAATTCCTTTGATTGTTCTACGATTACTGTTGGGTCTTCTTTGTTGATTTGCCTCAAGCCATCCATCATTTTCTCCACGTCCTTCGCATTACTGACACCAATTCCAATACGTATGCGCGGCGCAGGATAGTCAATCGGCTCTACAACAAGTCCGCTGCCTTTTTTGGCGAGCGTGTCATTGCTTTTCGTATCTTTCAATTTTACAATCGCGCCGATGTCTCCTGCTTTCAGTGTTTCGGCTTTATCGCGTTGTTTACCATTTACAACATTTATTTGGCTCAATCGTTCAGCAACCGAACTACGTTCGTTATATAATTCATCGCCAACATTTATTGTACCCGAATATACCTTAAAGTACGACACCTCTCCCAAGCGCGGTTCCGAAAGCGTTTTATAGAAAAATACAACTGCATCAGCGCTCGAATCACAAGCCAATTCGTCCCCGTTCGTGAGCATAACAGGTCGGTCAATCGGCGCAGGAGCGATGTCATTCAGGAAGCCCATTATGCGCCCACTGCCCATATTTTTAGTGGCAGACGTGCAAAACAAGGGGAAAATTTGATGATTGAGCATCGAAAGTTTCATGCCTTTGGTCAGCTCTTCTTCCGTGAGTGAGCCTTTCTCAAAAAATGCCTCCATCAAATCTTCGTCATACTCCGCTACGGCTTCTACGAGTTGCTGGTGCATTTCTTCTGCCTTGGCTTTTTCGTTGTCCGGTATCGGCATTTTTTCTGGTTTTCCGCCATCCGCCGGAAATTTATACATCGTCATTTTTAGTATATCTACGATAGTATCAAAACCTTCACCTATATTGATTGGGTACTGCATTGGCACTACTTTATTCCCAAATCGCTTGCGTGCCTGCTCCAGTGTCTGCTCATAATTCGCTTTTTCATGGTCGAGCTGATTCACCACAAAAACAACAGGCGTTTGCATTTTTTCGGTATATTCCCAGATCAATTCGGTACCGACTTCCACGCCTTGCTGCGCGTTCAATACAATCACTGCTGTATCCGCTACTTTCAATCCAGACACCACTTCGCCCACAAAATCATCGTAGCCCGGCGTATCTATAATATTGATTTTGTTTCCTCTCCAATCTACGTGCATCAGCGATGCAAAGACAGAGTTGCCCCTTTCTTTTTCGATTAAATAATGGTCAGAAACTGTGTTTTTTTCTTGCACTGTACCGCGTCTTGAGATGACTCCACCTTCAAATAACATCGTTTCGGCAAGGGTGGTTTTGCCGCTGGACGCATGTCCCAGCAGCACAATGTTTCGGATGTTTTTAGTATCGTAAACTTTCATAATAGTGTATTTTTTATTCGGTGGACGACAGGTGACTTTTTAAGTAATTTTCAATGAAAATTGGGTTCTTTGACATTTTTTGCATTTTCCTCCAATGTGGCTTTAGCCCATTGTAATAAGTAACTGAACAGCAATGGGTTAAAACCACATTGGAGGAAGGACGAGTTTTTTTTTTGCAAAAATTGTCAAAGAACCAAAAATTGAATGTTGAGTAAAACGAAATCCCGAAGCTATTTTGGGGAATGAATCTTTTTTACTAAAACCAGTAAATATTATCTAAAAATCACAAGATTAAAACCTCTTGATTCATTCATTCTTTCAAAATTCATTCATTGAGAACTTACATATAAAGCCTAAAAAGCAAGATATATCAAATCAAGAATGTAAGTTTGCAATGTGCTTTCACTTAATCTTAATCTTAAATTTAAACTTAAACTTAGCCGGTTGTTCTCACCTAAATTCTATAAACAAATAAAAGTATGGCAAAATACGAATTTTATAAATTTATACAAGGCAAATATTGTTTTTTATGGAACAATATGCAAGCGTTGCAAAAATACATCCCGTAGCGGGTAGAAATACATTGATGAACAAATGAGCTCATTAATCAACTGACAAACTCCTGACAATCAAATAATTAATTAATAATACAATCATTAATTAATTAGAAATCAATAAGATAGCTATTTTTTACATGCAAAAAACTCCGTTACTGTTTCTACATAAAAACGTGGCTTATATTATGTTATACTGATAATCTTTGCTAACTTTGTGTTTCTAAATCTATTATTTTGAGGTCGTGCGAGAATTAAATTTGTCAATTAAAATTGGCGGATTGGTAGCCCTTTTCGCGCCATGCACAAAAAATCCACACTAGTATGAATAAGAAATGGTCAATCGTTGAAGTAGAGGACAAGGCGGTCAATAAACTCAAACGTGAATTGAAGTATGACACCGTTACCTGCAAACTATTGGTACAACGCGGTATACTGACGAAAGAAGACGCTGAAGCGTTTTTCAATCCCAGATTAGACCAACTCCATGATCCCTTCCTGATGCGCGACATGGATAAGGCAGTAGCACGTCTATCCAAAGCAATAAAAGGTGATGAAAAAATATTGCTTTATGGTGATTATGATGTGGATGGTACTTGTGGCGTAGCTATGTTACATACCTTCCTCAAACCACTCAATGAAAATATTGATTTTTATATCCCCAATCGTTATAAAGAAGGTTATGGACTTTCGCTGCAAGGTGTAGAGTATGCTGCCAAAAACGCTTGTACTTTGATGGTCGTTGTGGATTGCGGCATCAAGGGCAATGCGGTGGTAGAGGAAGCAAAAGCGAAAGGTATTGACGTTATTATATGTGACCATCATGTGCCGGAAGGTGAATTACCCAATGCAGAAGCCATCCTCGACCCAAAACGTGAAGATTGTGAATATCCGGATAAAGACCTTTGTGGTTGTGGTGTCGCGTTTAAATTGATTCAGGGCTACGCACAAGAAAATGACATTACGATTCACGACATTGCATCATTGCTTGATTATGTGGCAGTTGCGACAGCTTGTGACATCGTTCCCATGATAGGAGAAAATCGTATATTGACTCGTTTTGGTTTGGAGAAATTGAATACTGCACCTCGCACGAGCTTCGAAGCTTTAATATCAACCAACCCTCGCAAAAAAACGCTGGGCGTATCGGAAGTAGTTTATGGATTAGGTCCAGTAATTAGTGCGCCAGGCAGACTTGCCGACGGTCGCCAAGCCGTAGAATTGCTGATAGAAACAAGTAAAGATAAAGCCCTCGAAATCGCCACCGAATTGCGCGAACACAATCTCGAACGCAAACAACTCGAAAGAGATATGGCAGAGCAAGCCGAGCGTATGGTTCGTATGGAAACCGAGATACCGAAGTGCCTTGTTTTGGCGCGTCAGGAGTGGAATCGCGGCGTACTCGGCATCGTGGCATCGCGTATGGTAGAGCGTTTCAATCGCCCTGCCTTACTGCTTGCTGAAGCACCTGATGGTCGCTACGTAGGGTCGGCGCGATCGCTGGGCGGGTATGATATTCACGAAGCTATCAAAGGTAGTTCTGATTTGTTGGAAAACTTTGGTGGACATCGCTTCGCAGCAGGTGTTACGATTACTTCCGACAAGTTGGAAATGTTCAAAGAGCGTATGAATGAGCTTGTTAAAGAGACAATTACGCCAGAACAATTGAGTCCAAATTTGACTATCAATGCGCTCTTGCGTTTAAAAGATATTACCCCTGAATTTTGGGAAAGATTATGCCAATTCGCCCCTTTTGGTCCGCAAAACATGCGCCCACTTTTCATGTCCAAAACATTAAGAGAGACGGGTTTTGCAAAAGTAGTTGGTGGAAATCACCTAAGCATTTCTGTTCGCCAAGGACGTAGCGAAACCAAATATGGCATCGCCTTCAATCAAGGCAAACACATCGACAAAATACGCACCAAGCCTTTCGCGGCTTGTTATGTATTGGAAGAAAATAATTTTGGCGGCAAAAAATCCGTGCGCATGAATGTACGTGATATTCAGCCAGCTAAATAATGGGTGAAATGTTGAATGAATGAATGTTGAATGAATGAATTTTGAATGAATGAATGAATGAATGAATGAATCATGAGGTTTTAATCTTGTGATTTTTAGATAATATTTACTGGTTTTAGGGATGAAAAGATAATAAGTGAAAGAAAATAAATAACTTGTTACATCTTCACGCCATTATTTTTTCTTTACGCGAGCCAAATTTGACGCGAATAACGGGTTATTTAAGGAGAATTTGGTGAAGTATAAAGAAAAAGAACAAGTCAAGATATAATGTTTATTGTTTTTTCGTTACTTAGTGGAAAATGATTCATTCATTGAGAATTTATAAAATTATTCCAATGAGAAAATTACTCGTCATATTGTGTTCTATGCTTTTCTTATTTGCCTGTCAGCAAGAAGATAAAACACCCTTATTGATGGGTACTTGGAAAGGGGCGAGTTGGACAGTAGCAGGTAAAGATTCGGGGCGCAAAGCTTCTAATGTTCGTTTTGAATTTAAAAACGACAATACCTACACCGCCGCTTTTGAAGGCGATAAAGAAGCAGGTACATTTCGACTACGTGGCGATGGAAAACTATTTACCACCGAAAAAGGTGGCGCGAAAATCGAAAAAGCCACCAAATTAGCCAAAATCACCCCCGATACACTCATTATGAATATGAATCGGGCTGGCGATAATGAGCAGTTGGTATTAGTTAAAGTTAAATAGTTTTGGTTCTTTGACAAATCCAGTGGTGAGTATATTAGTTAGGGCGTGTCCCCCTCCTTATCAGTCGGGGGTCGGGCTATCCGGCACTCTCTCCATTCCGCTATCGCTACATTACGTTCAAACAACACCTCCTATCCCTCACGCAAAAAAAGACAAACGAACAGACAAAAACGAATAATCACTACATGCCTCAAAGAACCATAGTCTTAAAAACCGAAAAACAAAATCCAAATTTCTGCAAGTAGTATTATTCGCCAAATCCAAAATTGCCCATTATGAGACAATTACCCTTGCTTCTTTTCTTGCTCTTTTCCTTTTCTGCTTTTTCTCAATCCATTAATTTGCATACTAGTCCCTTCACTGCTTTAGACCTCGCCCCGCGCTGGCGCGTCGGTATAGAGTACGACACACAAACGGATGTAGCTTTTAGCCTTGATATTGGTTATGGTAACGATGCCCTTCAAACCAAAGCAACTGACCGCAGACGCTGGGATAGTGAATATTATTATCTTGAATTTCGCCCAGAAATTAAACTTTTTCTGACCAGCTTTAAACGCAATCCTAATTTCCGAAAAACACAACAACAAAAACTCCAAAAACTCGGCATCCGTCAAAAAAGCAACTCATCAGCTTATATCAGTCTTGAATATTTTCATTCGCGGCTGCAAAATACTTTTTATGATTTGGGCGTCAATTTATCTTCAGATACAGGCGTATTTTTCGATAAAGGCACCTTTCATAAAATCAAAAACGGCGGACATTTCAAGCTCGGTGTAAAGCATCGTAATGGTCGTTTTATCATTGATTTTAGTGGTGGAATAGGCGGCACACGCCGCAATAAATTTTATACCAATGTCGAAAATCCAAGCACTTATACGCCCTTTGACGGTGGAATTGTTGAAGCATTTAATTTTGCAGATAGCTACAAAACTATCGGCAAAACAAGCCTTGTACATGGTACGCTCAATCTCCGACTAGGCTACGTGATTTGGCGACGATAAGTCTACATAGAATGTCTTTACTCGCTCACACAAAAAATCTTGTTATTTAATACTTAAAAAGTCCTTTATATTCTCTGCGTTTGCTTAATTTTCGTGTTCTTTGTAAACGTAACACAGACATTCCTGTCTGTGCCTAAATTATACAGACAAGAATGTCTGTATCACGCAGTAAATATGAAATTAAGCGCACAAAGTTTGGTCAAACGATACGGTAAACGCACCGTTGTAAAAGGGGTGAGTATAGAAGTCAATCAAGGCGAAATCGTCGGCTTACTCGGTCCGAATGGTGCAGGAAAAACCACGACTTTTTATATGACCGTTGGCTTTGTCAAGCCTAATGGCGGTAATGTTTTCATTGATAATGAGGACATTACAAAATTGCCGATGTACAAACGCGCCCAACGCGGTATCGGCTACCTACCGCAAGAACCTTCCGTATTTCGCAAACTCACCGTAGAGGATAACATCAAAGCCGTCCTCGAAATGACACGCCTCAGCAAAGCCGAACAAGCCGAAAAACTCGAAACGCTCATCGGCGAATTTACCCTCGAAAGAGTTCGTAAAAGTCGCGGCGATACCCTATCGGGCGGCGAGCGTCGGCGTACAGAAATTGCGCGAGCATTGGCAGTCAGCCCCAATTTCATCCTACTCGACGAACCCTTCGCCGGCATCGACCCTATCGCCGTAGAAGATATTCAAGCCATCGTTTCCCGACTCAAAGAAAAAAATATCGGCATCCTCATCACCGACCATAATGTACAGGAAACACTCTCCATCACCGACCGTGCTTACCTAATGTTTGAAGGCAGCATACTCAAAGCCGGTACAGCGCAAGAACTCGCTGATGATGAGGTAGTTAGACGAGTGTATTTAGGTAAGAATTTTGAATTGAGGAAAAAGGTTTGACGTAGCACGAACTTCCAGTTCGCTGCATTTTCCAATAAAAAAACACCCGGCGTAATTAAAATCGCAATCGTAACGTAGGGACAGGTCGCGACCTGTCCCTACGTTACGATTACGATAGGTATTTTACCGAAAAATGAACCCTTCACGTAAATCGTCATTTGGGTCAAAATAAAATTCATTTTGTCCGATGATAGATGCGGTGCCTGTCACTTGTGGAATGATGGCTTTATGTTCGCCGAATGTTGTGGTTTCGAGTACTTCTACGGTCATCAAAGTTCCGAGAATACTTTCGATTGTAATGGACTCCCCTACCCCGATTTCGTTGCGTGTATGATGTATCGCGGCTCGCGCACTCACACCCGTTCCCGTAGGCGACCTATCGACTTCGCCTTCGGCAAATATGCAGACATTGCGACTGTGATGTACCGCCTCGTTTGCTTTTCCGATAAAAATAGTACCGTACAAAAAGCCCAAATCTTCTTCGTAAGGATGCACAATTGGCATGGCTTCCATTATGGCATACTTGATGCGTTTACCCCAACTAATCAACTGATTATGGTCTTTTGGCTGCAAGCCAACACCCAATTTATCCGCATCACAAAACGCATAAAAAGCACCGCCATAAGCGATATCATATTCGACCGTACCAATTCCGGCAACTTCTATTTTTTGATTTAATTTGTAAACGAATGAAGGCACATTCACAAAGGAAACGCTGCGTACAATTCCATCTTCACGATGCGCCGTAGCGACTACGCGCCCTGCGGGAGTGTCCAGTTTTAACGTTGGGTTTTCGCTCGTTTTTTCAATTATTTTTGTATCAAAAACCGTCTTTGTAATCGCAATAATCGCGTGACCACACATGGTACTATACCCTTCATTATGCAGAAAAAATACGCCCAAATCGCCGTCGGGTGTTGTGGCTTCGGTGAGGATTGCGCCGTATTGGTCGGCATGTCCGCGTGGTTCCCACATCAATCCTGTACGGATGTCATCGTGATTTTTCTTGAAGAAACGCCGCTTTTCAAGTATCGTTTTTCCCTCAATTTCAGGCAAACCCTTTAAGATAATACGTAGTGGTTCGCCGCAGGTGTGAGCGTCTATTGTTTTGATTTTCAACCAATTGTCGGGCGGTGTCCAGTTCATAATTGTTTTTTCACCCTAGCGTAACACTTCCAGCTTGCGCCGCATACTACTTGTCGAACTAACGCGGCGCAAGCCGGAGGCATTACGCTACGGTCATCAAATTTTCTATTTCTTCAATTTCTATTGGCATATTTTCTGTCAGATTGTTATTGCCATTTTCCGTTATCAAAAAATCATCTTCCAAACGGCAGCCCAAACCCTCTTCGCGAATGTAAATACCCGGTTCGCAAGTAAAAATCATTCCGGCTTCGATGGGGCGATGGTACAAGCCAACATCATGAACATCCAAGCCCAAATGATGGGCTGTGCCGTGCATAAAATACTTTTTATAAGCGGGCTTTTTCGGGTCTTGATTGTTGATGTCCGCCATCGAAAGCAAGCCGAGGTTGACGAGTTGTTCTTCTATTAACTTTGTCATACTCTCCTCATAGTCAGCGTGTGATGCGCCCGGCATGAGCAATTTTGAGCCTTCGCGCAGACAATGCAATACAGCGGTATAAACTTCTTTTTGCCGCTTCGTAAACCGTCCGTTGACAGGAAAACAGCGCGTCGTATCTGAGTTGTAATTTCCGTAACACGCACCAAAATCGAGGAGTACCATTTCACCGTCTTTCAGCATTTGGTCGTTTTGATTATAATGTAAAACACAAGCGTTTTTCCCACCTGCAACGATAGGGTGAAAAGCATGTCGCAAACCACCGTTTTTTAAGATTTCATGGTGTATTTCGGCGTCAATTTCGTACTCTGGTACGCCGGGTTTTACCATTTTCAAGATACGGTGAAATGCTTGTATTCCGATGTCGGCGGCGCATTGGGTGAGGGCAACTTCTTCACGAGATTTGATGGGGCGCAGATGGCGTGTTATCTTTGCGGCGCGTTCGTATTTATGCAAAGGGTATATTTGCATAATACGTTGTATGAGGCGGTCTTGCCGTGTTTGTAAGTCTCTGGTTGTCCGCTTTTTATGTTCATTATGACCTAAGTAAATCGTATCGGCTTCAAAGACAAAATAATCGAGATTTTTCTCCAATTCATCTACCCAAATCACGGTTTCTATGCCCGACAGTTCGCTGGCTTTTTCCTTAGTGAGTTTGTCGCCATCCCAAGTGCTGAGTTCTTCGCTGGAGCGGCGAATAAACAAGATTTCGCGCTCCTCTTCTTTGTACGCATTCGGGTACATGGCGAGGACAGTTTCCTCCTGTTCGATGCCACTCAAATAGAGCAAATCGTTGTTTTGTATGTAGCCCATCATGCCGTCTGCATTGCTGGGCATCATGTCGTTGGAAGCGATTATTGCAACGGAATTGGGCTGCATCATGTCGCAAAATGCTTTTCTGTTTTTTTGAAAAAAGGTAGGAGGAAGTGGTGTCTGATTCATTAGTTTAGATTGATTTAGTTAGTGAAAGAAAATAAATAACTTGTCCCATTATGCTTGTTCTTTTCCCTTCTAAAAAACACAAAAAATAGTTCCGTAGCTATGGCTATGCAACGATTTTTTGAATTCTTTAGAAGAAAAAATTACGGCGCACCATGGGACAATTTATTTAATTTCTTTCACTTAGATGTACCTTCGTCTGATTTTATTTTTGTTGATGGTAACAAATTCGTGTGGTGGTTTTTCTGGATTTTCAATCAAATCAAAAATAATAGATTTCAGCGAATCAAGAATTTCATCAAATTCATGCTTTCGTAACGTAGAAAAACAATAGTTAAGCCGTCTATTTTATGGAAAAAAACCCATTCTCCAAAATCTTTATCTTCCGTAATCAGTAGCCCGTTATTTTCTTTGGCATATTCAATAACTTCACTGTCTGCAATTCCTGCTTTGCTTTCAAGAATCCAATCTACTTCAAATTCAAGTTCTCTTAATTCTCGTACAATATTCCCATTTAAACTTTCATCTGCTATTATCATTTTAGGCTGCTTTTATCATTTTTTCATCTCCTACCATCAAAGCAGCATAAGTGAGACAAGCCATTACATCACCCTCATTCACAGTAGGATACATCTCAGGTATTTCTTTAACTGAATAACCGCCTGCAAGTTTATTTAATATTAATTCAACGGTAATTCGAGTACCTTTGATAATTGGCTTGCCAAGCATAACCGATGGTTTCGATTCTATGTGATTTGTAATTTTCATACTGTTAAAATGTTATTTTTTCTAAAATTAAGTTTATTTTGCCAATATTCAAAACATTGTAAATGACAAATATCGAAGAATACATTAATTCGCTCAAAAATAGCCTGATGACAAATACTTTCGTCAAGGTAAATTTGGGGAATTATAAGGGGGAAATTGAGGGCTTGAAGAAAATTTTAATTAAAAAAATTATTATCAAAAAAAAGGAAAAAATCAGCTTCACGTATAGGTACGCAACGCGAGATTTGGTGAAAAATTATGATATAAATGAAGGCGTAAATTTAATTGGTGAATCGCTCTCATCCGGTTTTAATTTTGCGGCATTGTTTACGCTTGAATTTGACCTTATTTACGAAGTAAATAAGAACGGAAAAGCATTTATAAAAAAAATAAAACCCACGGAAAATCAATTGCCTACTACACAGCACGATAAGCAGAAAAATCGCCTTATTTCTCCCGAAAAAAAATATTTGCAATACCTAAAAATTACAGACCAAAACGGCAGGGTTTATAAGGCAACGCAAGATAAATATCGACAGATAAATCGCTATATAGAAATCCTCTCTTCATGGTTAAAAAGGTTGCCCACACGCGACCTCATACGTGTGGTAGACATGGGCAGCGGCAAGGGTTACCTAACTTTTGCACTGTACGATTACCTCACCAATTCGCTCGAACTAAACACCGAAATTATAGGCGTAGAATACCGTCAAGACCTCGTAAATTTATGCAATGATATTTCCGAAAAATCAACGTTCACAAAACTAAAATTCACGCAAAGTACGATAGAAGATTTTGGAACAAAAAATACGAATATCCTCATTGCACTACACGCCTGTGATACGGCTACGGACGATGCCATAATGAAGGGCATCGAAGCCGAAGCGGACTTGATTGTGGTCGCACCTTGTTGTCACAAACAAATCCGCCGTGAAATCGAAAAAAATAAAGTCCAAAACGACCTCAATTTCCTCACCCAACACGGTATTTTTTTGGAGCGACAAGCGGAAATGGTAACCGATGGCATACGTGCCTTGATGCTTGAGTATTTTGGCTACTCCACGAAGGTTTTTGAGTTTATTTCGGATGCACATACGCCTAAAAATGTAATGATTATTGGCATGAAAAATTCAAATAAAATGATGTGTGACCTAGAGGTTTTAAAGAAAATAGTCGAAGCGAAAAAGTATTTTGGAATTGAACGACATCATATTGAAAAAATATTAGGAAATTAGGAATTGGGGAATTGGGGAATTAGGGAATTGGGGAAGTATAATTCATTATTTATCAGTATGGTAAAGATTATAATAATAATTTGAAGTAAATCGGAAACTACCCTAACCTACTGACAATTAAGAACTTAAACCAACTTTCCAATTACCTAATTCCCCAATCACCTAATGTCCTTAGTGGTTCGATATATTTTTCAAAATAAACTTTGCAAATCCTTTTCAAATTCCCTATCTTTGCGCTCACGTTTTTTAGAAAGCTATATATAAGTGAAAAATCTGTCGCAATATACAATTCCGTTTAAAGGACTCAAAGATGGTCTACATCACCTGACATTTCAAGTGGCAAACGGCTTTTTTCAGCACTTTGAAGAGTCGTATCTTCAACAGGGAAATATTCTTGTAAAAGTTGATTTGGATAAACGTCCGACGCTCTTAATCTTGGATATTGACTTTTCTGGTACAGTTAAAACTGTGTGTGATTTGTGTGCGGAAGAAGGCGATTTACCGATTGAAGGACAGGAACAAGTATTGGTCAAATTTACAGATAACCCCGGTGATGATGAGCAAGTTATCTATCTTGCAACGGGTGAGGCACAACTTAATATTGCACAACATCTGTACGAGTTTATCACTTTGAGTGTCCCCATTCGTAAAGTCCCTTGTGCTGATATAGAGAACGAACCCACTTGTAATGCAAAAGCACTTGACCTCATCAAAGGTGATGAGGAAAAAGACGAAACTGAAGCAAATCCCATTTGGGCGGAATTAAATAAATTGAAAAAAAAGTAACGTAACACAGACATTCTTGTCTGTGCTTGACTAATTGCAGACAAGAATGTCTGTGTTACGAAATAAATAAAAGAAAATGGCACATCCTAAGAGTAGAATATCTAAGCAACGCAAGCGCAAACGCCGTACGCACTACAAAGTAGCAGCACCAAACGTAATGAGTTGTAGCAACTGTGGCAATCCTGTCTTGCGTCACCATATATGCGGTGAATGCGGTCATTATCGCAACAAGCCCGTCATCGCATTCAAAGACGAAGAAGCGTAAATCGCTTTTGCGTTTTTATTGAAGAAATCAGAAGCTCCCATACCTTGTATGTGGGGCTTTCTTTTGTTAATATAAGTAACGATAAAACAATAAGGGAAGACGAAAAAAATAATCTACCCGTCTGAATTGTTCTTTTTCTTATATGTTTCACTAAATCTTCCTTAGTGAAAGAAAATAAATAACTTGCCCCATTATGCTTGTTCTTTTCCCTTCTAAAAA
>Ga0209595_100363_pt1 | contig 15941 bp, 9 predicted proteins | sample Porto_4metaG_FD_187427 | JGI IMG/M metagenome (GOLD analysis project Ga0209595, IMG submission 187427) | Marine algal microbial communities from Porto, Portugal - Porto_4 metaG (SPAdes) (version 2) | ecosystem: Host-associated > Algae > Red algae > Unclassified | place: Portugal: Porto | collected...
TGTCGTCCTCAAACCATAAATACTCGCTGCCCGCTGCCGCACCTACTGTCAATTCTACACCATCACCTTCGCAGATAGGTCCGCTATTGGTCGGGGCAGGAGTGGCGGGGCGGGCAAGTACCGTTACCGTTATCGTAGCTGGGCTACTTTCGCAATATAAAAAGTCTTCATCAGGTCCTCCATTGCCATCGGCTGCGTCTATTACACCGTCTCCATTCGTATCTACTGTGCCTTCAGGAAAGGCTGTGGGTCCAAACTCTGTATATAATATGGTGTAGACACCCGGAGTGTTTGCATTTATATAGGGTTGATAGCCCGCAATGGTCAAATTAAAGCCTGTTACACCTATTGGTGGGTTTGCTGCCGGCTCTATTGGTATTAGTGGTGCATTCGGCATACCACTAGCAGAGTAACTCGCAAATAGGCTATTGGGCGCACTACTGCCTACGGGTTGAAGAAAATTAGGAAGCATATCTCCTTCGCATATCTCTACTGTTATATCTTCGGGCGTATCAGGGCGATTAAGTATCACGTAAGTACAGACTGTACGGTCACTTTCGCAGCTATCTTCATCAATACAAGATACATAGTATTGGTAAGTACCCGGTATGGTTTCTATTGGGGTGAAATTTTGACCAGTAAATATTAAGTTGCCACCTATGGGTTCATCATACCAGTTCCAATCCACACATTGTAAACCGTCTATACCTTCATTCTCATTATTGGATGCTGTGAGTTCAGCAGGTGGGTCACCTTCACATACGTATGTGGCATCTTTATTCTCAGGTGGTAGATTTTCCTTTGTGATTATAAAACATTGGAAAGAAACGTTTACATCATTACAGACATCGGGTGGACTGATGTAAGTATCTATGCTACCGCCAACTGCGGGTGGTGTGACTCCCGAAGCGGGGTCATAATTTATTGCATGATATGGATATGGTTGACCAAGTATAAGTCCTGTCACATCAAATACAGCCGTAGGACTTTCTTGAATTATTGTACCACCTTGCATATTTAGTAACACATAGGTCGTAACATTGCCACCCGTGGGTCCGTTAGCTGCACCAACAGTAAATTGTGCTTGATACATTACTTCATCATCACAAACTACATCGTAGCAAGAGCAATCACCAAAAGGTTCAGTTTCTAAAGTAGTTGTACACATAGTACCTAAACCATCGTCAAAAGTGGCTGTAAAGTTTGGTGTATCTATACCTAATATCATTAAATCTGTAAAAGTAACTTCTGTATCTCCTGCCATAACCGGCAATACTGCCATGTTTCCATTTCCATCATCTATTGTCACGTTGCCCGTTGCATATGCACCACCTACAGTAGAAACTGTCAAACAGTAGGTAATTATATCATCGGTGGGATCGCCAGACGAAAAAGGTCCGGCATTAAAGTCGGTCACAGGATCAGGTAGTTCATCATCTATATCAGCATCGCAACTCTTTACATTAAGTGTGATTTCTAAGTCGGGATATACGGTAATCGTGCAAGCTGTAAGTACACTTTCACAACCGTCACATTCACAAGAATGATAGAAGGTGTATGTACCTGATATGCTTTCATCATATACTGTACCTTCTTCTGACATGATACCCGTAGGGTCGAATGGACTACCCATACCAATAGATGGTGAACCATCATCTGCACTGTACCAGATAACATTAGCAGCCGCTCCAAGCACAGGGGGACACTCGGGACAAGTAGCTTCTAAGCCCTCAGATTCTTCAGCCGGATCTTCAATACATATCTGCTGTGGGTCACACATGCCAGGCTCTACAGTCGGCAGTACCGTAATAGTTATCGAACTGGATAGAGTAGAACAGTCGCATGCACCATCTATAAAATCGTCAAGTCCGGAGTCACCGCAAGTTGTTGGGGCACCTGTTGCGTAGAAAAAGGTATAGTTACCTGGCGGCTGAATCGCCCCGCCAAGCTGACCGGGTGCATCGAACATGCCATCATTGACGACCACACAATCTGTCGTAAGTGCAGCATCTGTACAAACAGTAAAGTCTAAAGTTCCACCATTAGGTCCTGCCAAATCAATTATTGAAATTGGGTCAAGATCACAGACGGTTTGTTCTAATTCTACTGTGCCACTTTGATTAGGAACGATAGTGAAGTTTGCACAATCGGGATCACTTTCACAACCACCACAAGTTACGGTCGCACAGAAAGTAAAAATACCACAGACCGTAGGGTCGAAAGCATTGCCAAATATATCTACATCACCGACTGCGGGGAAGAATTCCGTGGGAACAGCCGCATTGGGCATTTGTAGAGGAGTGGCTGAGGTAACATCTAAGTTGCCATCGCCATCGCCATCATCGCCATACCATGTGTACATTGGTGTTCCTACACCACCAGCGCAGGTCCCCGCAATTGTCAAAGCCTCTGTGGAAACATTAGCAGCACACTGACAGACATTCACAGGTGATTGTGTAACCATTGGGTTATAGACCGTAATCGTCATCTCCGCACTAACCTCACAAGGTGTACCGACTGCAAGTGTATTAGTGATTGTGTAAACACCTGTAGTCGTAGCTGTAAATACGTTGCCCGTAATCGTACCAGAGTTGTCAGAACTAAGGTCATTACAGCGAGTATCGCTGGGAGTCAATATAACTTCCTCTCCAAGACATATCTCCGTTGCCGATGCAGTGAATGTTGGGTCTAATGCAGGTGTTCCGGTATCTATCATGCCCCCAGTATTGTCCGTAAACCCACCAGTCACCGTTGTCAACCCCCCTTCATACGTAATAGGATTTGCTCCGGGACAAAGAGGAATGGAGTAGCACAACTCTGTCGGCATGCCATCTCCATTAATAACAATATCTGCTGACATTGTTACTCCTGCCGGAGATGTGACAATCACCGTTTTAGTGCAAGGATAGGAATTAGCTCCACCACTGTTAGCTACGTAATTTGCACATAACTCGACTGTAGGTACACATTCGTCAGCATTGTCTACCCCACCGGGACCAATATCAATAGATGCTTGCCCTATGTGACAGGCATACATACCTGAACTGAATAGCAGGAAACAACAGGACAAAGTCGTAATGACTTGTGCTATCTGCTTCCTTCGTGTAAAAATTTTGGTTTTCATAAAAACGATTTTACTTAACTTTATGGGAATTTTTATCTGATTCATCATAAATGATAAATTTTTATTTTCTATATACGTTTTTTCAGTAATTTCTGCTTTGGGTTTTGTTGGGGGTGATAGGGATTTGAGAAAAGTGGTGTTTGATTTCATTTTAGTTTATTTTAGTTTATTTTTTATTTTTCGAGTAATAGTGCATAGCTTGGACATAGTGAAGCACAATTTTAACATAAATTCGGCAAACGAAAAAATTTTTTTGACCTTTTATTTTTAGTTTTTATTAACACTTTCTAATATTTATCAAAAAAAATATTAATGAAAATATTTTAGTAAGTTATAAATGCCTGTTATTGAGATTTTTACGTGGAAAAAGTCTTGCTTTTCAAGTTGCTTAAATCCATATAAAGTATTGTTATTTTTTTGTCAAATTAACGTTAATTCATCAATTGAATTGTCATATCCATCTTTCCACGATATTTTATTACAGAAAAAATGGATGATTTGTCATTGCAAGTGATTATAATTTTTAAAATTTAGTGCGAAAATATTAACCTAAATATTTATATGAGAGAGAAAATATAATATAATCAGATTTCATTTGCTTTATCGTCTTTGTGCATTTTTATATTAAAAATTTTATGCTTTACTTTGCGTAAGGAACGAGAAAACAGATTTAAAAGAGCAAAATTTTATTTCCCTATTTTATTCAATATGTTGAATGTAACTTATTTTATAAGGTTCTACTGAAATAAGGGTATTTTTAAATTATTTTACAATAAAAAATATTTATAAATAATTCATTTTTAATAATAAATAAATTACAAAATAATTTTAATTAATTAAAAAATGGCTATATTTCAGTGCGATCTTATAATAAATAATTATGCTTATTAAATTTATTTTCAAAACAATACAAAATAGCATTTTATACATTTTTAAATAGCAAATCATCATTTTATGTGTATAAAATTAATCTTTGTCTAATTTGAAAAACTTAAATATGTTCTAAATAATTTGAATCATGGATATTTTTTATCTCATCAATGAATTTAATCGAATTTTCTGGTTGTATCTGGAAGCGGCGGGAAAACAGTTATATACTTTCTCATGGTATAATACTTTTATGTGGGTAGGTATATGGTGTCTTTTTTGTTTTGTTTTGGAGTTGATGCTGCCCCGAAATCTGGATTATAAAGTAGTGAAACGGAAAGGGTTTTGGTTGGATATTTTTTATGTGATATTCAATGATTTCCTCCTCATGGGGCTTGGTTTTTTTGCTTTTATGTGGGTGTTTGAAAAGGCATATCTGGCAGGTTTGGGTTCGATTGGAATTGATAGTACGGTGATATTTGAGATACATGATTGGCCTTTGTGGGCTCAGATATTAGTGTTGTTTTTGATAGTTGATTTAATGGAGTTTTTGGCGCATTATGCCATGCACCGTTTCAATTTTCTTTGGGCGTTTCATAAGATACATCATGCTCAGGAAGAAATTGGTTTTGCTTCTTCGCGTCATTTTCATTGGGGAGAAATTTTTGTATTTAAACCGTTTATTTATCTGCCGCTTAGTTTGTTGGGATATACGGCGCAGGAATATGCGATACTGGTTTTGACTTTGGTGTATTTTGCCGCTTTTTTCTCTCATACGAATGTGCGGTTGAATTTCGGCTTTTTTAATTACCTCTTTATCACGCCGCAGACGCATCAATGGCATCATGCCAAGAATATGCCTCATCCGCATCGCTACGGGGTCAATTTTGCTTCTGTACTGCCTTTGTGGGATTTGTTGATAGGTACTTTTTATTTGCCAAAAGATAAACGTGAAATACCGGAACTCGGTGTAGATGACGGCGACGAAATGCCAAAGACTTTTTTCGGGCAATTTGTCTATCCTTTTGTTTTTTTGCTTTCAAAAGGGAAGAATAAAGACAACGTTTTTGAATCTTCGCTTCAAACAGAACAGGTGGTAGCTAACCCTATCCGCCAGACCACTACTTCTGCAACTCAAATACGGAAAAAGAAACCTATGAAAAAGCGAAAAAAGTAAGTGCTTGAAAGGCTATCCGCCTTAGTAGTCATTTAATATTGTCGAGTTTACTCGGCAGACGAAGGTTGTTGTAAAATGTAGTGATTTGTCGCATAAAACATTCGTCCCGAACAAAGGGATTCGTCTGACGAGGGTTCGCTTTAGGTAAAGTTAGATGAGTAGCCTGTTTAAATTTTTGGTAGAGAAAATTCACGAATTTTCTCTACCAAAAATCAGTCTTTCCTTCACTCAATACGCCGCTTATTAAAAATGGTGCTATCCCCTTCCAATGAAAATATTTCAAATTCCTTGTCCGAGACTTTAAGTACTTTATAATATGCAAGCAAGGCAGTCGAATTGTTTCTAAACATATACAAAGTATCTCCAACTACCGCCCAGTGCCCTCCCATCGAAAGACCCGTATCCCAAGTGCCATTCCATGTACTGTCAGCAGCGTAGGTCATGGTGCTGTTTTCGTCTTTCCAAGTACCCACTATGTCTTGCATGTAGTTCTTGGTATTTTCCGTTTTACAGGATAAAATCACCAAGCAAATCATAGAGCAACAAGCCAAAAGAGGCATAAGCCTATGAGATATTTTGCATCTCACAGGCTCATTATTTTTATATAAAAAACGCATTATTGTTTTACAAATTTCTTAGTAACTACGGTATCTCCGCTTGTCATTTTTAAAAAATAAAATCCCATTGGCAGTTCTTCTACATTGAGGTGTAATTCGCGTGCGTCTGCATTGTTACGTGTGTACGTACGGAGTGCTTTTCCATTGATATCAATGATTGAAAATTGTGCGTTTTCGGCTTGCGCGGGTTCATAATAAACCGACATTCTATCTTGCACAAGTGTGGGCGCAATCACCATATCTGCCCCCGAAGCGCGGTCAAAAGCTATCAAGGCATCTCGCAGTTCGAGGCTTTCCATCGCGGGTGTGAATTGACGGATATTCGCAATTTCTCCCCTCAATTCATGCTTGCCTGTAGCTGCACTCAAACTCGCCAAGAAAGCATCCAATATTGCGAGGTGTTTCGCACTTACAGTCACTTGATTTCCGCTTGCAAAAGTCTCCAACATCAATGTCATCACTACGCTTTGTAATTGGTCAAATTGCTTGTTGACCGTCTCATATTTTGTTTTATTTGATGAGAGAATATCATTGATTTCTTTGCTGTGTCTGATATATATTTTTTCGACATCAATAAAATTTTGTATCAATTCATCTTCGATAAATGCACCGAATTGACTTGCTATCAAAGCTTGATTTGGATCAACAAAACTTGCACCACTCCTACAAGCCGCTTGGCAAGCCGGACAGTCTGTACCACCACAATCCACACCAAGTTCACTGCCATTTTGAATGCCATCGTCGCAAGTCGGGCAAGCCGGAAGCGTAACGCTCGTACATGCAGGTGTAGAGGGTACAGAAGGATAATCATTGTCAATTGCACCGCTTGCTTGTTGGGCATAAAAAAGCTCGACATTATCAATCGCAATATCTCTATCGGGCGTATCAAGACCATTAAAAGAAACCCTGACATCTATCTCCGCACCATCGTAAGGAATATCAAAACAGTAGGTCGTAAACGTGGAAGTAATCGCTGAAAACGGTATCATTGCCCCGTCAGCTACGCCATCGCAGTCACTATCCAAACCGGGTTCGGAATTCAATTGTCCGCCACTCGAAAACATGAGCGAATGTTCTGGTCCGCCGTCGATACTTCCCGCCACGATAACGCTCGTTTGCGGTCCCCAATCTTCCGCGCCATCTGCTGCGTCACTTTCCGCAATTTCAAAACAAATCGTGATGCCGATAGCCCCCCAAGTATCTACGCCGAGCATCTCTGCCACTACATTGCCGCAAGCATCGGTACATCCTGCACCTGCGGTATTGTATGCGGATAGGAAATTGCCGTCAGAATTGTTGTAAGATTGGTTGATAGACGCTTCATCGGTAATACCCACAAAGGCTGTCGCATCGCCATCGGTGCAGTCCGAAAAAGTCCAGGGGTAGCAGCAATTAAAGCCATCAAAATTTTCATAAATCAAATGCGCGGAAAGCGGCACTTGCACTATAAAGGTCAGTAAACAGATTGTAAATAGTATTTTTTTCATTTTAATTCACTTGGTAAATAAGTTTAAGTTTAAGTTTAAGTACAAGTTTAAATCGGGCTATCCGTCTAAGTTTGCCTAAAGTTTAAGTACAAGTACAAGTTGAAGTTTAATTTGAAATAAACATCACTTACATTTTGTACAAACACTTATTAAAAATTAGACTTTATTTAGGAATATTTTGTATACATGGAACTTTTGTATTTTTTCGATAATCGAGCCTCATTTTGAGCTGCATACCCTACGGTACGGGGCGAAAAATAGGGGAAGAGTATCGGAAAAAGACAAAGTTAGCTGCATACAAAATTTTTCTAAATAAAGTCTATTAATTAACGATTATCTTTTTAGTGAGTTGTATTTCTTCATTTTGAATAATAACAAAATAAATACCCGCGCTCAAATGTCGAACAGGTAAGTTTATATTTTGTTGGAATGTTTCACTTGAAATGACCTCGCGCCCGTGTACATCGTACATGCGAATGTTCAATGTTTTATCGTAGTTTTTTATTTCTATGTGAATGTTATTATTCGTAGGATTTGGATAAATTTGAAGGTCGAATGAAGTGGTTTCGGGATTGGATGTGGAGACGATTGTGTTGGGGTTATTTTCGGAATAAATGGTCATACCACCTCTATAATTTCCAAACATAAAATCGGGGTAATTATCGGCGTTAATATCCGCCACTGCCACCGTAGAACGTATGCCTTCATCTATCTCCATAAAAGTGGTATCAATCGGCGTAAAATTGCCCCCTAAATCATCTTCTATATCGCCATAATGATAAATCGTACCATTCTGACAGCCGATGAAAAGATGGTATTCGCCCATATCGCCAAAAGGCACAAGATGTGGTGCGCTATACCCCTGCGCTTCGCCCGGAAAACGCACATCTACCCCACCCCAGAATACGGACTGAAGCGTCCATTCGGGTGCGGTGTTTGTGCCAGTATTTTCAAAATAATTGAGGTTGCCATTTTGTTCGCCGAGAATGATATCGAGTAGGTTGTCACGGTTGACATCCACGAATTGTGGATGTAGGTTGAAACCGATGCCCTGAAACAAGTCATTATTCAACTCAAATATACCTGATTGATTTTTAAAAACGTATAATTTATTCCCCTCTGTGCCGCACATCATATCGTCGTCGCCATCGCCGTCAATATCACCAAATGTAGGGCGAATATTGATGAATTGGAAGGTGTCCATTTGAGCGAAATTTTCATTTATCAACTCATAAATCGGCATCGTATCTGCGCCTATATTTTCGTATAATTTCAAAGTAGAAAAAACGGGCGTACCAGTAGGGTCAGCATCACCAGAATTGGGTAAAATAATATCTAATAATCCATCGCCATTCCAATCCCAATAAACAGGCGCAGACAACATGCCTACGTCTATCATTTCATTTTCAAGGAAATTATTTTGTACATATTCAAAAACAGGTGATATATCTATTCCTGTATTTTGATAATGTAAAGATGTACTTTTTTGAGTGGTATTTATTTGTCCGTCAAATTTTGTAACTATCAAATCTCGTATACCATCATCGTCCAAATCTACGTAAGATGCGAGGGGTTGTCGAAGTATGTTTGTGGGTGTTGTATTTGTGGGGAAATCTATGTTAATACTTGTCACAAAAGCGTCATTCACTGTACCGCCATTAATGAGACTCAATAAACCGTTTCCCGCATCATCCAACATTAATAAATCTACATCTTCGTCACCATCTAAATTTAAGGCAGTGAAAGCGGGAACAAGGTGTATCGGGTCTTTTTCCATTCCCTGTAACATTACGCAAGGGTCGTTGAGTGTGATAGACGTACTTTTTCTAAATTTCCCCCAACATTCATCCACTAAATTATAGACCAAACTATCGCATCCGTAACCCATTTCTTGCGATTTATTTTGATAATAATACATATACTCGCCTGTCATTCCGAAGTTGAGTATATCTATGTCGTTGTCATTATCTATATCAATAAAAGCGGGTGTATCCGAAGCATCTACAAATAAGGACTCACTCATACCATACTGAATATCATTTCTATACAAAAGAAAAATTAATTCATTGTCAATATTGTAACTTCCTGTATAAGCCTGTACACCTATCTCGCCATCATTGGTAAATATATCGCTAACTCCATCGCAATTGAAATCAATAATACGTATCCACCCTTTTTTTTGTGGGAAGTTTTTTTCGTATTTTGAGTTATATTTAAATCCTGTATTTGTACGAATAAAAGTGAGTATTTTTTTGCTGGTGTTTTCAAAAACAATGAGGTCTTGGATGTTGTCATTATTGAGGTCCGCGTTGGCATATATTCCGTCATTTACTCCTCCTGAAAATGGAGAAATAAGGGTATCATTTCCTTTAATAAAATTGATAGGAAGTAGTTGAATATCACTTTGAGCAAATGTTTGAAGTACAATAAAGCAGCTTATCATTGTGACAAAAAATCGTACATTGAATGAAGGTCTTGCCATTAGTTTTAGTTTTCTACCCGTAAAAGTAGTTATTTCATGTCACAAAACCAACAAAAAAAAGCATTTACAAAAAAAGACTGCACAGTAAAGCTGTACGGTCTTATTGAGTTTAAGTTCAATTTAAACTTAAGTTTAAGCGAGTCGTCGGACGAGTTATTCGTCAGACGACAATCAATTTCCATTCAAACTACCTGCATTAGCTCCTTGTGCAGATGATGCCGCAACAGAGAAAGTGCAAGCTACCAGAGTAGCGATACATGCCACTCAGGCTTGGAATAGGTAGTCCGACTGCCTCTCCTGCGCAGGGTACGCATATCTCTGGATTTGCGGGGTCGCTACACCCGATGATGGTCTCCATATCGTTGATGGTACGTGGGTCGCCGTCGTTGCAAATTCGTTTTATTAAATCTGTCGCTGTCGCAGTGGCGCAGTCGGAGCAGCAGACTATCTTTTGCCCGCAGTACGCCGAACTCAAGAAGTCCGAGAATAGCCGAAGCTCCCTAAACTCCGCCGTCAGCGGAATTGGAAGGTGCAAAGTCAATACTTGTACTCCGATACTTAGTAGTAAGTCAAACTAATTATGATAAGTTCATTTGGCGAAATTTGTCCGATTACTTTGTTGGAGAACATCCAGCGTAGCTACGGCTATGCTGAATAACCTCCGCCTCGTACTCGAAAAAATTTCACTCAAAGCAACATATCATAATTAGATTGACTTACTACTTAGGGAAGACGAAAAAAATAATCTACCCGTCTGAATTGTTCTTTTTCATTTGGGGTAGATTATTTTCTTCCTCTTCCCTTATTATCGGTTTCATAGTGCCGTCTAATGTAGGGTTTCCATCGCAGTCGGGTAGTATTTCTACACTTTCTATTGTAATTTCTACGTTAGGTGTATCGGCAGTGCATTGCGAAAAAACCTGATAGGAGGTCATACAAAAGAATATAAGTATCAGGAACAAAATAAATGTATATTCTCGACTTGTTATTTTTCCTTTATACTTCACCAAATTTTCCTTAAATACAGTGAGTATTCGCGTCAAATTTGGTTCGTCTAAAGAAAAAATAACGACGCGAAGAGTGTACATTTATTTAATTTCCGATACCAAGTAGAACAATAGTTGTTTAAACAATTTAATGCCAACTAAGAGTTAAAATTAATTGATTATCAATTATATGTAAAATATTATAATCAATTTTTTACATTTTAAAAATATATGTATATTATTGATTGTCAATTAAAAAGCATTTTTTTAATTAATTTGTTAAAAAAATATTCTATTTAAATAAATTTAAAAATTACTGATAATCAAAAATTTAGTAAAAAATCAACTCTTAGTTGGCATATTTAATTACAAAGTATTTACAATGAATGGTCGCCTATATTTTAGTTTAATTTGCTTGTCGTTTCTCTTTTTGGGTAGGACAACTGCCCAAGAGCTTCCGCAAAAGCGAAAAATTTTCAAAAAAACCACCAAGCTCGACGAAGCATTGAATGAAACTTCGGGCTTACTCTATGACAATGGCAATATCTGGACACATAACGACGGCGGAGATGAACCTGCACTCTACAAAGTTGACCCAAAAAGTGGCAAAATAACGCAAAAGCTCCTCATCAGCAATGCAAAAAATGTGGATTGGGAGGACATTACACAAGATGAACACCACGTTTATATCGGTGATTTTGGTAATAATTACGGGATGCGGAAAGACCTCACGGTTTATAAAATCAAACGCGCGGCACTTGCAGGAAAAACCCCTACGGTCGAAGCTGAAATCATTACTTTCGTTTATCCCGAACAGATTGATTTCCAGCGAAGTAATACTCATAATTTTGATTGCGAAGGTTTTTTTGTGTGGAATGGCGAGCTGCATTTATTTACCAAAAATCGAGGGGACGGTAGGACGCAGCACTACACGCTACCCACGTCCGCAGGCAATCATGTAGCACGACTGCAAATGACATTTGATGTAAAAGGACAGGTAACTGCCGCCGACATTAGCCCCGATGGGAAAACAGTGATTTTGACAGGATATACGCCTTGGAAATTATTTATGTGGGTATATAATGACTATTCAGAAACACAGTTTTTTTCGGGTACATTCAGACGTATTTGTATGGGTAAATTTATATTTAGAGGACAAACAGAGGGCGTGTGTTTTACGGAAAAAGACGAAGGCTACATTTCTGCGGAGCAGGTAAAAAGTAAGAAATTTAATATCAAAAAACAACATTTGCGTTATTTTTCGATTCGTAGGTTTCTGAATGAATGAATGAATGAATCGAATGAATGAATCGAATAAATGAATCGAATAAATGAATAAATCGAATAAAGTTTTTAATTTTGAGAATTTGTATAAATACTTATGTAATAAAAAAGCTTGTACAACATTCATTGTGCGGACTTTTTGAGGTTTTTTAATAGGTTCTACTGAAATAAGGATATTTTTAAATTATTTTAAAATAAAAAATATTTATAAATAATTCATTTTTAATAATAAATAAATTACAAAATAATTTTAATTAATTAAAAAATGGCTATATTTCAGTGCGACCTTAATAGGCTGGACTTTGGATGTTATGTAAGTGGTTAAGTACAAATAATCGACATTATTTATACTTAGTACACCGTCCAAAAATTATGAATATAGAGTGAATATTGACTTTTTTTAAAAACTTCAAACCACCCCATCAATCACATCATCCTCCACGATTTCCGCCAGCGTCACTCGCAAACCGGGCGTCCGTTTCATCTCTCGTTTAATAGCAAAAATAGCCTCTGCATTCCTTGCCCAACTCCGTCTGGCGATACCATTATTTACATCATAGAACAGCATAGATTTCAAGCGTCGGTGGGCTTCGTCAGAGCCATCGAGTAGCAAGCCGAAGCCGCCGTTCATCACTTCGCCCCAGCCTACGCCGCCGCCATTGTGGATAGATACCCAGGTAGCACCGCGAAAGCTATCGCCGATGACATTATGAATCGCCATATCTGCGGTGAATTTGCTGCCATCGTAGATATTGCTCGTCTCGCGATAGGGCGAGTCTGTGCCGCTGACATCGTGGTGGTCTCTGCCGATAATCACGGGGGCAGAAAGTAGACCAGTCGCGACTGCGATATTGAAGGCTTCGGCGATTTTCATGCGCCCTTCGGCATCTGCATACAAGATACGGGCTTGCGAACCCACGACCAATTTATTAGCTTTTGCCTCCTCAATCCACTTGATATTATCTGCCATTTGTTGCTGAATTTCGGGTGGCGCAGTCGCTTGAATCTCTTGCATGATGCCAAGTGCGATGCTGTCTGTTTTGTCCAAATCATCGGGGTCGCCAGAGGCACAAACCCATCGAAAGGGACCAAAACCATAGTCAAAACACATCGGTCCGAGAATATCCTGCACATAGGAAGGATAGCGAAAATCAATGCCGTTTGCTGCCATCACATCCGCGCCTGCACGAGAGGCTTCGAGTAGAAAAGCATTGCCATAATCGAAGAAATATGTGCCTCGTTCGGTGTGTTTATTGATGGCTGTGGCGTGGCGTTGTAGGGAGGTTTTGACGGCTGCTTTGAATTGGTCGGGGTCGGTGCTAAGTAGTTCATTTGCAGCTTTGTATGATATGCCTGCGGGGTAATAACCGCCCGACCACGGGTTGTGCAACGAAGTTTGGTCAGAGCCGATATGGATGAAAATATCTTCTTCGTCGAAGCGTTCCCATATCTCGACGACATTGCCGATATAGGCTATCGAGATGGGGACTTCTTCGTATCGCGCCCTGCGTACTCGCAAGACCAATTCATCCATATTTTCGACCAATTCATCGACCCACCCTTGTTCGTATCGCTTGCGGGCTGCTTTGGGGTTTACCTCTGCGGCTATGGTGATGCAGCCTGCGATATTTCCGGCTTTGGGTTGTGCGCCACTCATGCCACCGAGCCCGGCAGTGAGGAAAATTTTGCCATGAGTTGTATCGCCTTTTTTGAGCTTTTTTCTAAAGGCATTCATCACCGTAATCGCTGTGCCATGCACGATGCCTTGTGGTCCGATGTACATATACGAGCCAGCGGTCATCTGCCCGTATTGGGTGACACCGAGGGCGTTGTAGCGTTCCCAATCGTCTGGTTTTGAGTAGTTTGGAATCATCATGCCATTGGTGACGACGACGCGTGGTGCATCTTTGGAGGAAGGAAAAACCCCCATCGGATGCCCGGAGTACATGTGCAAAGTCTGCTCGTTGGTCATGGTGGCGAGGTACTGCATGGTGAGGCGGTATTGCGCCCAATTTTGAAATACCGAGCCATTGCCGCCGTAGGTTATCAACTCGTTGGGATGCTGTGCGACTGCCGGGTCGAGGTTGTTTTGTATCATGAGCATGATAGCTGCGGCTTGCTGCGATTGTGCCGGATATTCGCCGATAGGACGGGCGTACATCTCGTAGTCAGGTTGAAAACGATACATGTATATGCGTCCGTATTCGCGGAGTTCGTGGGCAAATTCGGCGGCGAGTGTGCTGTGCCATTTTTTAGGAAAATAACGCAGGGCATTGCGAATGGCGAGTTTTTTTTCATCCGTAGTGAGAATGTCTTTGCGCTTGGGTGCGCGGTTGGCATCGGTAGGGTAAGGTTTCGCCTTTGGCAATTCGCTTGGGATACCTTCAAGGATTTGAACTTGAAAATCGGTGTGTATTGCAGTCATAGTAATGTATTGACAAGTTGCTGATGCATTTTGTACTGACTACTTTAGCTGTCAGAGAAGCAGTAATAAGTTGTTGTTTTAAATCAACAGCATATTGAAATAAAAATATACTTGACAGCTAAAGCAGTCATTACGAGGTTTCTATCTGTTTATTTTGAAATAATAATTTTTCCATTTCGTACAAGAAGTTCAAAGTCTTCAACGGTAAAATCTTTACTTTTTTAAAATCTCGTATTTTTTTAAACCGTTGTAGATAAAATCCGTGGCCTCTTAGTTTAATTCTTATTTGCTTTTGTTCAGAAGATGTGGAGGCTGTATCTTGTTTCAGCTCATTAAGCTCGTTTAGTAAGCTTTTAATTTGTTTAGCTTCGGATTTTGTGAATTCTGTTTTTTCTTTCATGTGATTCATTTTTTTGATTGAAATTGTGTAAATTAAAAAATGCTATATTTGCACCTGCAAAACTAAACCATTTTTCGCAAAGCGAAAAACACATAATACATCAATTCATCAACTCAACAACTCGTCAATACATAGAAAAATGACTTTACAACAATTATTTGGTCAAATGACCGCCGATCCCTTACCGATTATTTTTTATTTTTTGGCAATACCAATACTTGCCGTCGCGCTGAATTGGGTGACAAAGGATGAAGCGCATCAATCGCCGTGGAAATATGTGTATTCTACGCTGGTCTTTATGGTGTGTGTGCCGGGTACTTTTTCGGTGGTTTTGTGTGTGTATTCGATGTTCTTTTCGCCAAGTAGTATGTTGAATGTCAATGCTTTGGTGTATTTTCTGCCTATTGTGTCGATGATTGCTACGGTGATGATAGTGACGAGAAATATACAGATGAAAGCCGTGCCGGGGTTTGATAAGTTGTCGGGTTTGGTGGTGCTGTTGGCAGTGACGTTTATTTTTATTTTATTGATTCAGAAGATGCGAATTTTTACGGTGTTTTTTGGTAGTATCTGGCATTTGGCTGGCTTGTTTTTGATTTTGTTTGTGGTGATGCGTATTGCTTGGTTGAAGTTTATGAGTAGTTCGGATAAGGCGGGGATTCGGTAATTGGTTAATTAGGTGATTGGGAAAGGTATCTGTATTAAAAAGGGTAGATTATTCTCTTCGTGTTCCCTTAGATTAAGCTGTGAAATTGTATAGGCAGGGAACATTCGATATGAAAGCCTTTTTTAAATGAGACTGTATAGCACTAAATAAAGTAAATTCAACTCAACGAAAGCAGGAGTGTTAAATGTTTGGTTAATTGTTGAATAAAGCGGTGCTGCCCGAAAGTGGTGTCAATGAATTGATGTTTTGCTTTTATTGAAAACGTTTTGGGCAAATTTTTTCCCATAAAAAATAACACACTTAGTACACTGTTTTATAAATTTATTTACATTTTTTGACGTTTATTTTGAAATGAATCGAATCAAAAATGACGCGAATACTCACTGTATTTAAGGATTTTTTGGTGAAGAGTCATTTTAAAAGAA
>Ga0209595_100368_pt1 | contig 15850 bp, 13 predicted proteins | sample Porto_4metaG_FD_187427 | JGI IMG/M metagenome (GOLD analysis project Ga0209595, IMG submission 187427) | Marine algal microbial communities from Porto, Portugal - Porto_4 metaG (SPAdes) (version 2) | ecosystem: Host-associated > Algae > Red algae > Unclassified | place: Portugal: Porto...
GTGTAACTGATTTTGCGTCCGGTATTATCCTTTGGTCGGCGGTCGATGCCGACAGCTCCCATCGGTCTAAAAAATAGCCCCCAAATACCCTGCGCGTATTTTCGCTTAATAGTGAATTTGAGCGGAATGCCCATTTCATAAAAAACGGCTCTGGCATAGACGTAATCCCAATTGGAAGTATGTGGCACAGCTATCATGACAGATTTTTTAGGTATCATATCCTTCAAGCCATTGTCTATATCCCAACGTCCAAACCATATCACAAATCGGGCAAGTAATTTTATCATGATTGTTTTATTTTTCTTCGCCTTTTTTGATTTCTTCTCTAATCGCCTCAATCAATGTTTTGGTAGGAATTAATATCGGGCGAACATCTACTTCTGTGAAATCAAAAAAATCTCCATAATCCCCTTTTTGTCTCCAATCTAAAAGGTCTGAATAGACCTTTCCTAAATTCATTGCTATTTTTCCGGTCTTCACATAATTCAATAAAAATTGCGTTTTTACTCCTGCATGTGTTTTGGTATTTATTTCAGCTTGAACTAATAAAGCACTGACGGCATAGTAAGCTCCATAATAAAGTCGGTTGACTGCGGAGTTCCATTTCTGGTTGTTTACAAGAAGTTCGGCTACCTCATAAGTTTCGTCGGCTTTTTCAAGCCTGTATTGAATATATGCTTCTCTTTCCGATGAATTCATAGACTGATTCCTTCTTGTAAAATATTTTTATACAATGGAGTTACTTGATGTTTGTTTTCCCATTCTTTTCTGGATTTGACTAAAGTTGAAATAGCTTGTCCAAACTGTAATTCCAATTCAAATAATTTGTGCCTGAATTTTTGTTCTTCTTTTAAACTCACCGAATTTGGAGTTAGTATCAATACATCCCAGTCGGATTCTTCTCCATGATCCCCTCTTGCTCTCGAACCAAATAAGATGATTTCTGACTGTGGTTCAATAGATTGAACGGTCTCTTTTATTTTTGATAATATGTTTTGATGCTCTGCCATATCACACTCTCTTTTACTTCGCATTTTTACTGGCGCGTGCCAGCGTTTCAAGTTCTTCGGGCGTGAGGCTGTCGTATCCGTTGCGTTTGATTTTATCAAGGATTTCATCGACTTCTGATTGGTCGGGAACTATGGTGAGGTGGTCGCTTTTGGCATTGCCTTTAGCGCGTTTGCCTGTTGGGTTTTTATAGACGACCTTCGGTCTTCTTTTTCTGCTTAATCTGTCTTTTATATTCCTAAAAAATCCTGTAATTTTTTCAATCATATTATTAAAAGGCACAGAAAGGTCATTACCTTTTTCGTGCAATTGATAGACAAAAAACCAACCCATAAAAGCACCGCCCAAGTGAGCAAAATGCCCGCCCGTATTGCCTTTTGAAAGGAATAATAAATCCATCAAAACGAGCACGAGTGCAATATATTTCAAGCGCACAGGACCAATCAACAACAAGTGCATCGAATACTCAGGGGCTAAGGTTGCCGCCGCTAAGACCACTGCCATGACACCCGCCGAAGCACCGAGCGCGTACTGTCCGATGACACCCGAACCGTCCATCAAAATACCAGAAATCACATAGACCACAAAACCAGCCAAACCACCCAATACATAGATGGCAAAGATGCGATGATTGCCACCCAAATCTCTCAATATTCGCCCAAACCAATACAAAAATAACATGTTAAAAAGAATGTGCATGAAATCATAATGCAAAAACATGTAGGTGAATATCGTCCAAGGTTTGAATAGGATATGTTTCCATTCGTAAGACGCACAAAACCACGGATGTAGTATGTTGGTGAGAAAATACCCGTTACCCTTGCCAATTAAAAAGAAGATTAAACCAGCCAAATTGGCAGCAATAAATACAGCAACATTGGCAATGATGAGTCTTGTAACCACATTGCCATATTGAAACTGACGTTTTATATCTTCTATTACAGAGGACACCATTTTTTTAGTTTATACTTAATGTTGAATTTTGAGTGAGTGTATCTTGAATGCCCTCACTCATTATCAAATGGGTGCAGGACAAATTTTTAATCTGCCTCGTACCGACGACTTTAGCCGTCGCGGGAAAGTACCGAGCCACTTGACGGCTGAAGTCGTCAGTACAGTGGCATTTTAAAATAAAATTAAAAATTTGTCCTGCACCCTTATCAAATTTACTTGATAATATTACCTTCAATTTTTTTAATATGAAATAACTTTTATGTCGGATTTAATAGTAAAATCGGGCAATAAACTGGTCAAAGGTTTTCAAGGTGTTAGCCCAGTTTAACGAAAAACCTTCTTTTGTATTAATAAAAAATTGACCGTAATGTTGTCAAGTTTAGGACGAAATTACGAATAAAACACATAAAGTACAAGCCGTAAGTGTCTTGGGTAGAAAGAAAGGACTAAACTAACATTTTTTTAACACGTTCGGTTATTTTGTTTCCCCTACATTCAAATGCTTAATAGAATAATAACAAATACTCCCAAATCCAGCAAACAACATCAAGTGAAAAACAATAAACGGGCGACTCTCAATGTACATAATTTGGATAATAATAGCCACCAGAAAATACAGTGATAGGATACCTTCCATAATGGTCGTCCAACTAATACTACGGGCGAGATAAGTCCGGTTTTTGAAGCTATCTTTGAGGTTATTAATATTAAATTTGGGGGTGCGAATGAAGGCGGTTTTTTTACCAATATAACCTTGCAAAACTGCGATGGTATTGTGCAAAGAAAGCCCCATAGAAAGCGATAGAAAAACGGGGAAAAGAAAGATAAATTTGACTAAGGTTCGTAGATAACTTTGCCCTTCGCGTAGTGCGTGTACATTAGCAAAATAATACACACAACTCATGGCAATTACCGCGAGATAAAACACAAAAGCATAAGATAAATCTAGAGGAACACGCTCCAATACAAACATCATAGGCACACTTAAAATCGCCACAAGAAAGATACAGATAAAAACGCTACTTGACATCAAATGCACTGTTCCATGAATTTTTTTCCGTAAAAGAATCGGGGATTTCCAAATGAGCGGAAGCATTTTTTTGGCGGTCTCCGCACCGCCTTTTGTCCAGCGAAATTGCTGCGATTTTAAGCCATTCATTTCGGCGGGAAGTTCGGCGGGCGCGCCGACTTTTTCGAGAAAAACAATTTCCCAGCCTTTGAGTTGAGCGCGATAGCTGAGGTCGAGGTCTTCGGTCAGTGTGTCAGCTTCCCAGCCTCCTGCATCGTCGATGGTTTCGCGCCGCCATACACCGCCTGTGCCATTAAATTGAAGCAAACAATCTCCCGCATAACGCCCGTGTTGTTCGACCGTAAAATGCACGTCCAACTGCATTGCCTGTAAGCGCGTCAGCAGCGAATATTCTTTATTAATGTGTTCCCAACGAGTTTGTACCACACCTGTTTTTTCATTCTCAAAATAAGGTAATGTGCGACGTAAAAAGTCTGGATTCGGTAGAAAATCGGCATCGAATATAGCGATGAAATCACCTTTTGCAAAAGGCATCCCATCTCGCAATGCTCCAGCTTTATAACCTTCGCGAACTTCTCTTTGTACTTGTTGGATATTAAAGCCTTTAGATTGATATTCGCTGACTTTTTTTCGAGTGATTTCTACCGTTTCATCCGTAGAATCATCCAAAACGTGAATCTCAAAACGGTCTTTGGGATAGTCCAATTTTACGATATTATCAATCAATCGTTCTACAACGTACTGTTCGTTATATATCGGAAGTTGTATTGTAACAAAAGGTAATGCAGCATCACCGTTTAAAGGCTTCAAATTAGGTCGGGCTTTACCGTTTTTTTTATGATAATAATACAATAAATGCGTCTGCATCAAGCAATAAATGGTGATGTAGAGCAAAGCTATATAGTAAAATGCGATGAGTGAATAAGTGATAATTTCCATTCAAAAAATGATGAATGATGAATGGTGTGATTGTATGATTATCGAATTGCTTGATTGTTTTACAATCACACCATTTCCCATTAAAGTAATTTAAATATTGTCCAGAGAATTTTGTGTCCTGCTAATATCGTTCCTTTGACCGTGCCGGATACTTTTGACTTGCCGATTCGTTTGCGATAATTGACGGCGACTTCGGTGCAAGCATATTTCATTTTGGCGGCTTTGACTTGCATTTCTACCGTCCAACCGTAAGTGGTATCCTGCATATTAAGGTCGATCAACTTCTGCCATTTGATAGCACGAAAAGGACCTAAATCTGTAAATTCGTAATTGTAAAATAACTTTATTAGATTGATTGCCAACCAGTTGCCGAAGATTTGCTGCGGAGTCATTGAGCCACGTTCAAGGTTGCCCAATGCCCGCGAACCGATGACCATATCCATTTCATTGTCCGTAATTTGCGTGACGAGCAATCGAGCTTCTTCTGGATAATCTGAATAGTCAGCATCCAGAAAAACAACAATACCGGGTTGCTCTGCGTCGGGCTTTTTTCGTAGATAATTGATTCCTTTCAGGCAAGCATGACCGTAGCCTTTTTGTGGTTCGTCGAGTACTGTTGCGCCTCCAGCACGGGCTACTTCGGCGGTTTTGTCCGTACTACCATTATTACACACAATAATCTCACGAATCAAATCGCGCGGGATTTCTGCCAAGACTTTATCGACTGCATTCTCTTCATTGAAGGCAGGTATAATGATGTCTATTGCAATATTGTGTTGTGACATTCGTGCTTAATTTAAGGATGTAAATGTACGGAAAATACACAGATTGAATGTCGTGTAAAGGACAGGTCAATGGTTTTTTATGAAATTGACAAGTCCAAGACATTTAGGAGAGGGAAGTATTAAGTCTTAATTGTGGTTTAATAAATGTGTCCGCAGTTAATACGGACTATTTTCTTGAAAATGTTTTGGGTTACAAGATATTAGACGTCTGTTCTTTAATTTTTTCCAATTCGTCTTTCATCTGTACGACGATGCGCTGTATATCGGCAGAATTGGCTTTTGAGCCGAGCGTGTTGATTTCGCGCCCCATTTCTTGAGAGATAAAATTGAGTTTTTTACCTTTTGTATCGGTTTTGGTATCGTCGAGTTGTTCGATAAAATAATCGCAATGCTGCTCTAAGCGAACTTTCTCTTCGGTCAGGTCAAGTTTTTCAATATAAAAAAGAATTTCTTGCTCCAATCGGTTTTCGTCAAAGCCTTTTTTGAGGCGAAGTTCGGTGAGGTGCTGACTGAATCTGTCCCGGAGTTTGTCAAGGCGCGGTGTCTCGTGAGGCGCAAGTTGAGTGAGTAGTTCGCGGATATTTTTTACACGAAGCCTAAAATCCGTTTCTGTAACATCTCCTTCACTTTTTCTAAATTGTTTAAACGCTACAATTGCCTCTTGCACAGTCGCTTGTACGGTACTCCATGCCTTGTCATCTATCGCACTTTCTCCGGCTGCGGTCACGTCCGGTATCCGCATAATTGCCTGTACGACATCGCCCTTTCCTGCAAAATCAAGTTCTTGATTAAGCTGTTCTAATTCATTATAATAAGCCAAAAAAAGGTCTTTATTAAAAGTCATTTGGTGTTTAGTTCCTTCCGATCGAATATCTATCACCGTATCCACTTTTCCCCGCTTGACTCCTGTGCTAATCAGTTGGCGCAATTCTATTTCTTTCTCATTAAAACCTTGCGGTAAGCGCAATTTCAAATCAAAATACTTGCTGTTGAGTGATTTGATTTCAACAACAATAGATTGTTCGCCGATTTTTTGAGTGGCACGCCCATAGCCCGTCATAGATAATAGCATATTCGTGATTGGTTAATGTATTTTTGTATGAAAGATGTCTTTGAAATGTGTAAGTAAAAAAGAACAAGTATAATTGGCTCAATTTATTTATTCTCTTTTACTAAATACGATGATATAGGAGAAAAGAATTTCTGATAATTTTAGTTTACAGAGTGGCAAATATAACTGACCTTAGAGGGTTTTTGGCATACATTGCCAAAAAGTTTTTAAAGTTCATCATAATTGCGGTCAATATTTGTACGTTTGTGTTTCAATGGACAACACACATATACATCTCATTGCGATAGGCGGCAGTGCCATGCACAATATAGCTTTGGCACTGCATCATAAAGGATTTCGGGTGACGGGATCGGATGACGAAATATACGATCCGGCGCGAGGTCGTCTGGAAAAATACGGTTTATTGCCTCCATCGGAAGGTTGGCATCCTGAACGCATTACGCCCGACTTGGATGCGATAATCGTAGGTATGCACGCTCGCGAGGACAATCCTGAACTCATCAAAGCCCGCGAACTCGACATTCGGATTTACTCTTATCCCGAATACGTCTATGAGCAATCCAAAGACAAAAAGCGTGTGGTGGTTGCGGGTAGTCATGGTAAAACGACGACAACCGCCATGATACTCCACGTCCTTCAAAAACTTGGATTGGATACAGACTATCTGGTCGGCGCACAACTCGAAGGCTTTGAGACGATGGTGCGCCTGTCGGATGCTCCGGTCATTATATTGGAAGGTGACGAGTACCTTGCCTCGCCACTCGATCGCCGTCCGAAAATTCATTTTTACAAACCACATATCAGTATTATTACGGGCATTGCGTGGGATCACATCAATGTGTTTCCAACCTTTGAAAATTATGTCGAACAGTTCGAGATTTATATTAAAGACATCGAACAGGACGGGGTTTTATTTTGGTATAAAAATGACGAACACCTCCAAAAAATAGCTGACGCGAATCCGTACATTCGCACACAAGAATACGACACGCCGACTTACGAAATTGTTGATAATCAAACTATTTTACATTATAATAATAAAAAAATACCTTTAAAAATATTCGGTCAACACAATTTGCAAAATATGGAAGCGGCGCGATTGGTCTGTGGCGAATTGGGTATTGAAGACGAGGTGTTTTATGAAGCGATTAATGATTTTGGTGGGGCTGCTCGTCGGCTTCAATGCTTGAAAGAGACCAAAACGAGTATCGCTTATTTGGATTTTGCTCACGCGCCTTCCAAAGTAGAAGCCACGATTCGTGCCTTGAAAGGACAGTACGCTGACCGTGAATTGGTCGCTTGTTTGGAACTGCATACTTTTAGTAGTCTGAATAAAAAATTCCTATCGGAATATAGCGAGACGATGAACATGGCAGACACCGCTTGCGTTTTTTTTAGTGAACATACCTTAAAAATGAAGCGTCTGCCCGAACTTTCAACACAGGATATTGTTGATTCATTTGGACACCCAAATATGAAGGTATTTACCCAAAAAGAAGATTTAACAGATTTTTTGGAACAGCTTAACTGGAAAAATCGCAATTTGCTGATGATGAGTTCGGGGAAATTTGGAGGCGTGGATATGGAAAACCTTATAGGCAAATTGCTTGAGTGAGTAGTTTACCTTTCCCTAAAAATACTAACCCTCACAATAGAGTCCAACTCCTCACTCGTATAATAATCAAGGCAAAATTTAAGTGTTTTCTTAAAATAAAGATGTTTTTTATATTAAAATGCCAACTAAGTAGTCAGTCAAGCTAATACTGTCGGGTAATTTGGCGAAATTTGTCCGATTACTTTGTTGGAGAACATCCAGCGTAGCTACGGTTATGCTGAATAACCTCCGCCTCGTACTCGAAAAAATTTCACTCAAAGCAACATATCATAATTAGATTGACTTACTACTAAGGGATGAAAAAACATTAGGGGCAATTATATGTAAAGGTGCAGAGCACCGTTCCCGTTTGTAGCAATGAAGTTCCCCAACCGATTAAGGTACGTTAGTACCGATCCCGATAACTATACGGGATACCGTACCTCACAAGACCAACAATTTGTAGCACATTCAACAAATTAAAATTCCCCTAATATTTTACACACTCAAAGGGTTGAGGACAAATTTTTAATTTTACTTTGAAATGTTACCGTACTGACGACTTCAGCCGTCAAGTGGCTCGGTACTTTCTCGCAACGGCTGAAGTCGTCGGTACGAGGCAGATTAAAAATTTGTCCTGCACCCCATTCAAATCGTTTTTACTAACCGCAAAATGAAAAAGTTTTTTTTGTAATTTCACTTATTGATTTTAGGGTAAATGGAAAATGTAGTAGCCTGCATTTCCCTTTTTTTTTGTCTCAATTGTTGGACTTACTTCCCAAGGAATGGAATATAAATAACCAATAAAACAAGCCCTTATATCAAAATCCTGAAAAAATGAAATAAATTGCTTATCTTTGCGCCAACTTGTATATAGAACAGGGGACATAAAAGTCCCCTTTTTCATTTGGGTAAGAGAAATGAAAACAACAATCAACCATGTTAGTAGGTTATTAGACGACAAATTTGAGGAAGAAGCCTATCGCGATTTCTTCATAGTAGAAATCAAAATGCCGACTCCCAAAAGAATGGAAGTGTTCATTGACAGCGATACTACACTCAATATCAGCCAATTAGCAAGGCTTAATCGTTATTTGCAAAAACATATTGACGAGGCAGGTTGGCTTGGAGAAGTCTATACACTCGATGTGTCCTCTCCTGGAGTCGGCGCACTCAAAGTGAAACGGCAATACCAAAAAAATATCGGCAGAAAGGTAGAGGTAAGGCTCAATGAAGGAAAACCCGAAACAGGTATTCTCACTACTGTCGAAGAACACCAAATCACCTTACAACAAGAAAAAACCTTCAAAGAAGGCAAAAAGAAAATAAAACAACAAGTACAAACACCCATACCCTTTGACAATATCAAGCAAACAATAGTTAAAATAAGTTTTTGACAGAGTTGTCAGTAGCGAGTAGCAAGTATTAAGTAGCGAGTGGTCAGTATATCACTCGCTACTCAATACTCGCTACTCGTCACTCGCTACTCGCTACCAATAAAATTATGAGCATTAGTTTAGTCGATTCATTTTCCGAATTCAAGGACATGAAAAATATCGACCGTCCTACGATGGTCAGGGTACTTGAAGACGTATTTCGCACACTCATCCGCAAAAAATACGGTTCTGACGAAAACTTCGATGTTATTGTCAACACCGACAAAGGAGACCTTGAACTTTGGCGCGTTCGAAGCATCGTAGCCAACGACGCAGAAATAGAAGACGAAAATACCGAAGTTCCACTATCCTTTGCACGCACAATAGAAGAAGACTATGAAGTAGGCGAAGAATGTTACGAACAACTCTTTCTCAAAGACTTTGGGCGCAGAGCTATCATGGCTGCTCGCCAGACACTCATCTCCCGTATCCTTGAGTTAGAAAAAGACGAAGTCTATCGTCGATACACTGACCGCGTGGGCGATATAGTACTCGGCGAAGTCCACCAAATCCTCAAGAGAGATATTCTCGTTATTGACGATACCACAGGAAATGAACTCGTTTTACCCCGAAATGAAACAATAAAAGGTGATTATTTCAGGAAAGGTGAACTTGTAAGAGGAATTATACGTAAAGTAGAGATGAAAAACAACAATCCTATTGTCATCGTATCTCGTACCGACAACTCCTTCCTCGAAAAACTACTTGAGCAAGAGGTACCCGAAATAGAAGATGGACTTATCACCATCAAAAAAATTGTCCGTATGCCCGGCGAACGCGCCAAAGTAGCTGTCGAATCCTACGACGATCGCATTGACCCCGTAGGGGCATGTGTAGGAATGAAAGGCTCACGCATACACGGTATCGTTCGCGAACTTCGCAACGAAAACATTGACATTATTAATTACACTGCTAACGAGAGCCTATTGATACAACGCGCCCTAACCCCCGCCAAAATCACTTCTCTCGAACTCGACACCGAAAGTCGCAGAGCAGCCGTCTATCTACGCCCCGACCAAGTCTCTATGGCAATCGGAAAAGGAGGACTCAACATCAAACTTGCCAGTCGCCTTACAGAATACGAAATAGATGTTTATCGGGATACCGACGAAGTCGTTGATGATGTAGATCTCGACGAATTTAACGATGAAATCGAACAGTGGATCATCGACCAACTCAAATCTGTCGGATGCGATACCGCGAGAAGCGTACTCCAGCTTAGTACAGATGAGTTGATTCGTCGTACAGACCTTGAAGAAGAAACCGTACACGAAGTCACCAAAGTTCTTTCAGCCGAATTGGAGGAAAGTCAATAAGGATAAAAAATTAACAAATCTATAACAAATTAGCTTTTTATTCATAATTTTGTTGCCACAAAACAACATTCTTAAAAATAGAACGACGATTATACATAGACTATAATTTATAAACTTATAGTCACCACACCACCAAAAAACATTAAAGTTAATGAGGCTACCACCTCATACGGCTATCATTATTTGCTCATTAAAAGAAATGAGAAGGACATAAAACATTATTTAAAAAATAAAATATCGGTAGAACGTTTTTTTTATTACAAAAAATGACATTTATAATTATTTAAAAATCATTTTATAAAAAACTCACATTACCCTTTTAAATGTTTTTATAAATACAATCGACACTTTTCAAATTCGACAATTCGCTAAAAGCGAATTAATTATTGAACTTAAACTTGTCGCTTGAACTTGAACTTAATTTTGTCCCTCTTGCTTTCGAGCGAAAAATAATAGCCTATGACCATCGGTTAAATAAAAACAAACAATCGAGTGGTTATCAACTAAAACATCAATATGGCAAAACGTTTAGTCAAAATTGCATCAGAACTTAATGTAGGTACAGGTACCATTGTGGATCACCTTAAAAACAATGGATTTACCGTAGAAGACAAGCCTACTGCAAAAATCACCGATGAGATGTATCAAAATCTCCTTGAGGAGTTTAGCAGTTCTATTGCCATAAAAGAGCAAGCTGATATGCTCACCATAGGGACACGCAACAAAACCAAAGAAAAAGAACCCGAAGTAGTTGCTGTAGCTCCACCAATAGAAGTGGAGCCACTCCCCGTTGAAGTTGAAGAACCGCCTATTCCTGTTGCTAATATAATACCCGAAATAGAAATTCCGGAAGAAGTAGATGCTCCGATTATCGAAGATATACCTGAGCCAGAAGTAGCACCAGTTGTAGAAGAAGTTGTCGAAAAAACACCAGAACCGGAAGTAGTAAAAGAGGTAAAGGCAGAGGTCGTCCCGCCTCCGCTCAAAAAACCTAAGCCAGCAAAAGCAGAACCGGAACTCGAAACACCTGCCAAACTTGAAGGTTTGAAAGTCATTGACAAGATAGATGTCAAAGAACTCAAAAACAAGGGCAAAAAGAAAAAGAAAAAACCCGAACCCAGAAAACCACAACCTGCTGCTAAAAAAGAAAGACCTAAGAAAGAAAAGCAGCCCAAGCCAAAGGTAGAAAAAGCACCTCCTGAACCTAAGAAGGAAGTACCCAAAGCACCGGTATCAAAAATACCTGACTATGTCGAACCCGAAATGTATCGTGCCGAAACACCTATGCTTAAGGGTGTAAAAATACTCGGCAAAATAGACCCTTCCAAACTCAAAAAGCCTTCATCTAAGAAGAAGAAAGATAAAAACCAAAATCAAAACAGGAATCAAAATAGAAACCAAAACCAGAATAGAAATCAAAATAGAAACCAAAACCAGAATCAAAATAGAAACCAAAACCAAAACCAGAATCAAAATAAACAAAACTCTAACGCAGACGGCGAAAACAAAAAACGCAGACGCAGACACAAAAAAGTTGCTACTGGAAACGAACGCAGTCCCGGAAACAACAGAGGTGGCAACAACAGAGGTGGCAACAGATCCAATGATAATAGAAATAATAGAGGAGGAAACAGATCTCGCGGACCGAGAGAAATTTCTAAAAAGGAGGTCGATGAGAAACTCAAAGAAACAATGGCACGTATGCAGGGCGGCGGCAAAAACCGACGACAAAAAATACGTCGCGAAGAACGCAGCCGTCGTCGTGAAAAACAAGAACAACTCGAACTCGAAAATCAGGATACAGGCATCATTCAGGTAACGGAATTTATTCCCGTTTCGGAACTTGCCAGCTTGATGGGCATCTCCGCCACACAAGTTATTACAGCTTGTATGAATATGGGAGTTATCGTAGCCATCAACCAACGCCTTGATGCCGAAATCATAGAACTCGTAGCCGAAGAATTTGGACATAAAGTAGAATTCATCAGCGCAGAAGCGCAGATGGAGATGGAAGAAGAGGAAATCGAAGACGCACCCGAAGACCTATCCCCACGCGCACCGATTGTCACCGTCATGGGACACGTCGATCACGGAAAAACCTCACTTCTTGACTACATCCGGAGTGCCAAAGTCATGGAAGGTGAAGCAGGAGGTATCACGCAGCACATTGGAGCCTACGAAGTCAAAGTCGGCGAGGAAGATCGCAAAATCACCTTCCTTGATACGCCGGGTCACGAAGCCTTTACCGCCATGCGTGCGAGGGGTGCAAAAGTAACTGACGTAGCCGTCATCATCGTCGCAGCCGACGACAACGTCATGCCTCAAACGAAAGAAGCCATCAGCCACGCGCAAGCCGCTGGTGTACCGATTATATTTGCCATCAACAAAATTGATAAAGACGGGGCTAATCCCGACAGAATCAAAACTGAACTGGCACAACTCAACTTTCAAGTAGAAGAATGGGGCGGTAAATACCCCTCCCAAGACATCTCCGCCAAACACGGTGACGGGGTGGACGAACTACTCGAAAAAATCATTCTCGAATCCGACATACTCGAACTCAAAGCCAATCCTGACAGAGAAGCACAAGGCGTAGTACTTGAAGCCTCACTCGACAAAGGACGCGGTTATGTCTCCAAATTCTTACTACAAACCGGAACACTCAAAATCGGTGATTCCATCGTAGCAGGTTCGCACTACGGTAAAGTACGTGCCATGATCAACGAACGCGGTCAGCGCGTCCAATCTGTCGGACCATCAGCCCCGGTGCTCGTACTTGGAATGAAAGGCGCGCCACAAGCAGGTGAAAAATTCAAGGTGATGAAATCCGAACCGGATGCCCGTCAACTTGCCGCCAAACGTGGTCAGATACAAAGCGAACAAGAGCGTCGTGCCACCAAACGCCTTAGCCTTGAGGAAATCGGTCGTCGTCTTGCACTCGGCTCGTTCAAAGAACTTAATCTCATCGTCAAAGGTGATATGGATGGTTCTATCGAAGCACTTTCCGACTCGCTACTCAAACTTTCAACAGAAACCGTACAAGTCAATATCGTACACAAAGCCGTCGGACAAATCATCGAGTCTGACATCCTTTTGGCTTCCGCTTCGGATGCTATTATCGTTGGTTTCCAAGTCCGTCCATCGGCGATGGCACGCAGACTCGCCGAACAAGAAGGCGTACAAATCAAGACCTATTCCGTTATTTACGATGCTATTGAAGAAATCAAATCAGCCATCGAAGGAATGCTTGAACCGACGAAAGAAGAGAAAATCACAGCAACTGTCGAAGTACGTGATGTATTCAAAATCAGTAAAGTCGGTACCATTGCAGGTTGCTTTGTACAAGAAGGTAAGATTAGTCGAAAAGACCACATTCGCGTTGTTCGCAACGGCATCGTTGTCTATCCGATAAAAGAAGGTGTAGTCGGTGAACTCGCTTCACTCAAACGATTTAAAGACGATGTCAAAGAAGTCAAAAACAACTTCGAGTGTGGTATGAATGTCAAAAACTTCAACGACATTAAAGTAGGAGACATCATAGAAGGTTACGAAATCGTTGAAATCAAACAAAAACTCAAATAATCAAATCAATTAAACGTTTTGCTTTGCAAAACTCATTATACTTATAAACAATTTTTCCGAAAACAATACAGAACGAGTCCTCAACCGAAAGGTTGGGGACTTTTTTATGCTTATAGTTAAAAAACTATAAGTACCAAGACAGAATTAGGTTTAATTAAAATTTTGGAATTATTTTTTTTGCTAATGAGGTAAAAAACGCAAGCATAGCTGTAGCTACGGTGAGTATTTTTAACGAAATTAGTGAGAAAAAGAAGCCAAAATTGATTAAAGATAATTCTGTCTTGGTACTTATGTCGTTTTGTCATTACTAAAGGTAATTATAAAATCCGTAATAAAATTTGTAAGTTAGTGCTACACACAATGCTTTATTTTCGTTGAATTGAAATAAAATTTCATTCAATCATTTTTTACGAAAAAATATTTGGCAAAACATTGTAAAAGCACTTTACGTGAACTTCTGTTTTAGCTTTTTCAATCATTCGAGAAAGGTTATTGTGTATATGTGAAATAAAGTTTTACCCTTGCTCAATTGATAATAACGAAAACCATTATGCCATGTTATCACAAACACATACCCGAATATCCACACCATCATGGGGCATAATGATGCTTTTATTATTGGTATCTTTTTGTCCTGTTTCCGGTCAAGATTGTAGCGAACTGGAAGCCGAAAATAAGCAGTTAAAACGAGAAATTTCTATACTTCGTGCCGAAAACGCAGAGTTGATAGTAGAGGTGAACGCATACGAAGCCTCTAATAGTTTTTTGAGAGATAAAAACGATGATTTGATTGAAGAGGTCGTGCCGATGCGATTTTGGAATACCAAATATAAGAGAATAGAACCTCGCATCGCTGCTTTGGAAGACAGAGCGAATAAATTGGAGCGAGACTCCGCCAAATTTGCTCAAAAAATTGACGAACTCAAAAGTAGCCAACGCGCCGAATCTTCAAGACAACAAATCCTTAGTGAAGCAAATGTATCCGATACTTATAAGGTCAATAATATAGCCGTGGACCACGTTAGTAAGAGTAATATTGATGCCCGTTTTTATCTGCAAACACTGACCAAACAAGCCAGACAGTTGGATGAAGATATTTTGATTAAAATGAAAATCTTTCGTAAAATTAAGGGCGATTGGGAGCAAATCGTTTATGGTGAAAAAGGGAGTGCGACTTATGATAAATACTACAAATTAGCCTTTTGCAAGGCAAATGTCGATAATAAAATGCGTTATCACAGCATCAATAATTTTGACCCGAAAAAGTCCCTTGAATACCGTTTAGAATTTTACCATAGCGAACACATTATTGGTACACATCAGTTTAGTTCGTTTTAGAGCATGTTTAAAGTAAAATGTATAGAACAAAACTCAAATTCACTCACTCACAATTCATTCATTCAAAACTCACTCATTCACAATTATCAATTATCAACTATGCGAATCATCGGTGGTATGCACAAAGGCAGACGATTTAATCCGCCTGCAAAAAACTGGCGCACCCGTCCGACAACGGACTATGCGAAGGAGGGGCTATTTAATGTGCTCATCAATCGAATTGATTTTGAACAAACGAAAGTTCTCGACCTTTTTTGCGGAACAGGAAATATCGCTTACGAATGTATCTCTCGCGGCAGTACCGACGTGACCTGCGTAGATAAATTTCATGCCTGTATCAAATTCATCAAAGAAACAGCCACCCTTTTGAAAGCCGAAAATACGCTCACTGCCGTAAAAAGTGATGTATTTAAATATATCCAAAAATGCGATACACAATATGATTTTATCTTTGCAGACCCGCCTTATGCCCTACCTGAAATGGGGAACATTCCCGACCTTATTTTTCAGCATAAATTAATGACTCAAGACGCTTTGTTCGTATTAGAACATGGCGCACAACGCACTTTTGAAAATCATCCCAATTTTGATGCTTCTCGAAAATATGGCGATTCCGTTTTTTCTTTTTTTACTCATTTCTGAACACCTTTGTAGCTGCCTGCCAGTCTACCGCAATGAATGTAAAGAAGTGTCGTTTCCTCTGTCGGGTAATTTTCAATGTGAAGGATGCTGCCTGCCTTTTGTGTCCAAGAGTCTCCGGCTCTCAATAGCTTTTCCTCTTCGACCTAATACACTG
>Ga0209595_100373_pt1 | contig 15645 bp, 10 predicted proteins | sample Porto_4metaG_FD_187427 | JGI IMG/M metagenome (GOLD analysis project Ga0209595, IMG submission 187427) | Marine algal microbial communities from Porto, Portugal - Porto_4 metaG (SPAdes) (version 2) | ecosystem: Host-associated > Algae > Red algae > Unclassified | place: Portugal: Porto...
TTGTCTTTTTCCGATACTCTTCTCCTATTTTTCGCTCCGTACCGTAGGGTATGCAGCTCAAAATGAGGCTCGATTATCGAAAAAATACAAAATTCCATGCATACAAAATATTCCTAAATAAAGTCTAATGTTTTACACACTCATTTAAAATTATCTATTATCCATCAAACCCTCGCATACGCAAACTCCCCAATCCGCTTCAGCGAATAATACCGATTCAGCCCTGAAATACCTGCGGTATTCAAAGCTGCGAGGTCGATATAACCATTCTCATCCACGCCCTCATCCGGTAAGATGATGTGTTCAATCTCGCCGATGACCAATGCTGTACCATTAATAGGTATAGGAATAGACTCCACATATTTCATCCCCAACTTCAAAGGACTTTCCTTCACGAAAGGCGCGGAAAACCCCGATAAATACTCCTCAGTAAACCCACATACTTCAAACTCCGAAGTTGCACGGTCAAACTTCGCCGAAGTCTTATGCGCCTGCTCCACAAAATCTATGTGTACATGATTTATGGTATAAAAACCCGTTTCCAAAATATTTTCGTAGGTATGTCGCGGCACATCACCCACAGGTCTGATAATAAAGCCCAACAATCCGGGATTACTCCCCAAATGTATCACCGAGCTAAATATCGCTAAATTAGAACCCGAAGATAAACTTCCCTCTCCTCCTACTTTTGAAGTTGAGGTTGAAGTTGAAGTTGAAGTTGAAGTTGAGGTCGTTCCAATCAAATTAGCAGGCTTCACGCCCGTTACCGAATTAATAATATTCAGCCGTCTGACCCTTTCGAGTCCTTTAATATCCAATTTTGTTAAGTGCATAAATGAGTTGAGTTGAGTTATAGGTTAAATAAATTCATTCATTAATAATTTACAAATTAAAGCTGAATTTGATGTTGAATTTGATGTCGTTTTTTGGGTAATGTTCGATTAAAGTAGGATTGGGCAAACTCCGTTGTCGCCAGACGAATTCAGTTGCTACAAATCCTTCGTCTGCCGACTATCCCACTTTAGTCGAACACTACCGTTTTTTGAATTTGAATTTGATGTTGAGGTTGAATTTGATGTTGAAGTTGAGGTTGTTTTTTTGATGTTGAGGTTGAATTTGATGTTGTTTTTTGAATCTATTAATATTTTTTACCGTAAAAGCCAATGTTCGATATATTTTTTTACCCCATATTTATATTAATTTTTTCGCAGAAAATGAATATAAATTTGGTAAAATGCTGTTTTCCAGCAATATGGTTGTGAAGAGTTAATGAAATCTTAACACTATCTTTATTTAGAAAGAATCTAAATACATTTCAATAGCGTTTAGCGATTGTTAAAAAGCATTTTGAATAGTATTTTTGCACTAAAATAAAGACGAACATTAAAAACCTGCTTTGAAACCACAAAGTTCACAAAAAAAACAAAAACCAAATTAATATAAAAGAAAACTAAAAAATCTTGCGTACTTTCGCGTTTTACAAGTTCGGTCTTGAAAATTTTCGGGACTAGCAACGAGTAGTTTAAAACTACAAAATGTATAAAATTGTTACGATGACATACGAGCGATTTGATATGAAATATATACTAACATTCGCCCTTCTCTTTTGTTCGCTGCTTACAATTGCGGCACCAAGCAGCAAAAACGGTCAGGCTCTTTTCAAAGCCAACTGCGCCACTTGTCACAACAAGAACATGAAGGCGGATATGACCGGTCCTGCGCTCGGAGGGGTGCAAGAGCGATGGGAAGGCAATGAGGAGCAACTCTACAACTGGATTCGCAACTCACAGCAAGTAATTGCTTCGGGCGATGCGTATGCCATCAAGCTCTATAACGAATGGGACAATGCACTCATGACGGCATTTCCCAACCTCACCGATGAAAGTATTGACGACATCCTATTATATGTTGAAAATATGTACCTGTCAGGCTGCGCAGAACCGCCTTGTGGCGACGTAGTAACCGATACAGGAATTGATGGTGAAGAAAAAGAAGCCGGCTTCAATTGGCTCTATGCTTTACTTTTTGGTATCCTCACATTGCTTGCACTCGCATTGGTACGTATCACGTCCAACCTTAATCATCTTGCCGAAGTCAAAGCAGGACGTGCCTCAGAACGCAAGACCTTATTAGAAATACTGACCAGCAGACGTATTATATCCTTTGCGATTTTCGGAGCGATAGTACTCGGTGGATTTACCACCGTAAATAATGCCATCAACTTAGGTCGTCAGCAAAACTACGCACCTACGCAGCCTATCAAGTTTTCACACGCTACACACGCAGGCATCAACAAAATCGACTGCCAATACTGCCACGATGGAGCAAGACGAAGCAAACACGCCGTCATCCCTGCCGTCAACACTTGTATGAATTGTCACAAAGCCATCAAAGCAGGTTCTAATTACGGTAAAGCGGAATTGTCAAAAATCTACGCAGCCTCTGGCTTCAATCCAGCTACGGGTAAATATTACGAAGACTACGAAAACATGAGCAAAGACACGCTCCAAGCTCACATGAAAGATTGGATAGCAGCAGATTATAAAGATAAAGACGGTAACACTATCACCACGCGAGCAGACGAAGCCGCAGATATATACTATGAAGTCGCGCCATATATACAGCAACCAATGGAATGGGTTCGTATTCACAACCTCCCTGACCACGTTTACTTCAACCACGCCCAACACGTAGTCGCGGGTGGTGTCGAATGTCAAACTTGTCACGGTGAAGTTGAGGAAATGGAAGTTATGAAGCAATACGCACCGCTTTCAATGGGGTGGTGTGTGAACTGTCACCGCCAAACAGAAGTGCAATTTGCCGACAATCCATACTACGACTCTTTCGAGAAATACCACAGCGACCTCAAATCAGGTAACATGGACAAAGTTACCGTAGAAGACATCGGAGGCTTGGAATGTCAGAAATGTCACTACTAATTAAGTTTAAGTTTAAGCGCAAGTTTAAGTTTAAATTTTTTCAAATGTAAAATGTAAAATAATAAATGTAAAATGTAAAAGTGCCAAACAAACGCGAGCAGTACATTTATATTTTTTATGTTTAATAATTTGAAATTCAAATAGAAAATAAGTCAAAATTGAGTTTTTGATTAAATATAAATTTCCCAAAAAAAGAAATAATGAGTAATGAGGTAAGTCTTTGAATATAATTTAAGTTGAATTTAATCACTAAGTATAATTTAAACTTAAACTTATTCTTAAACTTAAACTTGGTTTGATTCATTCATTCAAAATTCATTCACTCATTCATTAAGAATTTTTTCAATGAAGAACGCAAATAAAGTTTGGGCAAGCGTCGCTGAAATCAACAACGACGCAGAATTTAAAAAGACACAGCAACAGGAATTTGTTGACCAAAGCCTCATGGAAGGGCTTGGCAATGAACAAAGCTTAAAAGCGACTACTGCCAATCGTCGTGATTTCCTCAAATACTTGGGCTTCGGATTGGGTGCGGCTACGGTTGCGGCGAGTTGCGACATTCCGGTAAAAAAGGCAATACCTTATACTGTCAAGCCTGACGCCATCGTTCCCGGTGTAGCGAACTACTACGCGAGTACGATTGTACAAGGCGGTGATTACTGCCCGGTACTAGTCAAAACGCGTGAAGGTCGTCCTATCAAAATCGAAGGTAATGCACTTTCGACCATGACAGGCGGTGGTACGAGTGCACGTGTACAAGCGGCGGTTCTTTCATTATACGACACCAATCGTATCAAAGTACCACGCGGAGCGAAAGCAGCCACTTGGGCGGAAATTGACCAAGCTATCACAAGCCAACTCAATGCTTCTTCAAATGTCGCTATCATCAGCACCACGCTGATGAGTCCTACCACGAAGGCGGCTATCGAAGAATTTAAAGTAAAATATCCGAACACGACACTCATTCAATACGATCCGGTTTCTGCTTCTGCGATGTTGGATGCCAATGAGAAGAGTTTCGGCAAACGTGCGATTCCGAGTTACGATTTCAGCAAAGCACAAGTCATTGTGAGTTTTGAGGCTGACTTCTTAGGCACTTGGATTTCGCCAATAGAATATTCAAAAGATTACGCAAAAAACCGGGTCATCAACAAAATAGACGGTGCGAAAATGTCTCGCCATTATCAGTTTGAAAACGGCATGTCCCTCACCGGGTCAAATGCAGACAATCGTGTACTCATCCGTCCATCAGAACGAGGTGCAGCGATAGCGAAATTGGGAGAGTTGGTCGGCGTATCAGGCGGTTCTTCAAGCGGATTAAATGAAAAGGCAAGTAATGCGATTGCTAAAATTGCTAAAGAATTACGAGCTAATGCAGGTGGTTCGCTCGTCATTTGTGGTTCAAATGATGTCAACGAACAATTAATGGTGAATGCCATCAATAATTCGCTCGGAAATTATGGCACAACTATCGACCTCGCCAATCATTCCAACCAAAGACAAGGTAACGACAAGGCGATATATAAGTTCGTCAATAGTGGCAGCGCAGATGCGATTTTTATCCTCGATGCAAATCCAGCCTTTGACTTGCCTTACGCAGATAAATTTATCAAGAAATTAGAAAGTACCAAACTAACGGTATCTTTCAACGGCACGGAAGACGAAACGACTTCTTTGTGCAAATTTGCTTGTCCTGACCACCACATCCTCGAATCTTGGGGCGATGCAGAGCCAAAAGCCGGACATTACTCCTTGATTCAACCGACTATTTCACCATTATTTGATACAAGAGCAACCGGACAGTCATTATTGACTTGGGCGGGCAGCGAAAAACTTGATGCGAATGCAGAGCAGCCGTATTATGAGTTTTTGAGAAAAGAATGGGAAACAAATATTTTCGGAAAAACATCAGGCTTTGCACGTTTCCAAAGTTTTTGGGATAGCGCATTGCACGATGGTATCGTAGTGACTGACGCAGAGGGCGGCAGCGTTTCATTTACGGATAATACGGCTTCGGCAGCAGGTGCTTTAAGAAAACCAAAATCATCAGGTATTGAAATTAGCATACAAGAATCTATCGGAATAGGTGGTGGACAATACGCTGGCAACCCTTGGTTGCTCGAAATGTCTGACCCTGTGACTCGTATGGTTTGGGAAAATGTATTATGTGTTCCCGTCAAATTTGACGGAATCAATAAATACATCGGTGGATACGAAGGAGTGTCTTTGGATAATGGCGATTTGGTTAAAGTTAAACTGAACGGAAAAGAGGTGACACTTCCTGTTGTTCTCCAATTCGGACAAATGCAAAATACCGCTACTGTCCAACTTGGTTGGGGACGCACCAAAGCTGGTGCGGGTAGCGACTACGGCGCTGACCTTTATCCTGCGCTTTCCGTTTCCAACGGAAATACACAATACGATGGTACAGTCGAACTTTCGGGTTCGCTCGGACGCGATAAAAATTTCGCCTGCGTGCAGTTACATCATACAATGGGTGTCACCGGCATGGGCGACGAAGAGGGGAAAGAGATTAATGTAGATGAAAAGGTATTGGGCTATAAAGGTTTCCAAGGTTCATTGACAGACCGTTCTGTTATCAACCAAACCAACCTTTCTGACCTCAAAACCTTTATCGGAGACGACCCACACGATGGCGATGTCAAAGTAGAAGGTTTACTTGCCAAGCGTCACTTCTTCGAACACTTGAATGAACAAACGCTTTACCCTTACGACGAATATAAAGAAACGGTTTACGAACAAGGACACCACTGGGGAATGTCTATCGACCTCAACGCTTGCACAGGTTGCGGCGCATGTACGGTAGCATGTATGGCGGAAAATAACGTCCCTGTTGTAGGTAGAAAAGAAGTACGTCGTGTGCATGAGATGGCATGGTTGCGTATTGACCGTTATTATTTTGGCGATGCCGAAAATCCAAATACGGTTTACCAACCCATGATGTGTCAGCATTGCGATAATGCGCCTTGCGAAAACGTTTGTCCGGTAGCAGCCACCAACCACAGTTCGGAAGGTCTCAACCAAATGACCTACAACCGTTGTATTGGTACGCGCTACTGTGCCAATAACTGCCCATATAAAGTACGTCGTTTCAACTGGTTGGATTACAACCAAGCGGATTTGTTTGGTTACAATGAATCCAAACTTGATTCTGACAAAGGCGGCGATACCATGTATATGGCAGATGACCTCACACGTATGGTCTTGAATCCTGACGTAACAGTACGTACAAGAGGGGTCATCGAAAAATGTAGTTTCTGTGTACAACGTATTCAGGAAGCCAAATTGACCGCTAAAACAGAACTTCGTCAATTGAGAGATGGCGACGTAAAAGTAGCTTGCCAATCGGCGTGTCCTACGCGCGCGATTGTTTTTGGTGATACCAACGATAAGAAAAGTAAAGTCAATGAGCAGTGGAAGAACAAACGTAATTACTTCGTCTTGGAGGAAGTAAATACGAGAGCTTCTGTTGGATATTTGACGAAAGTTGTAAATAGAGACGAGACGCTTGACGCGTAATTCAGTCGATAGATAATAGTCGATAGTCCATAGGCAACCGCAACTCGCGTTCACCTATCGACCATCGACTATGGACTATGGACTTTTTAACTGAATTTTTTATAAATATAACATAATATATGCATCATCCGGTCATATCTCCCGTACGGGAGCCGTTAGTGCAAGGTAGAAAGAGCTACCACCAGATTACCGAAGATATTTGCGGACCTACGGAGCAAGTACCAAGCCCTGCATGGGTTCTTGGACTCTTGATTTCTATAGCTACTGCAACATTAGGAGTGGCTTGTTTTGTCATTACGGTTTGGATTGGTATTGGTTCGTGGGACTTGAATAGAACTATTGGATGGGGTTGGGATATTACCAATTTTGTTTGGTGGATTGGTATTGGTCACGCGGGTACATTGATTTCGGCTATCTTGTTGTTATTTAGACAAAAGTGGCGTACAGGGGTTAACCGTGCGGCAGAAGCGATGACGATTTTCGCGGTGATCTGTGCGGGTATGTTCCCCATATTTCACATGGGGCGTGTTTGGTTAGCGATATTTATTTTCCCGTATCCAAATACACGTGGTCCGCTTTGGGTCAATTTTAACTCGCCGCTTCTCTGGGACGTTTTCGCGATTAGTACCTATTTTACAGTATCGCTACTGTTCTGGTACACAGGGCTTTTGCCTGATTTTGCCACAGTACGTGACCGCGCAACAGGTATTCGTAAAAAAGTATACTCTGCCCTTTCAATGGGTTGGACGGGTGCAGCAAAGCACTGGCAACGTCACGAGTCTTTGTCACTTGTTTTGGCAGGTTTGGCAACGCCACTCGTACTTTCGGTACACACGATTGTAAGTTTTGACTTCGCAACTTCTGTGATTCCGGGCTGGCACACGACTATCTTTCCACCTTACTTCGTAGCAGGAGCAATTTTTTCCGGTTTTGCGATGGTATTGACGCTGATGATTATCACGCGGAAAGTACTTGGATTGGAAGAGTATATTACGGTCGGTCACATTGAGTCGATGAATAAAATTATCGTCTTGACGGGTTCTATCGTAGGTGTAGCATATTTGACGGAGTTATTTATCGCTTGGTATTCGGGTTACGTATATGAGCAATTTGCTTTCTACAATCGTGCACTCGGACCTTACTGGTGGGCATATTTTGGTATGATGACCTGTAATGTAATTTCTCCGCAGTTTTTCTGGTCTAAAAAATTGCGTCGTAATGTCGCCTTTACTTTCGTCCTTTCTTTGTTTATCAACTTGGGGATGTGGTTTGAGCGTTTCGTGATTATCGTAACTTCATTACACCGTGATTATTTGCCTTCAAGTTGGAGTATGTATTCTCCAAGCTTGGTTGAAGTAGGTATTTTTGTGGGTACGATTGGTATTTTCTTTACTTTGTTCCTCATTTTCGTGAGAGTCGCGCCTGTGGTAGCGATTGCAGAGATTAAGCACGTCCTCAAATCTTCGGGCAACCAATATACAGGTACGGAAGCAGATGATAAATACCGCAATTATTACGAAGACAAAAAACGATTGGGTGTAGATGGTGTCGCACACCACGACGAAGCGCACTAAGACGATAGACGGCGGACGATAGACGGACGCTTCGCGATTTTTTGTTTTGCTTCGCAAAATGTTTTTTACAGAAAAAATAAAACGTATAAGTACGTTTTTAAGAAATAAAAAACGAGCTAAAAGATGCCTCAGCATCGCGCCCCGTTTGTAGTATAATAAAGCTACAAAATATCGAAAGTACATAGTACCGACACCGATTCGAAAAACGGGGATGCAGCTACGCAGCTTACGAATTTTTAGGTTCGTATTTTTCTACAAACGGTGGTGGTGCTAACGCACTTGATTTATGTTTGTTTTTTGATATAAAAATAATTAGTTGGGTTCGTAGCACAGACATTATTGTCTGTGGTGTCGGGCAAGGTGCAGACAGGAATGTCTGTGTTACGAAACTTATATACAATGAAAGAAGTCTTATTCGGTCTGTATAATGACGACACGGAATTGGTCGATGCTGTTTACAAAGCAAAAGACGCAGGATTGGAGATCATGGATGTTTATACACCTTTTCCGGTGCATGGTTTGGATGATGTCTTGGGCTTATCTGAGTCGCGTATTCACCAAGCCGGGTTCATCTATGGTGCGCTCGGTACCTTGACGGCACTCGGTGTGATGACATGGGTGTTTACACGCGATTGGCCCATCATTTTCGGGGGTAAACCTTACTTTTCTTTTCCAGCGTTTGTACCGATTACGTTTGAGTTGACGGTACTTTTTGCAGCGGTGGGTATGGTTGTTACTTTCTATGTGATTTGTGGACTCGGACCATTTGCCGAAGCAAAGGTATTGCACGACCGTATTACGGACGATAAGTTTTGCCTCGCATTTGATACGACAAGTATGTCGCGTATTGATGCAGAAAAATATGCCGCCTTTTTAGATAGTACAGGCGCAGCAGAAATTCATACGAAAACTATTTAACGGTAGACGGCGGACGGTAAACGGACGCTTCGCTTGACGGTAAGCAGTTTATTGTTTTTTGAGAATGAAGAGTTTTATTTGGAGAATGAAAAAGTAAATGCAGATTTTGATTGTACAAAACAATTATTATCGACGGTTTTGTACTGTTCATTCATTCAAAATTCATTCATTCAAAATTATTTCCATTATAAAAGATGAAAAATATATTATATCTATTCGGTGTGTTGGTTTTGTCGGCAGTTTTGTTGACCGGATGCGGCCGTGCCGATGGCAATGATACCGGAACTGAATACATGCCAGACATGGCACATTCTCTTGCTTACGAGGCAAATACGTATTCGTACTATCACTATAATCAGTGGAGTACACCGGAAGAAAAGCGTGCAATGTCAACACCGCGCAAGCCTGTGCAGGGTACTATTCCGCGTGGTTATGCAGGCGGTGATACGATGTCAAAATTTGCAAATGAGCGTGTAGCTATCAAGCCCAACGGGTCTGTACCTTATTATTACGAAGATACGGACGCAGAGCGATTGAGGGCAGAAGAAGAATTGAGCAATCCGTTTCCGATTACAGAGGGTGGTTTGGCGAAAGGCAAGGAATTATACGAAATCAATTGTGCGATTTGTCATGGTAAAAAAGGTGAAGCAAACGGAACTATAGTAGAGTCGGGTGTTTATCCGGCAGTACCGAGTTCGTACCTCAATGATGAGTTTATCGCTGCTGGTGATGGTCGTTATTATCATGCTATCATGCACGGTAAAAATATGATGGGGCATTATAAGGATAAATTGTCTTATGAAGAAAGGTGGCAAGTGATTCACTACATCCGTTCTTTGCAGGCAAAATCGCAAGGGCGCGAATATCTTGTAGTTGCACCACCGCCGCCGCGTTCCTTGGCAGATGTTATCACTTCGGGTAGCGGTTCTATTACTTTGGACAACGTACAGTTCAATAGTGGTTCTGCCAAACTCAAATCTTCATCTTATGAGGAATTAAATGATTTAGCACTTCTTTTGGTTGAACAGGAGAGTGTCAGATTGAGCATCAACGGACATACTGACAATGTAGGAAAGGAGGAAAACAACCGCAGACTTTCTCAAAAACGAGCTGAGGCAGTATTGAGATATTTAGCAGAAAACGGCGTTGATGATGACCGCCTTATAGCGCAGGGTTATGGTGCTGACCAACCGATTGACTCAAATGACACAGATGAAGGCAGAGCGAAAAATCGACGTACCGAAGTGAGTATAGTTGATAGTGGCGTCGGGAATAGTAGTGAGCAAAGTGGCAATAGTGATATTAAGACTGATACCGATGTTGACATTAAAACGAATGAAGATAGTGACAATAAAGGTAGTGATGATAGTGACAATAAAGATAGTGATAAAGACAGCGACAGTAAAGATAAAAGTAGCAAATAAACTCCCTCAAATTTTAGTTAGAAAAATAAGAATATAGAAAAATAAATTGTAAAATTATTCATTCGTCGAAGATTTACCTTTCAAGACGGGTACTGGATTTCACTTTATTTATATTCAAAATTAGATAAAAAAATGGAACAACAGTTCACATTCACAGGCAGGCAAAAGATGTTATTTATGGTGCTAATGGCACTTGGAGCAGTTTGTTTGGGTATCACGTTCATTACAGATACGACGCCACACCATGAGCGTTTCTGGACGAATTTTTTACACAATAGTGTGTTCTTTACCGGTATCTCATTTATCGGTTTATACTGGTTGGCGGCGCATACGCTGGGCTATTCAGGTTGGCATGTAGGTTTGAAGCGTGTTATGGAAGCTATGACTTTGTTTTTACCAGTAGGTATGTTGTTACTATTGGTTATTGCTGTCGGAACTTTGGGGCATTGGCACCATCTATACCACTGGGCGCAAGAAGGCATCACTGACCCGACGAACGATAATTATGACGCATTGATTGCCGGAAAATCGGCTCTGCTGAATCCTATCACCTATATAGTCACGACGCTTGTTGTTGTTTCGGTATGGTCTATCATTGCTTATAAGATGCGTAGCGTGTCTTTGAGCGAAGACGAAGATAGTGACGCCAAAGCTCGCTATTACAAAAAACTAAAATTTTGGGCAGGTGTACTCTTACCCTTTGGTGCATTTAGTAGTGCGTTTTGTATTTGGTTGTGGATTATGTCAATTGATTCACACTGGTACAGCACTATGTTTGCTTGGTATGCTTCGGCGAGTTGGTTGGTGTCAGCTATGTGTATTTTAACACTGATTGTCTTGTACTTACGTACTCAAGGTTATATGGAGCATTTGAATAAACACCATATCCACGATTTAGGTAAATATATTTTTGCATTCAGTATTTTCTGGACTTACGTATGGTTTTCACAATTCATGTTGATTTGGTACGCGAATATAGGTGAGGAAACAATTTATTTCAGAAACAGAATGACGAATTTTCCCGTATTATTTTACGGAAACATAGTTATCAATTTCTTGTTACCATTCTTTGTACTAATGAGAAATTCGACGAAATGGAAAGCGGGTTCATTGGCTTTCGTAGCGATTTTCGTTTTGTTTGGTCACTGGATTGATTTCTTTCAAATGATAAAGCCAGGTATTTGGAAAAGTTTAAAAGACCACACGGCGCATGATCACGGAGGCGAACATGCTGTCGAAATTTCAAATTTCATGATGGGTTTCCACTTTCCGGGCTTGCTCGAAGTGGGTACTTTCCTCGGCTTTTTAGGATTGTTCTTATATTTCGTATTCAGCCGTATGACGAAAGCTTCGCTTATACCTGTGAACGACCCATATCTAGCGGAGAGTTTGCATTATCATGGGTAATGAAAAGCGCAAGCGCAAATATCAAGTTCAAGTACAAAAAAATGAACTGATTGATAATGAGATATTTACGAAGAAAAAATACAATACATATAAAACTTTCAAAAAAAAGTGAAAATACTCCGAACTTGAATCGAATTATTTTGTTCTAAATAATAATAAACGTAGATAGAGTTCTATCTACCAAAATAAAAAAATGGCAACTTTCTTTATCATAGCGAGCTTTGTATTACTTGCAATTATTTTGCTTCAAGTCGGTAAAATTACCGAATTGGCTGGCAAACTACGCGGCGAAGAAGACATGCAGATGCGTTCCAATGGATTTCATGCCCGTTTGGGTGTGTTATTTATGGTGGCATTCTTGGTATTTGTGATAGTATCTTTTATGTACTACAAAAATAGTATGTTGGGATATGGACCGCATACCGCAGCTTCAGAGCATGGTGTTTGGATTGACGACCTCTTTAATGTGACGATGATAGTGACGGGAATCGTCTTTTTCATCACGCATGTCTTATTATTTTGGTTTGCGTACAAATACCGCGAGCGTACTGGACATAAAGCCACTTTTTACCCACACAACAACATGCTCGAAATGATATGGATGGGTATTCCGGCTGTCGTGATGACCTTCCTCGTAATTGGTGGTTTGAGCGTCTGGAATCGCACCATGGTAGATATCAGCGATGACATGATTCTCGGAACAGACTACATCGAAATAGAAGCTACCGGCTTACAATGGCAGTGGATTTTGCGCCACCCTGGTGCAGACAATGAACTTGGAGAACGTAATTATAAAAGTATTACGGGCTTGAATCCGCTTGGTCAAAAGTGGGAAGATGACCGTAACCTTGACGATATTCACCCGGACGAATTGGTCTTGCCTGTGGGCGTGCCTGTACGTGTACGCATCGTAGCGCGTGATGTATTGCACAATTTTTATTTGCCACACTTCCGCGTAAAAATGGATGCAGTACCTGGTTTGCCGACCTACTTTGTATTCACACCAACCACGACTACAGAAGAGTATCGCAAGCGTTTGAAAGACTACCCGGAATGGCAAGAACTCATCCCGGACGATGAGCAAGGCAGACAACGTTGGGAGAATTTTAACTACGAGTTGGCTTGTGCTGAATTGTGTGGACGCGGTCACTTTAGTATGCGTCGTGTTGTACGTGTTGTAGAGGCAGAAGAATACGCAGAATGGTTGGCATCTCAAAAATCATATTATTCGACCACTATCCAAGGAACAAAAGAAGACGCTCCTAAAGGGGTTTTGTCAGAAAATATTAATGAGTGAATTTTGAATGAATAAATGAGTGAATATCAATGCGATAATGCTGAAATGCGTTATAATGCTATAATACTCACTTCACTATTTTATTTATTTTCTTTCACTTAGTATTAAAAACATTCCCATTTAATCATTGTCGCATTTAAGCATTAAAGCATTAAAGCATTATTATGGCAAGTATAGATATTGTAAGAGAAGAAGAGTTGCATGACGGTCACGATGAACATCATAATGATGATCACCATGATGACCATCACGGCGACAAATATCAGTCGAATTTTATCACGACATACATTTTCACAACCGATCACAAAACGATTGCGAAACAGTTCTTGATTACGGGGATGTTTTGGGCAATCGTTGGTGCATTGATGTCTTTGGTATTCCGTTTGCAGTTGGGTTTTCCGGAGGAAAACATGGCTTGGTTGAAACCAATTTTGGGTAAATGGATTACAGTAACAGACGGCATAGGAACGCTTGATCCAGAATTTTACTATGCACTCGTCACGATGCACGGTACGATTCTCGTCTTTTTCGTATTGACGGCAGGATTGAGTGGTACGTTTTCTAACTTACTGATTCCGTTGCAGATAGGTGCGCGTGATATGGCGTCGGGTTTCCTTAACATGCTCTCGTACTGGTTCTTTTTCTTGGCGGGCGCGATTATGTTTGCCTCGCTATTTCTCAGTACAGGACCATTCGCGGGTGGCTGGACAGCATATCCGCCATTGAGCGCATTGCCGCAAGCCATGAGTGGTTCGGGCGCAGGTATGACTTTGTGGAGTGTCAGTTTGGTATTCTTCGTCGTATCGGTATTACTCGGTGGTATGAACTACATCACCACCGTTCTCAACCTACGTACCAAAGGGATGACTATGTGGCGTTTGCCGCTTACGATTTGGGCGTTTTTGGTGACGGCGATTCTCGGTTTGCTTTCATTCCCGGTACTCGTTTCGGCAATTTTCTTATTGATTTTTGACCGTAGTTTGGGTACGAGTTTCTTTTTAAGCGAAATTTTCATACAAGGTCAGGCACTCGAAAATGTCGGTGGTAGCCCGATTTTGTATCAACACCTTTTCTGGTTCTTAGGACATCCGGAGGTATATATCATTATTGTACCGGCTTTTGGTATTGTATCTGAGGTTATGTCTGTACACGCTCGCAAGCCGATTTTCGGTTATAAAGCGATGGTACTTTCCATACTTGCGATTGCGATTCTGGCATTTATCGTATGGGCGCACCACATGTTTATGTCGGGTGTCAATCCGTTTATTGCCAATATCTTCGTACTCTTTACACTTATTATTGCCGTACCATCGGCGGTCAAGGTGTTCAACTGGATTGCGACACTTTGGGGCGGTAATATACGATTCAATACAGCGATGCTCTTTTCCATCGGCTTCGTTTCGCTCTTTATTTCAGGTGGTTTGACAGGTATTTTCTTGGGCAACTCTGCGATTGACATTCAATTGCACGATACTTACTTCGTAGTTGCTCACTTCCATATTGTGATGGGGGTTGCGGCATTCTTTGGGATGTACGCAGGGGTTTATCACTGGTTTCCTCGAATGTATGGGCGTTTTATGAACGAAACACTCGGTAAAATTCACTTCTGGGGAACAATGATTGGTGCGTATGCGATTTTCTGGCCCATGCACTATATGGGTATGGCAGGTGTGCCACGTCGTTATTACCAATTTGGTAACTTCGATGCCTTCGCACACTTCACGGCGATGAACCAATTCATCACTATCGCTGCAGTTTTGGTATTTCTTTTACAGGTTTTAATGGTTATAAATTTCTTTTATAGCATTTGGAATGGTAGAAAACAAACCGAACTCAATCCGTATGATGCCAATACCCTCGAATGGACGGTACCTATCAACGCAGGTCACGGCAATTGGGATGGACCAATTCCACACGTACACCGTTGGGCTTATGATTATTCGAAAGGAGGTAGAAATATTCACCAAACAGAGCCACTCAGTCCGGGCGAACAAGATATGGGGAATGACCATCACTAAACGAGAACGTAGCGCGATACTTCCAGTTCGCGTACCGTAGCGTGGTGCTTCCAGCTCGCGCCTCATTAGTTTAGGAGTTAGATTTTAAATGTAAAACTCAAAATGTAAAATAATAAATATAAAAGTGCCGATAGGACGTGAATTGAGGACATGAAGTTTTTTTTGTTTAAAAATATTTTAATACATAAAAAATGTTCGTGTAAGTGAAAGAAATTAAATAAATTGTTCCAAAATGCGCCGTAATTTTTTCTTCTAAAGAGTTCAAAAAATCGTTGCATAGCCATAGCTACGGAATTATTTTTTGTGTTTTTTAAAAGGGAAAAGAACAAGCATAATGGGGCAAGTTATTTATTTTCTTTCACTAAGTATCAGGAATTAAAACGGAATTGCACATTTATTACTTTACATTTTATATTTGTAAATATTTTACATCAAATAAATATTTTTGTCAGTAAACACGACATCAGTTAATACAGGTAGTTTTTTCGGGCAAAAAATCCGGGATTATGCTATGCTATTCAAATTTCG
>Ga0209595_100375_pt1 | contig 15601 bp, 14 predicted proteins | sample Porto_4metaG_FD_187427 | JGI IMG/M metagenome (GOLD analysis project Ga0209595, IMG submission 187427) | Marine algal microbial communities from Porto, Portugal - Porto_4 metaG (SPAdes) (version 2) | ecosystem: Host-associated > Algae > Red algae > Unclassified | place: Portugal: Porto...
CGTATAGCTCAGTTGGTTAGAGCGCTACCTTGACATGGTAGAGGTCGTTGGTTCGAATCCGATTACGCCTACCAGATTCGAAAAGCCCCAATCTTAAGATTGGGGCTTTTTTTGTCCGTGAAATATAAGCTGTAGGGGAAAATTCTTGCTTGCATCGACTTATAGTCATGATTATGCAATCAGATTTAAATCATTTAAAAAAGTGACGGTGACCAAAACGTGACTGACCCTTAAAAACTATTGAGATTAAAAGCCTCTTTTTGACCTCTACTTTAAACGTCGTTCAGCTAATAGTACTGAAAGATTACATGAAATCATTAGAACTCCTCAAGTAGTCTACCTATCAACCTAGTAGGAACTTAAAAAACGGAAAATGCTCATCCGTGACTGAACGTCTGTTTTAGATCGCTTTATGTTTGATGACTGTATCAGTAAGCCTTTAACTTAAACGTCAATTACACAGAATCTGAGATATTTTATCCAAATTAAAAAAGCCATAAAAGTAATTACTTTTATGGCTTTACTATTTTGTTGTATATTTTGAAGCTTAGACCTAGCTTTAAGCTAAATAAGCTCTTTTAATTCAGTCAGCTTGTCTAAAACTGCATCAGGTGAGTACTTCACTAGCTGCTGCTCATTTTGTGCACCAGATAGCACACCTAAAACCAGCCCACACCCTGCATTCCTACCTTCTTCAATATCGATACCACTATCCCCTGCTTTTAACACCTGCTGTGAGTTATCAATATTAAACTGTTTCATCGCAAGTGTAATCATATCAGGACCTGGACGGCCATTATCTACATCATCGGCTGTTATTAATGCATCTACTTGATTCCCCACAGACCAACCTAAGATAGTCAAAATTCTATTAGCAGTCTTAGCATCATATCCTGTATTCAATACGACATGACGACCACTCACCTTCAACTGCTCGAACAACTCTGACATGCCTTCAAACTCAGATAAGGTGTCCTGGCTATAAGCAGTTGCAAGATTAACTTTAAAGGCTGCAAATGCAGTATCCGTTAACGATTCAATATCAGCATCAGATAAATCTATCATGTTCAAAATATCACGAATGGCATTACGTTTCTCTTTACCTGCACCATATTCTAAACATAACTCAAGACTCACTTGCTTATCTGATTTGCCAGTGCTCTTCAATGCTTCATTGATAGCATTACATACGGTCTTATAGACCAGGTTACTTTCATCTACTGTTGTGCCGGCCATATCAAATACACAGAGCTTAATATCAAAAAATTTGTTTTTAATACTGTTTAAACTATCACCATGTGAGCTGCTACTTATTATATTATTATTTGCTGTATTCATTACTTTGATTCCAATACCAGTTCAATTAACTCTTCGCCAAATGCAAAACCTGTTGATGCCCCTGTACCACTAGTGACTGCACCGACCACCACACCTTTTTCAGGTGATGCCTTAAATACCACATCATCTGCACTTGGATATACACCCAACCAGTGCTGAGTAATATCCATCTCACCAATATCCATCACCTGCTTAAATTCATTAATGATTAGATCATCAATTCGGGTGTCTCTAAACGGCAGCTCTCTATCACTATAATCATGACTATCGCCGATGATTAGTGATCCATCTTCAGACTGAACCACAATTAGGTGGACACCTGCTTGACGCTCTGCACTTTGAATATCGTCAAGTAAGCTTTTTAGTACCGTAGCTTCAGGTAACTGAGCAAATCCATCATAACGGGCAAAGCTTAAATCTGACATGACAGCAGCATTTAATTTAAATGTTTTTTTGGGCATGACTCGCATCATATTTAGCGTGCACATTTTAGCTTTGGTCTTAGCGAACACGTTTGGATATAAGCTGGTAAAGTCCGCTCCGGGGCAGACCACACAGTGCTCAGCGTTAAGTACACCGCGACTGGTATGCACTTTTGGTAATTCCACTGAAGTAACCGTGGTATGATTATAAAAGTCCACACTCTGCGTCTCTTGTAACCAATGAGTCAGCTTAGCGATTGCAGTATTAGATTCTACTCTAAGCTCATGCGGGCTATATAACACCCCTTCTCCCTTGTTCAGATAAGGCGCGGCTTCATTAATTTCAGACTGTGTCAGTAGTCGGCACCCTTCACTCATTTCTGTCTTTAAAAAAGCTTGTGCAACATCTACCGCTTCAGGTCGCTGCATTAACATATGCAGACCGATATGCTCTACCTGAATACCTGCTTTCGGGGCAATTTCGGCCCAAACATTACGCGAGTGCATGGCGCGTTGCCAATGCTTACCTCGACGCTGACCACTAACGGTCACAAATCCAAAATTACGAACAGAGGCATCTTTGTTCTGAGATTGGCGCTCTACAACCGCAACACTCAGCCCCTTTTTAACAGCGGCGTAGGCGCTTGCCAGCCCAACGATACCCCCACCTACGACAACGACATCGTATGTTTTATCAGAAAGTATTTTGCTCATTGTCATATCTGCTCTTCCCATATATCTTTATTAATTGGCCCTCTACTTGCTTAACCTATGAACTAATATAGCTAAGCATGAATGGGCATTATTTTGATTCAACTAAAATTACTCACCATGGAAAAAAGCACGGTGCTTATCTAACAGCTCGGCAGTTAATGGCTCTGGATAGGTCTTAGAGTTATCAATCTGATTCTCAGCAGCTACTGTCTCGCCGTCATACACAATATTTGGATAAATCTCTAATAAACCTGGGCGAGCTTTAGTGACAATTAACTCAGCCATTTTCATTGCTTTAGGATTGGTTTTCTCTCCTTTATCAATAACAGCAACCGATTCAGTCAATGTGTAATTACCTTCACTAGGATCCACAAAATCAATTGGTAAACCTTTTGCTTTATTAGCGACTGCCTGATGACGTAGACCGAAACCGATAGGCACCTCACCTGCCATTACCTTTTTAAGAGGACCAGAGCCAGATAGCTCTAAATTAGGTCCTGCATTTTCACGAATAGCATTCATGATTTGTTGACCTTCAGCATCGGTGCCATATTCAGCAGCAATGTCTTGTACAAACAACCAACCAGTTGATGAACCATTTGGATCAACCATAGAAATTTGATTTTTATAAATAGGATTCGCTAAGTCTTTGGCACTGGTAGGTACTGGAAGATTATTGGCTTCCATCTCTTTGGTATTGAGTAAGATAGCACCCGTAAAGCTGAGAATCGGTGCATAGTAATTAGGCGTCGCAATCTGTGGGTTTGCTGTAAATGCTAACGCTTTAAACATTGGGTTCTTTGCTTGAGCACTTTCGATATAAAACGAGCTCATTGTCACCATATCAGCTTCAATATTTTTTCCTTCTGCTAATAGTCGTCCCCCAAGCTCACCTGTTCCGAATGATTGAAATATGTATTGACCTTCAAAGCCTGCCTCATCAAGCACCTCTTGAATAACCTCGACTGCCTCTTCATCAGCATTACTATAAATAATCACCTCCTCGCCAGCTGTATCGTCCGAGCTTTGCGACCCACAACCTGCTACTAAAACTCCACAAGTTAATCCCATTACTATCGTTTTGAATAAGTTCATTGTTGTTCCTAATTATTTGATTGGTTAACGGTTCAATTGGTTTTCGTCACATTAAGGCCTAAACTGTGTTGAAATATCTAAGCAACTGTCGTCTTTATCATTTTTATTTTTTTTGTTCCATATATGCTTCTGGTATAAAGGTATCGCACCGCTGCGAAGAATATTAATGCCGTGATATTTGTGAGTAGCACCATCAGTGACAAGATAAAGATTTCATCAAAGCGGGCGAAGTGCTGTAGTTCAACAATTTTTGTAGTCAGCACCATCGTCTTCGCACCTGAAATGAATATCACTGCACTGATGCTGACCATCGCACTGATAAAGAAGTACGATGCCACTTCGATAAGTGTAAATATTGAGTTAGGTACAACAATTCGGCGTAAAGACTGTAGCCATGAGTCTCCAAGCAAAGAAGCTGTGGTCTCCCAGCCTAGATTCATTTTTGATAGTGCATTTTTACTCATGAGATAAGGTGTGGAGAAGTAATGAATGATATTACTAATCACAATAATGAAGATGGTGTTCGATATCGATGACCCTGAAAAAACCATCAGGTAAGCAATACCAATAACCATACCTGGCACTGTATTGGTTACTAATGCTGAGCTTTCGATCGTCAACTTACCTATCTTGAATAGCCCTGAACGCTCGTATATCAACGCGGCAACATAGGTAATAATAGTGCCAAAAACAGCCGTTAAGGTCGCGACAATAAGTGAATTTTTATACACTCGCATTAGGTTCGAGGACTCGATCACCTTAGTAAATGCGTCTGTACTAAACGCCATCTCGTAAGGCCATGTCTTAATCCATGGAATGATGAAGATCACAGCAAATACAAATAGCAGTGAAGTTAAAATGCCGCTGGACAACACACCCAGAATCCTGTCTTTGAGTTTAGAGGTAGGCAAGTCAAAATGCTCTACTGAGTCATACCTGACATTAAATCGAGCCACATACCAAAGCAGTAGAATGCTCAAAACAGAGGGGATTAGCATAAACAAAGCAACCACAGAGCCCTTTTCAAACGAGGGAGATGCACCCAGTATTTGGGTGTAAAGCTCAGTGGCTATAACCTTATACTGACCACCAATAGAGGCTGGAATACCAAAGTCAGTAAAGGCCAAAAAGAAGCATTGAATAATAGCGGCTGCAAACGTACCAATTAAAGGACGAATGACCGTCATATCTATCTGGCGTAAGCGTGAATCGCCCATCAGTTCTGATACGATCACGAACTTCTTATCCAAATATTGAAAGGTATTGTTAAGCAGTAAAAAGGCTATTGGCAAGGTATAGATGGTGTAGCCAAGCCACATACCATAGAAACCATATATGTCTTCAAACAACTGAAAGCCAATAATCTTAGTGAGTAGACCTTGCTTACCAAAGGTGTAAATAATGGCAAATCCATAAGTCACTGTTGGCAATAGCATAGGGAACAGTGATGCAAGCTTAATGGTTTGTTTAAAACCCTTTGGCAAGTTAGTCCAGTGCACCGTATAGGCAAGGATAAATGCCAAAAAGGTGGCACTCATCGCACTAACAATGGCGACAAAAAAACTATTTAACATCACTTGTCTGAAGTCATTACTGCTGATGATATCGACGTAATGGCTGAGACCTAATCCATCAGCCACATTAAATGACAGCACCAACATTTTACCCAAAGGCACAAACATAAAGACCAGAAATAGCGCACCAATGAAAAGCCACGAAGCTTTCATTAGCGGTGAGTTATTAAGTTTCATAATGACCTACGCGCGAAATAAGTAAGTTTTGAGAGACCAGCGTTGGCCTAGTGCGATTAACCTTTGGAGGTGTCTTTAATTGATTTAGTAGCTGTGCGCTGGATTATGGAATTGATATCTTCAGTGACTGAGCTACTGTTTAGTGCAGGTCTCATTTGAGTGTATTTTTCTAATGGATCAGCTGGCGCATTGTCCGCTTCAAATAGGCTTAAGATATTACGACGTTTGATATTTAGCTGATTTAAGATAAAGCTCTTAACAAAATCATTGGCAGGGTTTTTGATGATTTCTGATGGTTTAGCATATTGAGCTACTTTGCCGTCTGATAACAACAAAATGCGATCAGAGAGTGTCATTGCTTCTTCAGGATCATGTGTCACAATCAAAGTGGTTAGCTCATAACGCTCTGCAATCTCGCGAATACGTGTCTTAATGGTCTCTTTAATAACCCCGTCTAAGGCAGATAAAGGCTCATCTAATAATAAAATCTTAGGCTTCATCACTAAAGTACGTGCTAATGCAACACGCTGCTTCTGCCCACCAGAGAGCTGGCTGATTCGCTTATTCAAATGCGGTTTAATCTCCAAAAGGTCAACTAGCTCATCAACCTCCGCTTGTGTGCTGACGTTAGGTCTATTACGTAGCCCATATTCAATATTCTGCTTTACATTCAAGTTAGGAAACAACGCATAGTCTTGGAATACAATATTGAAACCTCTGTGCTTCATAGGCACACGTGTGATGTCTTCCTTATCATAGGCAAGTCGACCAGAACTAATATCGGTTAGACCTAAAATAATATGTAGCAACGTGGTTTTCCCACAGCCAGATGGGCCCAATATTGAAACAATCTCACCCTTATTCACTTTTAGGGAAATATCCTCAAAAATAACTTTGCCATCATATTTCTTAGTCACATTTCTTAGTTCTAACATAATTCAAGCCCAAACTTATATTTTGGTATTAGCAGTGAGTGATAGCTCAAGCAAATACATTTAGGTAAATTGTTCAATGCTTTAATCGTTTACACGTAACTAATATAGAAGATGAATATGACAGTTTGGCGTCAAATATAAGGTTAGCTTATACATTTAATCATTCAGTCTTATTTATCGTGTATAACTTCTCGTACTTCCCGGAGATAAGCCTGACAGTCTCTGCAACTGAAACCTATATGAAAGACGGGGGTCATATGACGAAGAAACCTTACACCTATAATCAGTTAAATATCTTGAACTCTGTGCTTGAGGAAGGTAATTACACGCAGGCGGCTAAACGTTTGGGTGTGTCTCAATCTGCCATTAGCCAAGCATTATCTACGCTTGAAAACAATCTTGGGTTTAAGCTATTTATGCAGCGTGGCAGGCACTTTGTGCCAACAGATTACTGCTTAGAGCTTGGAACGTTAACGAGTAAAGTGCAAGCAGTTGAAGACGAACTAGATCAGCTGATTCAAAGAAGTAAAGTTTTTGAATCAGCTATATTGAAGGTAGGTCTATGCAGCCCGCTGCCAGGCACTGAAATTATTAAGCAGTTTAGTAAACGCTATCCCAAGCTACAGACTGAAATCTATTTTGGTAATTTCCATGAAACGTTTAGTAGAGTGGTTAACGGTCAGGTAGATGTTGGTATTCTTGCAAATGTTCCCAAAGGTGATAAGTTTCAATTTAAGAAATGTGCTACCCAAAGGCTTGTTGCTTTATGCTCACCGAACCATGCTTTTGCATCAAGAGAATCTATAAGCTTAACTGAATTAGCGACTGAAACTGTTATATTCCGCACGCACGGCTCTACCACTCAAAAGCTTATAAATGAGGCACTGGTAAAAATTAATTTAGAGATAACCCCTACGTATATCGTAAACACCCAAGAAAGTGTTTACGATGCGGTTTACCAGAACTTAGGTGTCGGATTTGCATGGAGCGAAAGCGCGATCAGAAAAGGTGGTTTTGTGAAGGTACCCATTGCGGAGCTACCTTCAGACTATGATGAGGTGGTCTTTTCACTCAAAAATGTAAATAACTTAGTGGTGTCTGCTTTGATGAACTCTTTAGATACCTCTGGTTAGACTGTGTCAAAAGAGTATTTTAGTGTTTTAATATACACGCATCTTGCGAATTAGGTTTTTTTGCCTCGAACCCGTTTACCATAATACTCGATATCGCATTAGTGTACATCTGAGTGTATTTGACAACCTAGGCTTGATGGCTCTTCGAGTAGGTTATCATAGAGGCAATTTATTGCTGATTATTTAGCGCATTAGAGGTCATGAGTATGTCATTTAAAGTGTTGCCACGATTCATCGAAGAATTAGGTATTGAATATACAAGTCAAGATTCTAAATACTTCTTAGGTAAAGATAAGCTTAAAGAGTTTCCAAGTGTATTAGATCATATTGAGCTATGATGAAAAAACTGTACAAGTAAACTTGAAAGGTTATCGTTTTAAACAAGTCTAGGTCACTGTTTGTTTTTATTAAGGTATACTTTTTTATACATCATGGACACTTTTATAGGTCTGACTAAATAGTATACCGATACTGCCCCTTATTACTCTATCCATGGGTCAAAGTGCTGTACTTATTCAATGAAACCGAGAACAGGGCAAGAGAAAACAATGACAGAGATCAATGGAAAGCGGTTATCTTATCTTTATGAGGCTGTAACTATGGGGACGATCCGGGCTGCAGCAGATAAGCTAGATATTGCCCCCTCAGCCATCAGCCGACAAATATCTCTATTAGAAAAAGAGTTAGCATGCATTCTTATTGAGCGGCACCGAAAAGGAGTAACACCAACAGAAGCTGGTAGTATTCTCTTACAGTTTTATCGAGAATCACTCTCCGCTGAAGAGACTTGTGTTTCCAAATTACAGGCGTTATTGGGATTACAGCGGGGTCATATAAAGTTAGCAATGGGTGATGGTTTTGTTGGGGATTTGATGTTGGGTCCATTATCTGAGTTTTCCCGTCTATATCCGGAGTTAACACTTTCGATCAGTACTGGTGGATCAAACGAAGTGATTCGTCAGGTTGAGGAAGATGAAGCGCATATTGGGCTAGTATTTCATCCCAGCAGTCATCCGCGCATCCGCTCACAGGTTATCAGTTGTCAGCCAATGTATATTATTGTTTCGCCCGACCACCCGTTGGCCAATCAAAGTAGACCTATGCAGTTAAAGGAGCTTTTGGAATATCCAGTGGGGCTGGCTGAAAGTCGTTTTGGCGTGCGTCAGTTACTAGCGATGGCAGAATTTCAACAAAAAATTCGATTTGACCCTATCCTAACCACTGACTCATTCACGGTGCTAAAGAACTTTGCTCGCTCAAATATGGGGTTTACCTTTTTACCATATTTTGTAGTGTCCAAAGAAGTGAAAGACGGACATTTGATAGCTATCCCTATAGACAATACGCTCCTGTCAAGCGGTGAAGCTCATATCGTAACTCGATTGGGCCGTCATCTATCCCAAGGCCCTAATGAATTACTACAGCATATGAAGTCATGGATGAAAGCTTTGTAAGCGGACTGCACACCAGCAACGTTGAGTTGCTGGATGCTGTTTTGAAATAGCTATTAACGTAGAACTGAACGGCTTCGCACCTTTTAAAGCATGGCCTGGGCTATTATGGCAGAACCTAAGAAAGTGCCGGTAAAAGTAAGCAGCGCAACCACTGCGATTTTAAATCCAGATTTTTTAAACAAAGTCACTTCCATCTGAGAAATTGCAAACCCTGCATAGGCAAGCACAGGAGTAATGAGTTGTAATACACCTAGCTTTTCTGTTTCTACTAAAACATACTCGCTCATTGGAAACTGTGGTAAAGATATCAGAATGGCCACAATTGATATCCAAGCAATAGCGGGGACATTGACAGGAATAACCTCCTTTAATAAAACGCCAGCGATACAACAAGCGAACAGAATCAACATGGCAGGTAGCGCAGAGATTAGATCAACGCCTTGCCCTACCCAATTGCTTAGTAATAGAACGATACAGATAACCGCCAATAGGGATAGGGACTGCTTTACTGATAAAATAGATTGCTTTGGTACCTTTAAACCAAAATCTGTTTTTGTGGCAGCAGTAATATCATTATTCTTCTTAAATTTATTAATAACTTTATATAAAAACTCTGTGAATGGTAGGGCAACAAACAAACTGACGAATAGCCCTGTGGCGTAAGTTAATAAATTAGAAGTCGCTGCAAACGCAGTAATAGTTTCCGCTTGAGCAGGTACCGTTTCTGCGAGCGCTGCTGAACAGGCACCCATCATACTACCACTACCAATACCACAAGCCATAGCGAGCGCTCGAACATCCATGATATCCATAGAGGCAATAATACCCGCCATTAAAGAGAAGTAAATTGCGCCAAACAAGGTGCCCATTACATAGACACCCATGACACCGATACCTTCGGCGCTCTGAAGTCCATACTTATCAGCAATGAGCGCAATATTTGGTTCACGAGCAATTGAGTGAGTGGCGCCAATAGCTTCTCTCCCCATTCCAAATACCAATACCGCAACGGGTAAGGCGATAAGAGCAGTCATTACATTGCCCAATTCTTGTAGCAAAAGAGCGGGACCTGCGGCTATGATTTCTTCAACTTTAGGACCGACACCAACACCAAATTTTGCAATGAATGGCATGATGCTCAAAAGGACGGCGTAGCTTGCAAATTTTGCTCGGTCTCTAGAAATTACCGCTTTCATTGAAGGTATAACGTTGGGGTTCAATAGTAGTGTAAATATGAATGCGTATAGCAAAGGCAGTAAGACTAGTGTACCAATACCAACAGGTATCTTAATGATCCCTATCCATTCTGCAAATAGCGATGTAATAATTACTAGTAAATGCAGCTTCCAATCAAATAAGTGCTTGGTCATTGTACTTGATAGTATAGTGGTATTATTCATAGCAGTTCCTTTTGCATTTTATGATGCCTATGTTTTTTGATGATTTGGTTTATGCAGAAATTTTTGGTAGCTGAGACTCAACTAAAGATACCCATACTTTGATTCCTGTCTCAATAGCATCGTCATTGAAATCATAAGCCGCATTGTGTAATGGTTTGGAGGGGCTATTACCATCAACACCTAACCAAAAATAAGCACCCTTAACGACTTGACTCATAAATGAAAAATCCTCAGAAGCCATTGACGGTTCCACATCAGTATTTACCTTATCAGCACCCAGCACTTTAGTAGCAGCCTCTTTAATTTCAAGATAGGCTTGGCTGTCATTAGTGGTTACTGGATAGCGAATATGGTAATCCATCTCTCCTGTGACACCATATAAAGGCGGTAGTGTTGCAACCATTTCTGTCAGCATATCCTGCATGGACTGTCTTACGTCCATATCAAAGCTACGAACGGTTCCTTTTAGAATGGCGTAATCAGGAATGACATTGGTCGTATCACCACTATTCATCTGAGTGACGCTGATAACACCTGATTTGAGTGGAGATATTCGACGAGAGACAATAGATTGAATATTAGTAATCAATGCCGCACCTGCTGCTATAGGATCAGCTCCTAAATGTGGCATAGCTGCGTGAGTTCCTTTACCAGTTAAAGTAATCTCAAAAGTATCAAAAGACGCCATCATAGGTCCGTCGTTGACCGCAATCTCTCCCACAGGTAGACCTGGCCAGTTATGTAACCCGTAAACAGCATCCATAGGAAATTTATCAAACAACCCATCGTCAATCATAGCCTTTGCACCGCCTAAAACCTCTTCAGCAGGTTGAAAGATAAAATAAATGGTGCCATTAAAGTCTTTATATTGGCTCAGATGCTTTGCCGTACCAAGCAGAACTGAAGTATGACCATCATGGCCACAGGCATGCATACAGTTTTCATGAGTGGATTTATGCTCAATATCGTTTTGCTCTTTTATTGGTAGCGCATCGATATCGGCTCGTATGCCAATAGTAGGACCTGAGCCGTTCTTTAGAACACCGACAACGCCCGTGCCGCCCAATCCTTGATGCACCTCCATCCCAAAGCTCTGTAATTTATCAACAATAAATGCTGAGGTCTTGAACTCTTTAAAGCCAAGCTCTGGTTGACTATGTATTTGCTGACGCCACTGTTTTACTTCACCTAGTAGGGTTTCGTTAATTAACATGTGTTTTCTCCTTACATACTATTGAATTGAGTAACCAAACTGGATAGCGGAGTCTTTTGCTGTTTCGACCCAGACACTTTTGGTCTGTGTATATTCGAGTAAACCTTCGTAGCCACTCGATCGACCATAGCCACTCTCACCAAAACCGCCAAATGGCGACATGACGTTGATTGATTTATAGCTATTTACCCAGAATGTTCCAGCATTTACTTGAGCGGCCATCCGATGCGCGCGGCCGACATCAGCCGTCCAAACAGCGCCCGCTAAACCAAAACGACTGTCATTTGCTATCGCTACCGCTTCTTCTTCTTCATCGAATGAAATAACAGAAACCACAGGTCCAAAAATTTCTTCCTGCGCGACTCGCATATCATTTTTAACATTGGCCAAAACGGTTGGCTGATAAAAGTAACCGTTTTCACCGCCACAAATAGCACCTGCCTTTCCGCCTGCGGCAACAACCGCACCTTCAGCAATACCGTCCGATACTAACGAGTGTATGTGGTTAAACTGTTTTTGATTATTGATCGGTCCCACCATCGTGCCTTCATGCCATGGCAAACCCATGGGCAACTTACTCGCGGCCGAGGCAACGCGTTCCACGACTTCTTTATAAATATCACGATGGACCAATAATCGAGCACCCGATACACAGCTCTGTCCAGCAGCAGAAAATACCGCAGCTTGCGCGCCCACTACTGCACGATCGAGATCGGCATCTGGAAAAATGATATTGGCCGACTTACCACCCAGCTCCAATACGCAAGGAATGACACGTTGCGCAGCTGCCGAAGCGATGAGCGCACCAGTCCGTGGTGAGCCAACAAAAACCACTTTTTTAGTTGCCGGATGAGTAATGGCAGCAGATCCTGTGGTGTGTCCTAGCCCATTAATGACACTGACCAAACCACGCGGGATACCTGCTTGCTCAAGAATTTTAACGAGTGCTGTTGAGCTTAGTGGGGTTAATTCAGATGGCTTTAGCAAGACTGCATTGCCGGCGCAGATGGCTGGCGCGATTTGCCAGCCTCCAGTAAATACAGGTGCATTCCAAGGGGTGATTTGAGTGACGACACCATAAGGCTCATGGCGAGTGTAGTTCAAGTGGCTTGTTGGTACGGGGATAACTTGCCCCATAATTTTGTCACACCAGCCAGCATAGTATTCAAACATCTCTGCAACTTTTGCCACCTCAACCCGGCAATCACGAATAGGCTTACCTGCAGAGATACACTCTAAGCGTGCCAAAGGTTCTGCGGCTTCGCGTATTTTCATGCCGCACTTCCACATTAGCTGACCTCGTGCACTGGCAGTCATTGACCACCATACTTTTTGAGCTTTCATAGCGGCATCAGCGGCATCAGCAACAATACTTTTTCCCGCGTCACGATAGATTAGAAATACTTGGCCAGTCGCTGGATTAGTCAGATCGATGTTGTCTCCATTACCTGTAACTAATTCTCCATCAATCCAGCTGCCAAACTCAGAAGTACCTAATAGTTCATTAAGCAATATGTCAACTTGCTGCTCGCCATTTCCTTCTACGATAAAACTCATAACCTACTCTCCCAAGCCAGCATTTTTTATAATGCAGTTAAAGTCATCCTGATCAGGTATATTTGCTTCGCTTTGCGACCAAATCTCGGCTACCTGCTGCGCCAAAGGCAACTCTAATCCCATCTCACCAATCATATTTTTTGCCAGACGTACGTCTTTACGCATCAGCTCCATCGTAAAACCGGAATCAAAACTTTGATTGAGAATCCAACGAGGGAAATTAACTTCACTGATTGCACTACAACCTGAGCCAGCATTCAAACCAGCAATAAGGTCTGCAGGACCGAGGCCTGCCTTGGTGCCCAAAGCTACTGCTTCGGCAGTGGTCACGAGATGTGCGGCACATAGTAGATTATTAATGAGCTTAGCGGCATGTCCATTGCCAGACTTGCCCATGTAGACCACTTTTGAGCTTAGCGCATCCAGATACAACTGAGCACGTTCAAGGGAGCTGCGTTCGCCGCCAACAACCATTACCATGGTACCGGCTTCAGCACCCGCCGGACCGCCACTGACAGGACAGTCCAATAACTGATGACCTAACTGATCCAGCTCTATCGCGAGTACCCGCGTCACCTCTGGCTCTGAGGTAGAAGTATCAATGATCAGAGTGTTAGGCTGAGCGCAGTCAATAATGCCACCTTTACCTTTAACAACTGCTTGTACATGCTTTGCCATTGGCAAAGATAGAATGATGACGCTAGATTGAGCACATAGCGCTTTGATATCTGCAACCACATTCACGCCGATTTCCTTGGCAGCTTGGCGTTGGGCTTCTCCTATGTCCGTGCCGAATACTTTAAAACCTTTGCGAAGCAAAGACTGAGCCATACCGTTACCCATACGGCCTAATCCGACAATACCTATATTTCCTTTAGTCATGTCTATTCCTTTAGTCTTATGTTTTCTGTCAGTCTTATTATGACTAATAAACCATTAAGAAGAATCACAACAAATAACCTTTTGTGTTCTAAAAAAGTCAACACTAGTGTAAGAAATGAGATAGGTTTCTCTTCCCTTCGTTTTCTTATTTATAAAAATGGGTAGGATATTGCTAATATAGCTATAGCGAGCTTATAGCAGACATAACCGATTGATGACTTAGTTTTGGGAACGTTGTCATTTCGATCTTGGTGGGCTTAGTTTTTACATGAATCATGAGACCGAGTACAAGGTTCAAATAGTTACCAGCTCGGCTGCTTTAGTTAACTGGTAACGACAAACCTTGAGTAGTGTGATGGTACGGTGGGATGACGAAAAATTTTAAGAATAGGACACAGCCGTTGGTTGCGATGGTATTTGTAGAAATGTTTTCGGATCGTCCATATAGTGAGTATTTTATCCAGCGCATTTCTCTCACAACGTTGATTGGGGTAAACGATAGTTGTGATAATTTGGGAAAACAATCGAAGTCGACGAAAAAAAGTATCGAAACTCACGACTTATTAGTCGATTTTCTTAAAAGTAGTTGGCGTTACAACTTGTTTGTCAAAGCTGTTCGGGATTCAAGGGACCATCCGTATCCATCGATAGATACTCACTTAAATACAAGCCAAACCTGAATTCTTTAATAAAATTTGAGCCTACTGTCACCTATCCCTGAATATAAAGCATGAGAAGGCTCTACTTACTTATCATTTAGGGATTCACTTTCAATATTTTTGGTCTAATCCAACAATAGAGTAGAGGTAAAAATACAGTGCCTAAATACGAGTTAAATTTTATTATATTGCAATTTACATCGCGATTATTCAATCATATAATATCTGTAGGACAATAAACTAGGTACATGTAAGATATGGTCATAATATGTGTTTTGGTCGACCTACTTTGACATGGTAGAGGTCGTTGGTTCGAATCCGATTACGCATACCAGATTCGAAAAGCCCCAATCTTAAGATTGGGGCTTTTTTTGTCCGTGACATATGGGCTGTAGGGGAAAATTCTTGCTTGCATCGACTCATAGTCATGATTATACAAGCAGATTTAAATCATTTAAAAAAGTGACGGTGACCAAATCGCGACCGACCCTTAAAAACCATTAAAATTAAAACCCTCTTTTTGACCTATACCCTGAACCTATAATTAATACTTATTTCTCGTTGTTCTTTGCTTTTATCTCTTCTACATATTCAAAAATATCCCCTGCCCTAAGATCTAGTGCCTCACAAATTTTATCAATTAGATCTTAGATACTGCGACTCGCTAATTTCTGTTATTCTTTATTTATACTCATATTTTTTAAAGTAAACCATGCCATAAATATATTCTGAGTTATTACTATGTTTAACTTCGATATTAGTCTAAATGTTCTGATGTATCATGCCTTTCAATTAGGTATTGCTTTCATATTGTCACTACCAATCGCGCTTAACCGTGAACTTGAAGATAATGGTGCAGGTTTGAGGACTTTTCCTTTAGTAACAATTGCTTCGTGTGCTTTTATGCTAGTGGGCATGGACATTTATCAAGACGCCGATGCTGAGGCTAGAATTATGTATGGCATAATCACTGGAATGGGTTTTATTGGCGGTGGCGCTATCTTTAAAAATGAAAGTGGCGCAAAGGGCACTGCTACTGCGGCTGGAT
>Ga0209595_100378_pt1 | contig 15590 bp, 10 predicted proteins | sample Porto_4metaG_FD_187427 | JGI IMG/M metagenome (GOLD analysis project Ga0209595, IMG submission 187427) | Marine algal microbial communities from Porto, Portugal - Porto_4 metaG (SPAdes) (version 2) | ecosystem: Host-associated > Algae > Red algae > Unclassified | place: Portugal: Porto...
CCATTGGGTAGCAATTCTAAGCCCCAAGGAATGTCTAATCCACGTACCAAAGTATCCAAGCGAAAAGCCAAATCTTCCGATTGAATCAGGTCAGAAAGTGTTGCGTTTTCAGGTTTATTTTGTGCAATACGTGCTGCGTCATTGAGAATGAAATCCGTGAGTTCGTATATTTCTTCATCTGTGAATGTAGTGTCATAAGCGGGCATACCATCTTCGTCATTACCGTATTTGATAGATGAAAAAACGGCTTCCTGCGAATTGCCGTAGAGCCATGTTCTATCCACAAATTCTTCGAGATATTTACCATGACAATCCGCACAGTATTTTCTGTAATTAACTTCTGCCGAAGAGCTATCAACCGTTTGATTGGAAGGCGCGAGCGGACAAGCCTGAATGATAAAAAACAAACACAGTAAAGAAAATGCAGTGTAACTTTTCATATTATAAATGTACTGACGACTTTAGTCGTCAAGTAGTTTTTATTTTATAATTAAATAAAATTTATACTTTCCACACTCTACGACGGCTAAACAGGCTGACCGCGAATACCGTACCGACGACTCTATCCGTCGCAGGGCATGAAAAAATATTTATAAGTAATTGAATTTTATTTATTAAAAAATTAAAATAAAATTCACTTGACGGCTAAAGTCGTCAGTACAGAGTTCGCGGTCAGCCTGTAAAGTCGTCAGTACGGGTCTTTGTTAATGACAAATGTTCAATGTCTCATCCTCCAATTGTCGCCATAGATTCCGTCACCAATGAATTATTTTTGCGTCTCGCTTCGGCTTCAAAACCATCTTTGGCGCGGTGGCTAATGGCTTGTTGAATGGCGGTAAGTAACTCATTATCAGTTGCTCCGGCACGAAGTAAATCGCGGAGATTGAATACGCCATCGTCGTAAAGACAGGTTTTAATCATACCTTTCGGAGTCATACGTAGGCGATTGCACGTACCGCAAAACGAGCGCGTATAAGCTGGAATAATCCCAAAACTTCCGACGAATCCTTCGACTTGATAATTGAAAGAAGTAGAGTTTTTGGGGTCTTTTAATTTATTTATTTTTGGAAAATGAGCTTGTATATGTTCAAATATTTGTGGATATGTCCAATCTAATTTTTCATAATGCATACCCGCGCCGTTAAAGGGCATTTCTTCAATAAAACGAATGGCGACTTGGTGTTTTTCACCCAATTTTACCATCGGAATGATGTCATCAATATTTCGCTCTGCCATCACTACGGCGTTTAATTTTAGGTCAATATTACGCTCCAACATCGCCTCATAACATGCCCAAACTTTTTCAAAATAATCTCGTCGTGTAATGTCATAAAAACGCTTTGGGTCAAGGCTGTCAATACTTAGATTGAAGGAGCGAATGCCCAAGTTGAGCAACTCATCCAGATAAGGGAGTGTTAGCGTTCCATTGGTTGTAACTGCCACTTTATCAATGCCTTGTATTGCTACCAATTCACGTAGAAAAGACATAATATCTTTACGTAGAAAAGGCTCACCACCGGTAATCCGAACTTTACGAAGACCATTTTTCGCCAAGATCCGAATGATTCGCAGCAACTCTTCATAAGACAGTAATTCAGCTTTTTTGACAAATTTAATCCCCTCCTCCGGCATACAGTAAAAGCAACGCAAATTGCATTTATCCGTCACCGCAAGGCGTAGATAATCTATTGTTCTACCGTGATTATCAAGTAGCATGGACATCTTGTCCGTTTGTGCCAAATTAGGTTTTTTCATAAAATTTATTCTAAGAATTTCCTATGTTTTAAGCACTAAAAATTCATTTCCCGAAACGAGTACAGGGTTTAACAACATTCAAAATTCACTCACTCATTCATTCAAAATTCACTTCCATGTATCGCTCCTTTTCTGAATTTGAGTGAAGCCCCGCCGCGTTCTCTGAATGTCGCGATTATTTCTGCCGCTATCGACAAGGCGATTTCTTCCGGCGATTCTGCACCAATATCCAAACCTACTGGACTATGAAAATTAACAAGGCTTTCGAGGTCGTAATGGGGCAATTCGTCTTGCATTTTCTGCATACGTTTTTTCGGACCAAGCATACCGATGTATGTTGGTTTTTTTTTGAGAAAAATAGGCAACAGTGTTTTGTCCCAATTATAATCATGCGACATCAAAACTACCGCCGTATAATCATGTACTTTCATCTGTTCGGCTTCTTCAAATTCAAGGACTTGCTTGGTCAAATTAAACAAAGACTTAGACAATTTTTTCGCTCTGCCTACGACATGAATTTCCCACCCCAACTCCTTCGCAATCCCTGCAAAAGCATTTACATCATAATTATAACCAACGATAATAAGGCGAGTTTCGGGCTTGATAAATTCGATAAGTAATTTCAAGGAAACTCCCGAATTAGTCTTACATACTACGATACGTGGCTTTCGATTAGCTTTCGTTTCGCTAATCCATTGCTTGAGTTGTTCTTGTGCAATTCCTTGAAAATCAATACTATCGGAATTATTTTCTACCAGATAACTTTTACCCAATATCTCCTCGTTTTCATCAGCATCAATAATTTTCAGCATCATCGAAGGAGTATCTGATGCCACTATTTTTCGCAATTGCTCTATCTCATTACTCATATCCGCAGGGTCAATAGGTCTAAACAAAACCTCAATTCGACCATTGCAACCCAAGCCTACGCCGATCTGATTTTGGTCATCGTCCATTGTGTCATACACGACTTTTGAAGCGGTATTTTTAAAAATCGCCACCTGCGAACGCTTCAGTGCATCACCTTCGAGGCAGCCACCGCTTATTCCGCCCGTCCAAATCCCACTACTACGTACCAACATCCGCGCACCGATACGCCGATAGGAAGATGCCTCAACATTCACTACCGAAGCGAGTGCGACTTTTTCCTTGTTGTGGTCAAGCGCGTCATAATCTGCGATAATTTTTCTAATCTCTTTCATCTCAATGTGAATCTATTAATTTATAAGCATAAATTCTAATTTAGCATTGGTTTGAAAATGGGGAGATAAAATTGAGCGGTTTACTGAAATTTAACATTGATTTCGTACAAATGTTCTTTCAGGAAACGTGCTTTTTGGCGATTCTCTAATGTATAACCGACCTTTGGTGTGTAAGTTAGTGTTTTTTGTGAGTTATATATCATATTGTTACTCAATTGCTCAATCGAAATATATTTGACGGTATCTTGATCGAATTGGATATTGATGAGGCGGGTTTTTAGGTCGTCATTTAAGGCGGTGTAAATGACGTTGGTGGCATTAATCGTAGCCATAGTATCAATGCGATATTTGTCTTGCCAAGCCGTTTTGTTGATGTCGGCTAAGGCAAAAGCGTTCAATTCTTTTTCCCAATCAATGTAGTCTAAAGTCTCGGTTTGCGCTTTACTATCTGCGCTCACTGTTTTTTCAATTGCCGTGTATCGTTCATTCCATTTCATTTGCTCTTGAAAGTAAGCCTTCAAATCGAAAAAATGATTGACCTGCACCGCATTTGATGGTTGATTAGAGGAGCAAGCAAAACAGATAAATATTAAAATAAATATATTTATATAATTTTTTATCAAAATACTTTTTTTGAATGTAAAATAATCCCGTAATCGGTTTGTCCTTCAAAATTAATAATAAAGGTATCACAAACATTCGACAGAAGGTACTTTTACAGGACAATTTGTTGCCCGATACCTTGTTCCAATGCTTTTTCGTATATCAATGCTGCTGCAAACAAATCAAAAACGGCAAGTCCCACCGATTTGAATAAGGTAGTTTGCTGTTCGTCAGAAGGTAATATTTGTTGCTCAATGTGGTGCGCCAAAGTACTGATTTGTTCGGTTTTCAACAAGCCTTTTTCTATGGGTATCGCCAAGTCGCCGGACTCTTCGATGGCGTGAAAAGTATCGACATATACTTGTTGTGTCAATGAAAATAGCGCGTCCGGCAGTTCACGCATATCTGGCTTATAAGAACCGACGGCAAGAAAGTGCTTACCTTTAAGTAATTCTGTGGAGTCAGGCAAAAGCGGATTGGCAGCCGTTGTAGCAGTGATGATAAGTTGAGCATTTTCCAATACAGTCGCGCTACTATCCACAAAATGAAGTTGTATATGCGGGAAGTATAATTTGAACTGTTTGGCAAACCACTCCAACTTACCTGCCGAGCGATTGAACAGGTATATATTTTTGACATATTTTCGGACATGACATGCGAATAATGTTTGATACAATCCCTGAATTCCTGTTCCTATGATACCAATATTTTCTAAGCTAACCGGACTTAAATATTTTACACTCAAACCACCGATAGCTCCTGTGCGTAAGGCAGTTATCGTCTTTCCGTCGAGCATGGCAAGTGGCTGTCCTGTATTCCTGTCATTCAACATTACTGTTCCGAATATAATAGGAATATTTTTGGACGCATTGTCTGGAAAAACAGAGACCAACTTGACACTAAAATATTTTTTTCCGAAACAAGGCATCATCAAAAGCGTATTTTTTTCTACATTTATGTGTGTTCTTGGTGGTGTACGTGTTTGTTGAGTTTCATTGGCGAGGATAGCTGCCTCCATAGCAATTAGCATATTTTCAAAAGTAACCGCTCGCAAGATGTCAGAATTGTTAAAGGAAATCATAATGGATGGATTAGTGTTAAAAAGCAAAAAATGGTAACATTTTTGGCTATGATTAGTATAATATTGAGAAGTAAAAATACGGACCGAATGTACTTAACATATTCTAAATCAAGTTTTTTTTTAAAATAAATTAAATTATACTATAATTTTTTATGTGTAAAGTGCTAAATTTAGCCCAGTATTTGTACTGTATTTTGAATATTGAAATTTGGGCAAAAATATCAGGTAATATGTATCAGCAAAACAAATTTTAATTATTCAATTTTTACACATGAATATGTTTTTAAAAATAATTGTTTTTTTAATGTAAAATGAATGGCAAATCAATTGGTTGTAATTTGTATCCTGACACCTGATATTTTCGTCTAAAGTATAGTCAGAACAAACAAAATAAATTTAAAACAGTATTTAGTGAAACAAACAAAATAAATTAGACGATTATACTTATTCTTTTCCATTGTAAAAAACATAAAAAAGACTTCGTATAGCTCGGCTATGTTCAGTTTTTTTAGGTCTTTTACAAAGAAAAATAACTGCGCCTTCTTGTCTAATTTTAATTTCTTTCACTTAAAAAGGTAAGAGCATGTTTAAATCAAATCGCATAAGTTATGAGAAAGTTATTTGTATTTGCAGGGATGATGTTTTTTTGGGTGAGTCTTTCTTATGCACAAGAATCCCAATATGAAGTTTCCGGTACCGCAGTTAATCCTCATGACGATGATAATACAGACAGGAATATTTTGGATTCGCTCAACAACCATTATGGAATAGGTGATGTCATTCAGATAATGAGAGTCAATGAAGAAGAAAAACCACCGCCACCACCGCCGATAGTAGAAAAGGAAATTCTGGTGGAAGTACCAACTGTGACCAAAAAAACCGAACCGAAAGCACCGCCCGTTGTAACAAAAGAAATTCCTCCTAAAGAGGAACCAATTGTTGAAAAAGAACCTAAAACTGAAGAGGTGCTGGTCTCAAAAAAGGCAGCTTCTACTACTACCTCCAAGAAAAGCTCTACATCCACAGGAAAAAAATCAACTGCCCGAAAAAAAACATCGCGTAAGCGGACGAAAAGCCGTTGGAATCGAGGACGCATCAAAAAAATGAAACGCAAACGTCCACTTCGCAGACGCGCAACTTGTCCGAAATTCTAAATCTCGGTTTTATAGGTTTTATTTGATGAAAATGAAAAGCCGTGATGATTTGGTTTAATTCAAAGTAACTGCTTGTAACACAAGCAATTAATGTTTGAGAATAAAAATTGTCTGACGATTAGACTTCGTAAAATCACAAAAAACATAGAATTTTTAGGTTCACATTTCTTGCTTATCATTTCAAAAGTATGTAGTTTCGCATTGGCGAAAGCGTCAAAGATAACGATCCTAATCGGCTGCCGTTACACACGAAAAGTGTGTTTTCCGTGGTCCGGTTAAGACTCGGCTCATATTGATACCATAACCGTTTTTTGATTCAACACTTATTAAATTGGGGACACGCTCGAAGTGTCTAGGGCGGGCTCCAGCCGTTGACTTGTCCGGTTTCCGTCAGGAACAAGGAGATTACTGAACCATTGAGGCATCCCCTTCCATGACTTATGGGGATTCAAAAAACCCCCTTGGTATTAGTATGGGCGTTTTTTTGTTAGTGTATAGAGTGTATACACTCTATACACTCTATACACTGATAAACTAACTACGTATATTTCGCTACTTCTTTGTCCATGACTTTGAACCACAAAGGCGGGAACCAAGCCATTAGCATAGCAGCAGGATAGCCGTAAGGCATTTGAGGAGATTCATCGAAATGACGAAGCACTTGATATTTTCTATTGGCTTTGAAATGATGATCGGAGTGGCGCGTCAATTCATATAAAAGAATACGTCCAATTGTATGATTAGAATTCCACGAATGATGTGGTTGTACCCTTTCATAACGTCCTGAAGCCAATTTTTTTCGGCGTAAGCCGTAATGTTCTATATAATTAACTGTTTCTAACATCAAAAAACCAATTACACCAACCACCACTGCCAAAACAGCGACATACCAGCCAAATACAAAACCGACGGTCAGGAAATATAAAACCTGTATGATTTGAAACCGAATCATCTCATTGTGGATACTCAATATGGCTTGTCCGGCTCTTTGCAAACGCTCATGTTCGATATGCCATGCTGAGATATAACTATCTCGTACTGAGCGAATAAGAAAAGTATAAACATACTCACCCACACGCGAGGAAGCGGGATCTTCATCAGTCGCGACATTTTTGTGATGCCCCAAATTGTGTTCTATAATAAAGTGCATATAGAAACACGACATGAGCAATGTTTTTGACATCATACGCTCATACCAAGTGGAGCGATGACCGAGTTCATGTCCTACATTAATACCCAGTGTAGTACATATCAAACCGACACTAATCGTCATGCCAAGTACCTCATACCACAGCAAACTTTGTGTAGAAACGGTATAAAAATAATAACCTAAAATGAAGTATAATAGTGGAACATTGAGCCAGAGCAAGGCATCAAAAAAACGACTTTTGAGTCGGTCATCTTCTTCTACCTCGTCAAAATTCTGGGTATTGCCGGGCATGGCGATTTCCAAAGCAGGGATAATGATGAAGCCCAGATAAAAGGTTGAAAAAGACCAAATTCCGCCAAAATAAACGGCTATTATAGCCGTAGCGGGAAATAAATAAGCTAATAAATATTTTAAATCTCTCATGGTGTGTGAATATTTTCCACAAATATGAGAAAATATATTGATAAAGTAAACTATTTTTATAAAAATAGTTTACTTTTAAAGGTAAAAATTTATCGACACATATAATTTTAATAGTTTTTTGTAATTTGCCACTCTAAAATTAAGACACTATGTTGACGTTCTTCAAAAAATTTATTCAATTCATTCTCAACCTTTTCGGAGCAAGAGATGTAGGCGATGGAAATGATAAGATACCTCCACCGGTATCTGGCGAATTTCCTTATCGGGCAAGTGAGGTCAGTGGCTTTGAACTTGCGCCCGGATTTGACTATACGATTCAGGAAGCAGACGCTATGACAGATAGCAATGCACTGAGTTTTGAGCGAGTAGCGGAGCATTTTGGTATGCACCGTACCAGCCTACGGGAGTTCAACCAAAAAGACATTTATCGTGTTGGCGATGAGGTATATATTCCTTCTATGGACGAGTTGCGTTTTATGGAATATTGTCGTCATTATGATAATTTAGATGAAGCATTTTCAGGATATTTGGACATGCCGCCAAGACCCAATCGTGCTATGTTGGATGCTGCTCGCTATCGCGGAGCCAGAGAAATAGGCGCGAGTTATGCGACCATATCGACGACTTTTTATAGTCCAAATAATGTCTTGGCAGGTGCAAGTGAGCGACGTAGCGAGGTCATTAATGGACAACGAGAGTATCAGGTCAATTGGGGTAGAGATATATGGAAATGCAATGTGTTTATGCACGATTGTACCTATCATGCAGGCTATGAGCCAGATGTGCGTCCGGTGGAGAAACATTATATCAGAGCAGGTAAGTTGCATTATTCCGAAAAGTTTGAACAAATTGATATAGAGGACATTACGCCGGGTTGTGTGATTCAACTTTTTGGTGGGGAATCGTCTGAAGATTCTCATAATATGGTGCTAATGTCTTTCATCGAACGCAAGCCGATTGATGTAGAAAACCTGAATGTAGAAGAATGGATTTTTAAAGCAATGGGTGCAGAAAAAGATAGAGTCGCGGTTTCGATTCGACGACATTTTGTCATCGCTGATAGAGATGAAATGGAAGACGGCTATAAGGCGTATAAAGAGTTTGATTTGACAAAACGAACTTACCTACGACTTTTCAAACCCTTATATGAGCGCGAGGTTATCGCGTAGTTGGGTGATTAGTGATTAGTGATTAGTGATTAGTGATTAGTGATTAGTGAAAAATAATCTAAACGGACATATGAGGTATGTTTTGAGTTGCTGTATTTTGCTGGTCATTTCGGCTTGTCGTTATCCTACCGAGAGGCTCGAGAGCTACAAAATCCATGGTATTGATGTGTCTCATTATCAAAATAATATTGATTGGAATGAAGTCCTTACGCAAGATATTGATTTTGTGTTTATCAAAGCCAGTGAAGGGCAGATGATGAGGGATCAACATTTTGCTTATAATTGGGAAAGGCTTGGCGAAAAAGATGTCAGACGAGGTGCGTATCATTTTTTTCGTCCGACGATTGATGCTGGTTTGCAGGCTAAAAACTACACCAATTTTGTCCGACTTAAAATGGGTGACATGCCTCCTGTATTGGACGCAGAGACTTTGGATAAATCAACACCCAAAAAGCTCCGAAAAGGCATGAAAACATGGTTGGAAACTATAGAAAAAACCTATCATATTCGACCTATCATTTATACCAATCTTAATTTTTATAAAGACCATTTACAAGGACATTTTGACGGATATCCGCTTTGGATAGCGCGTTATAATACCGTTCCGCCACGCCTGATTGGTCAGGAAGAATGGCAGTTTTGGCAATACGGCAATCGCGGACGCATCAAAGGCATCGAAGGTAATGTGGATTTTAATGTATTCTGTGGTGATTCAATCGAATTGGCAAAATTGTGTGTGAAAGAAAGGTAGTGCTTCAATTCAGTCCAAACATTTTTAAAACAAACAATTCTCCCACTCAAACGTTGTATTATTTTTGACTCATATTATCAAAAATTTTGACCTTTTAATTTCTTTGTAATTTTTTGATAAAATGATTTACCATTACTGAAACATGCAGGAAATAAAAACACTTGGCGAGCTGAAAAAGTCAGGCTATCAGCCACAATCTATAAAAGAAGAACTCCGAAATAATCTGATTAAAAAACTCCAAAACAAAGAAACTGTTTTTGAGGGAATTTTGGGTTTTGACGATACCGTTTTGCCAGATATTGAACGGGCAATACTCTCTCGCCACAATGTCTTATTACTCGGATTGCGCGGACAGGCAAAGACACGAATAGCGCGTTTGTTGGTACATCTTCTTGATGAATATATCCCAGTTGTAGCCGATTCGGAATTGAATGATGATCCCTTACAACCGCTTTCTCGTCATGCTCACGACCTTATCCTCGAAAAAGGAGATGATACGCCCATAGAATGGCTGCATCGTGACGAGCGATATGTCGAAAAACTCGCGACACCCGATGTAAGTGTAGCAGATCTAATTGGCGATGTAGATCCGATTAAAGCCGCAACGTTAAAACTCCCTTATTCGGATGAACGGGTGATCCATTTCGGACTCATTCCTCGCGCTCATCGCTGTATTTTTGTAATCAATGAATTGCCGGATTTGCAAGCGCGGATTCAGGTTTCCTTGTTCAATATTTTGCAGGAAGGAGATATACAAATTCGAGGTTTCAAACTTCGCTTACCGCTTGATATTCAGTTCCTTTTCACTGCCAATCCTGAGGATTATACCAATCGAGGCAGCATTATCACACCGCTCAAAGACCGTATCGAAAGCCAGATTTTGACCCACTATCCACGCACGATAGAACTTGCTCGCAACATCACCGAACAAGAAGCGAGACTATCCGAAAATCAACAAAAAAATATCCATGTGCCAGATGTTCTAAAAAACCTTTTAGAGCAAATATCTTTTGAGGCACGCAGTAGTGAATTTATTGATGAAAAAAGTGGTGTCTCTGCTCGTCTTGCGATTGCGGGTTACGAAAATTTACTTAGCACATCTGAGCGTCGAATGTTGATTAATGGAGAGAAAAAAACCACTGCGCGAGTCACTGACTTTTGGGGTGTTATTCCAGCGATTACCGGAAAAGTCGAATTGGTTTATGAAGGCGAACAGGAAGGTCCGTACAGCATCGCTTTACACTTGCTTGGCGAGGCACTTAAAAAACAGTTTGTCTCCATATTCCCACATCCCGACGAATCAGGTAATAATGGCGGACGCGATTTGTACAGCCCAATTCGTATGTGGTTTGCCGATGGGAATGTAGTCAACCTTTCTAATGACAGTGACGATGCTGCATACAAAAAACAATTGGATGAAGTAGCGGGTCTTGGCAGATTAGTTGATAAGATAGATGCGCCAAAGAAAGACCGCTATTTATACATGGAATTTGCCTTGCATGGCTTGGCAGAATTTGATGTCGTCACAAAAGAAGTGGTTGAATCTAACCTTTCTTTTCGTGATATGCTGGCGGATATGTTGGGGGATATTGATTAAGAGCATGTTTAAAAATTTTCTGCCTGATAACCAATATCTTATGGTTTTGGTTATCAGTTTGAAAATTTTTAAACATGCTCTAAAGAAATACGGAGTTATCCCTTATTGGAATTTGCCCACTCACACCCCAGCCCTAAAGGGAGTCAGCCCACAAAAACTATTCGTGGGCAAGCCTTCCTTTAGGAAAAGAAGGTGCGCGAAGGCTTTATATTATAGTTGTTCCAAGACTTTACCGTTTTTATAACTAACTGATTATTAGGTAAATAGAAAGGTGGTAAACTAATTAGATACCTTTTTGGGAGTACCTAAACTTAAGCGACAATTCGATACGATAGATGAGGTACTTTTTCATTAAATTGAATTCTATGGTACTCTACATCCTCTCGTTTAGTTTTGATACCAGTTTCATACTTTTTGAGATTGAGCCTGACATGGACTTTTAAACCTGTATCAGTTTTTGTTCTGCTAAGTAGTAAGTCAAACTAATTATGATAAGTTCATTTGGCGAAATTTGTCCGATTACTTTGTTGGAGAACATCCAGCGTAGCTACGGCTATGCTGAATAACCTCCACCTCGTACTCGAAAAAATTTCACTCAAAGCAACATATCATAATTAGATTGACTTACTACTAAGGGATGTAAAAACAATATTATAATCAGAAAATATAGTTCCTTGCATAGCTATGTAGAATTTGTCGCCATGACCCAATTTTACTGCCTCTATTGCTGCATAATGACGCTTGTCTTTCTCTTGAAGACGAGAAAAATGGGTGCAGGACAAATTTTTAATCTGCCTCGTACCGACGACTTTAGCCGTCGCGAGAAAGTACCGAGCCACTTGACGGCTAAAGTCGTCAGTACAGTGGCATTTCAAAATAAAATTAAAAATTTGCCCTGCACCCAGAAAAATATAAGACCATCTTTTCTTCTATTTCTGTATTATATTTTGTCATACTAATTTTGATGCCATCAAGTCCAAAGTGTAACATTTATTTTTTTCGCATTACAAAGAGGTATTTCCAAAAAATTATTTGGGGCAGTTGATTGTTCCGCTACTTCCAAAACGATTGCAGGACAAATACACAGGAAAACAAGAATTGTAGCCAATTGTAAAGGCTCATAAAAAGAAAAAACCGCATAAAATACTGACTATCAGTAAGTTATACGGTTTGAATGTGATTCAGCCGGGGTTCGAACCCGGGACCCTTTGATTAAAAGTCAAATGCTCTACCAACTGAGCTACTGAATCAACCTATAATGTATTTATTTTCTTCTTTTTTTAGCGGGGCAAAGATACAAGTATTACTATCAAAAGCAAAAGTATTTGTAAGTTTTTTATGATTTTTTTTTGAGAAAAAGTCATGCTCATTTGCATGACGGATAGATAACATATCTACGGTGTAAAAAGTTCATGAAATTTATAAATTTTTGCCTACGGCAAAAAAAAATCACTCTCTAAACTTTATAAGGGCAAACGCATCAAAATTCATTTTGTCAAATATTGAGTACCTGACGGCACTCGAAACGTATTTTTAATGTTTTTCTACCGATATTTTGTTCCTAACGAACTAAAAAATATTTACTTTATAAAACTCTATTAATTTTAATTTAACTGTAAATCAGCATTTTATAATTTTAAAAGATAATTAAGATAACATAAAACCTTATTGAATTTCATAAAAAGTGTCACTAAAAATGTCACTATTTAAATATTTTTTTTACTTTTGCCTTAAAGTTATTCGTATGGCAAGAACAAAATTATATTTAAAGCAACCCAACAGCGATAAAGAAACACCTATTGTATTATCCTTTAGTTTTGATGGGCAAAGAGTCCGGTTATCTACTGGAGAACGCATACATCCGTCACATTGGAATGAAAGGACGCAGCAAGTAAGCAAGTCTTTTAAAGGCAGCGTAGAAATTAATGCCAATCTGGACAAGCGAGTGAGAACAATCAACGAAATTTATCACAAAGCTAAATTTGAGAAAACGCCAACAAAACAATTCATCAAGGACAAATACAATACTGCCATATCGTCTGACGACAGGGCAGACGACTTTTGGATGTATGTTGAGCAATTCATTGAAAATTCCAAACTAACCAAAAGCAAAAGTACGATTTTAAATTATAAAGATACCGTAAGGCGACTCAAGGACTTTGAGCAAAAACGCCACAGCAAGATTACCATTCCCTCCATTGACGGTAAATTCTACGACGACTTTTGTAAATACTTTATCCACACGCTACAACTGTCAAATAACTCGGTGGGTAAATATATAAAAGTTCTCAAAACTTTTCTCAATCATATTGCTCAAAGAACTCATGACGCGGACTTGGCATTTCATATAAAGCACTTCAAGGTATTGAGCGAACCTTCCGACACTATTTATCTGACAGAGGATGAAATTCAAAGTCTTTATGACCTTGATTTATCCGAATATCCGTCATTGGTAAAAACGCGAGATATTTTTGTACTACAATGTTACATCGGTTTGAGAGTTGGCGACCTAATGAAGCTGGATAAGACCAATGTAAAAGGTGACTTAATCCACATTCGCATGAAAAAAACGAATAAGCCTGTCATCATTCCCGTTCATCCGAAAGTGAAATATATTTTAGATAAATACAATGGTGTCTTGCCTGTCGTTTCCAAAGCTAAATATAATACGGACATCAAGGAAGTTGCCCAACTTGCAGGAATTGATGAACCCACCGACCAAACAAGAACCAAAGGCGGACAACGGCAGACCAAAACGCTGCCGAAGTACCAAATGACTTCTTCACACACTGCCCGGCGTTCTTTTGCTTCCAATGCTTACAAGGCAGGTATCAGTCCCATAGCATTGATGATGATTACCGGACACACCACCGAACAAAATTTTTTGAAGTACATCCGCGTTGGGAAGGAAGAAAACGCAAAAAGGCTACTCGAACACGATTTTTTCAAGGGTGTAAACTGATATTTTTTCCTTAATTTTACCCAAACAAATCGGCTACCTCAACGGCAGTTATATCACAGGCTACGACGCGAAGGATGAAAAACCTTTTGAACCCTTCAATATCGTAGCGGACAGCGAATCGCAAGTCTCTGAATACATCGTCCAACATCCTAAACTAAAGGGAATTGTACATAAGGCAGACAACTTTTTGACGGTCTTTTATGCGGATTATCCATTGGAATTACTCTCGTCTATTACCCGATTGCTTCTGTTGAAGGTATTATTGCAGATGTGGAGGTGTTTGTCTAATTTTTTATAAACAAATATAGGTAACGACAATTTACAGTTGGTTAAATCGCTGAAAATCAATATTTTTGCACAGCAAAATGACAATCCGTCACTTTCATAGTTTCATACAACTAACTATTCATTAAACATGAGCTCCAACGCTGATTCTTTATTATCAAAATTAACGGTTCGATTAAAAGAAGTAGAATCCAATACAACCATAGGTACAGGCTTAATTCTGTACCAACCTAACTTCAAAGAAAAGGTATGTATCATCACTGCCGCTCATTGTTTGTTTGAAGATGGAACAGTCTTCAATCAGATGTTCCCTTTCATTAAAATAGACATATATAATCACAATAAAAATAGCTACGACTCTCTAACCGTTGAGGTGGATGAACGACTGATTATTAAAGATGCCGACAAGGATATTGGAATTTGTGTGATTGAGAAATCATTAATTGAGGGCATACTCGGAGAGATACCTGTTGTTCATACCATAAAGCATCCGCAAGGTTGTAACGATTTCATGGTCAAAGGTTTTCCCAATGCGACTAAAGGAAAAGAACTTGCTGTCATTAACCCAACGTGGCTACAAAATATGGTTGAAGTGTCGAAATTTCAACTACAACTCAACGAAGACTATGTAGAAACAGCTACAAAAGGTTTTTCAGGAAGTGGTGCTTTTTCGAAAATTAATCAAGAAATCTATCTACTTGGGATATTTACACGATTTCGAGAAGAGGAACGAGGGAAGGTTATCTACTGCCAATATATTCATACAGCGAATGAAATCCTACGAGCTAATTTTTTGCCTCTCATAACTTTCTCATTTTTAGGGCAAAACGGATTGAACCCTGATTACTTCAAACAACATATTGCAAAATCAATTAAAAATTTAGGTCCGCGTTTTAGCGAGGAATTAAACCTAAAACTTCCGATATCAAGACTATTCAATGATATAGCCAAAGACGAATATTTTAAAACAAGATTCACTAAAGCTTTTGATAAATGGTTGACCGAGAATAGTCGTAGAAGAAATCAAGAAAACAACCATTTAAAAGATATTGAAAATGCCTTATTTGAATTAGTAAACGATGTGAAAGATTGGATTAGACAATTAGATTTTAGCATTGAGAATCAAATTGATATTGAGTGGGTTGAACAGAAAATAAGCGATATAGATGAGTTAGTTCGCACTAAACAAGGAGAATTATACGATTTGAGGCATAAGAAAATGACTGAAGAAAAAGACGATAAAAAAGACCATTCATATAGGCGACCATTAGAGCATGAAATCAATAGATTACACGAAATAATAAGCCACAACAATGAATTGACCAATGATATTTATGCTGTCAATATCCACCTTTCAAACAATCCTGTACTCATAATAAAAGGAGAAGCCGGTAGCGGTAAATCTCATCTACTTGGGGATATAGCTTTTGAACGACAAAAACTAAATCTCCCGTCATT
>Ga0209595_100379_pt1 | contig 15580 bp, 10 predicted proteins | sample Porto_4metaG_FD_187427 | JGI IMG/M metagenome (GOLD analysis project Ga0209595, IMG submission 187427) | Marine algal microbial communities from Porto, Portugal - Porto_4 metaG (SPAdes) (version 2) | ecosystem: Host-associated > Algae > Red algae > Unclassified | place: Portugal: Porto...
GTACTGACGACTTTAGCCGTCAAATGGCTCAGTACTTCCCGCGACGGTTAAAGTCGTCGGTACGAGGCAGATTAAAAATTTGTCCTGCACCCTGTTGAGGACATATTTGCGCGACAAAAATACAATATCGTATCGCAATATACTTCATCAGCACGACTCTTTTGCTACCTTTACATTCAAAACAGAAGGCAAATGAGAAAGTTTATTATGAAGAGTTCAATTTTTGTGCTTGTTGGTTTATTGTTGCTGTCATTTATTGATAGGCGATTGCCTTTTTATTGGGGCAATGGCGGTTTGGTCGCTAAAATGAATCAACTCAAAGCCGATAATTTTGATTATGATACTTATTTTGTTGGGTCGAGTCGAGTTTATCGACATATTATGCCTTCTCTTTTTGATAGCTTGAATAATGGTGCGACGCGCTCATTTAATTTGGGGTATAGTGGCACGAAGCCACCGGAAATTTATCATTTTTTGCATCATTTTATTGACCAACATGGTGATAATGTAAAGTATATTTTCGTAGAATTGGGTATGATACAAGCACTCGCGGATGTCAATCGCACTACCTTGCGGTCTAAGTATTATCTTGATAATGAGCAATATAGAACTGCTGCTTCTGCCTGTCGAAGTAATAAACGTTACGAGACGGCATGGAATTATACCTTGAGTTATTTGAGTCGCTTGGCGCGAATGGGAATGATTGTCAAATCGCTTACTTTTGACGATACATCAGATTATATGGCTTCGATAGGGGAGCGTAAAGATGGTTACTACGGTTTGGAGGATGAAATGAGAAACGCGGGGAGTTCCGACAGCACGTTTATCAAGCGTTTGGCTCATTTTTATGCCGACACGACGAGCTTGACAAAGCGATATCAAAGCACACTGAAAGAATATAAAACAGGTAAATCTGCCTTTAATCCTGCTCCATCCAATCTTCGACAATTGCATCAACTTATCCAAGAAGCTGAAGATAAAAACATCCGGCTAATCGTGATACGCTCTCCGCGAAATCCGGGTTTTTTGTCTTTGTATAATGCCTTGAAGACTGAAAATAAATTGGACATGTGCGACCCTACGAAATATCCAGAATTTTATGATACAAAGTACTCATTCGATGTCGGGCATTTTAATACGACAGGAGCAAAATTATTTACACGTGCATTAGTGGCTGATTTTCAATCGCTTATACAACAAATGTAAGAAATCACCAATTTTATACACCTCAAAATACATTCAACACTTGTTTAATTTAAATATTAAGTATATTTTTGCACTGTTATTAATAATTCCAACGGATACGTCCTGCTATATTTTAAATTAAAAACTATTTTAATCAACACCATAAAAACGTGATGCCATATTATTATTATCATTAATAATCAATATTTATATAATTCCAAAGGGGAATCTGAAAACCTTTTAACAGAGTAAGAGGTGTCTGCCGAAAAACCTAAGAGTAGGCGATTTTTAACCAACATTTAAATTAAAACATGAAGTACCTAATTAAATTTTTTGTGATTACTACATTAATCACGTTCACTCTATCTGCTCAAGCACAAGTAAAATTCGGTATAAAAGCCGGTGTCAACCTCGCAAATATCAGTCAAAACTACGAAGACAGCGATGATGAAATCAACACCAAATCGCGTTTAGCTCTTAATCTTGGTGTCACTGTTGATTATGCTATCAGTGAAAAAGTGAGCTTTCAATCCGGCTTATCGTTTTCTGGAAAAGGATTTGCACTTAACCTGAAAGAACCTTATGACGGTTATGAGACTGAAGGGGTAAAGGGCTACAGCAGACTAGCTCTTAACTATCTCGAAATTCCTGTGAATGTAGCTTACAAAATTAAAGATTTTCAGATATATGCAGGACCATATCTGGCTGTCGGAATCAGTGGTAAAAGTAAATATGACTATTCAATAACCTATGATTATGGTTCGGAGTCATATACTTTCGAAGATGAGGGAAGTTATGATTACAAACCTGTATTCGGAGAAGTGAGTGCTGCTGACTTTTCTGATGACAGTGAGCCTTTTCGCGCACTTGATTACGGGCTCAATCTTGGCGTTGGCTATGATGTCGGTCCTGTAGTGCTTAGTCTTGGATACTCTCTTGGATTGGGCAATATCACGCCAAAGTATGAAGGTAGTACTGCCGACCCAAGTGATTTTAAGTTTTCGAACCGCGTACTTAATGTATCGGTCGCTTATTTCTTGGGCGAGTAAAATTTAGCGGACTGATAGACTTATTTCAGAATAAAGTCTAGTGCTTCAATTACTATGAATTGAAGCACTGAGAATATAAAAATCCGAAGCTCTTTTGATGGGCTTCGGATTTTTTTTTAATTAAATGCAACCGATTTGCCAAAAAGTCTATCTAATATGAACTTGGTGGATTTTATCTTGTTTTAAGAAATTCTTTCAAATATGAAACTTTGTTTGGTTAAAGTAAAAATTTGCATCATTAAAGGACTTTTAACATACAATTAACACCAACATACGTATAAAATATCGTATAATTGCGTTTTAAAAACACATTATTAAAATTGAAAAACTTATTTGTCATATTGATTTTGGCTTGTTGTTGCTCTTTGAGCGCACAACCACTAACTGCTCCAAGAGGAGCGGATGTCAGTACGTGGCAAAAAGACAAATACCCCAGTGTATTTCTCATTGGTGAATATTCCAATGCTTTTGAAGCACTCTCCCGAAGTCATAATACACCTTTAATTAATGCTTGCGATGAAGATATGGAAATAGCGTTTAGCAAGTGGGTCGATATGATGATGGCACTCGAAACTTATAGCGAAGAGGAAGGCTATGATATCAGGGGTGTAAAAATGTGGATAAAAATATTTTGGGCTGCCGACGGTGCTGTCGAACATATCGCTTATTTCTTAAAACCTCAATCACGAAATATATCTACCAAAAAATTATCTGACTTTTTTAAAGGTTTTATACGCACATACAAATTACCGCTTGAAGTAGAGCGAAGTTTCTCGCACTACGGAAGTGTTTCTTTCCCAACGCATTACAGGCTTATCAAGCCTTAAATATTAGCCCTTAATTTTCACTTAACAACTCACTTTTCTTCTTTTCAAATAGCCAATTATCGTAAAACTTAACGGTGACAACAGCATGACCGGCAAACTACTATAAAAAGGTCGTGGCGTACCTTTGAAATGATGTACGACGAGTATAGCGCAAGTCGCAGTGAGACTTGCCGTAGCTGCACCGAGCAAAATACCTCGCCATTTGTGCTGACCTTTTATACTGATAGTTTCGCAAAGTTTGACAATAGCACCACCAAAAAACCAGGTATATAGACCTTGTTTTAAAGCGGCAATACCTGCTGCTTGCCAACCAAAGTCAGCATTAATCCAATATACAAGGCTACCAAGAAAGACACCGCCAACAAAACCGGTTTTGAGGTTGATATATTTTGTAATGGTCAAATTAAAGATTGTTTGTAGATATTAGACTTTATTCTGAAATAAGTCTATTAGTACACTGTGTAAAAAGGTATTTATATTTTCAAATTCATCCAATGGGTCGATGACCCATTGAATATCATTCTTCTAATAGAAAAAGTTTTTTTCAAAAATATTAAGTTTGTTTACAATTTCACGTTTCGTTGAAAATTATTTATAATAAAAAAATATTTATAAAATTTTGATTTTCATAAATATTTATTCGTAAAAATAATTTAATTTAAAATGAAGCGACCTGTAATGACTACTTTTTTGTCAAGTGAAAGATTTTCACAAGACGGTTAAAACCGTCTTTACGGGGGCATTACGCATCAATTTTACTTTTTATTTTTAATTTCAGCGAAGCGTGAATACAATGTACTATTGATGATAAGTACATTGTTAAATTTAAGACGGAATTGACCATTAATTGGGCAGCACTGTTAAGTGCAAAATATCGGTAGCTTTTTCGGTGTAAAAATGTTACGAGTGCCTTTAGGTACTCCATATTACGAACCTAAAGGCTCGTTTGACGTGTTTTTATTGAAAAAATCTACCAATATTCGACCTCTAACGAGGTCATATAAGGTTTGCCCAATTAATGGTCAATTCCGATTTAAGATGTGCTTCCACCTACAAAAGTAGATAAACTATACGAATCAAGGGACTACCTATCCAAATAAAAATTTCAAAACATTTTCGTAAAAAACCAATGTTTTACGAAATCACCTACCTATATTTGGCTTTTATTTACACCAAAATATTCTACTCCGATGTTGGCAAAAACTTACGGTAGTGCCGTGTACGGTGTTGATGCTAAAACCATTACGATAGAGGTCAATGCAGGCGGTCAATTCCAGCAAGGCAAGCCGGGCTATTCGCTCGTCGGTCTGCCGGATAATGCCGTAAGAGAAGGTTATCAACGCATAGAAGCAGCCATAAAAAATAATAATTACGAATTGCCTCGTATGCGTATTGTTGCGAATATGGCTCCTGCTGACATTCGAAAGGAGGGTTCATTTTATGATTTACCGATATGTATTGGCGTACTCGCCGCTACGGGACAATTGAATGATAGCGAACTTGCTAATTACATCATAATGGGTGAGTTGTCGTTGGATGGTGGGCTTCGCCCGATAAAAGGCGCATTGCCCATTGCCATTCAAGCACGAAAAGAAAAATTTAAGGGACTTATCGTTCCGAAAGAGAATGCCCGTGAAGCCGCGATCGTCAACAACCTTGATGTGTATGGTGTAGAGAATCTGGGTGAGGTTGTTGACTTCTTAAATCAAAAAAGCGAATTAAAGCCTGTCGAAATAGATACTCGTGAAGAATTTGCTCATGCAAAAGATATTTACGAAGTCGATTTTTCGGACGTAAAAGGACAGGAAAATATCAAACGCGCGATGGAAATATCGGCGGCAGGCGGGCATAATGTCATTCTAATCGGACCGCCGGGAGCCGGTAAAACGATGTTGGCGCGTCGATTTCCGACTATACTTCCACCACTTACTCTACATGAAGCACTCGAAACCACCAAAATACATTCTGTTGCCGGTCGAATGCCTTCCAATGCCTCTTTAGTTTCCAACCGTCCTTTTCGCGCACCACACCACACGATAAGCGATGTTGCGTTGGTAGGCGGTGGCTCGAATCCACAACCCGGCGAAATATCATTGGCACACAATGGAGTCTTATTTTTGGATGAATTGCCAGAGTTCAAACGCACGGTTTTGGAAGTCCTGCGACAGCCAATGGAGGAACGAAGAGTGACGATTTCGAGAGCTAAAATTTCGGTGGATTATCCCGCCAATTTTGTCTTGGTCGCTTCGATGAATCCTTGCCCCTGCGGTTACTTTAATCACCCCGAAAAGGATTGCGTCTGTGGTCCCGGTGTGGTGAAACGATATTTGAGTAAAATTTCAGGACCTTTATTGGATAGGATTGATTTGCATGTAGAAGTTACGCCCATTTCTTATGACCAATTGTCAGAAATGCGTCCTTCCGAAAAAAGCGAAATCATTGCCAAGCGTGTTGTTGAAGCTCGCAAGATTCAGCAAAAACGTTTTAAAGAACGTCCCACCTTACATGCGAACGCTCAAATGCCGAGTCGCATGGTACGCGAGATCTGCCAAATCGACAAAACCGGACAACTTCTCCTCAAAACCGCCATGCAAAAACTGCAACTCTCCGCTCGTGCTTACGACCGTATTCTCAAAGTAGCCCGCACAATAGCCGACCTCCAACAGAGTGAAGGCATTAAAATGGAACATCTCGCAGAAGCTATCCAATATCGAAGTTTGGATAGAGAAAGTTGGGTGGGATAAATCAGACTGACAGGAAACGGTGGTTTTCCACTCGTTCCTCGTAAGAGCATTCAAGGAAAAAAACAGTCTATTCAGAGAAATAAATGTACAAAATTAATTGAATAATTCAAACTGCTCGGCAATACTTTTCTGTCAAAAAAATCAAAACCAACACTCCGGTATATACTTCACACATTTATAAAATTTATCCCTGTTCATCAGGCAGGAGAATATATCGGCACACAAAAAACGATATTATTGAAATAGTTTGAAATGGGTGCAGGACAAATTTTCGTTGGACGGAATTTACGGTTTTTTCAGGAAATTTGGAAGTTTTACTTTTTGATACTTTTAAAGCCATCAATTTCTATCATGCAAAAGTAAACTAAAATATTGGATAAAGTTGAAAAATTGAAGCAACATAATTTCTTACTTTTTTCAATTAATGAACTAACTATCAATGGTTTATTAATAAAAGGTGCTACCAACAATTTGTCTAATCACATCATTTTTTTTCCGAAAAAACAACAAAAGTGTAATTGCACCAGCAAGAGAAAGTATCTATTTTTGTATCGTTGTACAATAACAATATTTCAAACAAATTTTAAAACAAAAAAATATTATGAAAAAGAAACATGCACTTCTCTTTTTGTATCTGTTTTGCAGTTCGATACTGTTCGGGCAGATAGACAATAAGAGTAACTCCACGCCAGACGACAACTGCAACGAAGTAGATGTCTGGATAAAAAAAATAGTATGGAATACGAACCTCAATGGATTGGTAAACATTATGAATACGGAACGAAAGTTAGCACCATATTCTATTCCCGGTCCCGGTTCCTCTTTTTTTCAGCCTAATGTTGACCCAGCTCATCATAACTCAACTTTCCATGTTGCTGTATTAAGATATGATGCGGGAGACGAGGGTACCAACCGACCAAGTACTTTTGAGTTTGAAGCTTCACTTAATTTATCTTATCATCATGACAAACCCATATATCTGGTATATACTCACAACCGGGATATGAGCACGACTTCCATAGACGACTACACAGTTCAGTTCAACAAAACATCAGATGACACTATGAATAAAAGTGATGAAGGCGGCGGAGTTATCACGACAGCGGGTGTTAAGGGAAGATCGAGTATTAATAGTGGAGGAAAGGTAGGTGGCACTTACGGAGGAGTACCAGTTTTCGGTGGCGGTAATAGTAATAGTCATTGTATGAATTTAGAGGTATATAATCGTGTTACGAACGGAACTTGCACGTCTTCGCAGCCTGTTTCTTCAACTAAGTGTGCTACGGTAGCTGCCCATGCCAAAGTTGAGAATCATGATATTTCTATCAATAGCTACCCGAATCCTGTCCATAATCACTTATTTGTAGAGACAGAGGGATTGGACGTTCGGGCTATTAATTTGCTGAATTTGCAAGGGCAGTCTTTAAATCATCAAGTGGATGTCAGTCATACGGAAAGTACATGGCAAGTAAATACAAGTAAGCTAGAAGCAGGACTATATATTCTTCAGGTAGAAACCGATGCCGGATCGTCTGTGAAGAAGGTGTATGTTCAATAAAAATAGTTGTTAGTAATTAATATAAAGCAACACCAACAAAGGTTGGTGTTGCTTTTTTATTTTACATCTTGTTCTATCTTTTCTTTAAGCCATCCGGTATAAGGAAGAGCGTTTTTTTCGAGTTTTTCGAGCAATTGAATTTTTATCGAATTTCGAGCATATCTTGCCTCATGCAGTTGTTTGATAAATGTGATAAAATTGAGATAACTTGTTTTGTCAGGCTGACTCATCAATTTATTTCTGCGACAATATTGGGCAAAGGCATTGCAGGCATCATAAAAAGTGTCATGATAATCACTGAGTTCGTAATAACACCTGATTTGAAAAATCTTGGCACTTTCCTGATAACGCCCGTCTATCAATTCTGCGTCACGGATAAGTTCGAGGGTTTTATCAAAGTTACCCATCGAAAATTCCAACCGACATTTCGCCAACATCAGCACATCCTGTGCAATATCTTCTCTGATATATCGGGCATATCTTTTAATAAAGGTATCCGCCCAATCAAATTTCTTAGAATTACAGGCTATCGCGACGATATTGTCAAAGATAGCGCGTCTCATTCTACCGTCAATAATCCATATATTGTGCTTTAAGCCAAACTCATGAATTTCAAATATTTCGGGCAAATATTCTGTATTTCCTTGGTTATATTCTATAAGGCAAAAACTATTAATTAGATTGATAGCATCTACTTGTTCGATAGCATTGAATTGCTCAAAGTTATTAATAATTAGTAGCTTGACTTCATCGTAAATAATTTTGTCCTGTGTTCGACATAGTTGAATTAATTTGGCAAAAACACGAACAAAAATGGCATTATCAAATGCGGTTAGATTGACAGCTTCAAGTATTTCATCCAACAGTATCAAGTCATTTTTTTCGGAAAACAGCAATTGCCGGAGCTGTACTTCGCTGCCATATCTGAGTTTGCTGCTGAAGTAAAATAAATCTAGGTTATTAATCGTGTTTTCGAGACTTTGTATGCGAGTTTGAATCCGATTTGTTGTGGCGTGAGTATATACTTCGTGATTAAGTCGGTAATTCTGGAAATAATAGTCAACACCTCGCTCTGGGGTTTTGTCCAAGTCCTTTTTCAGTTTCTTGGCAGCCTGATTGAAAAACCAGTCTCCTTTGCGACGTTTGTATGCCCTTAGCTGGAATTGACGATATTCAAATGTATCATTTTCCAATTCTCTCACCGTGATAAAATCATCCACAAGTTGCGATAAATCAGTCATCAGATAACTGATTTTTTTGTACTGTTTCGCCTTCCATTCAGGAAATAATTTGGTAGCTATATATTCTCTATCCAACTGTTTTCCTGCAAATACAGGGTGGTGCTTTTTTAAATATTTAAACAACTTGATAGCTTTTTCATCCTTATTATAATATGGCGATTCGATGAACTGCCCAAAGTCACGCAGTTCATCCTTCTCTAAAAGTCGTAATCTGTCTATTAACTTGCTTTTATACATAATTTTTTTTGAAGAAATAAAATCAATTCAGTGAAAGAGGGGATTATTACACAACTTAACTTACCTTATAATAAATTGATTTTTAATTTTTTACAAAATTTAATTATAATAAATTATGATAATTTTTTACTTGTTTTTGTCGAAAAACGGATATAAATGAATTTTGAATCTAATCTAAACTAACCTAATTTTATCATATCATTTATAACGATAAAATGGTCATTTAAAGGCGAATAAAAGTAGTAAAGAATTGTGGGTTATGTGTTTATGAATGATAGTCCAAAATTACTTTTAGAATAATTTGGATTTGATAATTCGTGTGGAAAAAGAGCAAGTAAATGTACAAAATATAATTGAATAATTCAAACTGTTGGGCAATATTTTTTTGTCAAAAAAAAACAAAGTTCTTGAATTAAATAATCCGAAATATACTCTACATATTGATAAAATTTATCTCTGCTTGTCAGGCGAATAAATTACAGTAATATTCTTAACGCAATGTAGTTCGTAAAATATTTGTAATCACAAATACATTTTTATAAAAATTATAATTTTTAATTTATTATTTAATTTTTTTTAAACAATTTTAATCATGAAAAATTTAAAAGTAAAAAGCATTTTATTTAGTTTGTTGGCAATATTTGCCACTTCCATCTTTATGGCTTCCTGTGATCAGGAGGAACTTCAAATTGGAAATTCTTTGGAATCTCCTGTCACCTCACTAAAAAACATCAGGGTTGAAAATCAAAACGGTATCTTGAAATTTGAAGGAGGCGAAGATTTTTTTGCTGAATTTGAATTGCTCAATAATGCTACAACAGAAGAACTTATAGCATTTACTGATGACCTTGGATTTGAGTCTTATTTATCGGCAGTAACCGATGCTTATACTAAGTTAGAGACAGTTTCGAGCTCTGATGAAATGGAGGCTTTCGAGAACACTTATAGCCACCTCTTCACCTTTGAAAACGATCAAATTGCGGAAAAGATAGAAAATTTAGCTTATGCTGCCATAACTAATGTTGAAGGTTTGGTATTGATAGGAAACTATGCCATGAAGGTTGAAAAAGGTAGAGTCATTGAAGAGTTGACAGGTGATTTGGAAGCACTCAGAAATCTAAATCCTCTAAGCAATCTTGACGAATTGCCGAATACCAATGTAGTTTATTCCAGAGCTATACCTAGTGGATGTCCTAATTCGAGTACTGCATGGACAGAAACTTCCAGCAGAAAACTAGACTTTTCTATCACAGTCTATCCTGTCTCTTGTGGTTGTGGACAGTATAGAACATTTTACACCATTAAGGCAAAAGGTTATAAGAAATCATGGGGTAAATGGAAATCATATAAAACTTATTTGGAATTTGAATGTGTCGATTTCACAGTAAAAGTCAATGGCACATCGTATTCGGTATCTGGTATATCTAAAAACCAAGATAATGTAAAAGAGATGACGCGCACAGGTTGGATAGGTCCTTTTGTTTTAGACTATCCAAGCTTCCAGCTTTATAAAGTACGAGGTAGAGGTTCTTCAAGAGGAGTTGGTACCAAATGGGCAGTCATCTGCTGCAACTATGGCACCAGTTGTCCTTCCAACACAGGTTATGCTGGAAATTGCCCTTAATCCTATACAGTGGATAATTATTACACGATTCAAGCAGGAGAATATATCGACACACAAAAAATAAACCTATTGAAATAGTTTGAAATATAGACAAACAAGAAAACGAAGGGCAGATCCAAAAGGTCTGCCTTTTTTATTCGATTAACGTCCCAGATTAGCAAGTAGCCAATAATTCATGTTTTTTTGCTAATTTTGCCGCAGATTAAAATTAACATCAAATATGGATTTAAGTAAATTTGTAGCCATTAGCGGCAAATCGGGTATTTTCAAAATGCTCAACAATAAAAATAACGGCATGATCGCCGAAAATCTGGGAACCCGTAAAAAAGGTTTCTACTCCACACGGAGTTATCAGTTTACACCATTAGAATCTATCTCTATATACACGACTGATGAAGCTGGCGGTGCAGAACTCAAAACTGTTTTCAAGAAAATGCTTGAAGGAGACGCGATACCAGACGCTAAAGCATCTGCGGATGACCTTCGTGCTTATTTCACCAAAGTATTGCCCGAACACGACCAAGATCAAGTCCACATCAGCGACATCAAAAAACTGATTAAGTGGTTTGTGTTTTTGAAAGACCGTGATTTGCTCAAAGATGAACCCGAAGAAGAAAAAGACGAAGAAGGTGCAGCAGACTCGAAAGAAAAATCAGACGAGGAAGAATAAACTCATTTCTTCTCGCCAATATTAAAAACATTATAATAATTTTCTATGAAAATTCTATCTTACAATCTTAAGAGCTTACAATTGTCTTTACTGTCAATTATGGCTATTTTACTCATCGCTTGCGGTGGTGGTGTAGAAGGCAAAAAAGCCAAAACGAAAGAAGCCGAAGCCGTCAAACCCGCTGAGGTAGCAACAGAAACCTATGCACTTGCACGCAATAGCAAAATTGAGTGGGTTGGGTCTAAAAAATTTGTGGGCGACAAACACAATGGTACTGTACCAGTAAAGAGTGGCATATTTGAAGTAGCCGAAGACGGAATTGTTGGTGGTAATTTTATATTGGACATGAGTAATATCACCAACTCGGACCTTGAAGGGGAATGGCAAGGCAAACTCTTAGGACATCTCAAGTCACCTGATTTTTTTGATACTGCCAAATTTCCGACTGCTGAATTCACCATCACGAATGTCGAAAAACTGAGTGGAGTATCTGGTGCTACACACAAAATAAAAGGCAACCTCACCTTGAAAAACACCACAAAAAGCATTGAGTTCAATGCTGATGTCAAGACAGCAGGAGATGGCATCACAGCAACTACACCTCAATTTGTCATTGACCGTACTCAATGGGGGGTCGAATACGGAAGTACTGACAAAACATCAGTTGCCGATGATTTGAAAGATAAAATTATCAGCAATGACATAGGTATAAAAATGTCATTGACGGGTGGTAGAGTCGTTCGATAGACGAAAATAAGAGGAAATTCGCGCCGAAAGGCGCGTTTTTTTCAGATCTACTAAAGTTTTTTATAAAAAAAAGAATAACACTATTGCGAATGTCAGAAAACAATTATACTTTTGCACTCGCTGAAACAAACACATAAGGTGTTACGTACAATACAGCACACGAAAAAAGCATCCCAAAAATAAAAATGTTGGTCTGGTAGTTCAGTTGGTTAGAATACCTGCCTGTCACGCAGGGGGTCGCGGGTTCGAGTCCCGTCCAGACCGCTCATTATCAAGGAGTTACGATTTAATCGTAATTCCTTTTTTCATTTATGGTTAAATATAGGTCAAACATTTTCGCTATTCTGTCAAAATAGTATTTTGTTACTCAAAGAACGTTGACTTATAGATTTTGCTAATAGTTTATTCCTGTCTCACTACTTAATTTGCACAAAACCATCATTTCAAATTTCTGACAACTACTCTTCTACTTATATCTAAGGGATGAAAAAACAATAAACATTACATCTTGACTTGTTCTTAAGCGTTCTCAGCTAGTTCCACAAATTGGCGACCACAATCATTACATTGATGATTCTGTTTGCCATTGTGAATGTGACCATTTTTCTTTATCTTTGAGCTACAACATTTAGGACAATTCATTGTATATTTATTTTTGTTTATGAATATGCAAATTTATGAATTGTCCTTTTATTTTCAGAATAGCATTACTTCAAACACACTACTGCAGAATGAATTGGTGAAATTTGTATGTGAAAAGAAATATCAAAACATTCTGCTTTTTTTGTTTTTTCATCCCTAATGCAATATTACCTTAACCTTTTAAAGTTTTATTTCCGACAATGATAAGTTTATCTTATATTGTGAGAATTTTCATAATCTAAGGTTCGGATTTGTATCGCGCTTTCTTTTTTACAAAAAACCATGAAAATTATCGTCACATTTCAACATAAATGACAAAATGATGTTTCAATACAATTCAAAAAACATTACATTTGTGTCGTTTTATGAAAATTCGCGTCTAAAATCCCTTCTTCTCAGAAGCATTTCTCAATAAAAAAAGGACCTCCATACGCTCTGAATTTTTCATTTGAATACTCTTATAATTAAATACAAACAATTCTAACAGATGAAGTTTTTAAAGAATGCTTGTTGCCTACTCATGATTTCAATGGTGAGCTACGCAGTCCAAGCACAAACACCTTGCGCCGCAGGTTCGGCTGCAGGTTACCCTTGTGACAAGATTGATTTAATGTCATTCACACCACTTTCTGTCATGAGCTCTACTATGGCAAATGATATTTGGGGCTGGACTAGCCCAAATACGGGAGACGAATATGTCATTCTCGGGTTGTCAGAGGCAACCGCGTTTTTCAACATTACCGACCCCGTGAATCCGACGTATCTCGGAAAATTACCTACCCAAACCAGTAGCAGTCAATGGCGCGATGTTAAGGTGTATAATAACCACGCTTTTATCGTCAGTGAGGCTTCCGGTCATGGTATGCAGGTATTCAATTTGCTACAATTGGACGGATTGACGACTTCTCAAACATGGTCAAACACGGCTTATTTTGATGGCTCTGCCAACGGACTGACCTTTGGAAACGCTCACAACATTGTGATCAATGAAGCTTCGGGCTACGCTTACGTAGTTGGATCAGGGCAATGTAATGAAGGTTTGTATGCCATAGATATTAGCAATCCGACCAACCCTACTTTTGCCGGATGTTTTAGTACTGACGGCTACACGCATGATGCTCAATGTGTCGATTACATCGGACCTGATACTGCGTATCAGGGATTAGAGATTTGTTTTAATTCAAATGAAAATACTGTTACGATAGTAGATGTATCTGACAAAACGGACATGACGCAAATTTCGCGTACAAGTTATAATGGTTCGGCATATACGCATCAAGGATGGTTGACGGAAGATCATCAGTATTATCTTGCCAATGACGAATTGGATGAGAGCAATTTTGGTCACAATACACGTACCTATATTTGGGATGTTCGCGATCTTGACAATCCTGTTTTGATGGGTTATTATCAAGCTCCGGTAGCATCAATTGATCACAATTTATACATCAAGGGTGACCTTGCTTACATGTCCAATTATCGTTCTGGATTACGTGTAGCAGATGTTAGCAATATTGCCTCCGGTACTATATCAGAGGTTGCTTTTTTTGATACCTACCCTTCGAGCAACAGCTCACAATTCAATGGTACTTGGAGTAATTATCCTTACTTTGCCAGTGGTGTTATTGCTGTGAGTGGTATTGACGAAGGCTTGTTTTTATTAAAATTACAGGATGCCGCTTGCTTCGACGGTGTACAGAATAACGGTGAAACAGGTGTGGACTGTGGGGCTAACTGTGAAGCATGTCCGACCTGTAGTGATGGTATTGCTAATGGAACCGAAACAGGTGTGGACTGTGGCGGAGACTGTGCAGCATGTCCGCCAGAGACTTGTCCTGATGTTGATTTCAATGTCAGTTCTCTCATCAGTTATGATGCCAATGATAACGATCAAGGTTCTGGCACAATTCAAGATGGCGGTGCTACGGCTTTTATCACTGGTAACGGTTGGAAAGCAACTACGATTAATTATACAGTAACTGCTGGTACAGTACTTCAATTTGATTTTAAAAGTACCCAGCAAGGCGAGATACATGAAGTTGGTCTGGACAATGATTTGGTATTTACACCTGATGTACGCGCCGTAGTATATGGAAACCAAGGCTATGCCGGAGATTTCAATAACGCAACTTATACAGGCAGTGGTAATTGGGAGACTTTTGTCATTGACTTGGGTGCAAATGGTGTTTCAGGTACATTCCAATATCTTGTATTGACTGCTGATGATGATGCTTCCGGCAACGGTAATTCTTATTTTAGAAATATCAAAATATACGAAGACACCGACAATAACCTTCAGTGTGATAATACAGCCTCTTGTGCAGGTGTTGACCTTGACATTAATTTCGACAATGCACCCACACAAACCAGTTGGGAAATTACAGACACAAGTGGTACGGTAGTCGCTTCTTCTGGTGGTAATGTCTATGGTACAAGTCTGTCAAATTCGAGCCTTTCTTTACCGAATATTACTTGTCTGCCTGACGGCTGTTATGACCTAAAATTTTACGATAGTGTCAATAATGGTATGTGTCCTTTCCGTGCTACTGCCAGCAGTTCAGGTACATTCATTACACAGGGAACTTTAATTACGCCCGGTAGTGTGGTAGCTTCGCTTAGTTCGGTTGTTACACCCGGCTTGTGCGGAAATTATTCGCTAAAGGATGCAAATGGTACAGTCCTCGCATCTGGTGGTGGTAGTTTTGGTGCTTCTGATTCCAACAATTTCTGCGTAAGCGGTGGTGTTGCAAATCTCGCTGCACCAGAAGTCGATGGTTTGTTTGCGGATGGAAGTACGAATATGGGTATCGTTTCACGCATGTCTGTATTGCCCAATCTTGTAAAAGACGAGTTGCTCGTTTCTTACCGATTGGATACACCTGCCAATGCTCAATTGTTGATAATGAATATCAACGGACAAATCTTACAACAACATTCACAAGGAATGAATGACCTGCAAGAAGTTCAATTTAATGTGAGCGACTTGCCTTCGGGTTTCTATTTCGTGCAGTTGGTAGCAGGTGACTCTGCTGTTACAAGAAAGTTTGTTAAGCAAT
>Ga0209595_100380_pt1 | contig 15570 bp, 10 predicted proteins | sample Porto_4metaG_FD_187427 | JGI IMG/M metagenome (GOLD analysis project Ga0209595, IMG submission 187427) | Marine algal microbial communities from Porto, Portugal - Porto_4 metaG (SPAdes) (version 2) | ecosystem: Host-associated > Algae > Red algae > Unclassified | place: Portugal: Porto...
CGTCCTTAACCAACACGTAAGTCTGCTAAATTCAAACCCAGCAGCGACTGTCGTTATCGCAGGTCACACTGATGAGCGCGGTAGCCGTGAATACAACATGGCACTAGGTGAGCGACGCGCACAAGCTACACGTAACTACCTTGCTGCTCAAGGTGTCACTGCAAACAACATCCGTGTCATTAGCTATGGCGAAGAGCGCCCTGCAGCAGCTGGTAACACAGAAGATGCGTATGCACAAAACCGCCGTGCTGAGCTGTCTTACTAAATTGTGATTTAGCGTTATTTATAGCGTTCGATAGTTTAATAAAAGCCCAGCAATAGTATATTGCTGGGCTTTTATTATTTTTGACCAGATAATTAAATATAGATTATTTAGACATAGCTATTAAGATATGACTATCTAAGTATCAAATACATAGCATTCAGACTTACGCAATTTTATATACTCGATTCTATAATAATCGTTTTTGACGACTAGTAATATATGCCGACTTCCAACCTTACCCAGATACAGTACACTCAACTCGACACCACGACATGGTGTGTGACTGCTCAAGTGAGTGAGTCAATCAGTCATTTAGTCACTGGAAGCTTATGGAACAAGTCATTATGGTTTTCATCATGTAATACGTCGTATGAAAACATCATCAAGTTTAATAGCCTAAATTGGTACTATCAGGTGGCGACAGCAGTGCCTAGACACTTAGTACCTGCTCTAGCACGTAAACAGCGTCAGCAGCAGCGACAAGGCGTCAGGCAACTATTGCAAGAGCTGCTTAAAAAATTAGAAATAGATGACACCTTGGATGAGTCAAGCTTTCCCTATCGGCTCGTTAATAGTCAGCATTACGTATGCTTTAGTCATACAGGATCTGGTAGCTCAAAGCAAACTACAGAATCGAATCAGACAAATTTTACGCGTTTACACAGTAAAATAGCGGTCGTTATCAGTCATCAGCGCCCTGCTGGTATCGATATAGAGACCAATAACATTGCATGGCATGTAGTCAAGCGTTTCTATTCAAAGAGCGAGTTGGCTATTTTACAGGAGCTATCTACAGATCAGCGTGAACGCACTGCCAAACTGTTATGGCAAATAAAAGAAAGCTTTATCAAAGTCAGCCAATATACATTAGCTCAAGGCTTGGGTATGGATTACTCCTACCTTATTCCTAGGTTAATTGAGAATGGTAAAGAGATTAATTCTGCCTCTGTACTCAATGATAGTGAGGATACGGATTACCAATCTGTTTATCGTATTGCCGTATTACAATCCCAACAGACTGTCATCGTTTTCTGAGCAAAGTTCAAACCCGAGTTTTAGAATATCTTTCACTACTTTATTTTAAGCACAAAAAAACGACCCCAAAAAGGATCGTTTTTTTATTTTCTACTAATGACAGTCTTTAAACTGTGATTAGATTAGAAACGGTAAGTTGCACCAACTTTAACAATTGGGAACCACTCTAACCAATCTTTATCTTCTAGCTCTTGCTCAGCAGCTTGTGCAGCAGCAGTTGCTTCAGGAGTATTACCTGAAGCAGTTACGTTAGCATCTGTTTTACCCATATAAGCTGCACCAACTTCACCAAATACACCGAAGTTATTTGTGATGTTTGGACGGAAGCCAACAGTAGCATAAGGAGCTAGCTTGTTACGATGCTCAATAGTACCTTGTAGAGTACCTACATCGTCTGCACTGTAATCAACGTCATTAATTCTGTAGTTATTATCCTCAGAGTTCGCACGTACATCGATATCATTATCAGGAACGATGATACCAGCACCCATTGTGAACCAGTTACCAGTAGGACGTAATTGTACGCCTAGGTATGGGTTGCTAAAATCAGTATCAACATCATAGTTTACATCGTCTGCATCAAAGTCACCGCCGAAAAGGTCAGCAGCATCGCCACCTGCCCAACCAGCTTGCAGTTCAGTTTTCTCATTCACTGACCAACCAATGTTCGCACCATAACCTAGAGTACCAACTTCAGCACTAACAGATGCTGGGTTGATAGCTGTTTGGAACAAAGTTTTAGTACCACCAAGTACCGCACCAGTAGTGTTGCGTACTACACCAGCGTCAGCATTGTATGCATAAGCAGCAGGTTCTGCTTCATAGGCTACAGCAACTGGCTCAGCTTCATATGCAACTGCAGCGTTGTCATCAACAACGATAACTGGCTCAGCAGCTAATGCAGCAGTTGATGCTAGAACAGCAGCAGAGATTGCCGTCAATTTAATAAATTTCATAATTATTCTCCTAAAGTGTGAAATAAACCCGCCCATAAAAAACGATGATTGTGCTTTTGTTAAACCATCATTTTGTTGAGGTGATTAAAACAATTCTGACTTAAAAAGTCACCCCTACTGATGCTGTTTTTATTTGCCATTATGTAAAGATTGCATAGGTACTGTAATAATTGCTACACCAATCTGCAAAAATTCGCCTTTATGTTACATAACGTCCTTAAAGTAACCAAACAGCATAAACATGAGACTTTGCTTGCTTAATGTTTATGTAAGGGTATTGCAAAACATGTCCACATAATTATCTAGAACGCACTTTAAATCAATGACAGTTATATGGCTTAAACTTACGGAATAGTGTGGCTTGTTAGTTGACGTATCTATTGTTACTTATATAAGAGAATCTACGCTAACAAATAAAACGATATAAATGATCTCATATAACGCGACTAACGCTTGCCTCAAGCGAATATTATGCTAAATTAGTTGTTATAATAGATTTGTTATAGAACGTCCGTATTGTCACTATTTGTCTTATTTATGAAAACCTTGTGATGCTGCCTGCTCTATTTCTTTACTCCTAACGAGCCATATATATGCCTAAAGTATCGTCGATTACCCGTGTACTAGAAATCATCGAAGCAGTGTCCTATGCTTCAAAACCGCTTTCTCCACTCGAGCTTTCACAAGAGCTAGATATACCTAAACCAACCATTCATAGATTGATTCAAAACTTGGTTGATGATGGTTTTTTGACTGTTGATATTGGTGGCGGCATTATCCCTGGTAAGCGCGTACGCAATTTGAGCGTTGAGCTATGGCAACAACGACTGTTCTTTAACGAGCGACAGATGATTTTGCAAAAACTGGTTGATGAGCTAAAAGAAACTTGCGGTATTGGCATTCCCTATCATATGAATATGATCTATACCAACCGTGCTCAGACGACCTTGCCACTACAGATTTATCTTCCTGTCGGGGCAAAGTCACCTATGTGGTGTACAGCGACTGGCAAACTCTATCTAAGCCAACTATCTACAACTAGCCGTATGAAAATACTACAAGGGTTACCATTAGATAAGTTTACTAAGAATACGATTACTGATATCGATGCATTAAATGCCGAGCTTGATCGCATTGCTGATACTGGTATCGGCATCGACAATGAGGAGTTTATCTCTGAGATGGTCGCAGTCGCTGTACCTATCTTGGATAAAAAGCAACGCTATCTGGCTTCTCTCTATCTGCATGCGCCCACCATACGCGTCTCATTAGATGATTTGCTGACGCACATACCAAGACTGCAAGAAGCAGCACAAGACGTTCAGACTCTCGTCTACGATCTGCAAAGCTAACACAGTCTATTAGCCATAAAAAAGGTCTACGCTATGATTTTAGCGTAGACCTTTTTCTTTTCAGCAAATACATTCTCTTAATTAATGCCACCTACTAGTGATACTAAAAATTCGTAATACTAGTATGTCTAAGAATTAGCATGTCTAAGAAGGTTACATTCAAAAGAGACACAGTTAAGAGAGCCATGTTTAAGACAATAATGAGACATCATGACGTCCGATAATACTAGAAAAGTCTTTATCACCATTCTCTACAGTATGTGAGGCATATAATTCTGTTGCTTTGGCACCCATTGGTGTTTCTACTTCAGTGTCTTGAGCAGTCTGCATCGCAAGATTCAAATCTTTTTGCATCAATTTGCTCATAAAGCCGCCTTGATAGCCATTGCTAGAGGGCACATTTTCCATGACTTTTGGATAAGGGTTATAAACCTCTAGTGTCCAGTTACGCCCTGAGCTCTGTAGCATAATGTCTGATAGCACTTTGGGGTCTAAGCCGTTCTTGACGCCTAGATTAATTGCCTCTGCCGTGCCTGCCATTAAGATACCTAACAGCATATTATTACAGATTTTAGCCACTTGTCCTGCGCCGTGCTCGCCAGCATGAAAGATGTTTTTTCCCATCACGGCAAGTATTGGCTCAGCCTTAGCAAAAGCGGCAGCATCGCCGCCGACGATAAAGGTCAAACTACCAGCAACTGCCCCACCTGTACCGCCAGAGACTGGTGCATCCAAGAAGTCTATCCCAAGCTTACTTGCCGCCTCTGCTACTGTTCTTGCATCAGCCGCCGCAATCGTACTACTGTCAATTACAAGCGTACCTTTTGGCAGTTCTGCAAGTAACCCATTAGATCCGCTATCGCCTAAATATACAGAATGTACATGCTGGCCTGCAGGTAACATACTAATCACGACTTGAGCATTACTTGCAGCGTCTTTAGGACTTTCTGCGACACTAGCCCCTGCTTGCTTCAAGCGCTTAGTAGCTGTCTCAGACAAATCAAAAACAGATAGCTCGTAACCTGCCTTTAATAAGTTCTCTGCCATTGGCGCACCCATATTACCAAGCCCAATGAAGGCGATATTTGGTTTAGAGTTATTATTATCCATCGTACTTGTATCTTTTGTACCCATCTCATCACTCCTTGATGATTTATGATGTAGCTATTGCTACATACTATTTAACAGTATTTATTAGTGAATTTTACTTATGTCCTACGTTATAAATTTCTTTTAGGCAGTTAGCGGACACTTTGACTGCCTAGTGCGTTATCACCCAGCCAATCGCCCAAAGGGTGCTCACCTGTCGCATAAGGATTGACAAAGTGCTGATCGATATACGCCTGCCCTTCTACACTCAGACAGTCTGCTAATGAACGCGACCATTTGGGATTTCTATCTTTATCAATCAATAGCGCCCGCACACCTTCTTTGAAATCAGGGTTGGCCGCACAATGTACTGCTACATTGGTTTCTAAATACAGGACTTGTTCGATCGATAGGTCAGCGACTTTGTGATACAGCGCATAGGTTAATGCTGCCGTTACCGGGCAGCCATGGCGATAAGTGGCGATTGCGCGCTGCGTCCAGCTGTCTTCTGCAAAGTCTTGGTTTAGCTGTGCGAGCGCAGTATCGCTTTGTAGCAGCACATCGATATCAGCCAGACTGCCACTATTCATCAGTTGCTGAATAGGCTGCCAATATATTGCAAGCTTACTATCTGGCAGCTCAGCAACAGGTAGTTCAGCAAGCGCACTGCTGACAATACTATGCGCACTATTGCTATGGCACTTATCTGCACCGCTCGTGTTATCGACTGCCTGCCAGTCGCTCTGTTTGAGACGCTGCATGACAGTATCATAATCCTGACTGGCAACAGCATACTCTGCCAGATTGGCCAATAGCGCATCGCTGCCATTACACATCGCGCCAGTTAGACCTAGAAACAAACCCGTCTTAGCAGGCATGCGCTGTAAAAACCAACTGCCAGAAGCATCGGGGAACAGTCCAATGGTGACCTCAGGCATGGCAAAACGTGTGCGCTCAGTGATCAGACGATGACTACATCCTGCCATCAGCCCCATACCGCCGCCCATAATAATGCCATCGCCCCAAAGTATTAGTGGCTTTGGATAAAAGTGCATTTGACGATAGAGACGGTACTCGTGACTAAAAAACTCAGTAGCATACGGGTTTGGCATTGGTGCACTGGTAGACATGCTGTCATAGAGTTTACGGATATCGCCGCCCGCACAGAATGCTTTGTCGCCCGCACCTTTTAACACAAGCGCTACCACTTGCTCGTCCGCTTGCCACTGCTCTAACTGCGCTGAGAGCAATTGACACATATCAACGCTGAGTGCATTAAGTGATTTGGGTGTATTAAGTGTCATTACCCCAATCAAGTGCCCACAATCTGTCGACTCAGTATTGAACAATACAGGCGCTTCTTGTGCTGTATTATTGACTGACGTTTGGGAGTTAATATCATTCGTCGCTGCTGTCATAAAAGTGACCTACAAAATTAAATAATAAAAATGGCTCAAGCGTTTTTACCGCTACTTATTTGTTTTGCCAATTGGGTTTACGCTTTTCTAAAAATGCTTGTACCCCTTCGCGCTGATCTTTGGTATCAAACAACTTTACGAAAGCTTCACGCTCATGGATAAGATTTTGCGCAGGCGGGGTGTCTCTAGCCGCTTGAATAAGTTTCTTGGAATAACTGACGGCGACGGGTGATTGCTTTGCTACTTTCTTTGCCAAATTTTGAGCGGCTTGCAACCCCTCCCCTTTTGCAGTGACCTCTTCAACCAGACCGATGCGCAATGCCGTATCTGCATCAACCCGCTCACCGCACAGTATCATGCGTTTAGCCCAACCTTCCCCTACTAACATAGGTAGATTTTGCGTGCCACCAGCACATGGCAATAGTCCTACGCCTGTCTCTGGCAGCGCCATCTGGGCGTGCGCTTCTGCAATACGGATATCACATGCGAGCGCACACTCTAGTCCGCCGCCCATCGCATAGCCATTGATGACAGCGATACTGACGCCACGATAGGCAGATAGCGCTTCGAATGCTTCACCAAATGCAATCGCCATACTTATTGCGCGGCCTTTATCGCCGTCTGAGAAATTGTTTAAATCTGCACCTGCTGAGAAGAACTTTTCGCCATCACCATGCACGATTAATGCGTAGACAACGTCGTTGGCATTGAGGTCGGTGATGAGCTGCTTAAGCGCTTGCAGACTGTCCATTGTCCATGTATGTGCCGGTGGGTTATTCAACGTCAATGTTGCGGTATGGCCATCAATTGATAGCTGTAGATTTGTATACTCTGTCATAAAACATCCTTGTTTCAGTAAATCAAGATAAATTAGCGCAGTTGATTTAACCCTTCATCCTGTAAAACTTGACGTGAAATAATCACTCGCATGATCTCATTGGTGCCTTCCAATATCTGATGCACACGCAAGTCTCTCACATGGCGCTCAAGTGGATACTCATTTAGATAACCATAGCCGCCGTGTAATTGCAGGGCTTCATTGGCAACATCAAAACAAAGATCCGTAGACAGACGCTTTGCCATTGCGCAGTAGGTAGACGCTTGTCCATCATTATTGTCAACTTTATCAGCTGCTAGATACAGCATTTGGCGCGCGGCGATGGTCTGAGTCAACATATCAGCAAGTTTAAACTGTACCGATTGTAAGCTGGCAATCGGGCTACCAAACTGGCTGCGCTCTTGTACGTAACTGGTTGCGGTCTCTAACGCCGCTTGTGCCGTACCTACCGCACAAATACCGATATTAATACGACCACCATCCAGTCCTTTCATCGCGATACGAAAGCCTTGACCTTCTTCACCTATTAGGTTTTCTACTGGGACTTTGACATCTTTAAAACTAATCGTCCGTGTCGGCTGTGCTTTCCAGCCCATCTTATGCTCGTTTTTGCCATATTCGATACCAGCACTATTGGCGTCTACGACGAACGCTGACACGCCTTTTGGCCCAGCACCACCAGTACGTGCCATTACTACCAATACATCGGTTGAGCCTGCGCCAGAAATAAAGGTTTTTTCACCGTTCAGTACGTAATGCTCGCCTTGCTTCTCCGCTTTGGTACGTAAGGAGGCTGCATCAGACCCTGCATTTGGTTCTGTTAGGCAATAGCTGCCAAGCCACTCACCGCTGACCATATTGGGTAGATATTTTTTGCATAGTGTATCGCTGCCATACTCACCGATCATCCATGCGGCCATATTATGAATACTCATATAGGCGGCCACAGCCGTATCGCCCCATGCAAGCTCTTCGAATACCATCGCTGAGTCCAGTCTTGGTAAGCCCAAGCCGTCATATTCTGGATTGGTGTATAGCCCTAAAAAGCCAAGCTCACCAGATTTTTTGATTACATCTATTGGGAAATGCGAGTTGCGATCCCATTCAGCAGCATTTGGTTTTAGCTCTTTTTGCGCAAACTGACGGGCGGTTTGGCGAAAGGCGACTTGGTCATCGGTCAATGAAAAATCCATAGGGTCATCCTTGTTCTTATAGATCAAATAGAGGGCTTAAATCTCAGATAGACGTTGATAAAAGCGCTAGTAAAAAGGTTGGTCAGGGATTTTATAAGACATTAGCGCGACATGATAGCGGTATAACGATAATAAAATTGCGTTCAATATTACCGCAAGTCGCATTATCGTCATACCTAAAACACAAAATGTCATACTGATAAAACAATGAGCTGACGATTACATTGAAATCGTTGTATTGACACCGCGGCTCGCTTCATCATCAAACCAACGTGCAGTCACTGTCTTTGTCTGAGTATAGAACTGTACGGCTTGCTTACCATAAGGACCTAAGTCACCAAGCTTGCTGCCACGTGAACCTGAGAACGAGAACATAGGTAGTGGCACAGGGATTGGCAAGTTAATACCGATTTGACCGACTTGAATGTCTTGCTGGAATTTATGTGCAGCTGCCCCTGACTGAGTAAATATCGCCGTACCATTGCCATGTGGATTGGCATTCAGTAGTTCAATCGCTTCGTCCAAGCTATTAGCACGCATGATACACAGTACTGGTCCAAAAATTTCTTGTTGATAAATTTGCATATCACTTGTGACATTATCAAAGATAGTTGGCCCAACAAAGTTACCTTTTTCAAACCCTTCGACGGTAATTCCACGGCCGTCCAAAATCAAGCTTGCGCCTTCTTCTACCCCAGTACCAATCAAATGCTCGACACGGGCTTTTGCGGCAGGAGAAATCAATGGTCCCAAATCTTTATCATTTTTGCCAGCTGAGACCACTAAGCTTTCTGCTTTTGCTTTAATCTCATCAATCCACTCACCAGCTGCGCCTACTAGTACGACGACCGATAGCGCCATACAGCGTTGACCAGCGGCGCCAAATGCTGCGCCTGCTAGCTGATTTAGCGTTTGCTCTTTATTGGCATCTGGCAGGATAACGCCATGGTTTTTCGCGCCCATCATACACTGTGCACGCTTACCTGATTGGCTGGCACGCTCATAGACGTGTTTGCCTACATGAGTAGAGCCCACAAAAGAAACGGCTTTGATATCTGGATGGTCACAGATAGCATCGACGGTTGCTTTGCCACCATGTACTACGTTTAGCACGCCTTCTGGTACGCCCGCTTCAATCGCTAGCTCTACCAAACGCATAGTCACCATTGGATCTTGTTCAGACGGTTTTAGGATAAATGTATTACCCGTAGCAATTGCCATTGGGAACATCCATAGCGGAATCATCGCTGGGAAGTTAAATGGCGTAATACCAGCGCAAACGCCGAGTGGCTGCCAAATGCTATAAGTATCGACACCTGACGCAACATTTTCTACAAAGTCGCCGATTTGCAGATTGGCAATACCAGCAGCATGCTCGACCACTTCTAAACCGCGGAACACATCACCGCGTGCATCAGCAATCGTCTTTCCTTGCTCTGCGGTCAAGATTTCTGCCAACTCATCCATATGATCACGAATCAGAGACTGATATTTCAAAAAGATACGCGCACGCGTGGTGATTGGCGTTTTGCGCCATGTCTCAAACGCAGTCTGTGCGGCTGCGACAGCTTGGTTAATCTCATCGTTAGTGGTTTGCGGTACTTTGGCGATGACTTCTTGCGTCGCTGGATCAGTGATATCAATCCATTCGTCGGTGTTAGATTGTACGAACTGACCATTGATGAGCTGTTGAACGTGGTGCATAAGATATCCTTATCTTTTTTGCGAGACTACCGTGTGACGGCACCTAGATATTTATTAGAAAAATAAAAGCGATGAGTGTTTGTCTATAAAACATTATTAAAAACTAAATTTTAAAATGATTTATTTTGTATCGTTATTGACTATAACAATAAACCATTTTTACGGTCAAGCGCTTTATCAAAATTTTATCTAAGTTTATTTAGATAGCACGTGCTCCTATAAAAATGGTTTAAATAACAAAAACGAAAAAGCCCATGATTACTCATGAGCTTTTTAAAGTTAACCTGACTTTCATACGTGATAAATAAAATCACTGGTTTATAAGACGTTGATTTCTACCAATCAATAATCCTTCATCGCCTGCTTGATCGCATCAATAGCAGTTGGGTTATCAAGCGTTGACATATCTCCTGTCGGTTGGTTTTCTGCCAGAGCACGAATTGAGCGACGTAAGATTTTACCAGAACGAGTTTTTGGCAGTGCCTGCGGGAAATAGATAGCAGCTGGTCGGGCTATACCGCCCAAAGATTTGACGACAGCGCCTATCACTTGCTGCTCGATACGGAAACGGTTTTCGGTGGTTTCAATCTGCGTCTGATCTTTTAGAACACAGAAAGCAATAGGTAGCTCACCTTTTAGCTCGTCTTGAATACCCACTACGGCACACTCTGCCATCTCTGGATGTGTGCTAATGGCCTCCTCAATCTCTTGTGTACCTATGCGATGTCCTGCGACGTTAATCACATCATCGGTACGCCCTAAGATATAAAAATAACCCTCTTCATCTGTCACTGCATAGTCCGAGGTTGAGTACTGCTGACCATCAAACAGACCAAAGTAGCTGCTGATAAATCGCTCGTCATTACGCCATACCGTGGTAAGGCAGCCAGGCGGTAGTGGCGCTTTAATTGCAAGCAATCCTTTTTCGCCAGCCTGACAAGGATCGCCCGTTTCCTCATTGATGACATGCGCTTCATAGCCATACATGGGGTAACCAGGTGACCCCTGCTTGTGCGGCTTATGATTGAATTTTGGCGTATGGCTCAAGATTGGCCAACCAGACTCTGTTTGCCAATAGTGATCTAAAATTGGCACCCCTAAGTGCTGAGTCAACCAACTAGCCGTCGATTCATCAAGCGGTTCACCTGCCAAAAAGAACGACTTCACACTAGAGACATCATAACGCGTCATCCAGCTTTCGTCTTGTTTTTTGAGCATACGCACGCCTGTGGGCGCGGTGAATAAAATATTAACTTTGTTAGCTTCGACGATACGCCACCAGATACCAGGGTTTGGCATATGCGGCAAGCCCTCATACATAATACTGGTCATACCCGCCAGTAACGGCGCATAGATCGTATAAGAATGCCCGACGGCCCAACCAATATCAGATATCGCCCAAAATGTCTCGCCTGCCTTACCATCATAGACATAGTCTATCGACGTCGTCAGCGCGACGGCATGACCACCCGTATCGCGCTGCACCCCTTTTGGTGTACCGGTCGTACCAGAAGTATAAAGCAAATAGGACGGGGTATTTGACTCAAGCCAAACTGGCTCTACGACTGCATTGGCCTCGCAGCTATGACGACGTTCAGTTGCATAATCAACATCGATGTCTTTGGTTTCAAATGGCAGTATACCGCGATTGACCACCAGCACATGCTCTGGCTTGATAGTCGCTTGCTCGACGCCTTGATTGACGAGGTTTTTATAATTGACAACCTTACCACCACGTAGCCCTGCATCTACCGTAATGACCATTTTGGCTTCGGCATCATCCATACGGATAGCCAAGTTATGGGCGGCAAACCCACCAAATACAACTGAATGGACGGCACCAATACGAGCACAAGCCAGCATGGCATAAGCCGCCTCTAATATCATCGGCATATAGATAATGACACGGTCACCCTTGCCAATACCGTGACGCTGTAGTACATCGGCAAAATAATTAACTTCTTTATACAAGTCATTATAAGTCAGGCGACGCTTGGTATAGTCTGTATAAAACTCGACGTTGTTACCTAAATCTTTAAACGAATCAACGATCGCTGGAAAGGTTTCTATCAATTCTTGATTAATCTCTGATGACACCCACACAAAAGCATCTTGCTCTGCACGGTCTGCCAGATGACGATCGACACAGTTATAACAAAGGTTAGTCTCGCCGCCGACAAACCATTTGGCAAAAGGCAGATTACTGTCATCTAGAATTTGCTCAGGCTCTTTATGCCAATAGATACGCTTCGCCTGCTCAGCCCAAAACTGCTCTCGATCCGTAATAGACTCATGATAAATATCAGCGAAGTTTGGCGTGTCTGTCGTTTGGGTAGAAACTGGGGGTTGGGAATGGTCGCTCATAGTAGCTGTCCTTAGCATAAACGAGAAATGAGGCAATAGTATTTTATAGTTAAGGCACTCAATAAGTTGTAACGGTATTCACCTCGCGCGACGCTCTGTCTGCGTGCAACTGGCTGATACCAACTCTAAAATGCTTCAACTATAAAAAACCATGTCTTAGTAAATACTGGTCATCCTTGCCAGAATTAAAAAACCGATACATATTGTATCGGTTTAAAATGTAGCAGAGCCTATCGGAAAGGTCAACTATTAAGCGTGTAATACGCACTACATTTTGACGAATACAAATATTTGAAAATCTAACTAATACTAATTAAATCTCAGTTTGATTGGCATACATCTCACGCATGACTTTTTTGTCATGTTTGCCAACAGAAGTTTTTGGTAGCTCATCAACGAACTTAAACTGACTTGGCACGCCATACTTAGGAATGATACCGCGCTCTACCGCTTTTTCTGCAATCGCTTTGATATCATCAGCACTGGTATCCTTAGCATCAGGCTTTAGCACTACTAAAGCCAACGGACGCTCGCCCCATTGCTTATCACGTACGCCAATTACTGATACATCAGCCACTGACGGATGTAATGATAAAATAGTCTCAATCTCTAGTGATGAAATCCACTCACCACCTGATTTGATCACATCTTTTAAGCGATCGGTGATTTTGATATAGCCATCAGGACGTATGTAGGCGATATCTTGGGTATGCATATAGCCATTTTCCCACAGCTCTTTGCCAGCATCGTCATTTTTAAGATAGCTTTGAGTCAACCAAGGCGCACGCAATACAAGCTCGCCTGTATTGTCTGGTCCAGTTCCCACTGATTTGTTGCCTTCACCCCATACCTGAGCATCAACCATGAGTACGGGTTTACCTGTCATACAACGACGGGCAATATCTTCTTCTTCAGTCATTTCAGGCTCATCGAGACTAAAACCCGTTAAGCTAATAAGCGGGGCGGTCTCTGACATACCGTAGCCTGTATAGACCTCAATGCCTTGTGCCATCGCCGTTTTGGCTAGACCTTCGGTCAATCTTGAACCACCAATAATCATTTTTAAACCATTAAAGCTAGCGTCACGATCTTGTGCTTCTTTGAGTACCATTTGCAAAATCGTTGGTACACAATGAGTGATACTGACCTTTTCATTGACAATTAAGTCCATCAACGTATCAGGCGCATAGCGACCTGGATAGACTTGCTTTAGACCTACCATGGTTGCTGTAAACGGAAAACCCCATGCATGCACATGGAACATTGGCGTCATCGGCATATAGACATCACCATAGCTCACGCCTTGCTTATCAGGCAGCATCCCCAAGGTTGCCGCTTCTGCTAGTGTATGTAGCACTAGCTGACGATGGCTAAAGAAAACCCCTTTTGGATCACCTGTCGTGCCTGACGTATAAAAAGTCGTCGCAATGGTATTTTCATCAAAATCTGGGAAATCAAATTCGCTATTGGCAGCTTCTAATAGCGCTTCATATTCGCCTGTGACACGGCTTTGATTGCTACCAAAGATACCTTCAGCAGTGACACCGTTGTCATCTAGCCAGATAATATGCTCAATACTTGAGTTCTCGAACTGATAGTCTTTAACCAATGGCGCAAACTCAGAGTTGAGCATCAGTACTTTAGGCTTGGCATGGTTGATGGTATAGAGGATTTTTTCAGGTGACAGACGGATATTGACAGTCTGTAAAACGTACTCTGACATTGGTACGGCAAAATAAGACTCAAGATAGCGATGACTGTCCCAATCCATCACGGCAACCACATCACCTGCATCGAGCTTTAGGTCTGCTAATACATTGGCCAAGCGATTGATACGCTCAAACAATTCTTTATAAGTCAGGCGCTTTTTGTCCGCATACACAATCTCTTGATCTTGCGATACCGTTTTTGCACGGCTTAATAGTTGCTTGACCAGTAATGGATAATCGTAGGCAGATGGTGCACTGTGGTAAATGTTTGACATAGATCTGACTTCCTTGTTTGTCGTACTTATAAGGGATAAATAACAATAATAATAACAATCAAGTTAATAGCAGCATAAAATCTACTGCGCTAACCATTTTAATTTTTATAATAACATCGTTATTGATAGTAAGAAAAAAGCGACGCTGTGTAAAGCGGTCTTACATTAAGTATCATAAGATAGCTAACTAAACATATGCTACATCAGACAGCCAATCACTTTGCCCGTACTGTGGTTTTAATCATTCCAAAACTGGCTATTAATAACGCCACTACTTGCACAAACAATAACAACCATACGGTAAGAGACCACTGCCCTCGCGCATAAGCTATGCCACCCAGCCATGCCCCTAGCGTACCGCCTGTATAGTAGCCCATATAATATAGACCCGAAGCTAATGAACGACCCTTTTTCACATTGACCGCTATATAACTAATAGTCGCTGACTGCGTAATAAACACACCAGATGACATAATAGCCAGTCCTATAATCACCCCCCATAATGGCGTGACCAGAGTCAATAACACCCCAACCATAGATACGACGATAGCCACCCGTACTGTACGCGCCGATCCAAATCGGCGTAGCAATGTCGTAGATAATGGCGTGATAATAACACCAAGCAAATATACTGCAAAAATATTGGCGAGCGCACCAGTGCCAAGCTCATAAGGCTTATCTGCCAAATGTAAATTGATAAAAGTGAAGCAGCCTACAAGGGAGAACAGCACGCAAGCGCCAAGCAGACATGCTGTTACCACATAGCGATTGGTGACATGCTCACCCAGCGTCTGTATCGCTGAGCGAAAGTTAGGATTGGCCACAAAGTGACGAGACGATGGTAGCATCTTGCCGACCCATATCGCGCCTAGCAAGGTCATCGCCGTCATCACATAGTAACCATGACGCCAGCCAATCAGCTCATGTAAATGCCCTAACAAGAACCGACCCATAAAGCCGCCAAGCACGCATCCTGACACATAAAAGGACATCAGCTCAGTCATTTCCCGGCCCTCAAACTCCTCACCGATATAGGCAATTGTCACCACCGTAATACCCGGTACAGACAATCCTTGCATAAAACGCCAAATGCCGACCCATTCAATGCTCGAGCTCTGGGCGATGAGCGCTGTTGGTATCGCCAAAAACAATAAAGCGCCAACGATAAATGACTTGCGCCCGACTGCATCTGAGAGCATGCCTAGAAATGGTGACATAATGGCAATGGCTAATACAGTGGCACCAACGATCATGCCAGCCTGTACTTCGGTCGCAGCAAAGTCCACCATCATGACCGGTAGCACCGCTTGGATAGAGTACACTTGCAAAAAAGCAAACATACCTATTAGGCCAATTGTGAGCTTCAATATCC
>Ga0209595_100382_pt1 | contig 15550 bp, 7 predicted proteins | sample Porto_4metaG_FD_187427 | JGI IMG/M metagenome (GOLD analysis project Ga0209595, IMG submission 187427) | Marine algal microbial communities from Porto, Portugal - Porto_4 metaG (SPAdes) (version 2) | ecosystem: Host-associated > Algae > Red algae > Unclassified | place: Portugal: Porto | collected...
GAGGTCGGGATTGTTGGCGTATTTAAGTGCATTTTGGATGTTGTCTGTGGCGCGGTGCTTGCTGTCTTTTTTGAGTTTTAGCAAATGATCTACCCATACATTTTGTCTGACAAATGCTTTTGCAATGGCTCTATTGTCCGAGTATTGATTTCTTTGACGAATACCTGCGGCGTTTTTATCCAAATAGGCAATCAAATCACCCATTAAATCAATAAATTCTTTTGACTGACCGGATAGTGAGTTTATGAAATCCTCAGAACTTAACTTGCTGTTTTTACGTAGCTCAATAAGTTCGTCAATCTCATGGTCACTTATCTCAAATGCTTCAAATTTCTCCTTTACGTCAAGTAATTTTTGGAAATGAAAAACATCCTCATTCAAAAGGTTTTGTATGTGCGGTTTTCGGATGACTTGTTCTATGGTTGCTTTCATTTTGTGCCTTTAAAGTTTTCATTAATGCACTCAAAGTAACGGAATTATATTGAGAAATGAATGTGATTTTAGGGTTTAATATGGTCATAGGTGCAAAGCGCAAACTTTTACCGATAAGGCTGCGTTCATGGGTGAGAAATACGAAAATTTACGCATGGTGATTATTTGGCATGAGTCAAAAACTCCGCCTCCACCAAATGCCCCAACACAATATCAAGATGCTTTTCATTCATGGCGAGGGTGCGTTTGAGGAGGCATTTGAGACAGGAAAGAATCCATAATATCAAAAAAAGTGTTATAAATTTTATAGTTTAGTGGCGTTATTATTTCGCAACCTAAAATTCTACGTCTTGAAGAAATATATTACTCTTTCCTTCGCGCTTTGTCTAATCCTGATAATTGGGTGTAACTATGATACAGTTTCTACAATATCCTTTTTATCAGATACTCCTATAAAGTCCGTCTTTCCGATTGGAAATGATTTGGTTCGACAGCCGGACTCCAACTATAATCCGAACCAAATCACTACACTTATTGAAGAAGCACAATCAAATCAAGACACCGAGCGTCTGATTGAATTTCGGAGGTTAATGGCGTATCATTTTTATCACAACACCAACAACATAGATACTGTAAAGACTTTGCTGGACGATTTAGCGGAGTTTTGTATTTCGCGTGATGATACGTTGAATTTTTTACTTGTTCAAAATGATATTATTGAGACGTTCTTAGAGCAAACCAATCATATTGATGTTAGGAAAACTACTGCCGATGCGATTATCCGATATGCGAATAAAGACAAACATACGAATATGCTAGCCGAAGGCTATCGTAATCTCGGCTTGTATCATTTTGCCAAAGGTGATGATAACGAACCCATAAACCAATATTATCACCGTGCATTAAATTTGTTCAAAAATACCAAAAACAAGGAAAAGCAGACTGTAACTTATCAAAATCTAACCGAAACCGCTACTCCAGATTCTATGTCATTTTATGCTTTCAAGGCATGGAGTATAGCTAAAGAAATTGGCTCTGATTACGAGGTCAGTAAAGCAATTGACGGGATAAGTAGATATTATAAGAATCTGAGAGTAAATGATAAAGCCAATATACTTGCTTATACCGCCTTAGCTAAAGAATTAATTGAAAACCAATCTAAAACCACTACAAGAGATAAAAAACTTTTATCTGATTTAATCAATAGATTAGGGATATTTAATGAGAATAGGCTCGTAGGATTATCCTACTCAAAAGACGCTTCAAAACTTCAAGAGGAACTAGGATATGTATATGGCTTGAATCTTTCTCACAACAATCTATGTAAATTATATAGCCTTCATGATCGTAATTATCATAGGTCTATTGAGCATGGTTTGGAATCACTTAGAATTGCGAAGCAGAGAAAAGATACCCTGATGATAATTGAGTCTATTTATTACCTATACGGTAATTTTTCTATTCTTGAGGAATATGAAAAGGCAATTGACTTGGCAAAGCGTTCTTATGATATAGCACAACTAATTGATAAATCCTCTTACCGTAGAAGTATTGCATACCTCGCAGCATCTACAGGATTAACCTACGCTTATTTTGCTCCCGGTCAATTAGATAAGTCAATTGAAGTTTCAAAAGAGTGTCTGAATAATCAAGATTTGAGCATTCCATTAGATGACCTTGATGCCTTTGGAAACACATACTTCTATCTGGGGCTAGCCCACATGTACAAACTAAAACCTGACACGGCAGAAGTATATTTTCAGAAAGTAGCTGAAAAGTATAGTGGTAAGGGCTACAGGTGGAATTACATAGTAGGTAATTTACAGGCTGGAAAAGGCGAGTACAGAAAAGCATTAGAACAATATCAGATAGGTCTCTCTGTTCTTGATAGTAGTGTATCACCTGATTCATTAGATTCCCAACCTCAATTTAGGACTATCAGATCTTTACAGAACTTATTTTATACACTTAATGAAAAATCAGAGGTGTCACAAAAACTTTATGAAGAAACGAATGAGGAAAAATATATGTTACTAGCCGAGAATACTATTGAGAATGCTTTGGAAATATTTTACGATTTACTTGCCAATAAAGAAAAAAGCTTTAAAACTAAATCAGTCCAACGAGAAATTACCTCGAATGTGTTTTTAAGAGCGTTTATGATAGCAAATCAAAAGTATGACGGTGCAGATAGAGATAACAGATTATTTGAAATTATTGAAAAATTTAAAGGTTCTCGTTTGAAAATTGGATTAGAGATGTATTCGCCTGACTCATGGTTTTCAGTTTATAATGAAAATGAATTTATAGAAAAGCAGTTTTTAGAGTCCGAAATTAATATAATAGAAGGTTTATCTAAAAAGGAAAAAACTAATGATTTTTATTTAGATTCCATAATTACATTTTACAGACCAATTATTGAACGTAAATTGGAGAAAAGAATATCAGAATTTGAGATTATGCCAAACATAGGAGAAAAACGTGATACATTTTCTCTAAAATATACAATCAAAGATTTACAAAATTCTTTGAATCCTAATATGGCATTTGTGAATTATATGATAGGAGATCATGATATATGTGTACAAATTGTCAAGAAGAATGAAGTACATAATATTATCATTCCTAAACCTAAGCTATCCGAATTCAAAGGTTATTCAGTAAGTACCTTAACCCAGCTATGCGAAGAAACAAAAAAATATATCAGCGTTCCTGATTCCTTAGAAAAATTAGATGCACACCTTTCTCAATTGTACGACCTAATATTCAAAGAAATAGAAGAAAAATATCTTGACGAAAACATCAATTTGCTTATTGTTTCTGGCGATGGTGTCTTGAAGGAAATACCTTTTGGCGCACTTGTAATAAATAAAAAAGATGAACCTAAACGCAGTGAATACCTGATAGAAAAATATGCTATCTCTACTGCCGAATCTGCCGAAGTGTGGATAGAACAAACCCGCTCTGAAAATGGCGGTAATCAAAAGATACTTGTTACAGCACCACCATTTTCTAAGAAAGGCATACCACAAAAGAAAGAAGAAAAGATACAAATAACACAACTATCGGGTATGGATAGTTTAAGAACCAATGAGCCTGTTGCTGATTCGATAAAACAGCGATTTAGAGGAACAAGAACGCTCAAAGGCAAAAAAGCTACCAAAAAAAATCTACTCAAGCATGTTGAGGACTATGATATATTATTGTTTAGCACACATGGGAAGGTGAATACTCCTAAACCGGATTCATCTCATTTGGCATTGATTCATATTGAAGGTAAGGAAGAAGCTATCTACGCACGAGACATACATAAGTTGAATATTGCCGCCGATCTTGCTGTACTTGGAGCGTGTGGGACAGGTTCAGGAGCGAGTTATCGGGGCGAAGGTGTTATTAGTCTCGGTAGAGCGTTTAATGCTGCCGGAGCAAAGAGTTTAGTGTATTCGCTTTGGAAAATACCGGAGGAAACAACCAGTCCGATTATCCTTGAATTTATGTCGGAATTAGAGCAAGGGGCAAATAAAGCGGAAGCATTACATAATGCCAAATTGAAGTATTTAAATGGTGAATTGAAATTTATTGTAGGGAAATATCAAGGTCAAAATTTAACATTCTATCATCCATATTTTTGGTCGGGTATAGTTATCTCCGGCGATATTTCTTCTTTAGATTATTTGAGCCAATAATTTATTCGTACTCCATTCCTATCCAGACATACGCCGCTTTAATCCCCCTTGTAATATTTGGGCTGATAGGATTTAGGTCTTTACACATCTTGAATTGTTCTTTGGCATTGCCAAAGTCGTCTATACCTATATATGCTCTACCCATGATAAAGTGGTAACGTAACTTATATTTATCAGGTATTTCTGCCTTTATGTCTTTGCCCTTATTCAAACAGTCGTCAAAGTTACTGTTCATCAAGTAGATTTCCATACAGGTAAGTTGCCCGTCAATAGTTTTCATTTGTTGTTCGTCTTTCTCTATGGATCTTTCAATGTATTTCAAAGCATCTTTAAATGTTCGTGAGTCTTGTAATGATTCTACTGCATTATCAAAGTTGGTATCACCTTTGTCATTGCTCCCACTAGCCTGATTAAATGATATTTTACTTATTTCTACGGGAAGAGTTGTCATTGCAAATTCAGCATTACTTTTTATATTTTTCTCCGGTAATGTTTCATCATTCAACTCTGTTGGTTGTGGTTCTGTGTCACCCGCTTTAAACCAATTCCAAGCAAACCAACCAACAATAAACGAAAACAAAACAAGGAAACCAACAAGTAACCGCCTACGCCTACGCTGCCTAAAATAATCCTCCTTTGCACCTTTCACAAATGACTGTACATCAGCATCATGTTTAGTTTTGACACTTTTAGTTAGATTCAAATAAAAGGCTATTTCCTGCGCGAAATCATCATCGTTTCGCCACCTGTCCTCAAACTTCTTTTTTACATCCGGTGACAGTCTTTCGTGGAAATAATCGTTGATTAATTCTATATCTTCTTGCTTTTTCATTTGCCGGATGATTTTTTTTCATTAAACAATTTTCGTAATTTCTCAAGGCACTCATATAATCGGTTTTTTGTATGCCCTTCCATTATTTCTGCAATTTGTTTATGCGTGTAGCCTTCAAAGAAATAAAGTCGAATAATCTTGTTACATTTAGGGGTTGACTGCTGCTTAACTAATTCGTGAAATTTAGCAAAAGTTTCAGCTCCGAAGCCGCTTGCTTTCAATCTTTCAAGCACTTCATAAGGTAAGCGAGTATTGGAAGGCTCTGTAAATTCATCAACTGATTTTTGATAAAGTACCTCTAAAACTGACGGATTATCAAGTGTCTCTTTGGGTTTATTGCGTATGTTTCGTTTGTAATCTATGAAAGTATTTGTAACAATTCTTTTTGCCCAAGATTTGAAATTTAGACCATTAAGTGTCTTGATATTATCTGTAATTTTTTCTACCGCTTCTGAAAAAACGTCGTTTGCTTGTGCATTATTTTTAGTCAAATATTTTGCACGACCATAGAGGTAGCCCTTGTGCTTTTTAAATAATTCCTCCAAAGCCTTCTCATCCCCTTCCTTCGCCCGATTGACCAACTCTTTATCATTATTGAATCCAAACATTAATTTTCCTTTTTACTTACGGCGAAGATAAAGGTCTTTTCGTTAAAATGAGAAAATCCGGCACAGTTTATCACTATGCCGGATTTCTCTTTAGGAGTACAGGGAAATATCAATTGCTTGATACGATGTGTTTATGGGTAGCAAATACATAACCTTCTGTTTCGGCTTTGATAAAATATGTACCTGCCGACAAGTTCAAATCAAGCGGAATCTCTGTCACGCCATTGACTTGACCTACGGGAACGCTATGCACGATACGCCCCGTAATGTCCGTCGCTGTAATGATGACATTCGCAAAATCGCCTGTGATGACCATTTTAACGACATCATTTTGCTGTGACGGGTTGGGGAAAATGCTCATGCTACATCCTTCAATATCCACGATTTCTTTGTTGGAATATTGAGTCGTACCGTCATTATCAATGATACGCAGACGGTAGATGTTTGTACCGCATAAAGGCTGTGCATCGGTGTACTGGTATTCCTGCCTTGTGGTGCTTTCACCTATGGCGGCTACCTGACCTACATCTTTCCAATGTATGCCGTTTGTTGAACGTTCAACTACAAACTCGCGTACATTTTTCTCCGTAGCGGTTGCCCATGTACAGAGGGTTTTTCTGCCGTTTGCATCGGGTGTAGCCTCGAAGTCAATCAATTCGACGGGCAGTATCTCCAAGATGTCATTTCTGACCTGTATGATATTCCCGTTTTTATCGTATTGGATGATTTGTATAAAAAAATCATCGTATTCTACGGTATCTATGGCGTTGACCGCAGTGGTGGATACCGTTATATTGTCTATTTGGGCGAATACTCCTGCCGCGAATAGGCAGCTTAGTATGGTTGTTATTATTTTATTTTTCATAATTAATTTTATTTTCTGTCAAAAAATTGTCTATATGTCTTTGTAGATTTCTTTGGCTTTATCAAAATATAAACGAATGATTTTTTCTGCTGCCTGTTTAACTGTATCATCAACATCCTTATGTATATCACTGCTTTTTTCTAAAAAGTTTTTGACTACTGTAAGATGTTTATTTTTTTCAAGTAATCTTATGACTGATGGAGTAACTTCCTTCGAAATTTTATTTGCTAGCTTCTTTCCAGTAATAGCTCCTCCAAATTCAAAAATTATTTCAACAGTAATATCCTCAATGTCATAAAGCTCTGGATAATTCCTATAGTCGTCAATTGCAATACCAATTCCACCACCCGGTAACCATTCAAAAGTTTCTCTTGAAAAATTATAAGCCAAGTCAAGCAATTCTATTTTTAAAATATTAATAGCGTTATCTACTTCATAGTAAGTTATCTCTTGGTCTTTCATGTATTGTTCTCTAAACCATTCTGGTGAATACTTTGTACTCTGTGGCTTTAAACCAAGAGGATCCCAATAAGTAGTCGGATTATTCAACACATACACATAAGGATTCAAAGACTGCGAATTAGTCAGGCTAACACTTGAAAAATAAGCCGGGTCTTTGGTCAAAAATCGGTGTGCTTCGGCATTATAGAAGCGATGCCAAGCATAAAACAGGCTTTCATCAATTTTCATATAGCCAAATACGCCTTGATAGGTAAAGGGTTGGTCGTCGTCGCCATCGTGCTTCATAAAATCGCCCCAATAGTCGTAGCCGTATCGGTTTTTGATTTTAGCGGCATCATCCGTCAAGGCTACTATATTGAAAAAGGCATCGCTGTGGTAGTAGCGGACATTGCCGTTGTTATCTTTGTAGGCAATCACCTCACCGTAGGCATTATAATAATAGCGACGTGTGACCAATCCCGTACTGTTAGATTCTTCCATGAGTCGCCATACGCCATTTAGGAGGAACATGGTGTAGCGATATTCGACACCGTTTACGGTTTTACGCACCAGTATATTCGCTGCGTTATAATCAAAATCAATTGAAGTACCGGACTTTTGGTAAGTATCCATAAGGTTGTTTTGCATCCATACCATACTTGCCGTTTGCTCTGCAATGTCGAGTGTTGTAGGATTACCATTGGCATCTACGGTAGTCGTGCGTGTTGAACTACCCATAAAAGCATCATCTCCACTGTATATGAGATTTTGTTCTTCACGAATCACAAAATCAGGATAGTTGAATTTCATCCCCGTATCGTCAGGATTGAATAGGGCATCTCGCGTAAGTGAGTTTTGATGTATGATATTTCCTGCCGGATTGGTCGTCGTGAGTTCGGATAGATGCTCGGTGGCATCATATTCTCTCGTAGTAACGATACCGGGAGGAAAAATACGTCGTATCTCTGCGCCTAAATTATTGACTTCACGATGAATGGTATCGCCCGTAGGTAGTATCGTGCCGATATTGTGTCCAACACTATCGTACAGTTGTTCAACTTGCTCACCATTACTGTACAGGGTAATATGGGGATTACCAAGCGGTGTGTGGGTCTGACTGATTGTTTTGCCCCACATATCGGTCATGCTTATGACTTCGCTGTGGGCATTTACAGTCGTCAATACCGTACCCGTTGAATTGGTCATTTCTATCGGTATGCCTTCTTCGTCATTGGTGAAGGTGTATTGTTCACCATTCGAGTACGTAATACCATCAACGTTACCTTGAACATCTCGGCTGTATGTAGATGTTAGTCCATTAGCATCTTCAAAAGAAGTTGCTCCGAGATAATCAAAAGTTGTGGTGTATGTACCACCTGCATCCGTAAACGAGGTTATTCTACCTCTAAAATCCACGTCCATTGTGCGCTGATTTTCTTCAGGTGCGGTCATACTTGTCAACTGTTGCTTTTTATTTCTGATATAAGTAGCGGGACTTTCCGCTTCATCAGTGATACCCTCCACCATATTATATTCATCTAATTGAATGGAAATATCTTGATTGTCGGCATTGGTCATATTAATGACTGCGCCCATCGCATTGCGTCCTATGTTTTCTTCATTTTCTAATTCATCCGTAACTGACTCCAAACGTCCCGCCCCGTCATTGGTCATCGTCCATGTGTTACCGTTGCCATTGGTCACGCTTTGAAGCACTCCGGCAGGTGAAAGCGAAAATGTAATAGTATTATTGCCTTCAACTACTTGAACAATCTGCCCTTTAGCATTACGGTTGTTATATCTAAAATGCCCGTCGGGAAATTGAATACTCGTCAATTCATCATCGGCATTATAGGTGTATTTGGTCGTTCTATTTTCTGGTGCTTGGACTTCGATGAGTCTGTCTTTTACATCATGCACCATTATCCATACATCTTCTCTCTTATTTTGAAATGAGGTCAGATTACCATTTTCATCATATCCGAATGTCTCATAATAACCGCTTGGCGCATAGTCTATTCGGGTAATATTTCCGTAGTTACTATATTGGTACGTCTCTGTTTTACCATCAGGATAGGTGACGGTTTCTACCCAACCTTCGGGCGTGTAGGTGTACACGTAAGTGCCGTCGAGTGTGATGACCTGCAAGACATCACCCGTAGTATTGTCGCGTACAAATTCCGTCTCATATCCGAGTGGGTCAATTATTTTTTCAATTTGACCGGACATATTTCTGATGTATCGGGTAGAATCTTGTTTTGGACCAATGACCAAAACCAGATTATGATTATCATCTCTTTCGATAATTGTCTTTCTACCCAGTGCATCTTCAATTTCAATAGGAAGTCCTATATTATTATTTATGTTCGTCATCCTATAACCTTCAGGACCAACTACAGAATCAACGGCTCTCGTATCATTATCTCGATACATATACGTCTCCATGCCGTCCTCATTCGTAGTGCCTATGAGTCTGTGATTTTCATAATTCATTGAGTGGACACCCAACATTTCATCAACTATCGAATCTGTTTCAAGATTAATATTATGATAAAATATTTCTTGGCGATTACCAGGCTTGTTTACTGTCAGTGCATTAGCTATGGGCGTGTCACTCAAGAGTGTAGTGGTGTCACCGTTAGCAACGATTTGTCGGGTGACTCTGTGCTGTGCATCGTAAGTATTGTCTATAACAGTGTTGCTTCTTTGGTCAATCCATTCTTTGATATTACCGTCTGCATCCCATACAAAAGAGTATGGATTACCATTGACATCGGTTACGCCTGTCAGTTTATCGCCTGTATATGAAAAGGAGACTGTTCTGTTTGAATTATCTTGTAAAGATGAAATCTTATCACCACTTAAATGGCAACGTAGCCATCTGCCTCCCGGCACGTCTATCTGTATGTAAGATGCGTTGTACGTCCATGTAGTCGTGTTTCCGTTTCTGTCGGTTTTGGATTCAATCTTACCGTCTGAACGAAAATCCCACTCCGAGCCGTCCATTTTGTACAAGGTAAATTTACCGTTGGCGTGTCTGTGGAGACTGTCCATCGTAACATCGTGCAAGGGTAGTGATGTGCCGTTTTGATAAGGCACAAATGTTACCTCTGCACCATCTCCTTTGTATAACGTCCAACGATATTGCTCAATATCAATCCATATATCTACTGACGGATAGATACTTTTCCCCATTAGACCATTATAGTCGCTGCCGGAAATGTATTTGTGTGTAAACGGAAGTATAACACCCTTACCTATAATGAATAACTCATTTAAAATATTTATCCATTTAATCGAAGCCGTAGATATAGGGTCTGCGGTAGAGGTAGTCGGGTAGTCATTACCTTGCGTTTCTTGTTCGGTTACAGGATTTGAATAATCAGGTAAAACACTTAATACGCAAGTTTCATCATAAACGGCTACGTCACAGTCATTCTCAACTGTAATTTTTACGTCATAGCATGTTGCCGCAGGTAACGAAATTGTAGGATTAAACGTTGTGCGAGTAATTGTACCATTATTTCCAGTTATTTCCCACAAAACACTCGTAGGATTTCCTGTTGTTATCGCATTAAATGTGTAATTGACAGGTGGTACGAGTTGTGGGTCTGGTGGTGAAAAGGTGACGGTGGGGGAAGTACATTCAGTTGTTGTGGTGAAGTTCGTGCCATCCACATAATCACTTGAATCTGAATCACAGTCAATTCTTACTCGCCACGTATAAGTTTCTCCCGAAGTAAGGTTAGAAACTTCAATACTATTTGAAGTCCAGTTGTTTTCACTACGAACTATACTTCCTGATGAGTTATAAACTCTAACACGATAATCCCAACCACCTTGTAACTGTCCATTCCACTCTAAGGTTACTGATGTGCTGGTAATATTATCGTAATTTAGCGAGGTGGGATTGGAACAAGTAGGTGTAGTGGTCGTAAAACTTGTTCCTTCTACATATTCGCTCCTATCAGAGTCGCAATCAGTTCTGACTTCCCATGTATAAGTTTCCCCCGAAATTAGGTCTGGCACTACTATACTATTTGACTCCCAATTATTTTCATAAAAAACCTCGTCGTTATCCGAGTCGTAAACTCCAATATCCCAACCGTCATAATCATTTTGTAAAGTTCCGTTCCAATTTAGCGTTACAGAATTTTCGGATATATTAGATACCGATAAATTTGTAGGTTCCGGGCAATCAGCTTGTGTATCACAGTCGTCAGCATTGAACTCATACAAATCAATAAAATCTCCACGAACCCAACCAAACTGTTGAATACTGTTGTCCGTTAAATCTATAAGATACCATAGATAACCGTTAGCAACCGCACTACCCACATACGGAAATCTTTGCCCTGACCAAACTTGTGTAGCTGAACCGTCTGCTATCCATGTTACAACATCATAACCACTTGCGCCAGCCCAAGGTCGGACTATCAAACCATCATTTATGTTTTTGACTTGAATGTAATAGTCAATGGTATTGTCAAGTGACATATAGCTTGATATGAAACCTGTTGGGTTATCACCTGATTGATTTGTAGGTTTGTCAATTTCATACCACGAGCCGCTTATAGCATCAGAAACTTCATTAAAAGCCATGAACCTTCGACCCGGCGATACCTCACCAATAGCATTGGCATAATTAGGTTGCCATTCGGGAGAGTTACGAATAATAATATCATTTTCATCCGGACCATTAGGGTTTGGGTTATAAATGGGACCCGGACAAACTTGTGCAAGTAGGTTTCCTGCACATAACAAAAACAAAACAGCAAGAATATACATTAAGTGCGACCTTGCTGATGTTTTGGCGTTGGCATATTGCCTTAATAAGTAATTAAAATGTCTCATAATTCTAAAAATTTTAAATTTTGACTTAAAAAAATGAATGTCAAAACCAAGACGAATGAGACTGCACGAGGTCGGAAAAAAAAATTACTTTTTTTATCGAAATGTAATTTTCGTGGAGTTAAAAACCAATTAAATTAGCACATAAATAACTGATTATTAAGCCCATAAGGAAGATGTTGAGGATGGAGAAAAAAATAGGTCGGCAATATCGAAAACTAAACAAATAACGCACCTTTCCAATGCGCCAACACAACACAAGATGCTTTTCATTCATGGAGAAACTGCGTTTTTATTGCTTCAATCTTACCAAAAACCTCCGCTGCAATCTCCTTACAGTAAGGTCGTCGCTGTCAAAAGAGAACGTAGCGTGTTCAATATTCATCCGAACCCTGCCGAAGATGATATTGTGATTGATTATCCCGGTGATTTGACGGGCGAGTTGGTGCTTGAAATGTATGATGCTATCGGTCAGCTTGTTATGACTATGGAGTGGCAATTACCAATGAATCAACAAATAACAGTGCCGATTGATTTACTTCCGTCGGGCGTTTATCTCGTCAGACTCACACATGATAAACATCGTGCAACTCAAAAAAACGTGAAAAAGTAAATTCTATAAGGTAGTACCACAAAGGGTACTACCTTTTTCTTTTTATCAAAACGACCACTCGCCAAACAGGAAATACAACAAGAGATTAAATCGACTTGCTGCGAAGCTACCTTTGATTGCGAGTTGATTTCATTTCTTTGGAAACTCATACCGTACAAACTTCTCATCTTTCAAATAATGAACTTGTAAATTCAGGCGGGTAAAAACATCTTCGCCGTCAACGGCAAAAATGCTTCTAAGAGTACTGTTATAGTAGGTGAAAAATATATTGTAAAGAGAATTATCGGGTCTATTTGGATTGCTCAAAATACGTATAATTGCCTCCTTCGCCGGTAGGTTATGGCGGTTTTGTCCGTTTACGCTAAAGAGATAATTGTTGCATTTTATCAGGCTAAAAAGTTCATCACTATTATTGCCGCTACTGCCATGATGTGCAACTTTAACCCATTCACATCCCAATTGATTAGTTTCGGAATAGCCAAGTTCACGTAAAGATTGAACCACATCAGAAGGATGTGCGTCCGCTAACCAAAGGATTTTCTGACCTTGAAATTCCGTAATAAAGGAAATACTACTCCCATTTTCGGCTGAATCATCTTCCTTCCAATTGCCTAAATTAAATGACTGAACAAGTACGTGGTAATCGCTCCTTGATGCACTTGTCGGACTACTTATAGTTTGGTTTTCTATTCTCTCAAGTGGCAAGCTTTTATCTTTGTATTTCTCCCGTAATTTATGTAGTTTTTCTTTTGAAGGAGATAATACAGTTATGGTTAATCCGTGTAAAATTTCCGTGTGCAAGTTTGTTATATCTTCTGGTGGAAATTGCGCTGTTTGGTGCAAATACTGTGATAAAAAGTCTCCTTGTTTGATGCTTACAGGAGAGCTAATACGATATTCATCTTTAGACGTTTCCTTAGCTGCAAATCGAGGCGGATTGTAATACCATTTTTTTACAATATCGTTTATTTCGCCTGAATCGACTGCCTTGATATATCTGACAATACCACCAATATGATCGTCATGTATATGAGAAACTATCCACAAATCAATACACTCATCATTGGATATGATTTCCTTGATTTGCTCAATTAGTATATGTCTGAATGTTCTGCCATAACCACTATCAATCAGGATATTATGAAACTTATCGTCATTACCTAAATAACGAAGTCTGGCAGCATCACCACATTCAGCTTGATAAAAATATACCTCCATAAATTACCAGTCAAAACGGTTTATTTTGCCTTTGATTGAATCATTTTCCATGTAATATACACCTGATAAAGAACTTCTTAGCCAATCAGATTTGGAGCCTGCCCCACAAATTTTATCACCTGAAAAACACCATATTATGTCTAAATTCTCCTTTTTCAAATACTCTACAAGTACGTCCTTTTTAATCATTATGCCGTCAGGACTAATATTGGTCGCTACTAAGTTACCGCTGTTATCCTCAATTTCGCCATCAATTGGAGCATATTGAAGGTTTAGTCCTTCAAAAAGAAATCGACAAGGTATGTCGTAAAACGAGTTAGCACCAGACTTGTCATCACCAAACCCTCCTCTAGCTCTTTCCACACTAACCATAACTTCAAAAGCTGTTTTTACATCATCATACTGGATATTATACCATGTATTCCGTTGTTGATAGTCATGATATGCAGGAGACCAAAATTTTTCTCTATTAAATAACCTGTCTATATAGTCATCGGTATCGGGCATTCTGCACTTTTCAACCTCTTTATCTTGCAAAAACTCTACAATCTTACTCTTATCTTCTTTTCTTAATATGTAAGCTACTATGCGTTGTCTCATACGCTTTAAGTCATGACTGTATTTATCCTCACCAATTTGTTTTGGCTCTCTCAAATGTTTACCTCTGCATAGAAAAACCCAAACTTGCCCTGACTCGTCTGTTTTTTGAATTAGGTTAATTGTGTTGGGTAAATCATCCACAGTTTTAAACCATTCCGAATTTGGTAGATTCCAGTGTTGGTAATCATCGTCACTCCACCACTCTTTGATTGCAGGTGCTGTATTCGAATCTTCTTCTTCCTCACCTTCATAACCTTCGTATTTGGTATAAACAGGGTCAATATCCCGAAGATATAGCTGCCATGTACCTTTATAGTATTCATATTTACTATCCGAACTCCAACCGTTTTTGATTTTATAATTATCAGTAAGAATACTCATTATCTCATGAAAGGCTATCCACTGATATTTTTGACCTATTGTTCCTGAATTATTATCAAGTGTCCAACTATAGCTAGCGCGGTCTCTATCATAGTACCCATGTAGTTTTATATCGTAACCCAAGTCAAAAACTCTCTGCACAATCCAGCATTTGGCAGTATTTTTTCTTTCGGAGTTGAAATTGATAGGAGAAAAATTATTCAATGCCCAGTCCACCATTTTTTCACCAAAATCGAAGCGCATCACAGAAAAATGTATTCGATTGAAAAATGGGCTAACATCTTTATCATAGTTAGGACTTTCAGAATCAATATCATATTTACTTATATCATCTTCAGTAGGAAATATAGGTAATTGGCTTGTATAGGGTGGTCTAATCAATTCTTCGTCAATATTTAAACCGACTTGTTTATAAATAGCATATTCAACGGCGTTCCGCGCATAATCTCTTAGAAGTATATGCTCCAGCGGATTACCTTCTTTGAAAATTGTATCGTAAATATATTGTGCTATTTCCTTTATAGATTCACTTTTGGCAGTTCTCAACACACAACCATAAGCTACTGCGTAGAGTCTTTCAGAGATATATTTGTCGTCAATATTTTCAAATGCTTTTAGAATTGCAATCAAAGCTTTAGACTGTTGTTCTAAGAGGTTGACCATTGCTTTCGTAGTTTGGTCTCTTAACCTGCGATTAGTTGACGAAAGTATCCATGCAAGTGTTTGTCCTGTCAACCTTGCTGTTTCAGTATCTATCTCGAAAGAAATACCGGGAACCCAAGCCCAGTCAATTAATCTACGGAGAGGGAAAGCATTATCATCATCGTCATATCCACCGTACCAGTTAGTATGCCTCTGCCAACGACTATCCCTTTCAGGCATAGTATAGTAATTAAGTATTCTATGAAGGTGGTCGCTATTCAAAGGGTGTTCTTTTACTGTAGTTAATTCCGTTATAGTAACTAAATAGTCATCGTAACTAATATCGGAATATTTTCCATTTAACCATTTTCGTAATTTCTC